>Ga0210398_10001447_pt1 | contig 24549 bp, 18 predicted proteins | sample IncBWC4OmetaG_FD_161047 | JGI IMG/M metagenome (GOLD analysis project Ga0210398, IMG submission 161047) | Forest soil microbial communities from Barre Woods Harvard Forest LTER site, Petersham, Massachusetts, United States - Inc-BW-C-4-O | ecosystem: Environmental > Terrestrial > Soil >...
CCTGCTGGTCGCTCCCTTCCTTATTTCGAAAGCCTGGCGCTTGACCACTGCGAGTTCCTTCGGCGCGCGGGTTGCAGTCCTGATGGTGGCGGGCCTGCTGGCGATGGGGCCTTTGGCCGCCTGGACGGTATATGCGCATGAGATCTTCGGCACGGTTATTTCAAATACCAGCGCCGCCAAGCGCGAGCTCGGCAACGGTTCCGTGGTCAGGCGCTTGCTCTCCGTGCTGTCCTTCGGCTTCCCGGTGATTCCCATTTTCGCGATTTCATTTCCCGCGCTGGTGGTGCTTGGTCTGCTCTTCAATCACGCCTGGCTGCGGCGGATTCGCAGCTTGCCGGCGGCCTTCTGGATCATCCTGGGTTGGTCGTTGGTCACCTGTGCTTTCTATGTTGAGAATCGAACCCTGGTGCAAACCCGATACGTGCTGCTCTTCGCGGCCCCGCTTACGCTGGCGGTCCTGGTTCTGGTCTTCAGCTTCGAACGGAAATTGCTCTCCTATGGAGTCGGTATCGGCATCGGGGTAGCCGCGGTTGCTTTATCCCTGGCCGTCGCGCGGCCTTTTATCAGAAACAAAGTAGAACACGTCGCGAAGATGGGCGAACTTTCCGAGTTCATCAAAACCAAACTGCCCCCGGGAGCGCCGGTTGCCTGTTACACGATTGGGCAACTGGCCTTTCAGTCAGAGCATCCGATCGTCGATACCGGCGGGATTGTTAATCCGGCGGTGATTCCGTTCGCGAACTCTCTCCGCTTGAGAGCGAACTGGGCAAGGCAGCGCGGGGCGGCCTACCTGGTCGGCGGAGACAACGAGCAACTGGGGCCGGGGGCGGTTTTTATCTACCAGTGGAGCGACCACTTTATCGGCTGGACCCTCCACCTCGAAGACTTCAACAAGGTGATGGTAAACCGGTTGTGGGTGTTGAGCGACGAATCTTTCCGGTAGGGGGGACGAATACGCTGGGAAGGCCCAAGCCGTCGAAGATTTTACCGGCCGTTCGCGAACGGCCCTTACCCGAAAGCGGCAATCGCGGCTTAGCCGGGCTTCGGCGGTACCTGCCCGGTACGGATACAAGACGCCCGGCCTTTTCAATTCACGGAAGCAACTTCATGTAGTCAGCGTGCGTCCCGATGAAGAACCAGCGAATCTCGTTCACATAAGGGCGAACGCCAAGGGCGCGATAGCCCGCACTGATATAGACCGACCAGATATTCCGAACCCCATGCTTTTTTTCAAAGTGGAGACTCGGATGATAAGGATCTTTGAGGAAAAGTTTGTATGCACCCCTTGCCGCTTTTTGCACGTGTGGGGGCAAGGCGCGAAAACCGTCGCGGAAATCCTTTGTAGTCGTTGAGGTCAGAGCTTGTCGGGGTCTAAAGGCTCAAGATCGCGTTCCTCTACCTCAAGTGCACGATCTGCCAGGCGCGCCAATTTGTCTTGGGTATGTGCAAGGACCGCGTCCCAATGCTTATCTGCAGAGACCGCGCTAAGGAGCATTTCGGCTAGAGCATCTTGCTCAAAATCAGGCAATTTTGCGAGTTCGTCGAAAGCTTGTTTGAGCAGCTCGGTGGCCATACAACGACGATTGCGCATCGGCCAAATAGGGTCAAGCACCCTAAGTTTGAACCGATTCATTCAAACCGCCCACTATTCGCCAACCGGGAGGCTGCGGAAAGCGCCCCCACCATCGGGAAAGTCTGGGCTCGGGGAACTTCCGCGATGCCACGCGCGATGCCGCTAATGATGTACCGCGGTGCAGTTGGCGGTGCCCGCGTGGGCCGCGCTGGTATCGTTGTTCTTGACCTGGAATCCGACCGCCGTCGCGCTCTTCGCGTTGGCTCCCCAGATGCTCAGGAACCCGGCGTTGTCCACCACCATGCAGGAAAAATCATAGTTGGTGTCGCTGAAAGCCTGATTCCAGTTAACCGTTGCGAAGCTGGTGCCCGACGCCGCGATAGCGGCAATCGAGGCTTCCCCCCAATTGATCAGCGGCTGGCCGTTGCTGAACAGCGGGCCGCCCAGGTTGAGCGAGCCTTCCCCCATCGCGCCTCCGCTGGGGGTGCCGATGCGGAAGCCGCCGTCGCCGCGCGAATACGGAGCGATATGGCCGGGCGCGTCGCCGGGGGTGACGCACATATCGCCGGAAGTGGTGACTGCCCCGATGAACGAGTATGGATCTCCACAGATAGTCGACCAGAAGTTACCATGAGCCACCAGCGGACCTTGGCCGTCACCGAGGATGATGCCGCCGGGAAACGGATCGGTGGTGAAGTCGTTATTGACTGAGAGTTGCGCGGTTTGAAATTCGTTGCCGTCCAGCACCGTGGCGCTGCCGCCGGCGATGGTGATGAAGGCCCCGTCGCCGGGAATCCGCATGTCGGTCCAGGTGGTTCCGCGCAGGGTGAGCTGGGTGCCGGTCGCGCCGCCGGTATTGGGCGTGTACACCGCGCGGCCGGCGTGCTCGGTGCGGCAGCTCTCGAGGGTGACCGGATGACCGATTCCGCTGGCCAGAAAAACCGCGATTTGGCCCTCCTGCCCCATACTCGATTCGACCGCGTAAAAGCCCGCCTGGTTGCTCCAAATCCCGATATTTCCGGTGAGGCTGGACCCGCTAATCCGCGTCGCCAGAGCGTTGCTCGAGTTGAGCAGGAATCCGATGTTGCTGGCGCTGACGTAAGTTGGACCATACACCCAGTTGATAATGCTGCTCTCCAGCACCCCGAACTCGCAGTTCTGGGTATTGATATTGGCTAGTCGGATCCCGACCGAAGCCTGCCCGGTATAGATGTCGCGGAAGGTCTCACGCCCGCAGGTCAGCGGGATTCCCAAGCCGTCGCCCGGGTCGTAGGCATCCATGTCGATGGTGACTCCCATGGTGGTGCCGCTGACCAGCGAGCTGGACTGCAGGGAAAGATGTTCCACTTCCGGTTTCTCCTGCTGGTTGAGCTGCAGCATCGTTCCACCCATGGCGCCCGCCCACAGCCATCCGGCCGGTCCCAGGCTGCTGGGCTCGGCGCCGATCGGTCCCGCGCCGCCGAGCAGACGCAATCCTTCGCCCCGCAGCGCGACCACTGAACTGGCGACCGGAAACAGCGACGGCTCCATCGGCGTGTAGACCGTGCCACAGCCATCGGTGCTATCGCACGAGGCTTTGATCGCGGCGTTGATATTGGGGCCATTGTCATGACCCATGGTGAAGCTGCCGGTCTGCGCGGGTGCGACGCTGAGCTGGACCGTGGTGCCGGTTATCGCGACGATTCGCGCCGGCAGAATCTGGTTGACCAGCCCCGCCGGAGGGGTGATGTTCTGAATCAAATCGTGACCGTAAGGCCGCCCGACGTCGTGGAAGGTGACTACCGTGGGGAATCCTTTGACGAAGCCGCCGAGGAGCTGGTCGTTCCACGGGGCCGGATTTGAGCTGTTGAACATGTAGCTGTAGGTCGGCACTTCGAGGCCGCATAGTTGCAACGCCGCGGTGCCCTCGGCGCAGTAGAATGCCCACGCCATCGGAATGCTGCTCGGCAACGGATAGGTAGGGTTGGGCGCGTTGGGCGGCTGCGGCACGTTGACCTGAACCTCCACCCAATCGCCCCAGTTGAGCGCGCTCGCGGTGTTGTTGACCGTGATCACGCCGGTGGGAGGGCCCCATCCGCCGCGCGAATCGATCGGATAGGCCTGGTAACGGCGAGTGGTTGTGCAATTTGCGCCGGTCATCGCGGCGCCACTGACGGTGGTCGAGGCCGCGGTGGCCAGGGTGATGCTGTTGCCATTGTCACTGAGAATCGCAATGGTGCTGGTCAGCGCCGCGCCGCCGGCGCCGGCCCCCGCGATCGTCACCGTTTGCCCCTGCTCGTAGAACGAAACATTGCTCAGCCCACAAACCGCGGATCCGGCGGTGCACCACGCCAGCGCATTCTGCACCGTGCAGCCTTGTGCGAAGCGGGTATTGTGCGTGCCGGGGCTGGGAGAATCAGTCGTGGTGGTCGGCTGGACGGCGAAACCGGTCGGTTGCGAAACGTTGGGCGCGGGCCCGGCGCCATAGAGGGCCACATACTGATTTACCGCGAAATCGGAGGCGCCGACTCCGGAACAGGAGATATTGGCCTGACCCGCAGTGGTGGCGCAGTTGATCCGCGCGGAGCTCGCGATCGCGCCGAAATCGAGAATGTTCTTTTCGTTGGTGAGAGTTCCGTTGTACGCGGGCAGCGCATCGGAGCCGTCGAATTTTAGTGCCGCGGGGGGCGCGTTGCATTGCCATTGGCCCAGCGCACCGGAAGCCCAGGCGCCGCTGCCTCCCGCGCTGCACGGCAGAGTTGCCTGGCAGTTGTTGCAATAGAGGAGGGCGCCATCCTGCTCGGGACCGAGGCTCGCAAAGGGCACGCTGCCGACCCTGGGCGCGATCGGCTGGAGGCCGGACAAGCGGGCATTGATGGCGTTGCGAAAGCTGAGGCCGGCCTCGGTGCCGGTGTAATCGGGAATCGGCTGAAAGGCCTCCGGCGGAGGCAGGTTCTGCTGGGCCAGGGCGGGGGCGGCGAACAGGGGCAGCAACGCGAAAGTAATCAGCAGGGAGATACGGCGCATAGGAAGGTTATTTACCAAATCGCGGCCTAAGTCAACTACTGTAGGAAAGACAGCTCGACAGGGCATCAAAAAAGGGGTAAAATCGCGTCATTGCGGCAGGCCGTCGCGCATCCTGACGGCGAGATGTGAAGCATTGTCAACTACTGTAGTAGCGCGCGGTCGGTCAAAAATCCCGGTCCCTCCGCGCCAAAATCGCCGCAGTTTCCCTCCCTTCCACCATTAGACTGGCCCTGCTCACTGGCAGCCATAGACCTTCATCACGTTGTCGCCGAGCACTTTCCGGCGCGCTTCGAGGGTTAGTTTCTCCGCCATCTCCTCGACCTCCTCGATGTAGTTGCCGGCGTGATCGGGATGCGGGAAGTCGCTGGCCCAGAAGAACTTGTCGGCGCCGATCAAATCTATCATCGCGGGCAGCGCGCGCTCATCGGGGTCGGCCGAAATCCACACCTGGCGATCGAAGTAGAAGCTCGGCTTTTCCTTCAGCGATAACGTCCGACCGATGCCGCTGTTGAAGACCGCATCGAGGCGGTCGAGCCAGTACGCGATCCAGCTCGCGCCCGCTTCGAGCAGCACCAGCTTGAACTGCGGGAATTTTTCGAAGGTGCCGTACTGATAGAAGCTGGTGAACCCATGTCGAATCGAATCAGACGCGACCACATTGTTGAAGAAAAATTGTCCGCGCAGATAGCTCCAGTCGTAGCGCCCCGACATCGCCCACACCGGCTCCAACGAGGGATGGATCCCGAGCGGCACGCCGAGTTCCTGCGCCTTCGCGAACAGCACATCATGATCAGGATGCGCGTGCGGCTTGCGCGTCATCACAAACTGGCAAACCCATCCCCCCTTGCAGCCGTCCTTGACCGCGCGCTCCAATTCGTTCGCGGCCGCTTGAGGATCGCCCAGCGAAAGATGCGCGACCGGCAGCAGCTTGCCGCCACTGCCTCTGCAGAAATCCACAATGTAGCGGTTGTATGCCCGCGTGTAGGCCTGCGCCATTTCCGGATCGGTGGTCTCGACTTCGTAGAGCAGGCTCAGGGTCGGATACAGAAACGCGGCCTCGAGGTTTTCCTTTTTGATGCGGGTCAGGCGCTCCCCCGGGTCCATCGCACCGAGCGGCGCCATCCCGCCGTAATCGGCCGCGTTGCGTCCCATCTGCGTCTCGCCCATCGCGGACAGGCCCGCGAACATTCCGCCGGAGAGGAACTTCGAGGGCCGTCCCTCGATCTCCATGTACTCCAGTCCGGCGCGATCTTTCTTCAGGCGCAGCGCTTTGGGCTGGTACTTTGCCTCGAGGTAGTCCTCCCAGAGATTTTTGTCCTCGAGGATGTGCCCGTCGGCATCGACGCCGCCGGCGAATTTCAGGGCCCTAATCTCATCGCTCATGCGAGGAGCTAACCGCAGGCGAATGTGACCGTCAAGCGAATCGGCAGGCGTTTGCTGTAACGCAAACTGGGCAAACTCGTATCGATGAGTAGGGTACAAATTATCTAGATTGTGATGAGGACACCAAGTTGCGACGTACTCATAAAGTGACCAACAGGCTTGGAGTCGCCGCGATTGTCGCTTTGACGACCTTTTTCCTGGCACTCTCAGGCCCGGCATTCGCCCAAGGTTTCAATCTCGGGCAATTCCTCGGCGGTGGCGGCGGAGGCGGCGGCGGTTATGGCGGCAATGGCGGAGGAAGTGGAGGAGGGGGCGGCGGTCTGTCCCAGCTGTTCGGTGGAAGTGGCGGTGGTGGAAGCGGCGGCGAAGGGCGCCATCAAAGCTCGAACGGTTCTGAAATCAGTGTCGATCGTGGCGCGCCACCCTACACCGGGAAGTTCACCGGACAACAAGATAGCCAGGGAGTGCAGAGCACCATCACGGCGCAATTCGCATGCTATCCGGCCCACGATGCTGACATCCCGCAGAGCAACGCCTTCATTTGCTACGCGGGCAATTCCAACTCGGGCGGTCCACCATCCGGCGGTCCATCCGATGGCGGTGCTTATGGTTCGCCGCCGAACGGTCGCCAAGGCTACGGTCCCCCACCTGACGGTGGCCCGCCAAACGGTCCTCCTCCGGGAATCGAGTAGATCGTCATCGATGAGGCGCGAAACCACTCTCGGTGGGGCCGCAGGAGCAAATTGCGTTTCCGGCTGAGTTCGCGACGTCCATTGAGAAGCGTTTCGGCCGCGCCCGCGGGCGTCGCGCCATAAAAAGCCGTCGCTAACACCGCGAGGATTGCCACTGCCAGCGCCAGGTTGGGTCGAGTTTCCTGCCCAGGTGGCTCCGATGACTCTCTTCGTTGGATACGCGGGTACGCGCCTCCAGGACGCCGAACCGATCGCATAGCCGATTAACCAATTGGCCCACTGCGAGCGAAGCGATGTTGACTGAAAATCAACAGATGGAGCGGCTAGAAACTGGCGTGCTTGAAGAAGCGCTCCGGAATTGCGCGCACGACCGCCATGATCGGACGCCAGAACGAGGGCACATAAACCACGTCGCGTTTTTTGCGCCAGGCCTCGAAGATCAGATTGGCCGCGCGCTCCGGCGGCACCGTGAACAACGTGCCTTCGCGTCCCCATGTCATCCGTGTGTCGACGGTGCCGAGGATAACCGTCATCACCTGAATCTTGCTCTTCGACAAACGCGCGCGAAGTCCCTGCAAAAAAAGATGCAACGCACCCTTCGCCGAGCCATAGACGTAGTTGCGTTTGCGGCCACGATCGCCGGCCACGGAGCCAATCACCACGATGAAGCCGCTTCCCTGCGACTCCAACTTTTGCGCCGCGATCGTCAGCAACGATACGGCGCCGGTGAAGTTCTGCTGTATCGTCGCGAGCGCCTCATGCGCGTCGACTTGCGCCTTGTCTTCGTCGCCCAGCGTTCCGAAGCACAATACCACGCCGTCGAGACCGCCGAGGTCTTGGCTCGCGCGCTCGATCAACTCGGCATGCGAGGCGAAGTCGGCCGCATCAAATTTTCCCGCGATCGCTTTCACGCCCGACCGGACCTGAATGTCGTTCGCGATGCGCTCGCCTTCGGCCTGATCGCGCGACGCGATATAGAGGTGCGCGCCGATCGACGCGAATTTGATCGCCAACAGGCGCGCGATGGGAGAAGTGCCGCCGAGGATTAAAACTTTCACGCGGGATCCATCTGCAAGCGTCGCGAAAGGGTGGACGAGAAATGATTGTTCGGATCGGCGCTGGCCTTGGCGGCGCGCCATTCTTCGAATTTCGGATACATCGCGCGAAACGTGTCCGGTCGCATCCGCGCATCTTTGGCCAGGTAAACTCTGCCACCGCGTTTGAGCACCATCGCATCGAGGCGATCGAGAAACTCGAGCAGGCCGTCGGTGACCGGAAAATCCAGCGCGAGCGTGTAACCTGCCATAGGAAATGACAGCATCCCTTCCTGCGCGCCGAATTTTTTCAGCACCGCCAGAAACGAGGCGCGACCGCTGGCGCTGATCGCTTCGAGCGTCTCGATCAATCCCGCGCGGCTCTCGGCCAGCGGCCACACACATTGATATTGCACGAAGCCGCGCTTGCCGTAGATGCGACTCCAGTTGTGAATCGAATCGAGCGGAAAGAAGAACGGTTCATACGAGACCAGCGCCTGATTCTGATTGCGATGGATCGCGTAGTAGCCGTAATTGAATGCGCGCACGCTCAGCGAATTGAGCGCGAAGTTCGGCAGATTAAATGGAACCGTGGGCGAGCCCTTTTCTTTCGGCACCAGCGGTTCGTTCCGGATGTTGGCCGGCAACGCGTCGCGCGAGGCGAAGTCGCCGACGTGCAATACCGAGCGGCCGAGCGAGCCCTTGCTGCTCACGCAATCGATCCATGCGGCCGAGCATCCGTACTCGCGATCGGTGCGCTCGAAATTCTCCATCGCCTCATCCACATTGGCGACCCGGATGATCTCGCCCTTGATGTAGGCGCTTTCCACCCGCCGCAGCCGCATCGCGAGTTCGAGGATGATGCCCGTCAGTCCGATTCCACCGACAGTGGCCCAAAACAGATCGTGGTTTTCCTCCCGCGAGCAGCGCCGCACCTCGCCTGACGCGAGCATCAGATCGAACCACAACACATGCGTGGCGAGCGAGGAATCGCGATGATGGCTCTTGCCGTGGATGTCGGCGGCGATCGAGCCGCCGAGCGTCACGAAGCGGGTGCCGGGCACCACCGGCGGAAAAAATCCGCGCGGCAGAAAGACCCGAATGATTTCGTCGAGGGTCACGCCGGCCTCGGCGTGGAGGATTCCCGTTTCGGGATCGAAGCTGAGCATGCGGTTCAGGCGCTGGAGATCGACCACGCGGTTTTCGCTGTTGAGCGCCGCGTCGCCGTACGCGCGTCCCGCGCCGCGCGCGATCAGCTTATGGGAATTGGCCGCAACGATCGCGGAAAGTTCCGCAAACTTTTCCGGCCGAAAGACATCGCTCTCGCAAATCGGATAGCGGCCCCATCCGCTCAGCGCGGTGCGCTTGCTCACGGGCATCGAGGTCGCCACGCCATTTGATCCGGCATCGTTCATGATGGCGGGGGTAATACTATCGGGAAGAATCGCGCTAAGAAACTTTCGCCGTCGCTTCCTTTGTAATGCTGAATTTGAATGCCGTAGGATTGGCACCAAGAGTGGAGGAAAACTATGTCCTGGCAGCCAGAACTCGACGAAATCAAGCGCCGCATCAAACTCGCCGAGCAGATGGGCGGCGCGGAGAATATCAAGCGCCAGCACGATGGCGGCAAGCTGACGGTGCGCGAGCGGGTCGCGCGGCTGCTGGACCCGGGAACTTTTCACGAATACGGCATTCTCGCGGGATCGGTGAAATACGAAGGCGACACGCTCGCGGAATTTCGCCCGTCCAACTTTGTGCTTGGCACCGGCAGGATCAACGGCCGCATGGTCGTCGTCGGTGGCGATGATTTCACCGTGCGCGGCGGCGCCGCCGATGCTTCCATCGGCAACAAGCACGGCTACGGCGAATTGCTCGCGCACGATTTGCGCATCCCGATCATCCGGCTTGTCGATGGCACCGGCGGGGGCGGCAGCGTGCGCAGTTTCGAAACCCTCAAGCGCACCTACGTCCCCGAGATGGCCAGCTTCGACGTCATCGTGAAGGTGATGGGCACGGTGCCGGTCATCGCGGGATGCATGGGCTCGGTGGCGGGCATCGGCGCGGCGCGGGTGGCGGCCTCGCACTTCTCGGTGATGATTCGCGGCACCAGCCAGCTCTTCGTCGCGGGTCCACCGGTAGTCAAATGGGGCACCGGCGAGGAGCTCACCAAGGAGGAACTCGGCGGCTCCGAGATTCATGCGCACGTCAGCGGCTCGGTCGACAACGAAGTCGAGAGCGAGGATGAAGCCCTCGCGCAGATCCGGCGCTACCTTTCCTATTTTCCACAGAATGTGTGGGAGGTCCCGCCCTATGCGAAGCCCGAGGACCAGCCCGATCGCCGCGAAGAGGAACTCCTCAGCATCATTCCGCGCAACCGGCGTCAGGGCTACGACACCCGCCACCTGCTGGACCTGATCCTCGATCGCGCGTCTTTTTTCGAGATGGCGCCGTATTTCGGCCCGTCGCTCATCACCGGCTTCGCGCGCATCGACGGCTTTCCGGTCGGCGTGATGGCGAACGATCCCTACTTCATCGCGGGTTCGCTGGATGCCGACGCGTCCGACAAAATGGTCAAGTTCGTCGATCTGTGCGACACCTTCCATCTGCCGGTCGCGAACTTCGTCGATCAGCCGGGCTTTCTGATCGGGCGCGAGGCCGAGATGCGCGGCACCATTCGTCACGGCGCGCGCGCCTTGTATGCGGTCTTCCAGGCGCAGACGCCGTGGGTCGCGATCATGGTGCGCAAGGCTTTCGGCGTCGCGGGCGCGGGACACGGCAACACCTCCAAAGTGAACCTGCGCTATGCGTGGCCGTCGGCGGATTGGGGCTCGCTGCCGATCGAGGGCGGCATCGAGGCGGCCTACAAGCGCGACCTCGCCGCCTCACCGAATCCGGAAAAGCTGCGCGCCGAGCTGGAAGCGAAGTTCAACGCGGCGCGCTCGCCGATTCGCACCGCCGAGGCATTCGACATCAAGGAGATCATCGATCCTCGCGACACGCGGCCGCTGCTATGCGAATGGGTGCATCAGGCCTACAAGATTATTCCCACGCAACTCGGCCCCCGCACCCACACCATGCGCCCCTAGAAGTTACGCGGTGGCGGGTTGGGTCTTGGCTTTCGGCTTGGGCCTCGTCGCGCGTGTCGGCACTGTCGTCGGATGCGTAAAGAGCATCGCAATACCATAGAAAACGAAGGCCGCGAAGGAGAATTTGATCCACGCCGCCCAGCTGTACTTGGCTGCGATGATGACCATCAGTGGTACCGAAATCGCCAGCCATGCGCGCGTCGCCAGGCCATAGAATGCCCATCCCGTTGCCTGGATGGCGGGCGAGATTTCCTCGAGCGCTTCGGAGTACTGCGCCGCCCACGGCACCGACAGTATCGCGAGGCAGCATCCCAGCGTCGTCGCGACGATTTTCATCAGGCCGCGCGGCAGCGCTTCGCCGAAAGTCGGTATCCACCACGCCAGCAGGAGGCAGGTGAGGATGGCGCCGAGGATCGAGATCGGCTTGCGCATCTGCAGGCCGTCGGAGATGAGGCCGACGAAGATCAGCGCGACCACGTTGCCGCCCCAGAACCACGAATTCATCGCCGCCGCTTCACCGGGGGTGTAGTGAAATGATTCGGTGAACATCAACGGGCCGAAGACCTGGATCGCGATGTACAATGCGAGGCTGATGGTGAACGGCCACACCAGCAGCCACGGCTCGAAATGCTTCAGCAACGATACGAAGGCCTCGCGCGCGCTGGAGGGAAGTTCGGCGGCGGTCGCGGCCTTGCCGGTTTCCAGCTCGATGGCTGCGAGCTCGGTCCGGTAAATCTTCAACCGCAGTTCGGGACTCAAGTCCTTCAGGAACATGAAGATGGGGACGTACATCGCGATCGCGAGGAAACCCATGATCCACATTTGTGACTGCCAGGTTTGATAAATCGGCAGCGTCACCCCGGCGATGTAATTGGCGAGAAAATTCGAGCCCACCGGTCCGATGGTGAGCAATCCGAACGCCAGCGCGCGTGACAGCCGCGGCGACATGTCGCGCACCAGCGCCGCGCCTGCACCCGCCATCAGACCCGCGACGATTGACATCGTGATGCGGATCACCAAAAAGGATTTGATTCCTACAATGAGGAGGTTGGAGAACACCATCACGGTGATGACGGCGAGGCAGAAATTGATGATGACGACGCGCCCGTAGCGATCGGCCAGCGGGCCGCCGACGAAGGCCGAGAATGCCGAAATCAGCAGCGCCGCCGAGACGAAAATGCTGTAGCCGAGTTTGCTCATGTGCAGAAACGGCAGCAGCAGCGACAGCACCGGCGCGAGTTGGAATTCGTAGGAGATCAGCACCACCGCCAGCACCGTGAGCAGGAGCAACGTCCATCGATAGCGGCCGGTCGGGTATTCCGTCAGCGTGCGCTTCCGCTTGAAGGAATCCAGCAAGCCACCCCTGCTAACTTCGAGCGGACGTTTAACCCCGCGACTCTGCTCATTCATCCGATTGCCCCGCGTCGATGACGATTCATCATCTATAGCCGAACCGCTTGGGGTTACAACACAAAAATTTCTAACCCACTGGCGCGCGCACATCGCGCATTGCTAATAAGCGATAGTTGCGAAATCGGGGCGCGAGGTTAGGCGAGAGTGCAGGATGGAAATCAAGAGTCCGTCAGTGGGTAAGGTGCTCAGGTTGTCGATCGAGGCGGGCGCGCAAGTCGTGCGCGGCACCGAGGTCATGGTGATCGAATCGATGAAGGTTGAGATCCCGATCAAAGCGACTGCGCCGGGACGGCTCAAGGAGTTTCGCGTCAAAGAAGGCGATCAGATTCAGCGCAACGCCGTCCTCGCGATCGTGGAGACCTCTTGACTTTCGCTCGACTCCGCTGCGCTCCGCCTCGCGAGCGCCCGCGGCGCTTCGCGCCCACTTCGTGTCTCCTCCGATGAAGCCGGGGAGCTAGGCCCGCACGTACTCCTGGAAATTTTCGCCGAAGAAGCGCGCCCGGGTCGATTCGGGATGCTCCGCCAGGCTGGCCTCGAAGCGCCCGATCGGATCGCGGCCACCCTCGGCATGCGGGTAGTCGGTCGAGAACATGTACAGCCGGTCATTTGAATAGCGAATGAGCTCGCCGACATCCTCGAAAGGGTAGGGTGTGAAGCGCAACTGCTCGTCCATCTGCTCCGATGGTCGCCGGCGCATCTCGCGCAGATGCGGCTCCGGCTTCGCCCACACTTCGACCACGTGATCGAGACGCCGGCGCATGCCGGGAACCCATCCGGCGCCGAGCTCGATACAGGCGCCGCGCAGCTCGCGATATCGCTCCAGCACGCCATCGAGAATCAGCACCGATAGATAGCGCTCCGCCGAATGGAAAATCGCGGTCATGTCCTTGGAGCCGACCACCTCGGCGCCGCCGCGCGCGGTCTTGTGCTCGGGATGCCCGTCATTCATCCACTCGGGGTCAATCGAAAGCTTGCTGCTGCCGACGTGGATCACGAAGGTGCCGTGCGCTTCGGCCAGCCGCATCCAAATCGCATCGTGCGCGGGATGTCCGGGCGAGCGGCCGCACGAATCGGTGGGAATCATGAACAGCCGCAGGCCATCGGCCAGCGCGCGATCGAGCTCCGCGACGGAACGCTCGGGATCCTCGAACACCAGCAGGCCGACGCCGACCAGGCGCGGATCATCGGCGACGAAAGCCTTCATCGCGCGATTGAACGCGCACACGCCGCCGTACCGAACATCGAGATCCTTACATCCGAACACCACGCCAGACGCAAAGGAGGAGAAAATCGCCTGGCGCTTGAGCCCGAGCATGTCGAGCATCGCGCCGCGCTCGTCGCAGTTGAATGCGCCGAGGGCCTCGTACCATTTCGGGCCGCGCAGGATGCGATCGCCGAGCGTCTTCAGCTCGGCAACTTTTTCCGGCAGATGACCGCGCCTACCGCCAGTAGGAAGACCCACCAGACTGGAGTCGAGGCGGCCGACCGGCAGAATCGGCGGCAGGCGGTCGCGAATCGAGGGGTCGGCGAATGCGGTCAGAAAATCCGGCAGCTCCATGATGTGGCTGTCGGCATCGTAAAGGGCATGAGGCGTCATGTTCTTCTTGTAACGCCACCATCGCAATCTAACAAGGATGCCGCTCGCCCGACGGCGGCGACCAAAATTTTCAGGGTCGTTCGCGCACGACCCTCGACCAGGAGGAAGCAATCGTCGGCGCCGGTTGCGGGATGCGTCGCTGGTGGGAATACTCATCCAATGCCTTCGAATAATCCCGATATCGATCTGGTCAGCGCCGCATCTTATGCCCACGGCCAGCCGCACGAGCAATTCCGCTGGCTGCGCGAGCATGACCCGGTGCATTGGCATGAGCAGAAAGATGCGCGCGGATTCTGGGCCGTCACCCGCTACCACGATGTCTGGACCATCGGGCGTGACGCAAAATCCTACTCTTCGTCGGCCGGCGGCATCATGCTCGATGACCCCGATGAATTTTCGCTCCAGCAGTCGCGCAGCATGATGCTCCACATGGATCCCCCGGACCATACGCGGTATCGCACGCTGGTCAGCAAGGAGTTCATTCCGCGCAGTGCGAATGCGCTCAAGCCGCGCATCCAGGAGCTCGCGAAAAGTATTGTCGACGACGTCATCGAGCGCGGCGAATGCGACCTGATGCCCGATATCGCCGGCGTGCTGCCGTCGTATGTTATCGCCGAGTTGATGGGGATTCCGCTCGAAGACGGCCGCCGGCTCTACGCGCTCACCGAGAAGATGCATTCCGCGCACGAAGCGGTGGACGAAAACGAGCGCGCGGCGGCCGGAATGGAGATGCTGAGCTATGCGCTGAATCTCGCCGAAGAGAAGCGCAAGCATCCGGCCAATGACATCGCGACCAAGCTGCTCAATTCCGAGATCGATGGCGACCGCCTGACGCCCGCCGAGTACAGCTTCTTTTTTCTGCTGCTGGTAAATGCCGGTGGCGACACCACGCGCAATCTCCTCGGCGGCGGGATGCTCGCGCTGTTCGATAATCCCGACCAGCGCCGCCGCCTCCAGGCCAACCTCGATGCGTTGCTGCCAAGCGCGGTCGAGGAGATGCTGCGCTACGTGAGCCCGGTCATCTATATGCGCCGCACCGCGATGTGCGACACCGAGTTGGGCGGCAAGAAAATCCGCGCGGGTGAAAAGGTAGCGATGTACTACGGAGCGGCCAATCGCGACGCGAGCATGTTTCCCGACGCCGACAAATTCGACGTGGCGCGCACGCCCAACGAGCACATCGCGTTTGGGGGCGGCACGCATTTCTGTTTGGGCTCGCACATCGCGCGCGTGGAGATCCAGGTGATGCTACGGGAGATCATGACGCGCCTGCCGGATATCGAGCCTGCGGGAGAAGTGGAGTTCCTCGCGTCGAATTTTATTTCCGGCCCCTCGAAGTTGCCGGTGCGCTTCACGCCGAAGAAAAAAGCCTAATTGGCGGCGGTCGAGCGGTCCGCGAGGAGAGCTTGCAGGCGATCGATGTCGACCGGCTTGACGATGTGATGATCGAATCCCGCGGCCAGTGCGCGGCGCCGATCTTCATCCTGACCATACCCGGTCAGCGCGACGAGGCGGATATTTCCGGCCGCCGGCAAGGCACGGATATGCCCCGCCAGGGTATAGCCATCCATCGCGGGCAGGCCGATATCGACGATGATCACGTCGAAGGTATTTTCGGCCAGGATATCCAGCGCGACGAAGCCATCGGGTGCGACGCGCACCTGGTGACCGAGCAGTTCCAGCAGCATATGCATGCTTTCGGCCGCGTCGGCGTTGTCTTCTACGATCAGAACGCGCGAGCTGCCTTGCGTAGCTGCCGCATTTTCGAGTGGTTTATCTTTCACCGGATCACCCACGATGGGGAGTGAAATTTCAAACTCGCTGCCGGCGCCGAGGCCTTCGCTGCGCGCCTCGACTCTTCCGCCGTGCATCTTCACCAGTTGCTTCACCAGCGTCAGCCCGATTCCAAGCCCGCCCTGCGAACGATCCATTGCGACGTCGCCCTGCGCGAAAAGATCGAAGATGCGGGGAAGCATTTCGGGCGCGATTCCAATCCCGGTGTCGCGCACGCGAACCGCAACGTCCGCACCCTGACGGCGCACCGTTACCTCGATGCGGCCGCGCGCGGGCGTGAACTTGCTCGCATTTTGAATGAGATTGCTGATGACTTGCTGCATCCGCGCCGAATCAACATCAACCCGAATGCCGCGGCTTTCGGGCGGTGCGATTATGACGAGGCGTTGCTGGCGCGCTTCCGCGGCTGCGCGGGTTTGCTCGACAGCCTGCTCCACGATGTCGACCACGCCGACGGTCGCCTTGCGCAACGCGATCCGTCCTTGCGTGATCCGCGCGACATCGAGCAGGTCGTCGACCAGGCGCGCCAGTTGAGCGGTCTGGCGGCGCGCGATGTCGATGGCGCGGTCGCGTCGCGACTCGTCAAGGTCAGCGGCCGTGATGGCATTGAGGACCGCGGAAAGCGGGTTGCGCAGCTCGTGCCCAAGCATCGCGAGAAATTCGTTCTTGCGCCGGTCGGCCTCGGCGAGTTCGGTAACTTTACTGCGCAGGCTGGCCTCGACCTGCTTGCGCATCGCCACTTCGGTTTCGAGCAGTTGCGCCTTTTGCTGAAGGTAAGTGATGCTGCGCTGACGCTCATCGAGGTTGGTCAGGGCGGCATAGCTTTCGGCCGGAATTACGTGCGAGTGCTCGGCGCAAACCTTGACCAGATAGTCGCCATCCAAAGCGGTCGAGAAGCTGTTCAGCGGATAGCCGCAAACCAGCGAAAAGCTCATTCGCTGGTTGAGGCCGTTCCAAAGTGCCTCGAGCCGCAATGCCGCGTCACGTTTCCCCTCAGCCCATAACAACGCGACCATCTCCCCGAAGGCGCGGGTGAAATGCCGCGGGCTGGCAGCGTTGGTTTTGGTGATGGCCGCGGCGATCAAATCCTCGAAGCGCGCGGCATTTGGATAGTCATCGAGCGACATTTTCGCCAACGTTTCGCCTGCATCGAGGATAAGCAAACGTCCCTGCCGGCATAAAGCTGAAATATCGAGCCCGCGAGTTTGGAGTCGTCCTGCGATGGCTTCACGATGGGAATCGGTGGCGATGATGATGGCGCCCTCGTCATCCGCAAGGCCGTTTCCGATTATCCGGCTGACCGAATCGACGAGATAGGCATCGTTCTCGTAGAACTGAACGAGATGGGAGGAGCTATCGTGACCGCTATCGAGCACGGTCAGCGGCTGGTCGGCGGAGGAATCGTCAAGGCTCATCGAAGTTTACAAGGTCGCCTGCGCGCCAATATAGGCTATATTGTCTCTATAGACGAGACGGGGCCGTCATTATTCATCTTTTTCGGCGGCGGCGATCAATGGCGGCCCGGCGCCCTCGATAGCGTGTCCGTCCCCAATCTTTCGGTTAATATGCGTTAGATGGCGGCAACCTCATCAATGGAAGCTCAGTCCAAGGCCGAACCGGTTTCGAATTCGCGCGCGCTGACGACCATTCTGGAGATCCTCCAATCGGGGCGCCCGCTCATCTATATTCGTACCGCCGAAGAGGATCGGATCGCCGATCTGCTTCATGCGGCAGCGCGCCAAATGAGTCCGTCGGCCCCGCTTCCGATTTGGAGCTGGAGCCTGACCGAAGGCCTTTCGCGCGAGGACGAGAGCGAGGCCGAGGCGCCCGCGCTGGATCCGCGCGAGGCATTGGATTTCATCGCCGGGCACGAACATCCGGGGATCTTTCACTTGAAGGATTTTCACGGTCCGCTGCAGGATTCGGCGTCGGTGCGCAGGCGGGTGCGCGATCTGTACCGGATTTGCCTCGACAAACAGAAGTTCATTGTCATCACTTCGCCGTTGCGATCGATTCCGGATGAGGTCGAGCGCAGCTTCGTGGTCATCGATCTGCCGCCACCCGATCTCACCGAACTGCTGGAGTTCCTGCGTACCGAGGCTCATTTGATCTCGGCGCGCGAGGGGCACGCCGTCACCAACGACGACACCTTGCGAATGGTCGGGCGCGCCCTGCAGGGTCTCAGCCTCGATGAGGCGCGGCATGCGGTGCGGCGCGCACTCGCAGTCAGCCCGAACCTCGGCGCGGAATCGCTGCCGGCGCTATTCGAGGAAAAGAAAATCCTCATCAATCGCAGCGGCGCGATCGAGTTCGTCTCGGACAGCACCAATATCGGCTCGGTGGGCGGCCTCGAGAACCTGAAAAAATGGCTGATGGAACGGCGCAAACTCTTTCAGCAGCGCGATTCGCTGAGCTCCGACATCGTGCCCAAAGGCCTCCTGCTCATGGGCATCCCGGGATGCGGTAAGAGTCTCTCGGTCCGCGCCATCGCGTCATGCTTCGAGCTGCCGCTTTACCGCATCGACATGATCGATATTTTCTCCGGCCGCCACGGCGAGCCCGAGGGCGCCTTCGTGCAGGCGTGCCGCACGCTGGAGAGCATGGCGCCCGCGATCGTCTGGTTCGATGAAATCGAAATGGCGATCACCTCGACCGATAGCGCCGGCCAGCAAGGCCGCATCTTTGCGTTCTTCCTCACCTGGATGCAGGACAAGAGCGCCGGGCTGTTCGTCGCGGCGACCGCCAATCGTATCGACCTGCTACCGGCCGAGATGATCCGCAAGGGCCGCTTCGACGAGGTGTTCTTCGTCGATTTGCCGCACGAGCAGGAGCGCGCCGACATTTTCAAAATCCATCTCGCGCGCCGCGGCGTGGACCTCTCGAAGTTCAACTTCGGGCAGATCATCGATTCAACGCGCGACTGGACCGGCGCCGAAATCGAGCAATGCGTGATTTCCGCGCTGACCAAGGCGCGCCTTAACGAGCACGACCTGACCGAGGACACGCTCATCGATACCGCGGTATCGATGGTGCCGCTGGCGCGCGCGATGAAGGAGCAGATCAACCACATCCGCCAGTGGGCGTTCCAGCGCGCCGTCCGCGCCTCCCCGGTCCCGATGGGCCGGTAGCGCGTCGCGCGCTGGGAATCGCGGCATCGGATTGGCTGGTGCGAAGCTGTTAGTCACCGGATCATCGTTCTTATTTCGGCCCGCCTGAGCGGAGCGAAAAGAGAATCAATTGGGCGCCTTGCTCGGCTTGTAGCTCACCATTTCGGCCAGCAACTCGCCCTCGTAGATGGAGCGGTAGTCGAATTTCACGAAACGATTGACCTGCGGCGAGTACCAGAAGATCAAAGTCTCGTCATCGGCCATCCCGCCTTTGCCGTAGAAGCGGCTGTCAACCTCGACTTTGAGCGCATGAAAAGTCCCCGCGGGCACCTGCACATCCTCCCAGCCTAACGCCTTGCCATGGTCCTCCGCCTTGCCCTTGACCGGCGCGGCGCCGGTGGTTTCCCAGTCGTAGTGATTGTCCCAGGTCTTGCCCGGATAGAGGGGGAACGAGAACCACATGCCCGGTTTGTCGGAAATTGTCGGCTCCGACGATGACATGGTCAGCGACCGATACACGATGACGTTAAGGACCGAATCGGTGGTCATCTCGGCGCCCCAGAAATCGACCTCCATCTTGCCGTCATGGATCGATTCGATGCGGAACTCGCGATCAGTGCCGTCGATTCTGTCCACCCAGACATCGCCGCTGTGCAGCGCTGGTTGAGGAATCGGGGCCACATCGGAATCCGCCGCCGTCCTGCTCGCTGCCTGCGCCGGGCTCAGCGATGGGAGAGTAGTCGATTCCGATTTGTTCGATGCGCTACAAGCGGCGAGCGTTGTCGCGAGCAAAATCACCTTCGTTGCGGCGGAAAAGTAGTGTCTCATGCGAAGCGAAAATTTAGCGCTTACAGAATCGAGTCGCGACAACCTGCGTTCGCAAGCGGGGAAAGGGGAAGAGAGACGATGACAATGCGCGACCTTCCTTATTGGAGTAAACTCGAACTTGGTCCTGATGGTCGGCGAAAGGCCTGCACGCAGCGATTCAATGTCGGAAGTGCAAAAAACAAAGCCACTTTATCCTCGGGATTGCTGCACTTTTTATGGTGGCGGATGGCGCTCCACCACCGTAGGGCGAGGATGCCCTCCGGCTCTCACTAGGCCGTCACGCCAGTCGCAAGAGCGAAGAGCGACCAGCGCGCCGTCCACCCTCTCTCGCACGCGAGAGAGGGGACAGTTGGAGGAGCATTGGAAAAAAGACCAAACGAAGCCAAATACCTCAGGCAAATGCTGGAGATCGGGAAATCGATGGTGCTGGATTGATTACAAGATTGAGTGGCACAGGCTTCAGCCTGTGTCCGGAGCGATGGCGGTGCTGCAATCCGCCTCGAAGTGACAAAAACAAAGCCACTTTATCCTCGGGATTGCTGCACTTTTTATGGAGGCGGGTGGCGTTCCACCACCGTCGGGCGAGGACGCCCTCCGGCTCTCACCCGGCCGTCACGCCGGTCGCAGAGCGAAGAGCGACCAGCGCGCCGTCCACCCTCTCTCGCACGCGAGAGAGGGGACAGTTGGAGGAGCATTGGAAAAAAACCAAAACAAAGCCACTTTGACCGCGCGAATGCTCACCTCCACTATCGACAAGATGTCGATAGTGCTCGGATGGTCACCGACAGTTAAACCTTCTCGATGAACTCCCGGAGCTTTTCAAACCAGATCAGCTTGTGCTTGAAGCCAGGAAAGCTCGCGTTCAAGCCGCTGGGATTGGGCAGCACGAAAACTCGCGCGCCTGATATCACCTCATCTTTCGCACCGGCGCCGGGGCTCGCGGTCTTGCCGAAGAAATCGCGATAGATGCTGAGTCCCACGAATGCCACCACCTCGGGCCCGATGCGCTGAATTTTTTTCGCCAGGATCGCTTTGCCCGCGACGATCTCCTCGCGCGTGAGTTCGGCGGCCGAGCGCGAGGCGCGCGCGCATAGATTCGTCATCGCCATACCGAATTCGACCAGCCGTTGGTCATCATCAGAGGCGAGCGGCTCGGGAATCAGCTTCGCGACGTAGAGCAGCTTCCAGAACGGATTTCCCGGGCTGGCAAAATGATGCCCGACTTGCTCAGATCGAAGACTCGGATTGATTCCCACGAACAAAACACGCGGGTTCGGCGCAATGATATCTCGGAGTGGCATTCGCCCTGATTACATCACGGTTGCGGCAGGTTTCTGAATATTCGACGGATTGCATTCGATCGTGACATAATCGCCCGTTCGCCCCGGGACAATACGCGAGAGGAGAAAAGCCGTGGACTTCAGCATTCCAAAAGATGTGGCCGATTATCTCGTCGAGCTTGACGATTTCATTGAAAAGGTGATCAAGCCGCTCGAGAACAAGAACGACAATATTCGTTTCTTCGATCATCGCCGCGAATGGGCGCGCACCGATTTCGAAAATCAGGGCCTCCCCCGCCACGAGTGGGAAGCGCTGCTCGGCGAGATGCGCAAGCTCGCCGACAAGGCTGGGCACTATCGCTATGCGTTGCCGAAAGAATACGGCGGCAAGGACGGCACCAACCTCGCGATGGCGATCATTCGCGAGTACCTCGCAGCCAAGGGCCTCGGGCTGCACAACGATTTGCAGAACGAAAGCTCGATCGTCGGCAATCTCCCGACCGTGCTGATGTTCCGCGACTTCGGCACCGAGAAACAGAAAAAAGAATTCATCCCGAAAATCCTCGACGGCTCGATGCGGGTTGCGTTCGGCCTCACCGAGCCCAATCACGGCTCCGACGCGACCTGGATGGAAACTCGCGGTGTGCGCGAGGGCGATATGTGGCATATCACCGGCGCGAAGATGTGGAACACGGGGCTGCACGTCGCGACCCATGATTTTGTTTTCACCCGCACCAGCGGCAAGGACGGCAGCCCGCGCGGCATCACCTGTTTCATCGTGCCGACCAAAAATGAGGGTTTCAAAATCGAAGAGTACATGTGGACCTTCAACATGCCGACCGACCATCCGCGCGTGTCGATCGACGTGCGAATTCCGGCCGAGCCCGACGCGATCCTGGGCGATCCCGAGAACGGCCTCGCGGTCGCGCAGCATTTCGTGCATGAGAATCGCATCCGGCAGGCGGCCTCGTCGCTGGGCGCGGCGCAGTACTGCGTCAACGAAAGCGTGAAGTACGCGAAAGAGCGCAAGCCTTTCGGCAAGCCACTCTCAGTCAACCAGGCGATCCAGTGGCCGCTGGTCGAGTTGCATACCGAATGCGCGATGTTGCGCGAGCTCATCCATAAAACCGCGTGGGAAATGGATCAGATGCCGAAGCAGGAAGTGGCGCGCCGGCTCTCCGACAAGGTCGCGATGTGCAACTACCGCGCGAACCGCCTGGTCTGCAACGCCGCCGACCGCGCGATGCAGGTGCACGGCGCCATCGGATATTCGCGCCACAAGCCGTTCGAGCACATCTTCCGCCATCATCGCCGCTATCGCATCACCGAGGGCTCGGAGGAAATCCAGATGCGGCGCGTCGCGCAAATCATGTTCGGCATCACCAGCAGCCGCGCAAAAACCGAGGAGTGAGGCAGGCTGAGCGTTTCGATGAGTAATGAAGATCTCGCGGCGCGGTTGAGCAAGGCGGTGAAGCGCCACATTGGCGCGCCCGGCACCGTTCACAATTTCCACCAGCTGACCGGCGGAGCGAACAAGAACACCTATTCGTTCGAAGCCGACGTCGGCGCGCAGCGGCTCCATCTGGTGCTGCAGATTCCCGGCAAGCCGAAGGATGACGAGCCCAACCCGCTGGAAGGCGTGATGCCTCGCGTCACCGCCGACGAGGACGCGCGCCTGATGATCGCGGCGCACGACGCGGGCGTCCCGGCGCCGAAGGTCCGTGCCATCTTCGACAGCTCCGACGAGATGGATCCGGGGTACATCACTGAATTCGTCGCGGGCGAGACGCTGGCGACGAAAATTCTGCGTGAGGATCGATTTGCAAAGGCGCGCACGCTAATGACGGCGCAATGCGGGAAGATTCTGGCCGCCATCCACAACATCGATTTGAAGAAAGTTTCGTTCCTCGGCAAGCAGGACGCGGCCGAAATGGTCGCCGGCTACTACAAGGTGGTGGACCTGCAAAACTTTCGACTTCCTGCGATCGAATGGGGCCTGAAGTGGGCGGCTGAAAATGCGCCGAAGAGCGCGCGCCATACCGTCGTGCACGGCGACTTTCGGCACGGAAATTTTATCGTCGGCGAAGAGGGCATCCGCTTGCTGCTCGACTGGGAGGTCGCGCATAGCGGCGACCCGATGGAAGACCTCGCGTGGGTATGCGTCAAAACCTGGCGCTTCGGTGGGCGCAAGCCGGTCGGCGGCTTCGGCTCGCGCGAGGAGCTCTTCGAGGCGTACGAAAAAGCCAGCGGCCTGAGCGTCGATCCGAAGCACGTGCGATGGTGGGAAGCGTGGGGCGGCGTGAAGTGGGCCATCGGATGCATGCGGCTGGGCACCCGCGGCGTCGAGGAAGTGAACGTCGAGCGCTGCGCGATCGGCCGGCGCATCGAGGAGCCGCTGTGGGACTACTTCAACCTCATCGAAGGCCGCGACTGACGAGACGGAGCAAGTAAGAACGATGCCGCAAAGTTTCCCTGACGCGAAAACGCTCCTGGTCGCCGCGACCAAGTACATGGAAGACGAACTGATGCCGACGCTGGATGGCTACCATCGGTTCAAAGTGCGCGTCACCGTTAACGTGCTCAACACCATCCGTCGCGAGTTGGAACTTCGCGAAGGGCAGGCCAGGGCGGAGCACGAACGATTGGTGGCGATCCTCGGTCACGATGGCGACCTCGAGACGCTGAGCCGGGAGTTGGCGGAGCGCATTCGCGCGGGCGACTTCAGCCTCGACGACGAGCGCCTGCGCACGCACATCAAGCAGTCGCTGCACGACGCGCTATCCATCGCGAACCCAAAATGGCTGACGAGATAGTGCTCAATTCCTGACAGCCATCCGCCGATTTCAACGCGGCCAGAAGTTGGCGAGGGGGCGCGTATGCCGTGTCATTTGTCGCGACCGAATGAGTGAGTCGTCACGCTTTTATTGCTTGATAAAGCGGGTGTGGAGAACCAACGCGTTGATGTTGTTTGCCCCGCCGTTTGCAGCTGCATCTGTAGCTCCGGTAGTAACACTCTCAATATCGGTTTCATCGCGAGTCCCGACCCCGGAGAAGGTTACCGTCGTATTCGGGCAAATACCAGAAGTGGTCGTGAAATCAGTGGTGGCCGTACCTGTACCGTCCGGGTTGACCTGATAGCGCCCTGTTAAGCTGAGCGAGCAAACAAATGTTGTTCCTTCGCCGTCCGTTCCCGTAAACGTTTCCTCACCAGTGTAGTCTCCTTTGCCATCGAATGTGACAAGGCCGATGCCACTCACGTCGAATCTGTCACCCGCGTAAACCTCGGTGCCTGCTGCATCGAAGATATAGGGACCTCGAATTGAAGCTAATGTGAAGGCAGCCGACGCTGCAGAGGCAACCAATAAAGAACACCCACCAGACACTATCGCGCAGAATTTCTTCATTTAGGGCCCTTCCCGGCAGATAAAACTACGATCCTTGCCAGGTAAAAGCGACGCCGATATCGTTTCCATGTGAACTCGGTGCTAACTGCCCGCCAATAAGGAGGACAACTGATTTGTATATCGACGACGAAGGAAACAATTCTGTGCAATCCGCCGCCCAAGACAGCATGGGTTGACCTCAATGACGTGCCCACGGACGAGAAGCTCGAAGAATCTGATCCTGACCGGGAATGGCAGTAGAAGACCGACCTCGGATCAGAAGGGCGGTGGTGCCGGAAAAGAGGTCTTGGTGGGCGGTGCAGGGATCGAACCTGCGACACCCGGCTTGTAAGGCCGATGCTCTACCGCTGAG
>Ga0210398_10001448_pt1 | contig 24548 bp, 18 predicted proteins | sample IncBWC4OmetaG_FD_161047 | JGI IMG/M metagenome (GOLD analysis project Ga0210398, IMG submission 161047) | Forest soil microbial communities from Barre Woods Harvard Forest LTER site, Petersham, Massachusetts, United States - Inc-BW-C-4-O | ecosystem: Environmental > Terrestrial > Soil >...
AGCGAGACGCGATGGCATTGCTGCTGGAGCGTAGCGGCCGGAGCGGGTATCTACATTCACACTGGGCGGTTCCGTAAAGACCTTGACATGTGGTGGGCGCATATCGCCGCGTACCTTCCAGATGGCGTGTTGGCTGTTGACCGGTTCTGGTTCCGCAACGTGAGTCCGGCCGGTCTCGATTCGCAGAACCTGAGCCTCACAATCAGCGAAAGTGGTTGGCACTCCAGGTTTGACGGAGTATGCGAACTGACGAGCACGGCCGCGCTCAGCGCAGCCTCGCGTGGATGTGCAGGACCTACAGCCGGAGTACGGTGGCAGGTGACCGCTACCGCCGCGGCACCGGTCTGGGATGTGTACTCGAGCACCGATCGCGAACAGGACTTCGCGTCAATGCTGCACATCCAACAAGCCGCCACCACTGAAGGCACATTATGGGTGGACGGCGTCGAGTATCCACTTCACGGCGTCGGATTCAAGGACCACTCCAGCGGCGCTAGGACTTTCGGTGCCTGGCACGGCCACCGGTTCATGATCGCGCTGATGCCCCGGTGGGTGGTTCATGCTTTCACGGTGTTCCGTGACGACCGTACCGCTGCTGAACCGATCGGCTTGGTCATGGAAGACGGTGTCACGACAGCCATCACCCAGTTCGAGGCGCCCAGACTCAGCGACGCTACCGGTGCACCGGTAGACAACGTGATGGTGGTAGACGGGCCGTCGGGCCCGATGACACTGAATGCCAGTATTATTCATGCTCTGCCCATCACCATCACCGAGGACGGTGACAACTACAACGGCGTCGACTGGCAGGTGTCGTCGGACCCGATGGTCATGGTCGAAGGGATCGTCGCCCTGACGACGGCGGACGGCGAGCGCGGCGTCGGCTTCCTTGAGCGCAGCGCACGTCAATCGACGCTGCCGCGGCCTCAGGGAGCGTGAGCATGAAGGTTGTTCCGCCTTCAGAGTCCGACGCCCGCGCGGGGTGCAGCCACCAAGGTCTGACGTGTCCTCCAGCGGATGGTGTGCTGTGGACGCGGGTGAACACCGGTGAATTGATGCCTGGGATCATGAAGCCGTTTGCCTGGAGCTACTACGCGTACGGAGTGGAGTCTGGTCTTCGGCGCGGCTTCCACCATCTCGGGTTGATCGACGCCGGCGAGTCGATCTTTCCACTGCCGGTGCGCGAACGAATTGTCGCCTCCTTCCATGGCCGGCTGAGCGGCAACGTCAATGTGGCGCGGCGCATCTTCGGTGCCTTACCGGGAGTTTCCGGTGATGACATCGAACGCGATCTGCTGGGCTCGGTACGCGACCGGATCGTCGAGGATCCGCCTGCCGGACGCATGGGGGCGCTGATGACCCGCATCCCCGCGGTGATGTTCACCGGCGGCCGGCAAGCACGTGAGCATCACGCAAGGGTCGAGGCTTGGTGGCGCGCTTGCGTCGACGGCAACTCCCTGCGAGAGGGCCTGGATCCCATCGGCACTGCCCACGCGGCACTGGCAGAATTCATCACGACACTGCGACTGCAGATCTGGATGCGGGTGTTCGGTCAAGCCGTGTCCGCCCAGCTGGCCGCGGTCGCGGACTTCGTCGGGCGGCCTGAAATCGTGGGTACGCTGCTGGGCGGCGCAGCGGCGACCGAAGAAGCCCGCATCGCGGATGACTTGTTTCACGTGGCTACGGGTCGCAAGTCCCTGGACCGGTTCATCGCCGACCACGGGTATCAAGGACCGAATTCGGGGGATCCGGCTGCCCGTGTCTGGCGCGAGGACCGCCGGCCAGTTGAGCGCTTGCTCGATGCTCTCGCCACTGCGGAGCCACCGGCCGAACGCCGCGCCCGGATGGTTGCCGATCGGCGTCGAACTGTCGAGGCCGTTCTCGCCCAGTTGCCCGTACATCGAAGGCCGTTGGCGCGCTTGGCGGTTCACCTGGCGCCGATAGCCGCGCGCAGTATCGAGGGGACCAAGACGTCGATGCTGCGAACAGTGGATGTCGGCCGGGCCGCCGCTCGCGTGGTTGGCGCTGAGATGGTCGCCGCACGGATCACCAGTGACGTCGACGATGTATTCCATTTGTATTGCGATGAAATCGCCGAGTGGAACGGCCGCCACGTCGCGGCGACGATCGACGCACGCAAAGAATTGCACGCGGCGTTCCTGACCGAAGACTTCCCGGAGACATGGGAGGGTGAGCCGGTCGTCGGTTCACGGCCGGAGTCGCCCACCGCGGACGTGACGACGGTGCGGGGTCTCGGGGTCAGTCCCGGCACTGTGCAGGGGCGTGTGCGTATCGTGCGCGACGCCGCCGACGACGTCACCATCGATAACGGTGACATCCTGGTCTGCCCGACAACCGATCCGGGCTGGGTATCGCTCATGACGCTTGCCGGCGCACTGGTCATCGACATCGGTGCCGCAGGCTCGCACGGGGCGATCGTGGCGCGCGAACTCGGGGTGCCGTGCGTGGCGGGCACCCGATCGGGGACCCGCGATCTTCGTGACGGTGACATCGTTCGTGTCGACGGCTCGTCGGGGATCGTCGAGGTGGTCCAGCGCCAACCCGTCCAGACGGCGCACGGGCCGCAGTAGCACTGACACACAACGCTTCTGACCGGTTAAGCCCTGTCGCATCGAACGAGTTGAGGTCAGCGATCGTCTCAGCTACCGACTGGCGAGGCTCATTCCATCCCCGAGCGTCTCTTTCCTGAACTGCTGAATGGTCCTGCCGATGTGGGCCTTGAAGAAGCGCCTCAGGCTGCGTTCGTCGGAAAAGCCGACGCGATGAGCGATTTGCCTAATCTCCAGATCCGTTGTCGCGAGTAGATTCTGAATCGCTTCCAGCCGGATGGCGATGTTGACCTCGCTGAAGTTGAGTGCTTCTTTTTCGAGCTTGCGGTTCAGCGTCCTGGCGGTGCAGTGCAGCCGTTCGGCGACATCGGCAATGCTCAAGTGGCGGTGCAGGTTCTGGTAAAGGATGGCCCGGACCTTGTGCGAGACCATGGAGCCGGCCTTGACGCTGTTGAATACGTCCGTCAGGTGCTTCAGACAAAGCTGGTGCGTTTCCGGGTCATGACCGCGCAGCGGAATGCTCATGGCGTTGGTGGTGAGCAACATGGTGCTGCGGACGGCGGAGAACCGTATCGGACAATCCATCAGTTCCCGGTAACGGTGCAGATGCGCGGGCTCCGGGTAGGTCAGCGCCAGTCGCTCAACGGGGAACTTCCTGATGCCGATCAGCCGCTGCAAGGCCATGTCGCAGGCAATCTTCTCTTCGATCAGGAACTGCAGCAGGTCGGAACGAATATGCGGATAGGGAAGATAAGTCAGCAACAACTGATCGCCGACGGGCGCGAAATCCATCGCAATCAGATTGCCGAAAAAGACCGGGTTGTACTGATGCCACAGCCGCGTCGCTTCGTCTGAAGTTTCGCAGGTCATCACGCTGTAACCGAGGATTCCGAGGTCACCGAGGGTCAACTGCTCGCCGAGCGTGAAGGCCAGGGAGGTAGATCCGGACAGGCGGTTGATATTGGAAATGATCCGGATGTACTTCGAAATCTCCACCAGATACAGCGGGTCAGCAAGATCCCGCACGCCGATGCCGGTGCCGGCCAGTACCTGCTCGCCGGGATATCCCTGCTGCAGCATGACCTTGAGGTAGAAGTTGATCTTGGCCGGCCGGAGCCGGGTGAGCTCGCCGGTGGCCGGCCCGCTGTAATCGTCCTGGTTGGTCCGCATCCTGACCGGATTCGCCATTCTCAGTCCTCCGGCCCAACCATAGGCTTGTGCCGCCTAACGTTAATGGGGAATAGGGGAAAGATGCGAGACCCGTTTCGGGTTATTGTCTGGGGCCCCGGTCGCCTTGGCGCGATCTGCATCAGGGAATGCACGCTCAACCCGGCTCTGAGGCTGGTGGGCGTGCGCGCCTACAGCGAGAGCAAGCACGGCGTCGACGCGGGCGTGCTGATCGGCATCGGCGAGATCGGTGTCACGGTCAGCACCGACGTGGCCGCCGTCATGAGCATCGACTGCGATGCCGTCGTCTACAGCGCCCTGGACATGGGGATCTACCACACCGATGACGAGATCATTGCGCTGCTCGAAGCGGGCAAGAATGTCATCACGACCCTGCCGTACCAACATTTGGAAGCCGTCAGGGATCAGGCCTTCATAGATCGTCTGGAAGCGGCCTGCCGAAAAGGGCGGTCGGTCTTCCACGCCACCGGCGTGGACCCCGACACGGTTTGCGACCGAGTGCTGCCCGCGTTGACGAGCATGTGCACCGACATCCGCCACGCGCAGATCCAGGAAAACTGGGATGTCGGCGCGTTTGGCATCGACACCTTGCGGGTGATCGGTTTCGGCCAGCCCAGGGAACAAGTCGAAGCCAACGCCGACAGCCTGTCGTTCGGCGACAACTACGGCAAGATGGTCACCTACGCCTGGGCCGAGATGATGGGCGTCACCTATGACCGGCGCACCGTCGAGCGCATCTTTCCCGTTGCGCCCGAAGACATCCAAACGCCCTCGGGGCTGCTGGTCGAGAAAGGCACGGTGTGCTGCTACACCACACGGTGGAGCGGCTACCTCGACAAACTTGGCGACCAGCCGTTCTTCCAAATCGAATACAACTGGCACGCGGGCGGCAAGGCCGTTCCCAGCCATGTAAAGGAGGACGTCACCGGCTGGGTGCTGTCCGTCGAAGGGCGGCCCAGCATTCGGACGGTGATCGACTTGAAGGCGGATCTCGAGACCGGTGAACGCTACGCGATTCCCGGGAACCCAAATTTCGAAGCCAGCTACCACGCGGTCGCGGCGCCGTGCCTGCAGGCAATTCCATACGTGGTGAACGCCGCGCCGGGAATCCTGCCCGTCTTCCATACCACGCATCATTGGACGCCGGATCTCCGTCAGGTATTGATGGAAAAGGAGCCGACCCATGCATGAAACCGTTATCCGGAAGACCAATCTGTTCGGCGCCTGGTGCGGCATCGGCTATATCGCGCTGCTGCTGCTCGGCTGGTGGGTGGTCGGCGGGTTCTTCCCGTTGCACAAACCCTCGGCGGGGGCCGAGGAGATCGCCGGCTTCTTCCGGCAGGACGTCGTCGGCATCCGCCTCGGCATGGTCATTGTGATGTGGGGCGCGGCCGTATTCATTCCCTTCACATCGACGATGGCCGACTACGTCGCCCGGTTCGAAGGCCGCACCGGACCACTGACCCGCACCATGACCATGGCCGGCTACTCCAACGCCCTGTTGACCTTCTACCCCCCGCTGTGGTGGATCGCCGCCACCTGGCGAACCACCGAGCGCTCGGCAGATACGACCCGGATGCTCAACGACATCGCCTGGCTCCAATTCCTCGGCGCTCTGTCGCTCATCATGCCGATGTTCGTCGTCGTGGTCGTCGTGGCATTCAACGACAAGAGCGCACACCCGGTGTTCCCACGATGGTTCGGCTACCAGAGCATCATGACCTTTATCGCGTTCCTCCCAGATCAAGCACTGTTTTTCTTCAAGACCGGACCCTTCGCGTGGAACGGCGTGCTGGGATTCTGGATACCGCTCACGGTGTTCTGCGGCTGGTTCGTATCGATGTTCTACCTGATTCGTCGCTCGCTGCTGGATGAGACGCACGAGGCCGAGCAGCCGGTTACGTACGCAACCGCGTGACGGCGGGCGGTACACCAGGACGACCGGGGCGGGCTCATCGCCCGCTCAGCGGGCGGGCCCGTGGGCCAGGATCTCGACCTTTCCTGTGGAGCCGTCGACCCGCACCCGGTCTCCGGTCTTGATCAGCTTCGTCCCATGACCCGTGCTGACGACGCACGGAATCCCCAGCTCGCGTGCGACCACGGCCGCGTGACTGAGCGCGCCCCCAATGTCGACAACCAGCGCCGAGGAGATGAACATAATCGACGACCAGCTGGGATCGGTGGTCTGTGCGATGAGAACCTCGTCGGGTTCGACCTCGGCGAACGATGGATCGGTGACGACGCGCGCCGTCCCCTCGACCACACCACCGGACACGCCGACGCCGTTGATCACGCCGTCAGTGCCGGTCGGGCCCGCGGCGCCAGCTGGCTCGGTCCCGGGCAGGCCCACCCAGTGGGTGCTCGTCAGCCTGAGCGCCTGGTACCTTGCCCGCGTCAGCCGCCGCCGCTCGATCAGGTCCTCGAGATCGGTGGGCGGCGCCGCCAGCAACTCCTCACCGGTGAGCAGAAATACGTCCGAGGCGTCCCGAACGCGCCCGGCCTCCACGAGCAGATCCCCCACACGACGGGCGGAGGCGCGGGCCGCATCGATTGATTGCAGGAATGCGCGTTTGCCGACGCCACGCAGCGGGATCCGCCGGGCCGCCAAACGCAGTATGAGCTTGGCCCCTGGACGCGCATGATGTGGCAGTGCCGCCACCAAGGCGGCCTGCATTCGGGCCAGCTCCTCGGTTCGCGCACGCTCTCGGGCGATCGGGCTCTCGCTCTCAGGCCGCTCGGCGTAGCGGGCGATCAGATCGCGCAGTGGCGTGTCATCCTCGCGCCACACCACGCTGGAGATCTCACCTTCGCCCGGACCGTGGAAGCCGTGGTTTGCGACCACCTGCTCGATCGTTGTCTGGTGCCGCGATGCTTTCCAGATGTCAGCGATGACGGCCATTTCGGCGCCACCGGTGCCGCTGAGAACACCGATGTCACCGACCCCGGTCCGGGCGATCAGCCGTTCGACGGCATCGTAGAGCGGCTGGACGCTGCACAACGTGCCGACCATCTGGAGACAGCTGGTGCGCTCGAAACGGCGCACCGCCTCGGAGAACACCCTGAGTGCGTCGTCCCGGGTCATCGCGTCCACGCGCGCCACCGAGTCCCGCCACCACATGTCCGTTTCGGAAGCCAGCCTGCCCAGCGTGGCGGGGAACCGCAGGAACATGCGGGGCAGGCGCCACGCGATCGACGCGTAGTAACGCCGCGTCGGGTTGAACGTCATATCTGGGGGCGCCTCGCCAAATAGTGAGCGGACCGCGTCCTGCCCCGTCGTGCCGGGCACGCGATCACCCATCGCGGCCATGTACTCGACCTGGCACGACAGTCGTCCGTAGAACACGCGCAGGTACCAGTCGGCGGGATCTGCCGGTAACTTCAGCTCGGCATCGTGCATCATTCCGACCATCCACGGTGCCCTCCGGGCCGCGCGCTCGGCCGTGGCTCCCCACAGGGCCGTGCCGAGCGGGGTGAGCACACCAGGAGCAGCCTCGCCGAGGTTGGCGGTCGTCCAGTGATGGACGGCCCGCGTCGAGGGCATCAGCGGGTCGAACTCATCGCAGGCAACGCTCACAACAACTCCTCAACTGGTGCGAGCGCAGTCGCTGCACGGGCGGCATGGACTTTCGGTGGCAGAGATCAAGCATCTGTTTGGTCGACGTCCGCTGCGGCTCGCAGCCGTACGCCGCGCCGATGAACGGTGATCGGGCCTTTGATCTGTAGCTGGCACGCCAGCCGGGCCTTGCCGTCGACGGGCTTGTTGAGAGCGACAATTCGTTCCCGTTCGAGACTTGCTATTTCGGAACAGTTTTCGAAGCCACTAACAACCTGAGCCACACAGACGCCACATTCAGCGTTGCCGTTGCAGACGGTCGGCCATCGGTAGCCGCACCGTTGGGCGGCGCGCAACAAATTCTCCCCGGGCTCGAGTTCGATCACGACTCCGGCGGGCTCGACCGACACTGTCCGGCTCACTTAGCCATCCACTTGCCGCGGAGTGGTGGAGGTGCGGGCATCTACTCCGCGCCGATTGGCGGCGGCCAGGGACGCCGAATTCATGGAAATCAAGATAACCCTCGCGAATTCCGCATCGCCGAAGCGCGCCGCCGCGTCGGCTGAGGCGACTTTCCGGTCCTGGCAATGAACCACGAGGGCGACCAACCCGCTACGACTCGAGTGGTTTCAGCAGCTCCACGGTGCCGGTCCCGCCGTCCACCCGGATCAGGTCGCCGGTGCGCAACAGCCGACTGCCGTCGCGAGTGTTGACCACGCACGGAATGCCCAACTCTCGGGCAACCACGGCGGCGTGGCTCAGCGCCCCGCCGATATCCACCACCAGCGCCGCAGAGATGAACATGATCGACGACCAACTCGGGTCGGTGGTCGGGGACACCAGGATTTCGTTGGGCTCGACCTCATCGAACGCCGGATCGGTGATCACCCTGGCGAGCCCCTCAACCACCCCGGGGCTTACTCCAACCCCGGTGACCGACCGCGCCCTGGCGGTGCTGACCGGCTGCTCGACGATCGGGGTGGGCACGCCCACCCATGCCTCGGGCAGGCGCAAGGTCTTGTAGTGCGAGTGCCGCTCCCGGCGGAGGGCGACCACCTCCTGGACGTCCGCGGTGGGACGGCCGAGCAGCTCGGCGTCGGTGAGGAAGAAGACGTCCTCCGGGTCGGCCAGTACGTCGGCATCGGCCAGGAGCATGCCGGCCTGCCGGGCGCACGCCCGCACGACGTCGAAGGCCTGCAAAAACGCCGTTTTGGACACCCCGCGTAACGGGATGCTGACTTCGGCGCGGCGCAGCAGCAGCTTCACTAGCGGCCGCCGCACTGCTGGCACCGCCGCCACCAGCTCCTTCTCCAACCGGAGCCGCTCCGCCTGCCGTTCGCGGTCGCGCAGTCGGGGGTCGGCGTCATCGGGCCGTGCCGCGTAGTCGGAGGCCAACCGTCGCAGTGGGGTGTCATCCTCCCGCCATACACGCCCGGACAGTTCACCCTCGGACGGCCCGTGGAACCCATGCTTGCGCACTACCTCGGCCAGCTCGATCTCGCCGCGCGAGGTACGCCACAGGTCGGCGACCACCTCGGTCTCCGGTACGCCGCCATACCCTCCGGCCAGCGCGGTCGGCTCGCCGATGCCAGTGCGAGCGGTCAGCGCGGTGAGTGCGTCGTACATCGGCTGCACCGCGCAGAACAGCGCCATCGATTGCAGGTAGACACACCAGCGGAATTGCGCGGCCGCCTCGGCGAACACCCCGAGAGTTGCGGGCAGGCCGAGTGCGCCGACCCGGCGCGTCTGGCGTGGCCAGAACTCTTCGCTGACCGCCCGCGCCGCGCGCAGTCGACCGGCAATCCGCAACATCTGATACGGCACCGCGACCCCGACCGCCGGATAGCGCCTGATCGTCGGGCGATAGTCGATGGTGTCGGGGGCGTCGCCGTAGACGCCGGTGGCCACCTGTTGGCCGGTGGTGCCCGGCATCCGGTCACCGAGGCGAGCCAGCAGCTCTACCGAGAGTGCTCCGCGGCCGTAAAACACCTGGCAGAGTTGGCGCCCCTTCGGTGGCAGTGTCGACTCGGCGCGGCTGAACGCGCCCATATCGCGCATGCTCAATCGCATGCCGGCCTCGATGGTGGGCCCCCACAGGCTCCAGCTCAGCGGAGTTTGCACCCCCGGTACCGCCTCGCCGATGTTGCCGGTGGTCCAGTGCAGCCCGGGGTCACTCGGATCGTTCAATACGTCCCAGCTCTCCCCGGCGTCCGTTCTAGCACCCGTCATGCGCCGCTGACCTGGGGCCGGAGCATCGAAGCGGTCATCGTAAAGCCCCTTCGGCAGAGGTGTCATCGCAGTTCAGAGCAGGTCCGGCGGACGACCTCGTCCCAGACTAGGGCCCAAAAGGCGAAATTAGCAAGCGACCGCTAGCTACTTCAACGTGTGTAAGCCCGGTCGTCCGGGTCGGGGATCTTGACCGCTTCCGCCTCGCCCAGCTTTCACATCGACGCAGCGGAAACCGGATAGCCGGGCAGCGATCGGAGGAGACGGCGGGCCTGCTGCACCGGGAAGAAATCTTGCTCTTCACCGACCACGAGCTGACCGTCGAACTCCCACTCGGTGTAGCACCAATACATGTACATGAAGCCGTAGCCGTGCCAGCGCAGCGTATTCCGGCAGGTGCCCACCGCGTGCAGCTCGCGGCCCAGCTCGTCGTTCCCGTGCACCTCCACGCGCAGCGGTCGGCCGTCCACGCCCCGCTCGGTGACCCTGCGCCGGGCCGAGGTCAGCCGGCTGGGTACTCCGTCACGTAGGTACCAACCGAAGAGGATCGGGTCGTCCACGCGCACACATGGATCGGACGCTGGCGGCTGGTCGCTCACGGCGAGAACGCAGAATCCGCTGCCCTCGGATGCGACCGCCGAGCCGAAGTTGCCGCGCGGGTTGCTTTTGTACTGCCGAGGCCCCCACGAGTGGTCGCGGGCGTAGAAACAGTCGATGTCCAGCCGCTCTCCAGGCAGCTGCACCGTGCCTCGCATCCGGCCCGGCTGGTTGTAGTGGCCCTTGCCCCACTCGTCGGAACCCTGTGGCAAACCGGCCCCGATCGGAGCAGCGGACTGCGGCGGTGCTACCGCGTCCCAGTTCAGCTCCAGGGTGCAGCCCTCGGCGCGGAAGTCGAGCGCGAACGATTCCTGCGGCTTGGCAGAACGCACGCTGAGCCCGTTGTCCAAGGTGAAGTCGAACATCTCAGCGTCGGCCGGGAGCGCCGCCGGGTTGCCCCAGTCGTAATACAGGCAGTCCCAGGTGTTCTCCCCAGACGGGTCCCAGAGGGCGACCCCGCCGACCGAGTATTGCATGTTCGGCCGATGGTAGAAGTACACCCAGCCGGTCAGCGTGCGCTCCGGTGCGGTGAATCCGAACCAGGCGCTCTCGTTCCAATATGGGTCGACTGAACCCCGGTGCAACCGGTCGTCCTCAGGACGAATCATCGTTGGCTCTCCTGTCCGGCCAGCGCGGGGCCCGCTAGCGATACTAGATTTGCATCCGAGACCGCGGGCCGGGTTGAGAGCAGTTGCTCTCTCCGCAAGTCAGCTCTCGGGTGTGCTCCCTCGACGATGCCGACGCCGAGGGCGTGCGACGTCTTTGGCCAGAACGGCGGGCGATGCCACCGTACACTGAGGTCATGACTGCAGCTCCCTCCGGAGAAGGAGCATCGGAGCCGCTCACGCGGACAAGATCGAAGAAGCGCCGTTCCTCGCTAGTGCTGCGGGAACTAATCACAGATGCCGCTCGTGATCTCTTCGCGAGCCGGGGCTATCAAGCGACCACCACACGTGACATCGCCTTGGAGGCGGGCGTCAACGAACCCACGATCTATCGGCATTTCGGGTCGAAGCCGAAACTCTTCGAAGCGGCCGTCGTCAAGCCTTACCACGAGTTCATGACCGATTTCATGACTCAATGGACTCGCAACAACCTTGAACCGCAGACCGGTGAAGAGGTCGTGCGGAATTTCGTGGTGGGCCTGTACGACGCGCTATCGGCGAACCGAAACCTGATCTTGGCGTTCACGTGTGCGGAGTATTTCGATGCGGGTGAAATCGGGCGCTCCGGCGAGGAATCGATTGTGAGCCGCGAGCTTCGAGCGATGGACGACTGGGCTCGGCGGACGTCGGCGCAGCTCGAATTTCACGACATCGATATCCCGGTGACGCTGCGATGCTCGTTCGCGATGGTGATGGGCCTGGTCCTCCATGACAATATGCTCTTCGAACAGGGACCTAAGCATCCGACCCGGGCGCGCATCATTCGAGAGCTAACCACCTACATGTATCGCGCCCTGTCCACCCGGCGGATTGAACTGGGCTCAGACAGAGCCCTGGAATCGCGGCAGGCTTCAGAATGACACCCTGCCCTGCGGTCGTGGGTCGTGGCATGAAGATAGCAACGGCATCATAACGGCGTCTTCCGCCTTCTCCAGGATGAGCACAGCTCGATGAACTCGACGGTCAAGCCCGGCGATCAACCCGTTCCGTCGGAGGCGGATCTGCTGGTGATCGGGTCGGGAGTCGCCGGCGCGGTCGCCGCCCTGGCCGCGCACGCTCGAGGACTGCACCCGGTCGTGGTGGAGAAGACCGATCGGGTCGGCGGCAACAGCGCGATGTCCGGTGGGCTGATGTGGGTGCCTAACAACCCCTTGCAGCGCGAAAACGGCGTTGCCGACTCCGCAGAACTCGCTCGGACCTACTTGGAGACGGTGCTGGGTGAGCCGTCAGCACCGTCATCCCCTCAACGCCGCGCCGCCTTCCTCGAGCAGGGGCCTGCGATGATCAGCTTCCTGCGTACGCGGGGACTTGAGCTTTACCGGTGCGCGGGTTACAGCGATTACTACCCGGAAGAGCCCGGTGGAATGCCCGAAGGCCGCTCGGTCCGAATGGCGACGTTCGACCTCAATCGCCTTGGCCCCTGGCGAAATCTGTTGCGCCAACGCGATCTGTTTCCCGGCGTTCCGATCCACATGGAAGAAGTAGCCGGCGCCAACGTCGCGACCCGGACCCGTCGGGGGGCGCTGACCGCGGCACGCGTCGCTGGACGCGCGGTCGTCGGTCGACTGCGTGGCCAACGTCCCGACTCCCTCGGCGCTTCGCTGATGGGCACGCTCCTACTTGCCCTCGTTGAACGCGGAATTCCGGTCCACACCAACGTGGCGTTGACCGAGTTGACCACCTCCAGGGGCGCGGTGACCGGTGCCGTGCTTGCTATGCCCGACGGTTCACGCCAAGTCGTGCGCTCGAACGCGGTACTCCTGGCCAGTGGCGGGTTCAGCCACAACGACGTGATGCGCAAGCAGTACGGCAGGTCGCCGGCCAGTACGGCGTGGACACTAGCCGGACCCGGCGACATGGGGGATGGCATTCTCGCGGGCCAAGCTGTCGGGGGGGCGATCGACCTGATGGACGAAGCGATCTGGATGGGCACCTCGGTCCGCCCGGACGGCGACCGCGAAATGCATCTGTACGACCGTTGCCTACCGCACAGCATTGTGGTTGATTCCAGCGGCCAACGGTTCGTCAACGAGTCCGTCGACTACAGCCGATTTGGCCAGGCCATCTACCGGCGTGACCCGGAGGTGCCGGCCATACCGAGTTGGCTGGTGATCGACTCCCGACACCGCAACCGCTACAGCCTGGGCGACATATTCCCTCGGGTTACCCCCAAGGCGCTGATCCGACAGGGTTACGTGCGCAAGGCTGACACGCTCCACGGTCTTGCGGTTGCTTGCGGGATCGACGCCGAAGGTCTCAGCGCCACGGTGGCGCGGTTCAACGAAATGGCGGCTCGTGGCGTTGACCTGGACTTCCATCGGGGTGAGAGCACTTACGACCGTTACCTTGCCGACCCCCGGGTCACGCCCAACCCGGCCCTCGGGCAGATCAGCGCGGCACCGTTCTACGCCGTTCCGTGCTATCCCGGTGACGTCGGCACCACTGGCGGGCTCTTGACCGACGAACACGCCCGATTGCTCGCGACCGACGGGCGCGTCATCGCTGGTGCCTATGCCGCCGGGACCTGTTCGGCCACCGTAATGGGCCGTGCCTACCCGGGACCCGGCGCATCGATTGCGGCAGGTGCCACCTTCGGCTACATCGCGTCAATGCACCTCGCGTCGGGCTAAGAGCGTGAGGGTGTTGTTGGATCACCGGCGTCAGTGCGGTTCGAGTTGAGTGACTTCGGGCACTGTCGGCGACATGGCAGCGCTGGGGAGCACACTGTCGGGCTCCCAGATGAGGGGCAGGCTGTTGAAGCCGTGTACCAGGAAGATCGTGTTGCGGGTGGGTCTGCGGGTTGGGTCGAGTTGGAGGGTCGGGATTCTGCGCAGCAGAGTGTTGATGGCCAGCTTCAATTCCTGGCGGGCCAGTGCGGAGCCCAGACAGTTGTGCACGCCGAGTCCGAACGTCACGTGTTGCCTCAACTCGGAGCGTTCCCGGTCGATGCGGAAGGTTTTCGGGTCGTCGAAGACGTCCTCGTCCATGTTGGCTGAGGCGTACACGGGGCGGATCTTCTGGCCGGCCTCGAAGCTGTGCCCCGCGAACTCCATGGCTCTGGCCGTGGTGCGGCAGGTGCCTTCGATCGGCGCCATGTAGCGCAGGATCTCTTCGACCGCAGTACCGATCAGCTGCGGATTCTCCTCTAGCTTGCGGCGCTCGCCGGGATTGGTGCACAGCAGGTAGATGCCGTTGCACATCGCTGTGGCGCTGGACTCGATGCCGGCGCCGAAGAACTGGGACACGGCGACGACGGCTTCTTCGTGGGTGAAGTAGGAGCCGTCGTCGGCGGGCGTGGTCAAGATGTGGGTGACCGCGTCGTGCAGCTCCTCACCTCTGGCCGCAGCGGCCACTCGTTCCGGGCCGACCTCGGCGAGGAACGCGCTGATTTCCCCCAGCGCCCAGGTGCCTTTCTGGTAGGCCGCGTCGTCACCACCGAACGTCGCGATGATGGCGAAGCCCATCTCCAGCACGTCCGCGCTGCGCTCGACCGGGAGGCCTACGAGGTGCGCGATCATGCTGCTGGTCACCGGAAGCGCGAAGTCCGACATCAGGTCCATCTGACCTTTGTCCGCCAACCCGTCGATCAGCTCGTCGATGCGGGTCTGAAGCATCGGCGCCAGCGCCGCGATGTTCTTCGGCGCGAAGGCGGGACGGCAGATCTTGCGGCTGCGGTTGTGCGGTTCACCGTCGGACCACACCAGCATTCCGGTACCAGCGACGGGAGTCATCCGCTCCGGCCCGGCGCCTTCGATGGACAGGAAATCATCGGGGCTGTGCAGGATCTTTTCGACGTCGGAGTACTTCAGGAACGAGTACAGATCGGTGACCGGGCCGGTCACGAACGGGTTGTCGTTCAGTTCCTTCAGCTCGGCCTCATCGAACACGTGGTGGTGCACTGGACAGGCCTTGCGCAGGTGCTCGAAGTGGTCCTCGATGTTCTGCTTGACCTCGGGTGAACGCGGGTCGTACGAACTGGGGTCGTACTGGTCGACGGCAGTCATCGTCAGGCCTCCAGGTAGCGGTCGAGGATCGAAGCGAAGTGCCGGATCCGGCACTCCTGGTACGCCGAAAACGTCACTCCCGGTTTGCGGCTGGCCCGCAGGCCGCGCTGCACCCGCGACAGGTTGCCCATGTCCTGGTTCAGGATCGCGCCGAGCGCGCCGAGCTCGGGTGCCCCGGTCCAGTCCGGCGAGTCCGACCCGGGAGCGTTGTCCAGCCAGTGAATCTTCGCGGTCGGCGGGTCGACGCCGTCCGGGTAGAGCCCCATCAGCATCACGTCGACAATGCACGACTGCGGGTTGTTGTCGTCGGGTCGGAAGCGGTAGACGATCGGGAACCCGTCGCCGGCCCACGGGATGAAGTTCGGGAAGAGCGCGTACTCGATCGCGTCGATAGCCTCGGAATTGGACATCTTGCTCATGTCCACGCCGTAGAGCTTGCTGAACTCCACTCGGTGTGCGTTCGCGGCCACGTCGCGGGCGGTCCGTGTCGCACCGATCTCGGTGGGCTCGCTGCTTTGCAGGAAGTCAACGACCAGACTGTCCACGACCTCCTGATCATCCACACTGTCACCGAGACTGGGGCTGGGCACCCCGATGAGCGTGATCATCCGGTTGCTGTGCTCGTCAAAGACGTCGTACTGGGTGTTGTGATCACCGGTGAACAACACGATCTGCGGGTGCGTCATGAACACGTGGTAGCTCTCGATGAAGGCCTCCATGGTGGCCTTCCAGTTCGCCGGCACCCGGGCCTGCACGTGGGCGGCCTTGAACCGGCTCTTCAGCGGCATCTGCTCAAAATGCGCGGGCATTACCTCGCCCAGGTACTCCGCCAGCGTGCCGGACTCCGGGTCCAGGTTGACGAACACCCAGCCATCCCAGGTGTCGACCTTGACCTCGGGTAGCGTCAGCTTTCCCTTGTCGACTTGGGGGAAGTCCCACTGGCACGGCAGATTCCTCATGGTGCCGTCCAGATTCCAGGACCAGCCATGGAATTGGCAGGTCAAGCTGGCGACACTGGTCTGGCCGCGGGCCAGCTGGGTGCCCCGGTGCAGGCAGCTGTTGTGATAGGCCTTGATCTGTTCCGGGGTGACCCGGACGACGACGATTGAGTCGTCGGCGATGTCGTAGACGATGGTGTCCCCGACGTTGGGGATGTCCTCTTCGCGGCACGCCATCTGCCACACCTTGCGCCACATCTTCTCGACCTCGCGGTCGTGATACTCCTGGCTGAGGTAGCGCTCCTTGGGCAGGTCCGCCACCCCGAAATAGGCAGGCGACTCGGTCTGCAACACGGTCGGCACGACCTGGCGCGCAGCCTCCTCGGCGAGCACATCCTGAACAGTGGGACCGGCCGAGCGGGCCTGACGCCCTGTAGATGTGGCTGATGTGGTCATTGGGTATGCACTCCTGGTTCGTACCGATCGATCGCGTTTCCCGACGTCACTGGATGGTGCCAATGACGGCGCCCACTTCGCAGTTCTCCTCCGGACGTGCGCCATGTTTGAGCACTCCGGCAGAAGTGGCCTCAATTTCAGCCTCGGTCTTGTCGGTTGCGACTGTCAGTATCGGCTGACCGGGCGTCACCGCTTCACCGTCGGCGACCAGCCACTCAACTATGGTGACCTCAGTCACCGTTACACCCAGGCGCGGGACGATAACATCAGTCAAGGCAACTCAATTCATCCATCGGGACGCCAGCCGATTCATGATTTGCACACGGCACGCACGGACTCGACAATGCGGGCGACAGAGGGCAGATGCGCGGCCTCCAGCTGCGGTGAATACGGCACCGGGGTGTATTCGGCACCGACGCGCAGGATCGGCGCGGCTAAGGTGCCCCAGAGCTCTTGGCTCAGCCATGCGGCGATCTCAGCGCCTACGCCGAAGCGTTGAACCGCCTGGTGCACCACCACCGCGCGGCGGGTGCGCCGCACCGAGTCCAACATCGCGGCCGCATCCCATGGCACGATCGAGCGCAGGTCGAGCACTTCGACGTCGGTCTCGCCGTCGAGCTGTCGAGCTGCTTCGAGACTGTCGTGCACTTGCTTGCCGTAGGTGATGATGGTGACGTCGGTCCCGGGTCGTTTGATGTCCGCGCTGCCCAGCGCGACCACGTGCTCTCCGGCGGGCACGGGGCCTTTCACCGAGTACAACGCGGCGGGCTCGATCACAATGGTCGGGTCGTCGTCTCGAATCGCGGCGGTGAGCAATCCTTTCGCGTCCGCGGGGGTACTGGGAATCGCGATCTTCACACCGGGCACGTGTGCGAACCACGCTTCGACCATCTGAGAGTGCTGGGCGCCGAACATCATGCCGCCGGTGGCCATTCCCCGAATGGTGATCGGTACGTGTGTGCGGCCACCGGACATGTACCGCAGCTTGGCGGCGTGGTTGACCAACTGGTCCAAACACACCGCATAGAAGTCCGCGATCATGATCTCGGCGACGGGGCGCATGCCCAGCAGGGCGGCGCCGGTGGCGGCACCGATGATCGCCTGTTCGGAGATCGGAGTTTCCCGCACGCGTGCCCGGCCGTACTTGGTGGACAGTCCGGCTGTCACTTTCATCACGCCGCCAGCCGGATCGATGATGTCCTCGCCGAGCAGAAAAACCGACTCGTCGCGGCCAAGCTCATGGTCGAGTGCCTGGTTGAGCGCTTCTGCCATGGAGATCCGGGGGGCGTTCATACCAACACCCCTTTGGCGTACACGTCGGTGAAAAGCTCGTCAGCGGCGGGTAATGGAGCGGCCAGGGCGGCGTCAACGGCGCGGACCAACTCGTCGCCCAGACGCTGGTCGAGCGCGTCAAGCTCGCTGTCGGTGGCCACTGCGTCGGCTATCAGCCGTTCCCGGTAGCGGGGCACCGGATCGGCAGACATCCTGGCCTGCAGCTCTTCTTTGGGTATGTAGGGCATCTGGTCGCCAAATAGGTGGCCCATGAATCGGTAGGTCATCGCCTCGATGAGGGTCGGCCCACCGCCCGTGCGGGCGCGTTGGACAGCGTCTCGCGCGACCAGATAGGTGGCGTCTGGATCATTGCCATCCACGGTGACGCCCGCAATCCCGTAGGCGTCAGCCCGTTGGGAGATCTTGCCGACCCGTTGGGTGTCCACTCGTGGTGTGTATTCCCCGTACTCGTTGTTCTGACAGACGAATACGACGGGCAGAGACCACACAGCGGCGAGATTGAGTGCCTCGTGAAAGGCGCCGATGTTCGTCGCTCCGTCACCGAAGTAACACACGGTGACTCGGTTCAGGCTCTTGAGCTGGCAGGCCAGCGCGATCCCGTTGGCAATCGGCAGGCCGCCGCCGACTATGCCGGTAGTTACCATCAGGCCCGAATCCGGGTCTGACAGATGCATTGGCCCCCCCTTACCTTTCGATGTTCCGGTGGCCTTGCCCAACATTTCGGCCAGGATCTCGTCAAGTGACGCGCCGGCGGCGATGCAGTCGTGAATTCCGCGGTATGTGGTCACCGTGTAGTCGTCGGCCTCAAGTGCCGCAGCGACCGCTGACGGCACAGCCTCTTGCCCACGCGGCGAGTAGTAGATAATCGTGATCTTTCCGCTCATCAGCAGGCTCCGAACCTGCTCGTCGGTCTGATGAATCTTGGACATGGTTTCGTAGATCCGCATGCGGGTCTGATTCTCGATCTGTGCCTTTGATGTCAACTTGGCTCCTCAAAGCGAATTAGGACCACCGCGTCATGCGGAGAGTTGGCCCGCATCAACAGCCACGGTCTGCCCGGTGATCAAGACCGCCAGGTCGCTCGCCAAAAACGCGATCACCCTGGCAATGTCGTCCGGAACACCGGTGCGCCCCAGCGGAAGCTGAGCGGAGATAGCAGCGATGAGGTCCCCAACACCGGCCGCTTCGAAAACGGGCATGTTCGCCTGCACACCAGGTGTGTCAACAACGGTCGGAGCCACCGCGACCGCGCGGATGCCGAACTGGCCCAGCTCGACCGCCAGGGCCTGAGTGAACGCGACGATAGCGCCCTTGCTTGAGGTATAGGCGCTCAGACCGGCGGCTCCGGCACGGAATGCCTGGGTCGAGGCGAGGTTAATGATCACCCCACCATTGCCGGCGGCGGCCATAACCTTCCCGGCCTCCCGGGAACACCGAAAAGCCCCGCCGATGTTCGTGCTCTGCACGCGGTCCCATTGCTCATCTGTGGTCTCGAAGAGAGGTGTGATTGGGAAGATTCCGGCGTTATTGACTAGGATTTCCAATCCCCCAAACTCCTGCACGACCCTCCCCACAGCGGCGGCCACTGAGAGCGAATCGGTCACGTCCAACTCGGCGCCATGCACCACTCCGACCGACTTTAAGCTAGCGGCCGCACTCTCTGCTTCGGTCTTGTCGATATCCGCGATCATCACCAGTGCGCCGGCTTCAGCCAGCCGGGCAGCCACGGCGCGACCGATTCCTCGCGCACCACCGGTGACCAGTGCTCTTCTGCCAGTCAATGCGAAAAGTTCGGTCAATGAGCGATCAGATACGTCCGGAGCCGCCACTGGTCTCTCCTAAGCTGGATTCAGCACGCCATGCCAGGCCGTAAGCAAGCAGTCACACTCTAGTGGATGGGCGCGCGCGAGTCTACGTTCACGAGACCACGTCGTTGACGTGACCGCGTTGAAAGTGGGGCAGTCCGGCCAGCAGTTCACGCGCGGGCGGGTGCGGGCGGGCTCCGGCCGTCGCGGTGCGGTGCAGGGCAAATCCCTAGGTCATGGGGTCGAGGGCAGGCTGATTCCGTAGATCAGTGACAAGTACCCGGCGACAAGGGTGTCAGCGACAGCCGATGGGTCGGCGAACCCTTGGGCGCCAACCATTGTCGCGTAGATCGACCGTTCGGCCGACCACAGCACCGTCGTGGCCACCGTGCGGCTGTTCGTCGGAGTCACGACGCGCCCGGCGCTGCGGTCTTCGTCGATCGTGGTGGCCAGGCGCGCCGACAGCTCACCGAGGAAGGCGACGTAGACCGCCTTCAGCTCAGGGATTCGCGGCCATTCGGTTATCAGGCTGTGCGTCAGGCCGCGGTGCCGCGCCCCTCGCATGATCCAGCCGTCGACCGCGGCCCGGAGTTGAATCGAACTCCTGACATCGGGGTCTTCGATTACCCGGGTGACCTCGGCACCGATTTCGTCGAGCGCGTGTTGGGCCAAGGCGATGAACGCCTCGTCGCGGCTGCCGAAGTGCTGATAGTAGGTGGTGCGGGACGAGAGCCCCGCCTCGGTGAGGATTTCGGACACGCCGATGTCGTCGAGCACGTGATGCTCGAGTAGGCGATCCAGGGCGTCGAGGATCGACTGCCGCGTCTCGGGATTGCCGTTCTTCACTGTCGGTGTCATGCACGGGACCTTGGCCCGTGGCCGGGCCCATAGATTGACGCGAACCACAGCTCGAGCAGCGCGTCGCCGGCTGCAGCGACGCCGTCGACCGCCGGGTCCAAGCCGCGAAGGCCGAGGTAGAGCACTCGCTCAGAACCCCATACCAGCGCTCCGGCGACAGCCCGCGCTGGCGGGCCGGGCGGTGCGGTGCCGTCGGTGCGCTCACGCTCGATCTCGTGGGCGACCGCTTCGGTGAAGCGATCTACGAATGCCACCCAGAGCTTCCGAAGCTGCGGCGCGGTGTTCATGTTCTCGATCGCCGCGGCCAGGATGTGGCCCTGCTGGGTCCACAGGTCGACACCGGTCAGCAGGCTGCGCCGCAGGACCTCGGGCGAGGAGTGTTCGAACCCACCGGTCCACGGCTCGATCGAGGCAAAGATCTGATCGAATACCTGGGCGAGCAAGGACGCGACCACGTCATGCTTGGAGGCGAAATAGTAGTAGAACGCCGCCCGCGACACCCCGGCTTCACGCAGGATCTGCGCCACGCTGATCTCGTGCAGTGACTTGGTTTGCAGGAGTCGCTCGGTGGCCTCAAAGATCGCCAGTTCCGGGCCGCTGCGGCCGGTGTGGCTGCGAAAGCGCCGACCGGCCTCGCCACCCACTTCCAGGACGCTACCCGACATCGCAGGCACGATCCGTTACAAGCGAGTTCTCGCCCGCTCGTCTCACCCCACGCCTCCGCCGGGGGGGCCACCCGCGGCGACCAGCTCGCTCGTTGGCTGCGGCTCGGGCGACGTCGGCTCCCTGTCGTCTATCGTCACCCGGCCGGTGTCGCCATGCACGGTGATCGTCGCGCCGTCCGGGATGAGCTCCATCGCGCCGGCGATCTGGACGGACGGCAGGCCGTACTCGCGCGACAGGCACGACGCGTGTGAGAGCATGCCGCCGGTCTCGGTGACCACGCCCTGGACCACGACGAAGACCGGCGTCCAACCCGGATCCGTGCTGTTGCAGACCAGTATCTCCCCGGAACGGACCTTACCGATCTCCTTCTGGGTGCGCACAATTCGCGCGGTGCCCGTCACCGTGCCACGGCTGGTCGGAATGCCCTGCAATGGGCCTTCCCCGGCTGCGACATCCGCGGCCCCCAGATCCGCGGGCCGGCCGTGCCGCATGAACAACGGGAGGCCCGCCACCTTGTTCTCATTGCGTTCCCAGTCGCGGCGGCGGGCGGTGATCTTGGCGGTCATCAACTCGCGGCTGCCGTGCCCGTCGAGCGCGTCGTACAACTCGTCCTTGGTGAGGAAGAAATGGTCGTCCTCACCGTCGAGCCTGCCGCGCTCCCTGCCGCGCCGAGCAAGCTCCTGCAGCACCATCTTCAGCGACAATGTCAACCGGTCGAGGGACCAGCGCTGATCGTCGCGTAGAACGATGAAGTCGTGGATGTAGTTGATCAGCTTCTTGAAGGCCGCGCCCTTCCACGTGCCCATCGGCTGGTCACGGACCGCGGCGACGATCTTGGCCACGGCCGCATCGCGGCGCGCGTTGACGTCGTGCTCGCGGCTTTCCGGGTCGACGGGGTCGGCCACGCTGAGCAGGGTCTGGAAGTTGCGGTAGTCGATCCACGGATCCTCGACACGGCGGGGGAAGATTAGATCGCGGTCGGCGTGCCCGCGGAAGCCGGCCTGCTCACAGAATTCCGCGTAGGCCGCGAGGAACTCGCTCCCCTCCTCGGACTCTTGGAGAGCCGTGAAGAATGCCGGCCCCTCGTGCTCGGTGAAGGTGCGCAGGAGAGCCGCGGATCCGCGGATCCGTTCAGACAGCCGCCACAGCGCAGCATTCTCGATCAGCGTGCGTGACGGCCGCGTAGTGCCGGCGAGCAGGTCGTGGAGGATAAGCGGATCGTCGGGGTACCACGCACTTACGATGATCGGCAGCAGGCACAGCGCGTCGCGAGCGTGCTGCAGGAATAGGAACCACACGTCCTCGCAGTACTTGGCCTCGATCTCATTGAACCGGCGCACATAGCGCTTGAGTTCGCTATCTGAGAGCCGCTCCAGGGGTGGCAGGTTCGAGGGATGCCAGGCGGTGTCCTCGATGTATGCGCGGCATGCCTCCGCGCAATTGTGGGGTGCGTGCTTGCCGCCGAGGAATGCCGCCCGCGCCTGCATCCGCAGCCATCGACCGATGTCGAGTTTCGTGCTGAGCACCTCTTCCTGCCACGCCGGCGGGATGAAGTTCAGGTCGGGCAGCAGCGGGCGGAAGACCTTGGGAGTCGTGGCCGTCACGACCTCCCGGTCGAGGTCGCAGTTGTAGTAGATCTCGGCCTTGTAGTAGCGCAGGTAGGGCATTGCAGCAGCCTTTTCCAGGCCACGCCGTTCGTTCGTCCAGGTTTCTCCGCGTGTCATGGAGTACGCGCGCAGCGAGTAGAACAAAGGTGTCTTCGCGCCGGTCCAGTTGGAGTCCGACCAGGCACGGGTCCATGTCGTGTCCGGGTCGAACTCGTGGGTTTGCCACGCATCGACATCGGAGTCCCAGGAGAATTCGACGCCGGTGATCGGCCGCGACTGCAGAAGATAGAACGTCCCTGCCTCGTAACCCCACTCGATGTCCTGGGGGATGCCGTTGTAGTACTCCAGCACCCGCCGGCCGAGCCCGGCGAGCTCGGCGACCTGGTCGTCGTCCAGACAGGCGCGGCGCTGCTCGGCCTCGGGGACGTGTTGCTCGAGGACGCCGCTGCCGGCGTGGGTGTCGCGGACGAACCGCACCGCCTTCGAACCGATCCGCCGGTCGCGCAGCGTCAGATCCGCCGCGGTGACGGTGTACTCGTCGGGGTTGGCGACACCGCTGACAACCGCTTCGCCGAGGCCCCAGCTGGCGTTGATGACGAACTCGTCGGTCGCTGTGGTCAGTGGGTTGCCGGTGAACAGCACACCCGCGACCTCCGAGCGGACCATCGCCTGGATGACGACCGCGATCAGCGTCCTCCGGTGGTCGAATCCCTTGTCCTGCCGGTAGGCGGTGGCGCGGGCACTCCACATCGACGCCCAGCACCGCTTCACGGCGAGCGCAAGCTCGTCGTCACCCCGGATGTCGAGGAAGGTGTCGTGCAACCCGGCGAACGACGCGTCCGCGAGATCCTCGGCGGTGCCCGACGAGCGGACCGCGACGAAACGATCCCCGTCCTGGTCTGCGAGGCGCGCGTAGGCCGCCAGCAGGTCGGCGTCGATCTGCGCAGGCACGTCGGCTGCCAGGATCTGGGCCCGGATCGCCGCCGTCGCGCGTTCGACATCGTCGGCGTCGGCGAAGTTTACTGTGGCCAGCGTGGCATCGATGTCGGCTTGCAGCCGCTCGACGAAGGCCCCGTAGGCCGCCGTCGAGACGGTGAAGCCCGGTGGGACGGTGAAGCCCGCCGCGGTCATCCGCGCGAGGTTCACGCTCTTCCCGCCGACGAGCTCGCTGGTGGTGGCCTCCGGATCGGCGAACCAGATGATGTTGCTGGGCATGGCTGCTCCTCGCTAGCGGGTGATCACGGAGTCAAGGACGGCGGGACTCGCGGTTGGCTGGCCGTCACGGGCGGTCGCGGCAAAACGCGTGGGGACCAGCCGGCGGACACCGCTTGCCTTCCCGAGTGCACGCGTCATGGTGCGGGCAGCCAGTTGCCCTGGTAGTCCGCAGATCCCGGCGCTCGGGTGCATCCCCCCGCTGCCGAGGAACAGCCCGTCCACCGGTGACTTGTAGTCCGCCAATCCCAGCGCCGGGCGCATCGGTCCGAACCGCATCAAAGAGGGGTCGACGTGATAGACGTTGCCGTCGCTGACGTTGAACCGGTCGGCCACGTCACCTGGTGTGAGGACGGTGCGATCGATCACGAGGTCCTCGATTCCCTCGTAGTAGTCGGCGCAGTCGGCGAGGATCTTGTCGGCAAGGCTCTCGCGGACGTCATCCCAGGGTTCGCGAGAGTTGTTGGGCACAACGCCACTCCAGATCCACAGGGTGTCCTGACCGTCGGGCGCCTGGGTCGGGTCCAACGCGGTCGGGATGACCGCCAGGAACGGTTGCCGCTTCGGCCAGTCACCACGCACAATGGCGTCCCATCCTTCGACGTGCTCCTCGAACGTGTGCCAGCAGGTCACGGGGTTGCGGAGGTCAAGGCCGTCGGACCGCAGCGCGGCGTGGCGGGGGAGATGAAGCTGCCCGCGCAGCGCCACGTTGACCTTCATATGGCCGGCGCCCGTGGTGTCGGTGGGGATGTGGGCCGCCGCCGCGGCAAGCTTGTCCGGCAGGGCGCCCTTCGGCAGCAGGCCGGCGAGTGCGGTCTTGGGGTCGCAGGCGGCCAGCACGGCGTTCGCGCGTATCTCTTCGCCACTCTTGAGCACGACGCCCTCCGCGCGGCCATTGCGGACGAGGATC
>Ga0210398_10001449_pt1 | contig 24544 bp, 21 predicted proteins | sample IncBWC4OmetaG_FD_161047 | JGI IMG/M metagenome (GOLD analysis project Ga0210398, IMG submission 161047) | Forest soil microbial communities from Barre Woods Harvard Forest LTER site, Petersham, Massachusetts, United States - Inc-BW-C-4-O | ecosystem: Environmental > Terrestrial > Soil >...
GCAAGCCGCCGACAGACAATTCCAAGGGGCTGCGCTTTGGCAACATGGTGCAGATCCGCGACGTCATCGCCGAGGATCTCGAAGGCGCGTTCTCCGGCAAGATGGACGCGAAAGCGGCGCTCGACGACGCGGTCAGCCGCGGCAACGCGATCCTGCGCCAATTCCAGAAGAACACGCAGTAGGTCGGGTGCGGGCGTACCCTCACCCGCCTTGCGCCAGGGGCGCTCGGCACCCTCTCCCGCGAGCGGGAGAGGGGAAGTTGTGTCGCCGCATTAAACCCCTCGCCCGCTTGCGGGAGAGGGAGGGGCCCATCGCCCCAGCGATGGGAGGGTGAGGGTGGCCTGGCAACATGGATAGGCGCGTCGTCTTTTCCGGCTGGCTTCTTCCGGCGGTGCTGCTGTTGCCGCAGCTCGCGGTGACGGTGATCTTCTTCTTTTGGCCGGCGGGCCAGGCGATCGTCCAGTCGGTGCAGGGCGGCGACGCGTTTGGCCTGTCGACCCGCTTTGTCGGCTGGGACAATTTCGCGACCGTGTTTGCCGATCCCAATTACATCTTCTCGTTCGGCGTCACCGCGCTGTTCAGCGTCGCGGTGGCGATCATCGCTTTGGCGCCCGGCCTCCTGTTCGCGGTGATGGCCGATCGGGTCGTGCGCGGCGCGACGTTCTACAAGACCGTGTTGCTGCTGCCTTACGCGATCGCGCCGGCGGTCGCCGGGGTGCTGTGGATGTTCCTGTTCAATCCGAGCATCGGCGTCGTCGCCTACGCGCTCACCAAGCTTGGGGTCGATTGGAATTACTTCCTCAACGGCAAGCAGGCGATGGCGCTCGTCATCCTCGCCGCGGCATGGCGGCAGATCGCCTACAATTTCCTGTTTTTCCTCGCCGGGCTGCAGGCCATCCCAGCGGCGTTGCTCGAAGCCTCGGCGATTGACGGTGCGACGCCCCGCCGGCGGTTCTGGACGATCATCTTCCCGCTGCTGGCGCCGACGACCTTTTTTCTCGTCATCGTCAACATGGTCTATGCGTTCTTTGACACATTTGGCGTCATCCACAACGTGACCCAGGGCGGCCCGAACAAGGCGACTGAAATCCTCGTCTACAAAGTCTGGTATGACGGGATCGTCGGTCTCGACCTCGGCGGCTCGGCGGCGCAATCGGTGGTGCTGATGGCGATCGTCATCGCGCTGACCGCGATCCAGTTCCGCTTTATCGAGCGCCGGGTGCACTACGCATGATGGACGGCCGCCCATGGTAACCGCGCGGCAGAGCGCCTGGGTCCCACATGCGATCCTGATCGCGGGGATCGCGGTCGTGCTGTTTCCGATCTATGTCGCGATCGTCGCTTCGACGCACAATCTCGACACGATCCTCGACATGCCGATGACCCTCATCCCCGGCAGTCACATCGTTCGTAACTTCACCGACGCGATCACCGCCGGCACCGCGAAGACCAGCGGCGTCAGTGTCGGCCGGATGATGTTCAACAGCCTGGTGATGGCTCTCATCATCGCGATCGGCAAGATCGCGATCTCGCTGCCATCGGCCTACGCGGTCGTGTTCTTCCGCTTTCCGCTCCGCAAGGTGTGCTTCTGGGCGATCTTCGTGACGCTGATGCTCCCTGTCGAGGTCCGCATCATCCCGACTTATCAGATCGCCACCAATATGGGCCTCGTCGATCGGTACGCCGGCTTGTCGCTACCGCTCGTCGCCTCGGCGACCGCGACGCTGCTGTTTCGCCAGTTCTTCCTGACCATTCCCGACGAACTGGTCGAGGCCGCCAAGATCGATGGCGCCGGGCCGCTGCGTTTCTTCATCGACACGGTGATCCCGCTGTCGAAGACCAATATCGCCGCGCTCTTCGTGATTCTCTTCATCTATGGCTGGAATCAGTATCTCTGGCCGCTGCTCGTCACCAACACGCCGTCGATGACGACGATCATCATCGGCATGCGCGAGATGATCGGCAACGGCGACACCCAAACCGAGTGGCAGATCGTCATGGCGACCGCGCTGCTCGCGATCCTGCCGCCGATCGCGGTGGTGCTCTTGATGCAGCGCTGGTTCGTCAAAGGCCTGGTCGATACCGAGAAATGAGCGAGTCCGTCCTCCGCCCCGCCGCGGTCAACGACGCGGCCGAGATCCACGAGTTGCTGCTGCGGCTTGCCACCGACATCCCGCTCGCGCTCGAGACCTTGGAGAAGGAAGAAGCGCTTTACGCCGCCATTCGCAAAATTCTCGCCTTTGCGCAGTCATGGGTCGCGTTCGACGGTAAAGTGATCGCGGGCGTCGTGCTCGTCGACGCCGCCGAGGTCGGACGCCATTGGGGCGAGAACGAGCTTTTGAACTTGCGCTACGCCGCCGGCGAAGAGGTCAACGCGCTGCTCGCCAAGGTGCTGGAGCGCAACGTGCCGATCACTGCCAGCGTTCGCGACGCCAACACTAGTGGCCTCGCCGCGCTGCTCGAAAATTTTGGCTTTCGCGAGACCGATACCCGCGTCGGCGAACACCGCTTCCGCCGCGAGCCATGAGGGGATAGATGGCCACGCTGACCCTCACCGACATCAAGAAATCCTATGGCGACCGCGAGGTCGTGCACGGCGTCAGCTGCGATGTCGCCGATGGCGAGCTGGTGGTTGTAGTTGGTCCCTCGGGCTGCGGGAAATCGACCCTGCTGCGCATGGTCGCCGGGCTGGAGACAGTGACCTCGGGTGCGGTGGCGATCGACGGCCGCGTCGTCAACAACATCGAGCCCAAGGATCGCGACATCGCGATGGTATTCCAGAATTACGCGCTCTACCCGCATATGAGCTGCTTCGACAACATGGCCTATGGCTTGCGCATGCGCGGTATGGGCCGTGAGGCGATCAAGATGCGCGTCGACAAGGCGGCCTCGATCCTCCAGCTCGACGGCCTCCTCGAGCGCAAGCCGCGCCAGTTATCCGGTGGCCAGCGGCAGCGCGTTGCGATGGGGCGTGCGATCGTCCGCGACCCGAAAGTCTTTTTGTTCGACGAGCCGCTCTCCAACCTCGACGCCAAGCTGCGCGTACAGATGCGGGTCGAGATCAAGCGCCTGCAGCAGGAATTGGGCACCACCTCGCTTTATGTGACGCATGACCAGGTGGAGGCGATGACCCTGGCCGATCGGCTTATTGTGATGAATGCCGGAAATGCCGACCAGATCGGCCCGCCGCTCGAGCTGTACGAGCGCCCGGCGACCGCCTTTGTCGCCGGTTTCATCGGCTCGCCGGCGATGAATTTGATCGAGGGACGGCTCGACGCGTCGGGGGTGGTCGTTGGCAATTGCGTGCTGCCGTGCGAGCGCCCGGTGGGTGAGGCGGGGCGTGGGGTGACGGTCGGTCTGCGCCCCGAGCATCTGGAGCTCGCGGGTGAGGGGTCGTTGCCGCTGACCGTCGAGCTGCTGGAGCGCCTCGGCGCCGACACGATCGTTCATGGCAAGCTAGGCGGCGGCGGGAGTGTCGTCACCGCGCGCGCCGCCGGGACGATCAACCCGTCATTGGGTGAGGTGCTGCGGTTTGCGGTGCGTCCCGAGCATGTGCATCTGTTCGACCTTGTGTCAGGCGCGCGGATCTAGTCCGCCCGGTCGATCAGATGGACGAACGATCCGAAAACGTTGCCGCGCCGCAACCCGGCACGGCCAAGATTGGCTCCTGACGTATCGCCAACTGCGAACAGTGGTTCGCCTTTTTCTTCGACAATTGTCGCATAGTGAAATTCGTGCCCACGAAAGCCGTCGCCCGCATCGCCAAGTGGCCCTGATCCCAGCAGCCGGACCGCGCGATAGCCCAGGTGTCGGCAACGTTCGGCGAAGCTGGTCTTAAGTGGCAACAACCCGGCCATGCGATGTGTCGTGCCATTCGCGTCGATCAGCATCTCGCCCAGCACCATGTAGCCCCCGCACTCGCCGTAGATCGTCTGGCTGCCGTCCCGCAGTCCGGCCAGAAAGCGCGATGCGGCGGCAAGCCGCCCGGCATGCAGCTCGGGATAGCCGCCCGGCAAATAAATCGCATCGGCTTGCAACGAGGGCGGCTCGTCGGCAAGTGGCGAAAAGAACGAGAGCGCGGCGCCCTGGCGTCGCCAGCCGGCGAGGGTCGCCTCATAGGTGAAGAGAAACGCGGCGTCGCGCGCCACTGCGATGTGCCGGCCGAGCGGCGGCAGCCCCGATGGGCCCTGCGCCGTCATGAGGCGCGCTGGCGTGGCGAGGGCGGCAAGCCGGTCGATATCGCAAGCCTCCTCGATACGCGCCGCGGCGCGACCGAGCAACGTGTCGATATCGGCAATCTCGTCGGCTGGCACCAGCCCGAGATGGCGCGACGCCAGCACGAGGCTTTCCGTGCCCGGCATTGCGCCCAGCATCGGCAGCTCCGGCAAATACTGCGCGATTGCGTCGCCCAGCAGCGCGCGATGGCGCGGGCTGGCGACGCGGTTGAGGATGACGCCGGCAATCGGCACCCGCGGATCGTGCCGCGCGAACCCCTCGATCAGCGCGGCGACCGAGCCGCCCTGTCCGCCGGCGTCGACCACCAGTACCACTGGCCATCCTGTGAGCCGCGCCAACTCGGCGGTCGAGCCGCTTGCGGCGCCCGGCCCGGCGCCGTCGAACAGGCCCATGACGCCTTCGCACAAGACAAGCTCGGCCGAGCTTTCAAGATCGCTGAGGATCGCGGCCAACGTTGCCGGCCGCATCGCCCAAGGGTCGAGATTGACGCATGGCCGGCCGCTCGCCCGCGTATGAAAGGTCGGGTCGATGTAGTCCGGGCCGCATTTCGCGGCTGCCGCGCGGCTGCCGCGGTTTCGCAAAAGACGCAGCAACCCGGCGACGATCAGCGTTTTGCCGCTGCCCGATTTTGGCGCGGCGAAGATGATGCCGCCCGTCATTCTCCGCGATACCAGTCGAGCGTCTCGTGCAGCCGCACCACCTCGCCGATCGCGATGATCGCCGGGCTCTCGACCGACGCGGCTGCGCTGGCCGCCGTCGCAAGCGTCGTCGTCACCACGCGCTGCGCCGCGGTCGTCGCCTTGCTAATGATCGCGACCGGCTCGTCGGGCGCTCGTCCGGCTGCGATCAGCCGCTCGGCGATGTCGCCGAGATGGTTCAGCGCCATGTAGAGCACGATGACCGGCGAACCTTTGGCGATCGCCGCCCAGTCGGGCGCGCTGTGCTCGTCACCCGGCACCGCGCCGTCGCTGTTGTGGCCTGTGATCAGGGTGACGGCGGAGTTGATGCCGCGATGGGTCAGCGGAATGCCGGCATAGGCGAGGCCGCCAATCGCCGCGGTAATCCCTGGCACGATGCGGAACGGGATACCGGCTTCGGCGAGCGCGAGCGCTTCCTCGCCGCCGCGACCGAACACGCACGGATCGCCGCCTTTGAGGCGCAGCACCCGCTTGCCCTTGCGGGCGAGCGCGATCAGCCGGGCCGAGATGTCGGGCTGCCGTGGTGACGGCCGGCCGCCGCGCTTGCCGGCGTCCTCGATTACTGAGTCCGAACGCGCCAGTGACATGATGCGTGGGTCGACCAGCGCGTCGCAGACGATCGCGTCGGCGGTTTCGAGCGCGTGCAGCGCCAGCACCGACAAGAGGCCGGGGTCGCCTGGGCCGGCGCCGACCAGCCAGACATGACCGGGCGCGAGGTCGGGAAGGGCGAGGCGCGATAAATCGCTCATGTAGCGAAGGTAGTCAGCAGCGCGGGTTTTGCTAAGATCATTCTATGGCACGGCAGGAACCCCGTCCGCTGCGTCGAGGTTGGACGACTGGCGCTTGTGCCGCGGCCGCTGCGCGGGCCGCGTACGCCGCGCTGTTGACCGGCGAATTTCCCGATCCCGTCACGATCCGTCTGCCGCGCGGCCACAAGCCGAGCTTCCCGTTGGCGCTTGCCGAGATGACCGGCGGCTTCGCCCGCGCCGGCATCGTCAAGGATGCCGGCGATGATCCGGATGTCACCCACGGCGCGACCGTCGTTGCCGAGGTCGCCTGGGCCGATGCCGGCGCCGGCATAGGCTTCGCGGCCGGCGAGGGAGTCGGCACGGTGACGCGACCGGGGCTGCAGCTCGCGGTCGGCGAGCCAGCGATCAATCCGGCGCCCCGTGCGATGATCCGCGAAGCTCTCAGCGAGCTCGCCGAGGCCAACGGTGCGCCGCCCCCCGATGTCATCGTCACCATCGCCATCCCCGGCGGCGACCGGTTGGCCGAAAAGACCATGAACGCGCGGCTCGGCATCATGGGCGGGCTGTCGATCCTTGGCACCACGGGGATCGTCGTGCCGTATTCTTGCGCGTCTTGGGTGCATTCAATCCATCGCGGCATCGATGTCGCGCGCGCCGCCGGCCTCGATCACATCGCCGCCGCCACCGGCTCGACCTCCGAGCGCGCGGTGCAGCATCTCTACGCGCTGCCCGATCATGCGTTGATCGATATGGGGGATTTTGCCGGCGGCATGCTCAAATATCTGCGCGGGCACCCGGTGCCGCGTCTGACCCTCGCTGGGGGTTTCGCCAAACTCGCGAAATTCGCCAGCGGCCATCTCGATCTGCATTCGTCGAAGAGCGCGGTCGATCCGGCGATGCTATCGCGGATGCTGTCAGCGGTCGGAGCCGACGAACAAACGGTCGCCGCCGCGAGAGGCTGTGACAGCGCCGGCGCCGTGCTCGACGTCGCCGGGGAGTGGGCGCCGCCTCTGGCTGACAGCGTCGCGCGGCGGGCGCGCGAGGTGGCGCTCGCGACGCTGTCGGGCGCGACTGCGGTCGAGGTTGCGATCGTCGATCGGCGCGGCGAGTTTCTCGCGCGGGTGGGAACATGAGCACGCGGCTTCTGATCCTTGGCGGTACTGGCGAAGCGGCTGCGCTGGCGCGTGGCGTGCTGGCGCGCTTCGGCGACGCGATCTACATGACGACGGCACTTGCCGGGCGGACGCGTCACCCAGGGACGATCCCGGGAATGGTGCGGATCGGCGGTTTCGGCGGCGCGGCCGGCCTCGCCGACTATCTCGCCGCCCAGCGCATCGAGCGGCTGATTGATGCCACTCACCCCTTTGCGGCGGACATATCGAGTGCGGCGCGGCTCGCTTGCGACCAGATGCGGGTGCCGCGCCTGTTGCTGCTGCGTCCCGCATGGCGGCGTCACCCGCTCGACCGCTGGATCGAGGTCGACAGCATCGAGGCGGCGGCGCAAATCGTCGGCCGGGTCGGCCGGCGGGCATTGCTGACGGTCGGCGCCAGCGAGATTGGGGCTTTCACGACTGCGACCAGCGTGCGCTTCGTGGTGCGCATGATCGATCCGCCGCGCGAGCGGCTGCCGCTGCGCTTTCATGAGGTGGTGCTGGGACGCGGGCCGTTTGCGCTGAGCGAGGAGCGGCATTTGCTGCAACGGCACGCGATCGATGTCCTGGTATGCAAGGCGAGCGGCGGCGCGGCGACCGAGGCAAAGCTGATCGCGGCGCGCGAATTGAGCCTGCCGGTGGTCATGGTGCGGCGACCGCTGGTCGAGCGCGGCCTGTCGGTCGATACGGTTGGCGCCGCGCTCAACTGGCTTGCCGGGCTCAATGAGCGGCCGGAGGCGCGGAGGATGTCATGAGGGGGCGTTTTTGGGGGATGATGACGGCTGCCATCGTCATCGCGTTGGCGCCGAGCGCCGAGGCTCAGCTCGATCTGAACCCGCTTTCGGGCTACTACAAGAACATCCCGCGCGCCGCGAAGGCGAACGATGTGGGTAAGGTCCGCCAGCTGCTGAGCGACGGGGCGAGCCCGAACCAGACCGACGAGGATAACGCGACGACCGGCATGCATATTACCGCCGCGAGCGGCAATCTGCAGATCATGGCGATCCTCTATAAGGCCGGCGCCGACATCAACATACGCAACAATGTCGGCGATTCGCCGCTCGACCTCGCCGCTCAGCACGATCAGCTCGAAGCCGTCAAGCTCCTGCTCGAGATGAAGGCGCGGGTCAACGATCAGGACAAGAACGGCATGACCGCGCTGATGTTCGCCGCCAAGATTGGCGACGTTGAGATGGTGCGCTATCTGCTTGACGGGGGCGCCAACGCGAGCACGTCCGATTTCACTGGGCGTGACGCCATCGGCTGGGCGCAGGATTCGCGCCGCCCGCTCGTCGTGGAGATGTTGAAGAAGGCCCAGACCAAACATTAGACCTTCCAAGCACTAGCGGCCGGCTTATGTCCGGCGCGGCCTCATCACATGATGATGGTCGGCGGCGTAGAGCCGGCTGTCGCTGCCGTTGCCGGTGAGCGCCCGGCCGACAAGGATCAGCGCGGTGCGGGTGATGCCTGCCGCCTTTACCGCGTCGCGGATCGTGTCGAGCGTGCCGCGGATCAACAGCTCGTCGGGCCAGCTTACCCGATAGGCGACGACCACCGGGCAATCGGCGCCGTAATGCGGTGTCAGCGTGCGCACGACTCGCGCCAGATTGGTGACCGACAGATGGATCGCCAGGGTCGCGCCCGTGGCCCCGAGGCGCTCCAAATCTTCGCCGGGCGGCATGGCGGACGAGCGGGTCGCGGTGCGCGTCAGGATCACCGTCTGCGCCACATCTGGCAGGGTCAGTTCGATGCGCAACGCCGCGGCGGTCGCGGCAAAGGCAGGCACACCGGGCGTCACGTCGTAGGGAATGCCAAGCGCATCGAGGTGACGCATCTGCTCCGCGATTGCGCCATAGAGCGACGGGTCGCCGGAATGCACCCGCGCGACGTCGAGCCCGTTGGTGTGCGCCTCGCTCATCTCCGACACGATCTGGTCGAGGGTGAGCGGCGCGGTGTCGACGATCCGCGCGCCGGGCGGCGCCGCGGCGACGATCGCCGCCGGCACCAGCGAGCCGGCGTAAAGACAGACCGGGCATGTCTCGATTAGCCGCAGGCCGCGCACGGTGATGAGGTCCGCGGCGCCCGGCCCGGCGCCGATGAAGTGGACGGTCACGTCGCGGAATAGCCGCGCGGCGTATAGAGGCGCGGCATGCCGCTGGCCAGCCTGCGGGTCGTGCTGCTGCCGATGATGATGATGGTCAGCATATCGATGTCCGCCTCGGCAAGCGCGCCGAGCGTCGTAACCCGGCACGTCTCGCCATCGCGTCCGAGATTGCGGGCGATCAGCACCGGCGTCGTCGCCGGGCGATGCGCGGCGAGGATCGCCGCGGCCTCATTTAGACCATCCCGGCGCCGCGCCGAGCGTGGGTTGTAGAGCGCGACGACAAAGTCGCCGGCCGCCGCCGCTTCCAGCCGCTGGCGGATCACCGGCCACGGCGTCATCAGGTCGGACAGCGAGATCGCGCAGAAATCATGGCCGAGCGGCGCGCCGGCGCGGGCGGCGGCGGCCTGCATCGCGCTGACCCCGGGCGACACGAGCACATCGATCGCGGCCCAGTCGCGACGGTCGTTGCCGTCGAGCAGCTCGAAGACCAGCGCGGAGAGCCCGTAAATCCCGGCGTCGCCCGACGAGACAAGGGCGACGTCCTTGCCCTCCGCGGCGAGGTCGAGCGCGAGCCGGGCGCGCTCCGTCTCGGCGCCGATCGCGCTCGCGTGCAATGTCTTGCCCGACGCCGCCCCGCCCAGCAGGTCGAGATAGAGGCTATAGCCGACAATGTCGCTGGCGCCGGCGAGCAGTGCGCTGGCCTCGGGCGTGCGCCACGCCGCCGCGCCCGGCCCGATGCCGACGATCGCGAGCCGGCCGCGTGGCCGGCCCAGCGCGCCGGCGTCGATCGGCGATGCGGCGCGGGCAATCGCGCAGGTCGCGCCGCGTGACTTGCGCTTCGCGACGACGAGGCCGCCGCCGGCCCCCGCCGCGGCGAGCGCGGCTCCTTCCGCGACGCCCCAGCAGCCGGTGGCGCGAAACGCCGCCTCGGAACGCTCGGTCAGACGCGGCGTCTCGTCGAGCAGCCGACTCGCAGAGAAGAAACGCGCCGGCGCGTGATATCGCTCGGCCAGCGCGTGGACGCCCGGCTCGTCGAGCTTCAGCTCGACCGACACCACCGCGGCCACCGCTTCCGACGCAAGCCCCGCGGCCGCCAGGCTCTCCTCGGCGAGCGCGAGGATTTCGTCCGCCGGGCATCGGCGCTCGCAGCCAACGCCGATCGCCAGCACCGGCGGGTGAAACGCCAGCGCGACCTCGTCTGGAGTGACGCGGCGATCGGTCACGCGTACGGCAAGCTCGGCACCGTCGGCCCAGGCGATGTCGCCAGCGCGCAACCATTCGGCGCAGCCGAGCTCATCGCGCAGCGCCACCGGCTTCCCGGCGATGAGCGCCGCGGCGATCGGCTTCACGCGTTCGGGATTGGCGATCTGCCAGCCGGGCGGCGGCTCGTCAAGCGCAAGCCCGAGGCGGAGATCGCCTGCGGTGGTGATCGCCGCGACGCCACCGAACGCCTCGGCGAGGACGCGCGCGATTGCGTTGGCGCCGCGATGTCCGCCGATCAGCGGCACCACGACTGAACCATCCTCGGCCAACGCGACGATCGGCGGCTCGGCGCGCTTGTCGTCGATCAGTGGCGCGAGCGCCCGGATCAGGATGCCGCTGGCGCACAGCCCGATGATCGGCCGGCCGGCGGCGAATAATTGGCGCAGATGCGGCAGGGCCCGCTCATAGGCCTCATCCCAATCCCCGTCCGCCGCGCGCGGGCCATGCAGCGTCGCGCCTGGCAATAAATCGCGTACCCGGCGGCCGAGCGTCGCGCCGCTTGGTCCGAGCACCACGATTGCGGCGTCTGACGGGAGCGGTCGCTTATCCGGCATGCAGGCTGATCCGCGTCGTCATCTCGTGCGTCGCGCCGGGCGGCAGATTGATGTCGTCATCGGCGACATTGCCGGTCTCGACGCAAATAAAGCCGCGCTGATTATCAGCGCCGAGATCAGCCATCGCCGCGGCCTTCTCGGGCCATGGGTTCCAGACAATCGCCGAGGCGGCGCCGGCTTTGTCGATGATGATGCGTCGGTCCCAGGCGGCATCGTGGATCGTCAAGCGGTCGGGCACATCGAGATAGACGCTGTCGGTTTCCTTCGCGAGCGTCAGCGGCGCGCCGGTGCCGCGCACGCGAGCCATGTTCGCGGTCTTGTCGATCGAGGTGCTCGCCTCGAGCCCGGATACGATCACATGCTCGACATCGGACACCGCGAAATAGCTGTGCAGCGCCTGCTCGAACGTCGCCGGTTTCGCCGATGTGTTGCGCGCCGCGAGCCGCAATCCCAGCTCGTGACCGAACGAGACGCGATAGGTCAGCGCAAAGCCTTCCACCGCGAACGACAATCCCAGCGTCACGCCGTCGGCGGTGCGTTCGGCACTGACGAGCTGCCATCCCGCGGTGCGCACGAGGCCGTGCTGTGGCGCGGCCGGGTCGCTCGGATGCGGCCCGAACCATGGGAAGATGACCGGGACGCCGCCGCGGATCGCCTTTCCCGGCGCGAGATTGACGCGGCTGCTGAGAAAGATGACCGGCCGCGCGTTCGCCGGCTGCCAGGCCGTCACCTGCGCGCCCTGCAGGAACAACTCGCCGGTCATGCCATCACATGACACGACCGCCTTGACCAACCCGTTTTCGGTGTCTGCGAAGTCGAGCGCCCCGGCGATGCGGAACTGGCTGGCGAGTGTGGCGGCATTCATGGTCCTGGCTCCATCAGTTGTGCCAATCATTCACGGCTGCGGCGCACCAGCGCCATCGCGAAATATGGAACGCTTTCCGTGTCAATTTTCGCAAAGGGTGCGACCCGCTCGCGAGATTGGCTGGCCCGCTCGACGTAGACCGCGTCGGAAAGCAGCCCGAGCCTGTCGAGCACGCGTCGAACCTTGGCGGCGTGCCGGCCCAGTTTGATGATCGCCGCGTTGTCGCAATCGGCGAGGCGGAGGGCGAGCTCTGCCTCCGGCAGCGTCGCGGGGATCACGGTTACTGTCTCGTCGCGCTGCACCAGCGGCGTTGCCGCTGCCGCGGCGCAGGCGACCAGTGACGACACGCCTGGCACCACGCTCACTCGGTAGCGCGGCGCGAGCCGGGTAAAGATCGGCGCGAAGCTGCCATAGAAGAACGGGTCGCCCTGGCACAGAAAAACGACGTCGTGCGTGCGGTCGAGTTCGGCGACGATCGTCGCCGCCGCAGCGTCATAGATCGCGGCGGGCGGCGGGCCGGGCCGCATCGGAAAGCGGATCGCGATCTCGCGCTGCGCCGGCGTAATCCATTCGGCGACGATCGACCGGGCGAAGCTATCGCCGCCTTCGGGCGCGGGGTAGGCAATGACCGGCGCGGCGCGCAGCAGACGTAGCGCCTTGAGCGTCACCAGCTCTGGGTCGCCCGGGCCGAGCCCGAGGCCGAAAAGCCGCCCGGCCGTCACTTCGGCGCGATCGTGTAGAGGGTGAGCGTCATGTCCTGTCCGTTCGAATAATCCCAGCCATGTACGTCGCCGAGCAGTCGCGCGGCGAGGCCTCGCGCCGCCAGATTTTGTTGGAAGGCGGCATCCATGCGGTCGGCGACCAAGGCCTCGTCGCCGGCATTGACCGCGGCGTCGGCGACCCCCGATTTGAACCCGTCATTGAGCAGAAAAACGAGGCTCGGCTCATTATAGCCGACCACCGCAAGGCCCGCGCCGCACGCTCGCGGGTGCGCGGCGACCAATGCCGCCGCGCTCCGGCTCAGCCACCAGTAATCGAGACGGGGCAGCACAAGGCTCGTGGCAGGCATCACAAAAGCGACGCTCATCGCGGCAAGCAGTGCCGTGGTGATGCCCTGCGCCGGCCGGCGGAACAGCAGCACCGCCGCCAGCGCGACGACCGCTGTCGCCGCGGCGACAGCGATAGGCGACAGGCTTGCGCCCAAATCACCCAAGACCACGGCGAGCGACACCGTCACCAGCACCCACACGACCGTGCAGATCGCGCCGTACCAGCGTCGGGCGTCGCCGCGGCTCATGACTCCGGCGGCGAGCAGCGCCAGCGCCGGGTAAAGCGGCAGCGCGTAATGCGGCAGCTTGGTCGGCACCAGCTCCAGCACGATCCAGGCCGGCGCCAGCCACGCTATCAGGAACCGCTCCGCCGGCTCCCTGCGGCGCACCCAGCCGCCGATCACTGCCGGCGCAAGGAAGAGCGATCCCGGCCAGAACGTCACAAACGCCAGCCCGAGGTAGTAGAGCGGCGGCGCACCGTGCGCCTCCTGGCCGCCGGTGATCTTCGCCAGAAAATCGTGCCCGACCGACTGGTCGAGAAACTGGCCTTGGGTCGCATGCTCGATCGCGTAGAGCCACGGCGCGACGGCGACCACGGTGGCGATAATCCCGATTACCGGCCGCAATCCACGCAGCCATCTCATATCGCGATCGGCGATCGACAGGGTCGCGGCGGTGATGAGCGCGATCCCCGGACCGATCGGGCCCTTGAGATAGATCGCGGCGATCTCGGCGAGCCAGAACGCCGCGGCGGTGCTCCATCCGACCGCCGCGCCGCCGCGCGCCCGAACATAAGCAAGGCCGAGCGCGCCCTGGCCGGCGGCGATCGTCGCGAGCAACGCCGCATCGGTCTTGGCGAGATGCGCCTCCGCGACCGTGCCGAGCGAAATTGCCAGCAGTGCGGCGCCGATCAGCGCGCGGCGCGGTTCGCCCAAAAGCGCCCGGCCAAAGCCGAACGTCAACAGAACCGCCAGGCTCGCGCCGGCCAGCGACGGCACGCGATACGGCCAGATCGCGGTCGATTGCGGCGTGCTCAGCACGTCGACCGCGGCGGCCTGCAGCCAATAGATCCCGGCTGGTTTGTTGTTGCGGGCTTCGTCGCGGAAGCGGATGTCGAGAAAATCGTGCGTGTCCAGCATCTGCCGCGTCGCCTGCGCAAACCGCGCCTCGTCGCGATCGGTGACCGGGATCGCCGCGATGCCGGGCAGATAGAGGCAGAGGCACAACAGCCCGAGCAGCAAATAGGGCCGCCAGCCGGCGAACCAGGATTCGCCCATCTCAGCCCGGCTTGACGATGGCGAGCTGCGTCGCCGGCGCCAGCGCCCGCCAGCCGAGATGCGCGCCCAGCTTCTCGGCGCGGCTGATAGCGATCCGAATCAGCGTGCCGCCATGCTTCGCCTGCCATGCGTAAAGCGCGCGCTCGCCGTCGATGCTGATGACATTGGCGACTAGCCGGCCACCGGGCTTCAACGCCCGCCATACCGCCGGCAGCAGCGCCGGATCGGCTATGCCGCCGCCGACAAAGACCGCGTCGGGCGGAGCCAGCCCGGCGAACGCCGCCGGTGCCTCGCCGTGCACGATCTCGAGGCCTGGCACGCCGAGCAGCGCGGCGTTGCGCGCGATCATCGCCGCTCGCGCCGTATCGCGCTCGATGGCGATCGCCGAAAGCTGCGCGTCGGCGCGCAGCCATTCGATCGCGATCGAGCCGCAACCTGCGCCGACATCCCACAGCAGTTCGCCGGGCAGCGGCGCCAAGGCCGCCAGGGTCGCGGCGCGGATTTCGCGCTTGGTCAGCTGACCGTCATGCTCGAACGCCTCGTCGGGCAGCCCGGCCAGCCGCGATAACCCACGCACACTTGGCGCGGCGCGACATTCGAGCGCGATGGTGTTGAGATCAGCGACCCGCTTGCCGCTCCACGCCGCCGCCTCGGCTCTGTGCTCGGCCTCGCCGGCGCCGCCAAGATGCTCGAGCGCGGTCATCCGGCTCGGCCCCCAGCCCGCATCCGACAGCAACATGGCGACCGCCGCTGGGGTCGCGCCATCCTCCGACAGGATCAGCAGCCGGCGGTCCTCGGCCAGGTGGACGCGCAGCGCGTCGAGCGGCCTGCCGTGCAGGCTCAGGGTCAGGCAATCGGCAAGCGGCCAGCCGAGCCTCGCGGCGGCAAGGCTGAAGGCGCCGGGATGCGGCAGCACCAGCGTCTCTTCGCGCGCGAAATGGCGGCTGAGCATCGCGCCGGCGCCAAACCACATCGGATCGCCGCTCGCCAGCACCACGACCCGGCGGCCACGATGCGCGCTTATCGTATCAATCGAGTCGGCAAACGGGCTGCGCCAGAGGAGGCGCTCGGCTTGTGTTTGTGGAACCATTGCGAGGTGCCGCGCACCGCCCACCATGAACTCCGCTGTGTCGATGATGGCGCGCACGGCCGGACTCAAGCTCACGAGCCCGTCATCGCCGATGCCGACAACGGTGAGCCAGGGAGTCATGCGTCGCCCACCAGCGCATTGACCGCGGCGGCGGCGAGCGCGCTGCCGCCGCGCCGGCCGCGGAGCGTGATGAAATCGATGCCGCCAATCTCCGCGAGGGCCGCTTTGGCCTCGGCGGCGCCGACAAACCCGACCGGAAAACCGAGCACCAGCGCGGGTCGCGGCCCGCCGTCGGCGATCATCTCGAGCAGATGGAACAGCGCCGTCGGCGCATTGCCGATCGCCACGACCGCGCCGGCGAGATGCGGTCGCCACAGCTCGACGGCGGCGGCCGATCGCGTGGTCTCCAGGCCGCGCGCCAGCTCCGCGACGCGTGGATCGTCGAGCGTGCATACGATGTTATTCTGGGCCGGTAAGCGCCCAGCGATGATCCCGGCGGCGACCATCTTGCTGTCGACGAGGATCGGCGCACCGCCGGCGAGCGCCTGCGTACCAGCCGTGACCGCATTCTGCGACCAGGCAAGATCACCAAGGATCGTCGTGTCGCCGGCCGCATGGGCGAGCCGTATCACCAGCGTTTGCAAGGCCTGCGGGAACCGCGCGAGATCGGCCTCCGCCGCGATTAGCGCGAACGAGCGCTCGTAGATCGCCGCAGGATCGCGCAGGTAGTCATAGCGCTTCACTTTCCCTCTCCGCCCATTGGGTGGAGAGGGTGCCCGAGGCTTGGCTGAGGGCGGGTGAGGTGGGCTTGCGTTACCGCTTCCGAGACCCTTCGGCGCATCCTGGGCGCGGTCACGCCGAGCGTCCAGGCTTCCTCCTCGATGACTCGGCGCGGATCGGCGCCGCCAATATCCGGCGAGAACCAGGCGGCAAGCGTCCCGCCTCGATCGGCGGCGGCGAAGATGCGCGCGACGGTGCGCACCTGCGCCTTGTCGTTTGGGGGGCCGAGCTTCGCGCAGGCTTTCCACCAGGACGGCCAGACCTCGGCGACGACGATGCGTGCCTCATCGGGCAGCCCAAGCCCAGTCTCGAACGGCCAGACCCGCGCGCAAGCGGCCCAGCGCCGGTCGTCACGCAGCGCGCGCACCACCGGCAGGCCCATCAGCACCTGGCTGCCCACCGACCCGGTATAGGCGAGCTTCCAGCAAGGCTGCGCACCGACCATCCATTCGTCGATCAGTCGCTTTTCGGGCAATCCGTCGGCGGTATGCCTGTGATGGTGCGTCGGCGAGAGACACTCACCCGCCTGCCCGGCCGGGCAACCCCAAAACGGGAAGGCGCCGCCGGAAATGCGCCGGTTGAACCCCGCAGCGACCGCAAAACGGTTGTTGTGATTGTCTTGCCCATCGTCGATCAGGCGAGAGATTTCGTCCCAGACCGCCCGCCACGGCGTGCCGGCGAGACCGAGCCGCTGCGCGAAGCCAGCGGGATAGCCGAACGGAAAGTCGAACCCGGCAACCACTCGCTGCCCCTTCGCCGTCGCTTCGGCCAGCATCTCGGCGAGCAGTAGCCGTGCTTCGTGCCGGGTCGGCGGGTTCTCGACCGTTTCGCCGCCTGGCCCCAGCCGGCAGACCCAGATGCTGTCGCGACCCGTCTTCCGCACACGCGACGCGCTCCAGTCGACGAGGATGTAGGTGTCGAACAGTGTCATCGGCGATGAGTGTGCCTGTGGTCGTGGCCATGCCCGTGGTGGTGATGGTCCTGCCCATCGGCGCCGCGCACATGGTGGTGGTGCGCCTGCTGCGGCGCGCCGGCGTCACGTTCGTAGCCGACGATCTGCGTGCGGTATTTGCAGAGCTGACAGTTCATGGCCGGGTTGCCGTGGGCAATCTCCTCGACCCGTTCGACAAAGGCGTCGAGCAGCAACGGATGATCGCGCAGATAGCCGGCCTTAACGAACTCGATCTCGGGGTGGCGCGCGGCGGCCTCGTCGGTTTCGGCATAGATGCGTTTGACGAGGATCCCGGTGAACAGGAAATACGGGAACACGACGATGCGCCGAAACCCTATGCGCGCGGCGCGGTGGAGCGCGGCGTCGACACGCGGATGGGCGACGCCGCTGAACGCGGTCTCGGCCCAGCCAAAGCCCATGCCTTCCCACAGCATCCGGGCGATCTTGGCGATATTCGAATTGGCGTCGGGGTCGTTGGTGCCGCGCCCGACGACAACGAGCAGCGCATCGGAACGATCTCCCGGCGCCACGGCGGAAATACGATCGGCCGCGGCGTTGATCAGCTTCGTGTCGATCGCCAGATCGCGCCCCAGCCGTATGTCGATCTCCGGGTGCTCGGCGCTGAAGCTGTTGATCTCCCACGGCAGGTCGTTTTTGACATGGCTCGCCGCGAACAGCATCCCCGGCACCGCATGGATGCGCTTCGCGCCGCGCGCCGCCAGCGCGCTGAGTCCGTCGCGAATGTTGGGCGTCGCGAATTCGAGATAGCCGGTCGCGAAGTCGTAGCTTGGAAAGCGCGGGCGCAACGCCGCCGCCAGCAGCTCGAATTCCTTGACCGCCTCCTCGTCGCGGCTGCCGTGGCCGCAGATCAAGACCCCCGTCTCGGTCATCTTTCTCTTGTCTCCGCTTGATCCGCTATGGTGCCGGGCCATGACGTTGCCCGGCCTCCACGACCCGCTGTTGCTGTTATACGCCGGCCTGATGATCGACGCGCTGTTTGGCGACATGAGGCCGCTGTTCGGCGTCGTACCGCATCCGATCGTGCTGGCGGGTCGCGCGATCTCCGGCTTCGAGCACCGTTTCAACCGGCCGCAGCGCAGCGTCGGCGCGCGCCGCTTTCGCGGCGTGGTGACCGTGATTGTCCTGGTCGGCGCGGCGGCGGTCTGCGGCTGGGCTATCCAGTCGCTGTGCCACATGGGCTTCATCGGCGCTGCGGCGGATGCCTTTATCATCGCCGTGCTGATGGCGCAGCGCAGCCTCTTCGAGCATGTCGCGGCGGTGTCGTCCGGGTTGCTGCATCAGGGGCTCGCCGGCGGCCGAGCGGCGGTCGCGCATATCGTCGGGCGCGATCCCTACAGTCTCGACGCGCCGGGCGTGGCGCGCGCAGCAATCGAAAGCCTTGCCGAGAATTTCTCCGATGGGGTGGTCGCGCCGGCCCTCTGGTATCTGGTGCTGGGGCTGCCGGGGCTCTTCGCCTACAAGATGGCGAACACCTTGGATAGCATGATCGGCCACAAGAGCGAGCGATACCGCGCCTTTGGCTGGGCCGCGGCGCGGCTCGACGATGTGCTGAACCTGGTGCCGGCGCCGTTGTCCGGCCTGTTGCTCGCGGGAGCCGCGGCATTCGAGCGCCCGGCTGCGGCTGGGAACTCGCTGCGGATCATGCTGCGCGACGGACGCAAGCATCGTTCGCCCAATGCCGGCTGGCCGGAGGCAGCCATGGCCGGCGCGCTGGGGCTGATGCTGGCCGGGCCGCGGCAGTACCATGAAGGTGTTGTCGCCGATCCATTTCTCGGCGAAGGAACGCCTGTCGCTACGGTGACTGACATCAACCGCGCACTGCGGCTGTATTTCCGCGCCTGTCTGCTGCTGGGCGGCCTGGTGCTCGGAGCCTGGCTGGCGCGGCATCTCACGCGGCCTTGGTGAGACGCGGCGGGCGCGCGGCGGCAAGGATCGCCTCAAGGTCGAGATGCGCCGCGAGATGGTCGGCGAGCGCATCGAGCGTGTCGTCGATCGATGTCTCGTACACCAGCGCGCTCGGCGCGGCGCCGAGGTGGCCGAGGAACACGCGGCGGTACGCGACGCTCGCGAATAGCCCGTGCAAATAGCAGCCAGCTACCCTGCCGTCCGCGCTGATCGCACCGTCGGCACGCCCGCCGAGCCGCAGCATCGGCCGCGTCAACCCCGCGCCCGTGGTGACGCCCAGATGTATCTCGTAGCCGCTCACCGCCGCGCCGCTGGCGATGTCGGTGCCGCTCACAAGGCCGAGCCGCTTCTGCTCGCCGAGCACGGTGTCGATATCGAGCAGTCCCAGCCCCGCCGCTTCGCTCGGTGCCCCCTCCAACCCGTCAGGATCGGCGACGCTGCGCCCAAGCATCTGGTAGCCGCCGCAAATCCCGAGCACCTGTCCGCCGCGCCGCCAATGCGCCAGGATATCGATGTCCCAGCCCTCGCGGCGCAACACCGCGAGGTCCGCGAGCGTCGCCTTCGACCCCGGCAGGATGATCAGCGCCGCCTCGCCCGGCAGCGTCCGCCCGGCGCGGACAAACACCAGCTCGACCCCCGGCTCGGCGCGCAGCGGGTCGAGATCGTCAAAATTGGCGATATGCGGGAGCAGCGGCACCGCGATCTTTATCCCCCTCTCCCCAGTTGTGGGGAGAGGGCCGGGGTGAGGTGCCGCCAACGCCATCGAATCTTCTGCCGGGAGCAAATGCGCCCGCGGGAACCACGGCACTACCCCAAAGCACGGCCAGCCCGTGTGCTCGCCGATCGCCGTGACACCGTCGTCGAACAGCCGCGCGTCGCCGCGGAATTTGTTGACGATGTACCCGACGAGCCGCGCCTGCTCGCGGGCGGACAACAGCGCGTGCGTCCCGACCAGCTGGGCGATGACCCCGCCGCGATCGATGTCGCCGACCAGTACCACCGGCACATCCGCCGCCTCGGCGAAGCCCATATTGGCGATGTCGCCGGCGCGTAGATTGACCTCGGCCGGGCTGCCCGCGCCTTCGATCAGCACGAGATCGGCCCCGGCCGAAAGACGCTCGAACGCGCCGAGTACCGCCGGCAGCAGCGACGGCGCCAGCGCCCGGTACTCGCGCGCCGACGCGCTCCGCATCACCTTGCCGCAAACGACGATCTGCGCCGTGTGCTCGGCCTGTGGCTTCAGCAGCACCGGGTTCATGTCGTTTGTCGGCGCGACCCCGCAGGCGCGTGCCTGCAGCGCCTGGGCGCGACCGATCTCGCCGCCTTCCGGCGTTACAGCGGCGTTGTTCGACATATTCTGTGGCTTGAACGGCCGCACCCTGAGCCCGCGCCTGGTGAACGCCCGGCATAAGCCGGCGACGATCAGCGACTTGCCGACATCGGACCCGGTGCCTTGGATCATCAGCGCGCGGGTCATGACGGCGCTCGCAAAAGTATCCCTCTCCGCCCATTGGGGGGAGAGGGAGGGGCCCATCGCGTCAGCGATGGGAGGGTGAGGTGGGCATGCGCCGGTGTTTCCCCCACCTCACCCCGGCCCTCTCCGCCCCCAAGGGCGGAGAGGGAGCTGTGTCGCGCCCGGGTCAAAACTCGATCCCCTTCTGCGCCTTCACTCCCGCGCGGAACGGGTGCTTGACCAGCGTCATCTCGGTGACGAGATCGGCCATCTCGATCAGCTCGGGCTTGGCATTGCGGCCGGTGACGACGACGTGCAGATCGCGCGGCTTGGCCTTGAGCACCTCGAGCACCTCGTCGAGCGGCAGGTAATCGTAGCGCAGCACAATGTTGAGCTCGTCGAGCAGCACCATCGCGTAGCTCGGGTCGGCGATCATCGTCTTCGCCATGTCCCACGCCGCCCGCGCTGCGGCGATGTCGCGCTCGCGGTCTTGCGTGTCCCAGGTGAAGCCCTCGCCCATCGCCCGGCAGGTCACCAACTCGGGGAATTTCGCCAGCACGTCGCGCTCGCCGGTGCCCCAGGCGCCCTTGACGAATTGCACGATCCCGACCCGCATCCCATGGCCGATGCAGCGCAGCACCATCCCGAACGCCGCGGTCGATTTGCCCTTGCCGGCGCCGGTATGCACGATCAAGAGGCCGCGCTCCTCGGTCTTGGTCGTCAGCACGCGGTCGCGCGCCGCCTTGCGCCGCGCCATCTTCTCGCGGTGGGCCTCGTTGATGTCGATGTCAGTCATCGCAACAACGCCTCCCGCGTCGAGTTGCGCTTGGGCCGCCACAGCCCACGCTCGATGGCCTCGGAGAAACGCGTGCGGATCTCGGCGAGCGCGGCCGGGTTGGCGCCTTCGATAAACCGGCGCACCGCCTCGTCGCCGAGATAGGCGTCGTAAAGCGCGTCGAAATGGGTGTCGTCGACCGCGCGCGCCGTGGCGGCGAAGGCGAAGAGGTAATCGACCGTTGCGGCGATCTCGGCCGCGCCCTTATAGCCGTGGCGCATCACCCCGGCGATCCAGCGCGGGTTCGCGGCGCGCCCGCGCACCACCCGGCCCAATTCCTCGCGCAGTGTGCGGATGCGCGGCCGGTCGGGCACCGAATGGTCGTTGTGATAGACCGCGGGCGCCTTCCCCGACAGATGCCGCACCACCAGCGCCAACCCGCCCTCGAATTGATAGTAGTCGTCGCTGTCGAGCAGATCGTGCTCGCGATTGTCCTGGTTGTGCAGCACGGCCTCGACCGCGCCGAGTCGCGCCTCGGCGAGAGCGCGCTCGGCACGGCCTTCGCCGCCGGAGGCGTAGGCATATTGGCCCCATTCGAGCCACGCCTCGGCGAGGTCGGCGTCGGCGTCCCACGCACGCTCATCGATCAGCGCCTGTAGCCCAGCCCCATAAGCTCCTGGCTTCGCGCCAAAGATGCGATAGCCGGCGCGGCGCATTGCTTCCTCGGTCGGCGCACCCGCCGCTTCGAGTGCCGCGCGATCGCCCGCAAAACGCGCGGCGAGCGGGTTGATATCCGCCGGCTCGTCCAGCGCGGCGACCGCGCGCACCGCACTGTCGAACAAATCGATGAGGCCCGGAAAAGCGTCGCGGAAGAAGCCGGAGATGCGCAGGGTCACATCGACCCGCGGCCGATCGAGCACGCTCGCTGGCAGTATCTCGAACCCGGTGACCCGGCCGCTCGCCGGCTCCCAGACCGGCCGCGCGCCAATCAGAGCCAGTGCCTGCGCGATGTCGTCGCCGCCAGTGCGCATATTGGCGGTGCCCCAGGCCGACAGCGCGACCCGCGCCGGGTAGTTGCCGTGTTCCTGCGCGTAGCGCTCGACGATAAGCCCGGCCGAGTGCCAGCCGAGCTGCCAGGCCACCGGGGTCGGCACCGCGCGCGTGTCGAGCGTATAGAAATTGCGTCCGGTCGGCAGCACCTCGGGTCGGCCACGGCTCGGCGCCCCCGACGGCCCCGGCGGCACAAATTTTCCGTCGAGCCCGGCCAGCAGCCCGGCCGTCTCTTGCGCGCCGCAGGCCTCGATCGCCGGACGCAGCGTGTCATCGATCCAGCCGAGCACGGCCTTCGTCTTCTCCCAACCCGCCTCCGGCGCCGCGTCGCCCGCGATCAGCCCCAGCGCCAACGCTTCCAGCCGCTCGACCGTATCGCCTGCTGTGCGCCAGGCGACTGGCGCGCCCCCTCCCCCGCTTGCGGGGGAGGGTTGGAGTGGGGGTGAGAGGACGGCAGGCCTGGGCCCCGTCCATTCCGCCGCCAAATCCATCGTCAGCGGGTCGCAACCGAGACCAAGATCGGCGGCAAGCGCGCGCAGAATAGACTCGTTTTCCGGCCGCGATCCACGCCGCGCGCGGGCGATCGCTAGTAGCAGTGACGACAGAAGCTCACCTGCCGGGCTCGCCCCGAACACATGCAGCCCGTCGCGGATCTGCAATTCTTTCAGCTCGCAAAGAAACCCGTCGAGTTTCTTTAAAGCCTCTGTGCGGTCATCGCTTGCCGCGATGCCGCAATCGCGGTCGATTCCGCTCGTCCGTGCACGCTCCAGGATTTCCGCCGCCAACGGCGCGATGCGGCGCGGGTCGCCGCGCGCCGCGTCGTAATATTCGTCGATCAGCCGTTCGAGTTCCGCCGGCTCGCCATAGCTGCCGGCCTGGGTCAGTGGCGGAGTCAAATGATCAACGATGACCGCCTGGGTGCGCCGCTTCGCCTGGGTGCCTTCGCCGGGATCGTTGACGATAAACGGGTAGAGATGCGGCAACGGCCCGAGCACGGCTTCGGGAAAGCACTCCGCCGACAACGCCAGCGCCTTGCCCGGCAGCCATTCGAGCGTGCCATGCTTGCCGAGATCGATCACCGCATCGGCGCGAAATTCGTCACTGATCCAGGCATAGGCCGCGAGATAGGCGTGCGGCGGCGCCAGCGCCGGGTCGTGATAGGTCGCCTTGGGGTCGCGGCCATAGCCGCGCGCGGGCTGGATCAGCACCGCGACATTGCCGCACCGAAAGCCGGCAAGGCCGAAATGTCCGCAATCGAGCCGGCTCGGATGAAAAAACGGATCGCGCTCGCCCGATCCCCATTGCGCCGCGATGGCCTGCTGCACCGCCATCGGCAGGCTCGCCAGCACGGCGGAATAGGCGTTGAACTGCAGCCGCTCATCGGCCTCCGCCTGCGGGTGCTGGTTGGTCGGCCCAGCGAGCAGGCGGCGCATCAAGGCGGCGCCGTCCTCCGGCATATCGGCGACCCGATATCCGGCCGCGGCCAGCGCCTTGAGAATCGCCACCGCCGAAGCGGGCGTATCGAGCCCGACCCCGTTGCCGATCCGGCCGTCCTTGTTCGGGTAGTTGGCGAGCACGATTGCCACCCGCCGCTCTTCCGGCGGCTTGGCGCGCAGCCGCGCCCAGTTGCGCGCGAGATCGGCGACAAAGGCGATGCGGTCGGCGACCGGCTTGTAGCCGACCAGATCGGCCTCGGTTTCCGGGTCGCGGTCCAGCGGCGCCTTGAACGAGACGGCGCGGCTGAGCACGCGGCCGTCGATCTCGGGCAGCGCCACATTCATCGCCAGATCACGCGGCCCCAGCCCCTGTGTCCCGGCGCGCCAGTTTTCTTCATCGCCGCCGGAGAAGACCACCTGCAGGATCGGGCAATCGGCGCGCAGCGGGTCGTCTCCGCCCGACGCCGCGATCGAAAACCCCGTCGCGTTGAGGATCACCGTGGGTGGATGCGCCGCAAACGCCTCGGCGATCAGCGCCGCGGCCTCGCCGTCCTTGAGGCTCTGGACATAGATCGGCAGCGGGTTAAGCCGCCGCGCGACGAGCGCCGCGACGAGCGCATCGACCGGCGCCATATTTCCCGACTGCACCAGCGCCCGGTAGAACACGATCGGCACGATCCCGAGATCGCCCTTCCATTCCCCCGCGATATCGGAAAGGGACGGGGTTGATCCGCTCGGCCAGTAGAGCCCCGCCCGCAACAGCGGCGCCGGCTCCGCCCATTCGCTGGCGCGCTCCCTCTCCCCGCGAGCGGGGAGAGGGTCGGGGTGAGGGGCAGCAAGCGTTGCCGCGTATCGCAAAAAATTATCCGCATTCGCCGGCCCGCCCTCGGCGAGATAGCGCCACAGCCGCACGATCACTTCCGGCGCGACAGTCGACATCTCGGCCAGCTCGCGATCGGGCTTGTCGTCGCCGGGCAGCAAGGCGAGCGGGATGCCGCGCATCCGGCAGGTCTCGATGAGGCGCTCGACGCCATACGAGAAATACCCACGTCCGCCGAGCAGCCGCGCGACGACCAGCCGGGCCTGCGCCACGGTCTCCATGTAGAGGTCGACCGAGAGGTTATGGCCGAGCCGCA
>Ga0210398_10001450_pt1 | contig 24535 bp, 20 predicted proteins | sample IncBWC4OmetaG_FD_161047 | JGI IMG/M metagenome (GOLD analysis project Ga0210398, IMG submission 161047) | Forest soil microbial communities from Barre Woods Harvard Forest LTER site, Petersham, Massachusetts, United States - Inc-BW-C-4-O | ecosystem: Environmental > Terrestrial > Soil >...
ACGCGTACCGTGATCGTTTGCCAGGTCGTTGCCATATTGCCACTTCCTCGCTAGTTGCCGAAAACTACGGCGCCTCACAGCGCGGAGGGAGGGCCGGAATCTACTCAGAGCCGTGATGCACTTCCGTCATTGCGGTAGCCTAGCGCCGTGCTCGCAGCTTCTGGCAGTGGTGGTCGCTCGACGGCAGGCTTCGACGCCGACGCCGGATCGAGTTTCGCCAGCGCCGGTTTCGACGGGGCCAGGCGCGGCGACCGCTGCGGCGCCTACCACCCACAGTTACCGGCGATCTTCGGTTAGAAAGCCCCTGGGAACGAGCCCGCGGCCGAGTTCGGGGCACGTTCACGCTCGGTTATCGACAGCGCAGCAAAGCGAGGCTACCTTCTGAAGCATCGTCGGCTTCTCTCGTTGAGCACTGGCGACTGTGAGACGCTATCGCGCTCCCGCTTGAACAGGGGAGGGCGCCGCGATGGATACCCCGGCCGACCGAGCAGCGCATTACCGTAAGCAGGCGGCCGACCTGCGGGCAAAGGCTGCCAAGGAACCCGATGGCAGCATGTTGAAAGATCAGTTTCGTAACCTCGCCAAGCAGTACGATCGGCTGGCGACGCAAGTCGAGAACAGCTCCTATCGCTAGTGGAGGGGCGCTTCGTCTTAATCAAGGCGCGGGCGTGTTACGTTCAGGGGCATGCTCGACGCGAACAATCTCACCTTCGAAGAGATGAGCGAGATTGTTGCCCGGATCCGGGGCTCACGGTCGACCAGGACAAGCTCGGGCACTCGGATCGCATCAACCGACTGCGCAGCGCACTGGCAAAGCTCGGCCCACAACCGCCGAAGCCTTCAATTAGGCGCCCCTGGCCCATGTTTTAGCCAGGCCGGCCGGCGAGCGCGGCGATGACCTCTGATCTCGATATCTGGCGTGCGGCGGTGCTGTTGATCCAGCACCATGGTGGCCGGGCTGAGTTTCAGGCCGCCAAGCGACACGCGGGCGGATATGCCTGCACTGATGCGCTCGGTGCTAATGTATGCCCTCGGATGGTATCTAAGACCGCTGCCTTGTGAGTGTCAGCTTTTGCTGTCGACCTACGAGACGGCGCTGGCTTCGGCGGTGCCGCTTCGTGAAAACCCTCGGCGACTGTCCTGAGTAGTTTCCGAACCTACGAGGCAGGACTCACGCAACGTAAGCTCAGGACACGGAGAAACGGCTTTCTCTGTGGCCATGAGTAAGAAACATGAACTCGCATCCAGCTATAAAACCAGCAGTGTGGGGTGCCGTCTGCGGCGCAATTATCATCTCGATCGTCGGTTTCTCGGCGCTCGGCTGGACGCTTGGCAGCACCGCGGATCGCATGGCAAGTGATCGGGCCAACGCCGCTGTCGTCGACGCGCTCACGCCGGTATGCGTTGCCGGGTTCGAGGGGCAACCCGACGCCGCCGCCAAACTGACGGAATTCAAAAAGATTTCCACGTCTTGGGATCAAAGCTCATTTATCGAGAAGGGCGGCTGGGCGACAATCCCCGGAAGCAAGACGCCCAATTCGGATGTGGCCAGGGCGTGTGCCCAAAAGCTCGTCGAAGCCACGTGACCTTCATCCATCCCATAGGGATTTCGGCATGACGCCGGAAGAACTCCGCCTCGAATGTCTCAAGCTGGTACTGCAAAGCGCTAATCTGAGCGGTCTCACGCTGGAGGCGAGCCAGCTTATTTCGCGTGCTCGTACCTATGCGGACTTCGTGATGAATTGGCACGGCCCGGGCAGCGCGGAAAACGTCAACGGCGGGCAGAGTTTGGAGCGCAATTCGGACGAGGGATCGCGCCGACACCGCCGGCCGGCGTCTCAGCACGAGAGCGGCGCCGAAGGTGGCAAGCCACTGGGAGCAGGCTGAACGCCGCTCAGCGGGACCGCCCGCCCGGGCAACGGAAGAGCGAACTCGCCGGGTCAGCACCGGGCTTTGTGATAAGATACGATTACGATGCCGCGAGCCCCCAGGAACCACGGCGCGAAAGAAACTGACATGACGTTGGGAGACCCACGGGAAAAGGGCAGCGTGGCTCCTTCACGGTCGAACAGAAAAGCTGCGCGTGGCCCGCCTTTGAAGGTCCCACCGGTACGAACGGACTTTCCGGTCGTCGCGCTCGGCGCGTCCGCCGGAGGCTTGGAGGCGTTCAGCAAGCTCTTCGACGCACTGCCGGCGGATATCGGGATGGCCTTCGTCCTGATACAGCATCTCGATCCGACCCATGCCAGCATGATGGTCGATCTGCTGACCGGCCATACGACAAAGAAGGTGCAGCAAGCGGCGGAGGGGATGCCGCTTGAGCGCGGGCATGTCTACATCATCCCCCCCGCGACCTATCTCTCGATCAAAGCCGGCGCTCTCCAACTGTCGGAGCCGACGGAGCGCCACGGCGCCCGCTTGCCCTTCGACTTTTTCCTGCGTTCGTTGGCCGTGGAGTACGGTGAGCGCGCGGTCTGCGTGATCCTGTCGGGGACCGGCGCCGACGGCAGCCTCGGGCTGAAGGCGATCAAGGAAACGGGTGGGCTCGTCATCGTGCAGAGCCCGGATGAGGCAGCCTATGACGGCATGCCGCGCAGCGCGATCAACACCGACCTGGTCGATTTCGTACTGCCGGTGGCGAAGATCCCGGAAGTCTTGATCGCCCAGGCCGCAAAGAAACAGATCGCGGTTCCGCGCCTGGACACCGCCGCCGAAGGTGATACCCCACCCTGGCTCGGCAAAGTTATCGATCTGCTCCGAAGTCGAACGGCGCATGACTTCACTCTCTACAAACAAGGCACCCTTCGGCGCCGGATCGAGCGGCGCATGGCCATGGCCACCATTGTCGAGGGCAGCCAATATCTCGACATTCTCAGGCAAGATTCCGCTGAACTTGAGCTTCTTGCGAACGACGTCCTGATCAACGTCACCGGCTTTTTTCGCGACCCCAAGGCATTCGAGCTACTGTCTGAGCAGGTCGTCCCCGATCTCATACGCCGGCACGGGACGGACCGTCCATTGCGGGTCTGGGTTGCCGGCTGCAGCACTGGCGAAGAGACCTACTCCATCGCGATGCTCTTCCTCGAGGAAACCGCAGCGACGAAGTCGACGATGGTATTGCAGGTCTTCGCCTCCGATATCGATGGCGACGCGGTGGCGTTCGCCCGCGACGGGATTTATCCGCAATCGATCGCGGCGGACGTCTCCCCGGCGCGACTTGCCCGCTTTTTTAAGAAGGAGGATCGCTCTTATCGAGTTGTCTCCGAGCTGCGCGACCTCGTGGTATTTACCGTTCACGATGTCCTGACCGATCCACCATTCTCGCGCCTCGACCTGATCTCCTGTCGCAATCTCCTCATCTACTTGCGCCCGGAAGCCCAGGAGAAGGTCCTCCGGCTGTTTGATTTTGCCCTCAGCGAGAGCGGCATTCTGGTCCTCGGCGGCGCCGAGACGGCGGCCAATGTCGCTGATCGGTTCCAGCCGCTCTCCAAGACGCACCGGATCTACCGGCATATCGGTCGTGGCTGGATGGCCCCGGCGAGCTTTTCGCTCGGAGCGACAGGGCGCATCCCATTGCCTGCCGGGCGCCGGGTTCTGTCGGGTACGAGTCCACGCGATCTGACACAGCGGGCGCTGGTCGACGCCTACGCTCCGGCTTCGGTGCTGATCAATCGCAAGGGCGAGTGCCTTTATTACTCAGGGTCAACGGATCGCTATTTGCGGGTCGCGGCGGGCGAACCGAGCCGCGACCTGCTGCCCATGGTGCGCGACGGGTTGCGTGCCAAGCTCGGCGTGGCGATCCGACAAGCTGGCGAAGAGCACGTGCGCGCCATCGTCACCGGCGCGCGGGTGAGTCACGGCGCCGGCTCGGTCGCGGTGAGCATTGAGGTGCAGCCGCTTCAGAGTGAGGGCGAGGTTTTTCTGCTGGTCAGCTTCGTCGACGAGCGCGAGCGCGAGGAGCCGGCCGGCGGGGACGCCGGCACATCCGACACGGCCTCCCGAGTCATCGAGCTTGAGCGCGAGCTTGACGCAACGCGCAGGGAATTAGAGAGCGCAATCCACGATCTAGAGATTTCTGCCGCGGAGCATACGGCGATCAACGAAGAAGCGATGTCGGTCAATGAGGAATTCCAGTCCACCAACGAGGAGCTGGTGACCTCGAAGGAGGAATTGCAGGTGCTTAACGAGGAGCTCACCGCCCTCAACAGCGAGCTTCAAGAGACGTTGGAACGGCAGCGCGATACTTCGAACGATTTACAGAACATCCTGGATAGCAACGGTGTCGCAACACTGTTCCTGGACAGCGATCTCAATATTCGTTTCTTCACGCCGGCGGCGAAATCGCTGTTCCGGGTCATCGCCACCGATATTGGCCGGCCGCTCGCCGACCTGACCGCGCTCGCCACCGATCCGGATCTGATTGCAGATGCTCGGATGGTGCTTACTAGCTTCGCCCCGCTCGGGCGCGAGATCGCGGCCGACAACGGCGCCTGGTATATGCGCCGCATCCTGCCCTACCGCACCCAGGACAACCGCATCGAGGGTGTGGTCATCACCTTCGCCGACATTTCCGAGATGAAGGCGGCGGAAGGAGCGATCCAGGCCGCACGAGCCTATTCCGAGAGCATTATCGATACCGTCCGCCAACCTCTGGTCGTGCTAGACAATGAGCTCTGCATTTTGTCCGCCAATCGTTCCTTCTATCGCATGTTCGCGGTGGAGGCCGAGGATGTCGCCGAGAAGCCGCTCGGGACGGTCGCCGGCCGTCATGCCGGCGCTTCAGGCCTGCGCGCCTTCCTCGCGGAGGTGCAGGCAGAGCCCTCTCACGTCGAGGACTACGAGATCGAGATCGAACTCCCGACCCTGGGCCAAAGGCTCCTCCTCCTTAACGCCCGCAAGCTGGGCGATGGGCCTCACGGAAAGCCCAAGATCCTGCTGGCGATCGACGACATCACCGAGCGCCGGCGCGTAGCGGACGTACTGGGGGCGGCCAAACGCGAGGCGGAACAGGCCAATCTCGGTAAATCCCGGTTTCTGGCCGCCGCCAGCCATGATTTGCGGCAACCCCTGCAGACGTTGAGCTTCCTTCAGGGCATTTTGGCGAAGACCATCACAGACGAACGCGCGCTTCGATTGGTCGACAGGCTCGATGAGACGATCCAAGCGATGTCGGGGATGCTGGATACCCTTCTCGACATCAATCAGCTCGAAGCCGGGATCGTTCGCCGCGAGATTGCGGATTTTCCAGTCAACGCCGTTCTTGAGGATCTGCGCAGGCAGTTCACTCATCACGAAGCGGCCGGTCGTCTCGACCTGCGCATTGTCCCCAGCAGTCTCAGCGTTCGCAGTGATCAGCGACTGCTTGCGCAGATGGTCGGCAATTTGGTCTCGAATGCGATCAAATACACCGAAGCGGGCAGGGTCCTGCTCGGTTGCCGACGCTGCGGCGACAGGTTGCGCATCGAGGTCTGGGACACCGGCATCGGAATTCCCTCAGAGGAACTTTCGGCGATTTTCGAGGAATTCCATCAACTGGACAATCCGGCACGCGAGCGCAGCAAGGGCGTCGGCCTCGGTCTCACGATCGTGCAACGTCTGGCTGGCCTGCTCGGTCATGCCGTCGATGTCCGATCCCGGCCGGGCAAGGGCTCGGTGTTTTCGATCGAAGTACCAGTCGGCGCGGACATGCCAGCCCCTCCCACTCAGCCCACCGCACCCCGACCGCACGCCGAAGCAGGCCGCAACGGGATCATCCTCCTCGTCGAGGACGAGCCCACCGTGCGCGAGATGCTCACCCTCTTACTCGAAGGCGAAGGCTACCAGACGGTCGCCGCAGCGGATGGCGCGGCAGCACTGGAGCTGGCGAGGCGCTGGTCGATACGACCGGACCTTGTCCTCGCGGACTACAATCTCCCAAACGGGCAGAATGGACTTCAGGTTGTCGCCAGCCTTCAGGAGATGTTCGGTCAGGACATCAAGGCGATTATCCTCAGCGGGGATATTTCCACCGACACATTGCGCGAGATTACTCGCGCCGGCCGCGCCTACCTTGGTAAGCCGGTGACCGTGCCGGCATTGCTCGGCCTGATACACGACCTGCTGACCAAGTCGGAGCCCGCGCCGAGAGCCGACGATCACCCACCGGCGATCTTCGTGATCGACGACGACAGCACGGTGCGCGAGGCACTACGCGACCTGCTCGAAGCGAATGGGAGAACGGTTGAGGTCTTTGAGAGCGGCGAGGCATTCCTCGATGTCTATCGTCCCGGCCGGCAAGGCTGCCTCGTGGTCGATGCTCAGATGCCGGGCATGGACGGGCTCGAGTTGCTGCAGCGGCTCAGGAGCGAACAGCACCGGCTACCGGCGATCATGATCACCGGGCACGGCGACGTGCCGATGGCCGTCCGGGCGATGAAGGCCGGTGCCGTCGATTTCATCGAGAAGCCGATCGGCTACAGGGAACTTCTCGCCATCGTCGAGCGCGCGCTGGACCGGGTCGGCGATACGGCAAAGGCAACGGCTTGGCGGGAGAACGCGGCGAGTTCGATCGCCGGTCTGACCGCCCGCCAGCGCCAGGTCATGGACCTCGTGCTCGCCGGCCATCCGAGCAAGAACATCGCCGCCGACCTCGGCGTCAGCCAACGCACGGTCGAGAACCATCGCGCCGCGGTGATGAAAAAGACCGGCTCACGCTCCATCCCGGCTCTGATCCGTCTGGCTCTCGCCGCCGCGCCCTGACACCCAATGCCGCGGCGGGCTGACAATCCGCTATAGGTAAATTCCGAGGCTGCCTGGGCCGCATCACCGGCGGCTAGGGTCGTCCATCTGGTTCCGCAAACGCGAAGCCGGCCGCAACTTGCGGAAGGAACGACCCATGACGGAAATTCACAAGAGGATCGAAGCCCACATACCCTCACTTCGCCGCTATGCCCGGGCGCTGGTCCGCGATGTCGCGGGGGCAGATGATCTGGTACAGGAGTGTCTCACCCGCGCGCTCTCCAAGCTCGATCTCTGGTGCGAGGGCACCAATCTGCGAGCGTGGTTGTTAACGATCCTGCACAATCAGTACGTCAACCACGTCCGCCGTTCGATCCGTATCGGCACGCCGAGCGAATTCGACGAAGCCTCCCCGTGGCTAAGCCAGCCAGCCAATCAAGAGAAGAGTCTCGAACTGCGCGATCTCGACCGCGTGCTCGGCCAACTCCCCGTGGATCAGCGTGCGGTGATCCTTCTCGTCGGTTTGGAAGGCATGCCCTACGCCGAAGTGGGTGCAATGCTCGGGATACCGATCGGGACCGTCCGTTCGCGCCTGTCGCGCGGTCGGCTTGCCTTGCGGGGCCTGATGGGCGTCGAGCCCAACCGGTACGATGAGCGGCGCCCTAGCAAAGCCCGCGCTGCCCGGCGGGCGGTCGTACGCCTGCCGATACGAGCAGAAGGATCGGGGTTGCAAGCCGTCGCCGGATAGCGGCTTCAACAGCGCCGACGCTTCGGAACATCCGAATGAGGAGGCTAAAAATGACGGAAGGTGCAGAGATCATCCGCCTCAATATCCGACACTACCAGGAACTCCTAAAGCTCGACCGTCATACGGCTGAAACGCGCCTACGGCTCGTCGAGCTGCTCGCCGAAGCGGAAGCGCAACTTGGCCGGGCCAGCGTCCCACCATCGCGTCGAAGCGGCTAGCGCAATACCTCTGTCGAAATATTCAAGAAATACTGATTGGGATTTGTAAAAGTCAGCTCATGAGTATTTTCCGATGGCTGATAATATAGCTTTCTACATCTAGATTAAAGCATCGCCGTTTAGTCGTTCATTGGCGGTAGCCGGCGACATCCCACTATTTCCAAATATCCGGAAGGAATGCCATCATGCCATTTTTAACAAATCCGATTGCTCGACGCGCGCCGTTCGTGCGTTCGGTCGCGATCGCGGGGCTGCTCGGTGCAACAATGCTCGCCGCCCCGCTGGCCGCGGCTTGGGCCGCCGATGCCCCGGTCAAAACCGCCGCGACGACAGACGCCACCCAGACCAAGGGTGAGACCGTCGAACAACGGATCACAAACCTCCACGCGGCGCTCAAGATTACGGCCGAAGAGGAAACCCAGTGGAACGGCGTGGCGCAAGCGATGCGGGAGAATGCCACCGCGATGGACAAGCTGGTTGCCGAAAAACGGACCTCTCCGCCGCAGAACATGAGCGCTGTTGAGGATCTGAAGACCTATCAGTTGTTCGCCCAGGCCCATGTCGATGGTCTGAAGAACCTGATCTCGGCCTTCGGCACGCTCTACAACGCGATGCCGGATGCCCAGAAGAAAGTCGCCGACGGGGTGTTCAACACCACAGGACACGAACCCTCCCCGACGCATGGCTAGTAGATAGCTGGGCTAATGGTCGCTTTCCGCGACCGTGACACCCCACTCAGTAAAGGAGATCGTGATGACCCATACTATCGATACCACACCGAAACGCCGTCTGTCGGCGAAGCTCGCGGCAGGGATCGCCATCTCGGCCCTGCTCGCCCTGGGCACGTTCGTCACCCCGGCCAGCGCCGACTGGAACAGTGACCACGGCTATCGTCACAACTGGAGTGGGGGATATTACAACGCACCGCCCGTGGTTTACGGCTCGTCATATGGCGGCGGCTACTATGGCTCGCCATACTACGCCCCGCCGGTGGTTTACGGCCCCGGCATCGGCATCAGCCTGCCGGGCATCAATATCGGCATCAGGTAAGTCTCACCTTGGGCCGGAAATGGCGACGGCCGGCAGCCATGCCGGTCGTTTCCACTTTGTCCCGCCGTGGGGAAACATGGGTTCGAGTCACAACATAAGTATTTTCCGAACCTTGTCGCGATCGATCACCCTGGTAGTTTCGAATTCGATAGGCGCGGGAAGGTTTTCCGGTGAGCTTGACCATTCTCTACCGGCACCCGCGGCGGCCCGACGAAGCCGGCATGACCGTCGTCGCAGACCAAGCAAAAGCTATCGCGATGAAGAACCAGTTGGAGCATCGCGGCTACCTGGTCATCAATATCCTGACCGCGACCTTCGCCAAACCCGCGCCGGTGATCTGATCGATCGTGAAAACACCGTTCGCCGGTCGGCCGTAATCAAACGGAAATCTCGAATGAGATCGAACACAAAGCGGCTGAGGCGACCAGCTCTGGCGTCAGCGCTGATCGCTCTTTGTGTCGCGGCGGGGTCCGCGCCCTCGGCGGCCCAGTCGGAGCGCTGCACCGATCTGTACAGCCGGGTCATGGTGCTCTATCAGACCGGCCCATACTCGCCCGAATACAGCCGGATGGCGAATTACTACAGTGCTCGGTGTCTCGTGGGCGGCCCTTCTGCCGACCCGGGCTATCCCGATCCATACCAAAGGCCGTACCCCTGGCACTGAGTCCTCCTCCGAGTCTTTGAGAAAATGCCTTCTCGCTGCGTGGTTCGCGCCGGATTGCCTCGCGACCTCGACAAATAGCGTCCGTCGCCGCGACGCCACGCCGAATTGCAGAACTTCCGCAGCGCGGTAGCCGTGCTGGTCTCTAGGTAGTTCCCGAACCTGCCGGCGCGATTATTTCCTGATAACGTTTAGATCGCCAATCACGGGCCCCCGGTAGGGCTATTAGGCGCCCACGCCTCGAGTGGCGGGGCGTATTAGCGCAGGGACAACGCGGCATGAACCCGATCACGCTCTTTGCGGTATTCGCCTGCACGCTGGTGGGGTTTGGCCTCGGCGCGCTGCTGAATCCCTTCCTGGGGGCTCCCTTTATTATCGCGGCAATTATCATCGCGCTTTCGCTGAAGATGGCTAATGCCTGGGAGAAATTCGTCATCCTGCGCGCCGGGAAGCTGCAAAGCGTCAAAGGGCCCGGCCTGTTCGTGATCATCCCGGTGATCGACACGGTCACCGCCGTCATCGACGAGCGCATCCAGACGACAGCCTTCAACGCCGAGCAGGCGCTGACCAAGGACACAGTCCCGGTCAATGTCGATGCGATCATCTTCTGGCACGTTCACGACGCTCAGAAGGCGGCGCTTGAAATCACCAATTATCGGCAGGCGATCGATCGGGTGGCTCAGACCTCGCTCCGCGAGATGATCGGCTCGTCAATGCTCGCCGCGCTGCTGTCGGACCGAAAGGCGGCCGACGAGAGCCTGCGGGATGAAATCGGGACGAAGACGGAGAAGTGGGGCGTGTCGGTGACATCGGTCGAGATCCGCGACGTCGCGATCCCAGAGGCTCTGCAAGACGCCATGTCCCGCCAAGCCCAGGCTGAACGCGAGAAGCAGGCACGCGTCATTCTCGGGTCGGCGGAAGCTGTCATTGCCGGGAGCTTTGTCGAGGCAGCGGAAATCTACGCCAACCATCCGGGCGCTCTGCAATTGCGCGCCATGAACATCATCTACGAGACGACCAAGGAGCGCGGTACCACCGTGCTGATCCCGACCTCGATGGTCGACAGCCTGAATCCCGCCTCGGCGCTCGTGTTGGCCGGCCAGGCCGCTTCAGGTCAGGCGAGTACCTTCAAGACGGCCGCATAAGATGCTGGCAGCTGGGCTTTCGCACCATCAGGCCAAAGGCTTTGATCCAATTAAACTTTCACAGTCGTAGCGGTCCGGGGTGATGGCTGCGGCGCGCTAACCGATCGCCCCCGAAGGAAGCGCCATGCATATGCCCAATGAAGGTCTTCTCGTCATCTTACTCGTCGGCCTCGTCGCTGGCTGGTTGGCTGGGCAGCTTGTCGACGGGACAGGTTTCGGAGTCGTTGGCGACCTGATCATCGGAATAATCGGTGCGTTCGTTGGTAACTGGTTGCTGCCGCAACTTGGTCTTTATCTCGGCGCCGGCCTGATGGGTGCGATCGTCAACGCCACTATCGGCGCCATCATCCTGTTAATCATCGTCAGGCTCGTTCGCGGCGGCAGGCGTTGGGGCGGCGGTTGGGGCGGGGGTTGGAACCGTCGCTGGCGGTAGCCGTTGATAGCCCGCAATTCCACCCGAGCGAGAGGCGCTCCCGCGACGCAAGCGCCAGAGGTCGACGATCGGGACGCCGAGAATACGATTGTCGTCCCGACCGACGGCCTCGCCCGCTATCACTCTCGGCTGCCACATAAAGAAAAGCCAGCTGCCGATGCATCGCCGGCAAACTGGAAGCTCGGTGAAGCCGTAGCTCGCGCCGTCGGCTCACTCCTGTCATCGCAGCACGAGGACGGTCACTGGGTATTCGAATTGGAAGCCGACGCCACGATGCCGGCGTCCTTCATCCTGCTGCAGCATTATCTCGGCACCATCGAGCCCGGCCAGCAACGTGGCCTCGCTGCCTATCTTCGCGACATCCAGGGCGCCGATGGCGGATGGCCGCTGTTCCATGGTGGCGAGTTCGATCTTAGCGCCTCGGTCATCGCTTATTTCGCGCTGAAGGCTGTCGGAGACCCGGCCGATGCCGCGCATATGGCACAGGCGCGCACGGCAATCCTAGCGCGGGGCGGCGCTCGCCGATCGAGCGTCTTCGTCCGTATCACGCTGGCTTTGTTCGGCGAAGTCCCATGGCGCGCGGTCCCCGTCATGCCGGTGGAGATTATGCTTCTTCCGCGCTGGTTTCCGTTTCACCTGAACAAGATTTCGTACTGGTCGCGCGTCTTTCTTGTCCCGGTCCTGGTGCTGATGGCATTGCAGCCACGGGCACGCAACCCGCACGGGGCCACCGTCCGGGAACTGTTCGTCGAGCCGCCCGAGTCGGTCCGTGACTGGATCACGCCACCGACCCCATCGCTCACCGCGCGCGTCTTTACGATCCTCGACGGGGTGGTACGACGGATCGAGCCGTTCTTTTCAGCGAAGCGACGGCAACGGGCGATCGAAAAAGCGGTCAGCTTCGTCACCGAGCGGCTGAACGGCGAGGATGGCCTTGGCGCCATTTTCCCGCCAATGGCAAATACCGTGATGATGTTCGATTGTCTGGGATATGCGCCGGATCACCCGGATTACGCGACCGCCCTCGGCGCCACGGGCAAGCTGCTCGCCGGCGACGGCGATCGGCTCTATTGCCAGCCTTGCCTGTCGCCGGTTTGGGATACGACGCTTGCGTGCCACGCGCTGATGGAAGTCGACGACAAGCGGCTCGAGCCGACCATTCGGCGCGCGCTCGACTGGATCGTCGGCCGACAGGTGCTCGACGTGGCCGGGGATTGGGCGGCTGCGCGCCCCGGGCTTAGACCAGGCGGCTGGGCCTTTCAGTTCGAGAACCCGTATTACCCCGATCTCGACGATACGGCCGCGGCAGGGCTGGCGCTCGATCGCTTCGATGCGGTGCGCTATCACCACGCACTCAATCGGGCGGTGGAATGGATCGTCGGGATGCAGAGCCGGAACGGCGGATGGGCGGCCTTCGACGCCGACAATACGCATTACCTCTTCAACAACATTCCGTTCGCGGACCACGGCGCGCTGCTGGATCCGCCCACCGCGGACGTCACCGCCCGCTGCCTCGGCTTTCTCGCGCAGTTCGGTTACGGACAAGACCATCATGCCGTTGCTGCGGCGCTCGCCTTCCTACTGCGCGCGCAGGAGAGTGACGGCAGCTGGTTCGGCCGGTGGGGTACCAATTACATCTACGGAACCTGGTCGGTATTGGCGGCCCTCAATGCGATCGGCATCGGTCCCGGTGCGCCGGAAATACGCCGTGCCGTAGCTTGGCTGCTCGCCCGGCAGCACCCTGACGGCGGTTGGGGCGAGAGCGCCGAGAGCTACTTGCCCGAAGAGCCGCACGGTGACGCGCCCTTCAGCACCCCCTCCCAGACGGCCTGGGCCCTGCTTGGTCTAATGGCCGCCGGCGAGGCCGAACACCCGGCGGTCACCCGTGGCGTTACCTATCTGATCGAGAGCCAAAACCTCACTGGCGAATGGGACGAGCCCTGGTACACCGCGGTCGGGTTCCCGCGCGTCTTCTACCTGCGCTATCACGGTTATGCCGCGTTCTTTCCGCTGTGGGCGCTTGCGCGCTTTCGTAGCCTGTCGGCGGACAACGCACGACGGACCTCCTTCGGGCTTTAGTCGTATGGGCCAGCCCCAACCCCGTGCGGCGGGGACTAGATCCGGTAGCCGAATAGAACGCGACAATGCTCGGCCCTTTCCATCGTAACCAGCTGCAAATTTGATACAGGATCTACCCGCCAAAAGTGGGGTCATGCGGTAGCGAGCAGTTACTGCTATCGGCGCTTAGCCGACTACGAGCGAGCGCCCGGCGTTCGACCGCTCATGCCTCATAACGGTCGTTTGCGTGGCTGCGGCGGTCAGACGGCGCGGACTCGACGCCTTACCGGTTTGAGTTCCAAAGTGCGGACGGAGTCGCCGAGCTTGGGTTGCGGCGGTTCGGGGACCATCGGCTTTCCGCCCGCCATAGCCTGGTGAAGGTATTGAACGGCGGCATCGCAACACCAAGCGAGGCATACATCAGCCGTGACATGTCGTCCGCTCGGCCACCAGCAGGAGGGCCGCGTGGCCTTGGACATGCCAAACGCCGCCCTGCAGGGGCGCGGGCGTACCGGAACCGCCGTAACGCAAGGACTCGCTGGTCCAGCGCAACCGCCAAGTGTGATCTTCGACGGGCGCCAGAAGCGGCTCAACGAGCCTCGGTCGCACGATGTCACGCCCGAGATTGACGAGGAGCAGTCGGTCGGGGCGGGCATCGTCCGAATATCGCACCAGCCAAGCCTCGTGACCCAATCTCGCGGCGTCGATGGAGGTGGCTTCGGCGATCTTCAATTCCCGTCGCAACGACAGAAGGTCCTGGTGTAGCGCGTAGGCTTCGCGATGCCGGTCGCGTTCGCTGTGATCGAGAATGCAGCGATCGAACGTCGACCCATCGGTCGGGTCAGCCATTGCCGCCTGCATCTCCGGCGAGACGAGGCTCGGGAACTGAGAAAGGAACTCCCGGCGGCCTTTGGCGACCGCCTTGCCCAGCGCCTCCCCATGGTCGGCAAAAAACAGGAACGGTGTCGCTGCGGAGAACTCCTGGCCTTGGAACAGCATCGGGATGCCCGGCCCCAGCAGCACGCAAGCGGTGAGGGCGCGCCACCGGCCGGGGCTCGTCAGCAGGTGCCCCCGTGTGCCGGCCAGCGAGTTGGCCACCTGATCGTGGTTTTGCAAAAAGGTCACGAAGCGTAGCGGTTTAAGGTCGAGCGCGGGGTTGCCACGCGGTTGCTGCTGCCAGGCCGAACCTTGGCCCTGAAAAAGAAATCCATGCCTGGCGAGCGCGACAAACTCGTTCGCCGAGCCATCGTAGTCGCTGTAATAGGCCTCGCTTCTACCGGTAAGCGCCACCTGAGCGCTGTGATGAAAATCGTCGTTCCACATCGCGTCCAGCCCATAGCCACCGCGCTCTGGATCGCGCACGAGCCGTGCCTCCTGGGCCTCGTTCTCGGCAACAACGAAACTAATGCGCTCGCCGGCGGCGCTACGGATGCGGCCGGTGACGGCAGCGACAAGGTGCTCGGGTGACGCGTCGAAAATCTGCTGCGTCGCGTCGAGACGCAGGCCGTCAAAATGAAACTCATCGATCCAGTATCCGGCGTTCGCAATAAAGAATTCGCGCACCGGTCCGGAATTTGGCCCGTCGAAATTGAGTGCCTGGCCCCATTCGTTCGCGTAGCGGTCGGTGAAATAGTCTGGCGAGAAGTTGGGGAGGTAATTTCCGTCGGGGCCGAGATGGTTGTAGACGACGTCGAGAATGACCGCGATGCCGAGCGCGTGCGCCCGATCGATAAAGCGGCGCAGATCGTCTGGCCGCCCGTAAAGCCGGGTCGGCGCGAACAATGAGACGCCGTCATAGCCCCAACCGAAACGCCCGGGAAAATCGGCGACCGGCATCATCTCGATGCACGTGATCCCTAGTTCGGTAAGTGCCGGTAGGTGCTGTATCGCCGATACCCATGTGCCTTCTCGCGTGAAGGTGCCGACATGGAGCTCGTAGATAACGAGATCGGTATGTTTTACACCATGCCACCCGGCGTCGCTCCAGGGGTAGCTCGCGGCGTCGACGACCTGAGAGCTGCCGTGTGGACCGTCGGGCTGAAACCGTGACGCGGGGTCCGGCAGCAGCGCAGCCGATGTGTCGAGCTTGAATCGATAGCGCGTTCCGACTCTCGCCCAGGGGATCAGCGCAGCAAAATATCCGTTTGCCTCCGGCTCGAGCGGATGCTTCGCCCCGTCGTCAAGCTGAATAGAGACGGCGCTCGCCGCCGGCGCCCAAATGCGGAAATGCACGCCGCCAGCATTTTGGCACTCCGCTCCCACGGGCAGCCGTCGGGCGGTCACGCCGCCCCGCGCCAAAGTTCGATACTGACCATTGGTTTTCCACAAGATAAGGTACTTGCCAACGCCGGTACGACAAATTCGATCCGGGCGCATCCCGCTTCTTCGTGAGCCGATTAGTTATCGCGGCGTTAGCCTTCGAAGCATTCCAGGGTCTCGGGAACGGAGAACGGATGGCCGATGTCATAAGCGTGCCGCACGAGGCAGATTCGGGAGATGCAATCCCGCGGGAGTGGCTCGTGACCAACGGCCTCGGGGGTTACGCCTCGGCAACCGTCGCCGGTGAGATCACACGCCGCTACCACGGCTTTTTGATCGCCGCACTTCCGTCACCGCTCGGGCGGGTGGTGATGTTGAGCGATCTGGTCGCCGAGATTGAAATCGATGCCGGGAAATTCGTTGCACTGACCGGAGACGATTGCGTGCGGGATTTTACGCTCGCGTCGGGACTTCCCAGCTGGCGCTACGCGGTCGGCGACGTGCTAATCGAAAAATCGGTCCTTCTGCCGTCGCACCATAACATTGTTCATGTGTCGTTCAGGCTGCTCGAAGGCGCGTCCTACATCCGTTTGCGGTTGCGGCCGCAGGTTCATTTTCGGCCGCTTGAGGCGCCCGTTAGCGCGCCGTTGCAAACCGGCTACAAGATCACCGCCCAGGGATCAATGTACGAGATTGCCGCCGGAACTGGCGAAATGCCGCCCTTGCGGGTGACGCTCGACAATGCCGACGGCGCGACCTTCACCGCCGATGGCGGCTCGCAACGCGAGCTGTTCTTTGAGACAGAAGCACAACGCGGGTACGAGTCGCGCGGGCCGGAATGGAGCCCCGGCTATTTTTCCTGCGAGCTGGGCGGCAGCGCGCCGCTGATCTTTGTGGCCGGCACCGAGACCTGGCGCACGATGCTTTCGCTAAAGCCGGACGACGCTCGCCGCTTTGAAATCGAGCGACGCCGCCGGCTGATCGAGATGGCGCCGACGGTTGCTCGCGAGGGGTTTGCGCGCGATCTCGTGCTCGCGGCTGACACGTTCGTGATTACCCCTGTCGGCCGCGTTACCGATCTTGTCCGTGCCCATGCGGAGGGTGACGATCTGCGCACGGTCATCGCCGGCTATCATTGGTTCACCGATTGGGGCCGCGACACGATGATCTCACTGGAGGGCCTGACCCTGTCCACGGGCCGCGCGCCTGAAGGACGGTGGATCCTGCATGCCTTTGCGCATTATGTGCGCGATGGCCTGATCCCCAATTTGTTTCCCGAGGGCGACACTCAAGGGCTCTATCACACTGCCGATGCGACGCTGTGGTTTTTCCACGCGCTGGGACGCTATCTCGACTACACCGGCGACGAGGACACGCTGCGGCTGGTCATGCCCGTTCTCAAGGACATCGTACGGCATCACTTGGTCGGCACGCATTTCGGAATCCGCATCGATCCGCAGGATGGCCTGCTGACACAAGGTGCCGACGGCTACCAGCTCACATGGATGGACGCGAAAGTCGGTGACTGGGTCGTGACCCCGCGGCGCGGCAAGGCCGTGGAGATCAATGCGCTGTGGTACAACGCTCTGCGGCTTCTCGAAGGCTGGCTGCGCAAGCTCGACGATCAGGAGGCGGCAGAGATCGGTGGCCATGCCGATCAGGCACGCGCGTCGTTCAACAAGCGTTTCTGGCGCGAGGATACGGGCCATCTCTACGATGTCGTCGATGGCGAAAATGGCGACGATCCCGCCTTCCGGCCGAACCAGATTTTCGCGGTATCACTGGAGCACCCCGTCCTCGATGAGGCGCGATGGGAGGCCGTGGTGTCGGCAGTCAAAGAACGTTTGCTGACGCCGGTCGGTCTGCGTTCGTTGTCACCTGGCGAGCGAGATTACAAGTCACGGTATTTCGGCGATCTCCGCGCGCGCGACGCGGCTTACCACCAAGGCACCGTGTGGGCTTGGCTGATCGGTCCGTTCATCGATGCGTGGCTGCGCGTCCATGAGGGCGATATTGCGACGGCGCGGCATTTTCTCGATGGATTTGGAGCGCATATTGCGGATGCGGGTGTCGGTACAATCAGCGAAGTCTTCGACGCCGAAGCACCGTATCGTCCGCGGGGTTGCATCGCTCAGGCGTGGAGCGTCGCCGAAGTGCTCCGTTGCCTGGTGAAGACGGCGCCGTCCCCCCGTCAGCCATCGTGACCCGCATTCGAGGCTGAACGGTTGTACGCGACGACACTAGCTTCTGCATCGCACAATATCTTTGGCCGCGAGTTTGGCTGCTCCTCGCACGCCCGAATGCGTTGACGAAAAGGGACCGTTATCGGCGCGTAGCCGACCATGAGCGATCGCCCGACATTCGACCGGTTATGCCCCGTTGCAGACATTGAGTGCGCGTCGTGGTCACCGGCGGACAGGGATTACTCTTCATGCCCCACAACCGACCTTGTCATCGCTGGTGTGAACGCCCCTCGCCAGCGAGTGTTGATTTCAGGTCAACCACCGTGGAGGCGGTATTGGAGAGCGACCCAACTAGGCCCACACGGGGGAAGCGTTCAGCGCGCGGATTGTCGGGTCGCTGAATGGCCGGCAATGGCACGATTCAGGGGAGATTGGCTCGAACCCAGGTCGTTCAATCGCCGTCGCCGCACCAGCGGAGACCGGCTGATCCCTGCGCCATGGTAATTTTCGGGGCTGGCGGTGACCTGACCAAGCGCTTGGTGGTACCGGCGCTCTATAACCTGTCGCGCACCAAGGTACTGCCAAAGAAGTTTGTCCTGATTGGTGTTGATCTGGCAGTCGGTACCGCCGACGGCTGGCGCGATCACCTTCACGATACGCTGGAAAGCTTCGTTGGCGACCCCGACGCGGAGTTCAACGTCGACCGGATCGATCAGGCCGCATGGAAGCGACTCGCGGCGAGGATGTCCTATGTCCAGGGCGGCATGACCAAGCCCGAGCTATACGAGAACATCAGCGCTGCGTTGCTCCAGGCAGAAAAGGCCCACAAGACGCAAGGCAACGTCATCTTCTACCTCGCGGTTGCCGACCGGTTTTTCGGAACCGTCGTGGAGCAGCTCGGTAAGGCGAAGCTAACCGTCGAGGATAAGGACAAGGCTGAAAAGCCTCGATTCTGGCGACGGGTGGTCGTCGAAAAGCCATTTGGCCACAGCCTCGACTCCGCCCGTGAGCTCAATGCCAGCATTCTGCGCACGCTCGGCGAAGACCAGATCTACCGGATCGACCATTTCCTTGGAAAGGACACCGTCCAAAACATCATGGCCTTCCGTTTCGCCAATGGGCTGTTCGAGCCAATCTGGAATCGCGATCGGATCGATAGCGTGCAGATCACCGCAGCGGAGACAGTCGGCGTCGAAGAACGCGGCAAGTTCTATGAGGCGACCGGGGCGCTACGCGACATGGTTCCGAACCACATGCTGACGCTGCTTTCGATGGTAGCCATGGAGCCGCCGGTTGGCTTTGATGCTGCTGCGATCCGCACAAAGAAAGCCGAGGTATTCGCCGCGATGCCCGCCATCGATCCACCGTATGCGGTACGCGGCCAGTACGCAGACGGCACGGTCTCGGGCAAACGGGTGAAGGCTTATCGGAAAGAGCGGAATATATCTCCGGCTTCAAACATCGAGACGTACGTCGCGCTGAGGTTGGAAATCGACAACTGGCGGTGGGCCGGCGTGCCGTTTTACGTCCGAACCGGTAAGCACATGGCACAACGCAACACCGAGATCGCAATCCGTTTCAAGCAGGCGTCCTACGCCGCGTTCGAGGATACTTCTGTCGAAACGCTGCGCCCAAATTGGTTGGTACTCGCTATTGCGCCGGATGAGAGCATCTCGTTGCAGTTCGAGGTGAAACGTCGAGGGCCGGTTGTGGACCTCGCCGCAGTGAAGATGGATTTCCACTACGACGATTGGTTCCCGAGGGAACCCAACGTCGGCTACGAGACCTTGCTCTACGACGTGATGATCGGAGATCCGACGCTGTTCATGCGTGCCGACATGGTGGAAGAGGGTTGGCGCATCGTTCAGCCGGTGCTCGATGCGTGGGCGGCGAACCGGACCGGTATTCCTCTTTACCCCTCCGGCAGTGATGGGCCGAAGGCGGCCGACGAGTTCATATTGCGTGATGGCAATAGGCAATGGCGGCCGGTGAAACCATCCAGCCAAAAGTCGACGGACTGACAGTCTCGAAATGCGATGGGCTTTGTGCTGCGCAAATACGGACACGGATGACGCGACGGACGCTGAAATTGTTAGTGTAAGCGTTGGCATTTCGGCGAGGGCACTGTGTCGGCGCAATGACAGACATCGCGGTTGACCAGCAAAAGCCCGCATCGTCGATTTCGCGGCCGATCACCGCGGCCGCGGCGCTATCCGCACTCGGTATCGTCTATGGCGACCTCGGGACTAGCCCGCTCTACACGCTCACCGCAATCATCGACAACATCGGCGGCAAGTTCTCTCCCGAGGCCGGTATGGGGATCTTGTCGCTGATCTTCTGGGCGCTGATCATTACCGTCTCGATCAAGTACTGCCTCTTCGTGATGCGTGCGGACAACCACGGGGAAGGCGGGATCTTGGCGCTGATGTCGCTAGTCGCCGGCCGAGGGTATGGCCGCGCACCAGCGCTTGTGATCATGGGGCTATTCGGTGCCGCGCTGATCTACGGCGACGGCATCATCACCCCAGCCATTTCGGTACTGAGCGCGCTGGAAGGCGTCAACGTCGCGGGCGATTTTTTGAAGCCTTACGTGATGCCGCTTTCAGTGCTGATCCTGGTGGTGCTCTTTGCAGTGCAGAACCGCGGCACGGCACGGATTGGCAGTGTGTTCGGCCCTGTGATGATGACCTGGTTCGTCGTCATCGCAGTCCTAGGCATCGGCGGAATTTCGCGTCACCCGGCGGTGCTGGCGGCGGTCGATCCGATCTACGGCATCCGCTTTCTCGCAGGAGGCGGCTGGCAGGGCTTCGCGGTACTGGGCGGCGTTTTCCTCGCGCTGACCGGCGGCGAGGCACTTTATGCCGATATGGGCCATGTCGGGCGCGGCTCGATCCGTATCACCTGGTATTGTCTCGTGCTGCCGGCACTCCTGGTCAATTACGCCGGGCAGATTGCGCTGATGATTGCCGAGCCTGGCCAGGGCAGTCCGTTCTTTCGCTTAGCCCCCTCATGGGCGGTTTACCCCCTGGTCGTGCTGGCAACCGTCGCCACAATCATCGCTAGCCAAGCGATAATTACCGGATCGTTCTCGATGACCCGCCAGGCGATGCAGCTTGGGTGGTTCCCTGGGATCAATATCAGACAAACATCGGATACCGAGTACGGGCAAATCTACGTGCCCTTCGTCAATTGGGTGATGATGGGGCTGACGGTTCTATTGACCGTCTCGTTTGGTAGTTCCGACCACCTCGCCGGCGCTTACGGCACTGCCGTGTCGACGACAATGATGTTGACTACTGCGCTGCTCTACAACTTGATGCGCGAGCAATGGAAATGGCCGATGTCGCTCGCGCTCGGCGTCAGCGGCATTTTTTTCCTTGTAGACTTCGCATTCTTCGCCGCCAACCTGATGAAGATCGTCGACGGGGGCTGGGTGCCGCTGACCTTCGGTGCGCTCATTTTCGTCATAATGACGACTTGGCACGCAGGGATCGAGGCGGCGCGGCGTAAGCAGATAGCGGTGGCAATGACGCCGCGCCGATTTCGGGCCTGGTTGCGCCGACGGAAGATCGCACGGGTACCTGGCACTGGAATCTTTCTCACGCGCACGAGCGAACTGGTTCCGCCGATCGTTGTTCAGCAAGCTGAGCAATTCGGTTCGCTGCCGGAAACCGTAATCGCGCTAAGCCTCGCCTTCTCCGACACGCCGCGAATCGAACCCGACAAGCGGATCGAACTCGAGGAGACCTTCCCCGGATTCTGGGAGATGACGGTACGCTACGGCTTTGTCGAAATACCAAATCTGCCTGCGGCGCTCCGTACTGCCAAGATGCACGGTTGCCCGATCGACCTGGCGAAGGCGGTGTATTTCGGCGCGCGCGATCGGATCATTCGAGACCGGAAGCATCGGCATCTCTGGCGTTGGCAGCTGCCGCTGTTCTCTTTCATGTTCCGCAATGCGGTGCGCGCGGTCGATCTCTTCAACTTGCCGCCGCACAACTTCATCGAGATCAGCCGGCAGGTGGAGCTTTAATGGTAGTCGGTCGCCACACCCGCATTCGGCGTACCTCTGCTGCTCGCTCGCGACGTCGCGAAGGTCGCCTTCCTTGGGAATAACCGTCCCTCGACCGAGTACGGGCGCAGGGCTCTTCATGCCCGTTTTCCCGGCTGCTGCCGAGCGCCGGTTAATTAAGACACTTTGAGACTGTTTCGTCGCGCCCACCTGACCACCTCGCGGCACAAATCCGCGACGGCAGGACAATCGCCGTTCGGGTTCGCGGGTTGTTGGGCTCGAATGGAGCAGGCCTCGTCGGGCGCGCTCAAGGAGTAGCGGTCCTAACCAGACGAAAACCGACAACCGAGCTGTGAGCGAACCACTTGAGCTTTGCCCGAAACGCAGAGCGCAGTATGTGGGCATCGTAGTAGTTGGCGGCGCCACCCCGTAGCACGCCGGTATCGCAGTCTCCAGCTGTCACAGCGCGCCCGTCTGTGGGCGCCTGCAGGTAGTTATCGACGTAGCAATCCTCCACCCAGGCACCCACGTTACCATCCATGTCGTAGAGCCCCTACGGATTCGGCTTAAACGACCCCACTGGCGCTGTCGTGGCGTAGCCACCGTCGCAGTTCACCACGGTGGCTTCGGGGAAAGATTTCTTCTTGCTGAGATCAGCGACGTTCTCATGGGCGCAGGCCTCCTCGATCACCGAACCCCAGTAAAACGCCGTCGTTGTGCCCGCTCGCTCGGCGTACTCATATTCCGCCTCGGTCGGCAGCCGGTAACGATATCGGCCGAACAGTGACATCCATCGGATGAAGGTTTGCGCGTCGCTCCAGGCGACACTGTCGACAGGTTGGCGTTGGTCGCCTGTGTAATATGAAGGATTCGTGTGCATCACTTGCTACCATTGGCTCTGGGTCACCTCGAACTCACCCAGTTCAAGAGCTTGCAGACAGACCCGACGCACGGGCCCTTCATTCGGGTTACGCCCCGCCTCGCTGTCCGGGCTGCCCATCTGGAAACAGCCGGCCGGTATTGAGACGAATTTCATTTCGGCCTCAACCCGGCGCACCATCCGCCACTCCACACCCGCCCAGACCACAAGGGTAGTCACCGGTAGCGCAATCACTGCCGCGGCCACGATCGCGCCAAAGCGCGTTCGCCGTCTCCAGGCCCCCCGTCGCGAAGCGGTGACGAAATCCCTGATTTCCGCCGGTAGCTCAGCACCCCATCGGGCAACGAGCGCCTGCGCCTCTCGGAGTGGCAATCCCGCTGGCCGGACCCGGCCCTTCCTTTCCCGCCGCGTTGCTAACCGCCATTCTTTGGCCTCTTCTTCAAGCCGGCCGCGCAACTCCAAATCACGGGCATCGGCGGCAATCTGGTCGCGCGCTCGTGGCCAGCGTGTCAGCAGCGCCTCGTGCGCGAGCCGAAGCTGCGCTTGGCCACCATCGGTGTCGGTGACAAAGAGCCGCGCCTCGGGATCGAGAAATGCCTCAACCAGAGCGCGGCGTGGCGAGCCGACGGGAAACAAGGACAGTGGTGCTGCACGTGCCGTCGCCGTCGCGCCGCGCACCGCTACTAGCGCACGCAATAGCGGGACCAATTCCTTTTGCGCCACCCCCGGCTGCGCCCGGAATACCTCCTCGGCACGACGTCCGATTGCCCCCTCCAGCGATCCTAGTTCCTCGTATGCGGCGAAGGTCAACAGACCGCTATCACTGCGTTTCTGCCAAAGCTGATCGAGGAGGAATGAGAGTAAGGGTAACGCACCGCGGTCGCCGGCGGCGGCCTGGCGGATCGCTTCGTCCAGGCTCAAGCCGCGGACCGGGTCCTGCTGGAAGCGTAGTCCCGCCTCCTCAGCCGGCTGACGGATGATCTGGGCAATTTCTTCCTGGCTCGGAGGCAATAGCTGGTAACGAGCCATTGACTGCGAGTAGGGCCAACGAGAGGCCTTCGCTCGTCTCCAAGCGATCGAAGAAGTCGCTGCGCATTGTCGCGACAATCCAGACGAGGCCACTCTTCGCCAGCTTGCCGAGCGCTGCGAAAAAGCCCTCGCGGGCTGTCTCGCTGAGATCGTCGATCGTGAAAATCTCTTCGAGCTGATCGACCACGATAACCAGGCGTGCTTCGGCGATCTCAGCAAGGTTCGCTGTCTTGCCGGCCTCGGCCAGACCCTGCTCAATTGGGAGGTGGGCTTCCTCGGGCAGCTTAGTCAAGAGTGTGCAGAGACGTTCCAGCGTGTAGTGAAACCCAGCCAGTTCGGGCAATGCTGTTGGCGAGAGTATCGCAGCTGCCAGAGCCGCAAGTGGGTCGCTGCCCGAGTCCGACGGCCGCATCACAGCTCGGCGCACGAGTCCGATCCGCCCGACCATCCCCGTCAGGGTCAAGTCGGGCAGGAGGCCGGCCTTAACCAATGACGACTTACCCGAGCCACTCGCTCCGAACACCAGCACAAAGGCCGCACCACCTTCGATCCGTCGCGCTAATAATTCGCGCAACTCGTTGCGCGCCCGGGTGCGACCGAAGAATACCGGCGCGTCTTCATATTCGTATGACAACAAGGCGCGGAAGGGGGCTTGGTGCCAGCGGATCACGACGCCTTCCGGGACCGCACCGGCGCGACGCTCCAGCAGTGCGCGCAAGTGGATGTAAAGCTGCTCTTCGAATTCCGCAGTGGCTCCAAAGCTGTGGGAGGCCGCGGAAAGACTCTCTCCGTCGGTGCTGCGGAACCAGCGCCCGATGAAATCCTCGACTAAGTCGAGTTGCGCCAGTTGCTCGTCGAGCGCTTTGCGGTCGTTGAGCGTCGCTGTCGCTGACACAATCTTGCGATAGAGCAGCAGCTCGGGCACACCATGTGCCCGTGCGGCGGCAAGGGCGTTCTCAAATTCCCACTCGGTGCCGGTGACCGGACACCGCTCTGAGATCGCCCCGCGGAATTTGTCGGCGGGCAGCAATACGCCCAGCCGTGACCACAGGATAACGACGACGATATCACTGCCACGCGGCTCGGGTATGTTCTCGGGGTCCTGGAAGTGGCGCGTGGCGACCAGCGGTTCGCGCTCCCAC
>Ga0210398_10001451_pt1 | contig 24533 bp, 22 predicted proteins | sample IncBWC4OmetaG_FD_161047 | JGI IMG/M metagenome (GOLD analysis project Ga0210398, IMG submission 161047) | Forest soil microbial communities from Barre Woods Harvard Forest LTER site, Petersham, Massachusetts, United States - Inc-BW-C-4-O | ecosystem: Environmental > Terrestrial > Soil >...
GGATGGTCGGCGGTTTCGGCGCAGGCCAGGTGGCTCATCAACAGCGTGATGCCGTGATTTTCGGTTTGCGTGCGCGGCGCCAGCGCGGCGGCTTCTTCAGGCGAAATGCCGAGCCGGTTCATGCCGGTGTCGACCTGCAGCGCGGCGCCGCCCCGCCAGTTATGGGCGGCGATGAAGGCGTCCCACTCGGCAAGCTCGGTCATGCTATTGATGACCGGCCGCGCATTAAGCTCGACGAAGGCCGGCGATCCTTCCGGCGTGCAGCCGTTGAGCACATAGATTGTGGCGTCGCGCGCGCGGGCCCGCACGCGCCGCGCTTCGGCGAGGTCGGCAACAAAGAATGTTTTGCAGCCGGCTTTTGCGAGCGCGGCCGTAACGGGCACAAGCCCCATGCCATAGGCATTGGCCTTGACCACGGCCGCGCATTCGACGGTGAGCGCTTGATGCGCCAGCGCGCGCCAGTTCGCCGCGATGGCAGCCAGATCGATGATCAGCGTGCCGCCGGTTTCGGGCTCTGCCAGCGCGCCGACCAGTTCAGGGAGCGGTTCCGCGAGTGCCATGATCGGGTTTATGACCGCGCCGGCGGCAGCGGTAAAGCGCCTCTATGACGATACCTGCTGAGTTCGGGCGGCCTAATAACTGGCCTGGTGCGCGGTATCGAGATTGGCAAAGCGCGTGACGGCGGCGTCGAATTGCAGTTCCACCGTGCCGGTAGGGCCATGGCGCTGCTTGCCGATGATCAATTCCGCCTTGCCCTCGACACGGTTGCCTTCGGCGAGCCATTCCTCGAATTTTTCACGGTTTGATTCCATCGGCTTGCGCATCTGGTGATAATATTCTTCGCGGAACACGAACAGCACCACGTCGGCGTCCTGCTCGATCGAGCCCGACTCACGCAGATCGGAAAGCTGCGGCCGTTTGTCGTCGCGGCTTTCGACTTGCCGTGACAATTGCGATAGCGCCAGGATCGGGATGTTCAGCTCCTTAGCGAGCGCCTTGAGCCGGGTGGTGATCTCGGTGATTTCCTGCACGCGATTTTCGGCGGCGCGGCGGCTGTTGCCTTGCAAAAGCTGAACGTAGTCGATGACCAGAAGATCGAGGCCGCGCTGCCGCTTGAGCCGCCGCGCTCGCGCCGCCAATTGGCCGATCGAGAGACCGCCGGTTTCGTCGACGTAGAACGGCAGGTTCTGCAATTCGATCGAGATGTCCTTGATTCTCTCGAAGTCGCCCTCGTCGATGGCACCGCGGCGGATTTTGTTCGACGGTATGCCGGTCTGCTCGGAGATGATGCGGGTGGCGAGCTGTTCGGCCGACATTTCCAGCGAGAAGAAGCCGACGACCCCGCCGTTGACGGTTTCCCTATGGCCATCGGCGCGGACATCGCCTTGGGTAAACGCTTTGGCGACATTGTAGGCGATGTTGGTGGCAAGCGCGGTCTTGCCCATGCCGGGACGGCCGGCAAGGATGATGAGATCGGAGTTCTGCAAGCCGCCCATGCGATTGTCGAGGTCGGTCAATCCGGTGGCCAGCCCCGACAGGCTGCCGTCGCGCTGATAGGCCCGCGCCGCCATGTCGACCGCGGTCGTGAGTGCCTGGGCGAAGCGCTGGAAGCCGGAATCATAGCGCCCGGTCTCGGCGATCTCGTAGAGCTTGCGCTCGGCCTCCTCGATATGGCTCGCCGGCGTGGCGTCGACCGGGGCGTCGTAGGCGGTGTTGACCATATCCTCGCCGATCGCGATCAGGTCGCGGCGGATCGACAGGTCGTAGACGGTGCGGCCGTAATCCTCGGCATTGATGATGGTCGTCGCTTCGGCGGCGAGCCGCGCCAGATATTGATTGAGCGACAGGCCGGCAATGTCGAAGTCCGCCGGCAGGAACGTCTTCAACGTCACCGGCGTGGCGAGCTTGTTGGCGCGGACCAGGCCGCCGGCCAGTTCATAAATGCGCCGATGCACCGGCTCGAAGAAATGCTTCGGCTCGAGGAAGTCGGAAACGCGGTAGAACGCCTCGTTATTGACCAGGATGGCGCCCAGCAGCGCCTGCTCAGCCTCGATATTGTGCGGCGGCGCGCGGAACGCCGGTTCCGCGGGGACTTGCTTGCGTGCTGCCGAATCGAATGGTGCCATGGTCCCGATCAAAAGAGTCGCATTTGGCCGATTTTGAGTCGGCCACGCTGAAGTTAGACAATTTTGGGTCACTCAACATCGCGGATCACTCAACGACGGCGGCGCTCCCCGCAAACGCCGCGCGCAACCACGCACACCCTGTCGTTAGTCGAACGGCGCCGGCTTGGGAAACTCTGTTTGCGGCTTTCCCCGTTACTCACCGCGCCGCAGTCGATCGTTGATAGTTCGCGTTCCGCTCTTGACGGCAGCCTTGCGGCGGCGGAGCTCGCCGGATTATTCGCCGGCCAGCCGCAGCGGCGCCGCGGAGCCGCGTTCGCGCGCGCGCAGCCGCGCTTCCTCGTGCGCGATATAGTCGCGCGTTGCCGGCGTGACGCCCTTGTGCTTGGCCAATTGGATTTGAAACACGACCATGTCGCTCCCGCGGAATGCTATCTCGGAGCAAGCGAGATAGAACTCCCACATCCGCACGAAGCGCTGATCGTAAAGCCGCATCACCTCGTCGCGGTGGGCGAGGAAACGTTCGCGCCAAGCTTTGAGCGTCTCGGCATAGTGCAATTGCAGGATTTCGACGTCGCTGACCAAGAGGCCGGCGCGTTGGATGGCCGGCATCACTTCGGATAGCGCCGGGATGTAGCCGCCGGGGAAGATGTATTTGGCGATCCAGGGATTGGTGATGCTGGGCGGGCCGCTGCGGCCGATGGTGTGCAGGAGCGCGATGCCGTCGTCGGCGAGAAGCTGTGCGCATCTGCGGAAGAAAACGTCGTAAAAACCGACGCCGACATGTTCGAACATGCCGACCGACACGATCCGGTCGAAGCGGCCATCGACATCGCGATAATCCACCAGCCGGAAGGTGGCATCCCGCGCCAGGCCGCTCTCGAGCGCCCGGTTCTGGGCGCGCTTATGCTGCTCTTGCGACAGCGTGATGCCGGTGACCTGCGCGCCGGCAATCTCCGCCAGATAGAGCGCCAGGCCACCCCAGCCGCAGCCGATGTCGAGCACCTTGGCGCCGGGCTTGACGCGCAGTTTCGCCGCGAGATGGCGCTTCTTGGCCAATTGCGCGTCGTCGAGCGACTGGTCCCGAGATTCGAAATAGGCGCAGCTATATTGCTCGTCGCCGTCGAGGAAGAGCCGGTAAAGCCTGCCGTCGAGATCGTAGTGATGCGCGACGTTGTGGCGGGCGCGCGATCGCGGATTAAATTGCTGCAGGCGCCGGAACAGATAGCGCATGAGCCGCGGCAGCAAGGCCCAGATCGGCGAAACAAAACGCTCTTGCCCGAACAGGACTGCCAGCACGTCGACAATGGAGCCGCGCTCGACGACAAAAGTGCCGTCCATATAGGCTTCGCCGAGCTTCAACTCGGGATCGAGCAAGACCGAGCGTTGCGCCTTTGCCGACGTAAAGCGCACGGCAACCGGCGAGCCGCGGCCGTCGCCGAAGGTGTACGTCTTGCCTCTCGCCGTCGTGACCGTAAACGATCCACGGCGGACAAGTCGTCCCAGGAACATTGGCAGCAACCGATCCACGGCCGCCTCCACGCACACTACGCTCGCCCCTGCGCAACATGCGACGCTTGCTGCCTCAACCAGGCTTGCTGCCTCAACCAGGCTTGCGGCCGCTGCCGGGCCGCACAATCGGTCGTTGCGCCACAGGCGCCTTGTCGCTTGCCGTTATTAAAACAAAATCCTGCTTGACCAGCAATGCGCTAATCATGTCTCCCTGCGGGGAAACGCCTCGCCCCCTCCAATGCGGCCGGTTTTGGGTTAAGGATGATGGGTCAGCCGACAAAACCGAGGGAGGCCAGGGTGCTTCGGGGTATTGCGCCTGCGATTGGTCTGTTTGTGGTGCTCCTGCCAGCAGTGGCGCAGGCCCAGACCAATATCGACCAGGGCAAGTCGCCGGCGGAAGTCTTCGCCAACGATTGCGCGACCTGCCACAAGTCGGCGCGGGGGCTGGCCAACGGGCGGGGCAGTTCCGGCCTCGCCAGCTTCCTCGTCGAACACTATACGGCGAGCAAAGACCAAGCCGCTTCGCTGGCCGCCTATGTCATGGGGGCGGGCGGCGGTGAGGCGGCACCGGCGACGCATGGGCCTAAGCCGGCTTCTCCCCCCGACCACAATAGAGCGTCCGCTGAACCTGAGGCCCCGCCGACGCGGACGCCGGGAAAACCCGATCAGGTGCCGCCTGCCGCCGGGCGGCAAGGACCGCAACCGGCGATCGCCAGCCGAAACCGGCCGGCGCCCAACCCGTCCACGCAACAGCCGGCAGCCGCCGTTGCGGAGCCGGCCCCGTCCAGCCCGTCCGCACAGGACACCAGCCCGACTGCGGTCCCCGGCCAGGACGCGGCCGCGCGGGCAAACGCGGATTCCGGCGAAAACGCGCCGGTCCCGCGCGACAATATTCCCGACTGAAGAAGCGTTTGCCGACTGAAGAAAGGCTTGCCTGATCCGCTCAGGCTTTGTCGGCTGAAGCCGTGCTTTCGGCCGGCTTGCTGCCTTCGCGCGCCAGCGCCGATTCCGCGGCCTCGGGCTCGAAGAACGCTTCCGCCGCGATTACGGCGGCTTCCGCCTCGGTCGGCTCCTCGCGCAACCGGGTGATGTCCTCGCCGCGCGCGATGCGCGCCGCTTCGTCATTATTGCGCGCCACGATCACGGTGATCATGGTTTCGATCTCGGGGTGCAGCGAAATCGGCACATTGTGCTGCCCGATCGTCTTGATCGGCGTATTCAACGCAATCTGGTTGCGATTGACGGCGAAGCCCGAGCTGCTGATGAGGCCGACGAGGTCGCGGGGCGACACCGAGCCGAACAGTTGGCCGGTTTCCGAGGCTTGGCGAAGAACAGTGAAGCTCTTGCCATTGAGCTTCTCGGCGACGCCGGAGGCTTCGGTCTTGAGCGTCTGCGAGCGGGCTACGAGCTCGGTTTTCATGCCCTCGAAGCGGCCACGGTTTTCCTCCGTGGCGCGCAGCGCCTTGCCGCGCGGCAACAGGAAATTGCGGGCGAAGCCGTCTTTGACGCGCACCACGTCGCCCATCTGGCCGAGCTTGGCGACACGCTCGAGTAAAATCACTTCCATCTCGACGTCTCCTTTGCGGCCGCCTCCGATGCATCGGGGCAGGGACGTTGGATTGTCATCAGCGGATTACGTAAGGCAAAAGCCCAAGGAAGCGCGCACGCTTGATCGCCTGGGCGAGCTCACGCTGTTTCTTCGCCGAGACCGCGGTGATGCGGCTCGGAACGATCTTGCCGCGCTCCGAGACGAAGCGCTGCAAGAGCTTGACGTCCTTGTAATCGATCTTCGGCGCATTGGCGCCGGAGAACGGGCAGCTCTTGCGGCGGCGAAAGAACGGCCGGCGTCCACCTCCGCCTCCGCCTTGCGGTGACATTGCCATGATTATTCCTCCGTCGCCGTCGGCGTTTCAGCTTCGTCGGAGGCCTCGCGCGGACGCCTGTCGCGCGGACGGTCACCCCGGTCGCCGCGATCGCCCCGGTCTCCGAAGCGATCGCCACGGTCGCCGAAGCGATCACCCCGGTCGCCCCTGCGGTCGTCGCGGTCGCGATCACGCTCCGCCCGGCGCATCATGGCGGAGGGACCCTCTTCGAGCTCCTCGACCCTGATGGTGAGATAGCGCAGCACGTCTTCATTGAGACGCTCCAGCCGCTCGATCTCGTTGATCGCGGCCGGCGGCGCATTGAGGTTCATCAGCGTGAAGTGCGACTTGCGGTTCTTGCGCAGCCGGTAGGACAGGGATTTTACGCCCCAATATTCGGTCTTGGCGACCGAGCCGCCGAGACCTTCGATGACGCCCTTCAACTGCGCGGTCAATTCCTCGACCTGCTGCGTGCTGGCGTCCTGGCGCGCAAGATAGACGTGTTCATAGAGCGGCATGAATGCCCTTTCCTTTTGCCCTCGCTCGCCGCGGCGCCAAGCCCCTCGAGCCCTTCGGGAAAGGCTCGAATGCTCTGAAGGCGGGGACACCGGACGCCGGACCCGAGGGTCCTACCTTGCCTGCGTGTTAAACGCCGATTGGCGCTTTAAACGAGACTTGGTCGTCCGTTCAGCCCCCGGCCGGGGTAGAGCGGAATGGGGCCTTATACGCGCGGCCGGCGAGGAAAGGCAAGGCTATAGAGGCAAAGGCTGTTGAGGGTCAGCGGGAGGATTTGGTCGGCCCCTGGATCAGTTCGGCAAGCCGCACCGCCAGTTCGACGCCTTCGCGGATCTGTTTGGCGCCCGTACCGGCAACAGCGGGGGCTTTGCGCAGCTTCTTTATGCCGGCGAGGAGCGCTTCCATGTTTCGGCTCAGAAGCTTCTGCCGGAATGCCGGGTCGGTTCGCGCCCGGGCGAGCTCGTCTTCGGTGACCGGCGCATAAATACCCATGGAAGGCGGTCCGTGAACAATGCGCTGTGGCGCTGCGTCATTCGGCGGGAGGAGATTATCAGTACGCGGTTGTCGCTTTGTTACCTTGGCCGCCCTTTCCCGCCCTTGGTCGCCTTTGGCCCGGCTCCCTTGACATGGCGCGGATCGGAGTATCTTTCGCCCCTTTCACCGGGGCAGGGCCTATGGCGGTTGCGTTCGTTTTTCCGGGGCAGGGCAGCCAGGCGGTCGGCATGGGCAAGGGGCTGGCCGAGGCCTTTGCGCCGGCGCGTCAGGTGTTTGAGGAAGTCGACGCCGCGCTCGGTGAACGGCTCAGCGCGACTATTTGGAACGGGCCGGCGGAGACGCTCACGCTTACGCAAAACGCGCAGCCGGCATTGATGGCGGTCTCGCTCGCCGCCATGCGGGTCCTCGAAGCGGAGGCCGGCGTGACGCTTAAGCGCGATGCCGCCTTCGTCGCCGGCCACTCGCTTGGCGAATATTCCGCGCTCGCCGCCGCGCAATCACTGTCGATCGCGGACGCGGCGCGGCTGCTTCGGGTGCGCGGCCGCGCCATGCAGAAGGCGGTGCCGGTCGGCGCCGGCGCCATGGCGGCGCTGATCGGACTTGACTATGGCGATGCCAAAGTGATCGCCGCCGAAGCGGCCGGTGCGGACGTATGCGCGGCCGCCAACGACAACGGCGGCGAGCAAGTCGTGCTGTCGGGCGACAAGGCGGCCGTCGAACGCGCGGTGGAGATCGCCAAGACGCGCGGGGCAAAGCGGGCCATGCTGCTACCGGTCTCCGCACCCTTCCACTGCGCCCTGATGCAACCGGCCGCCGCCGCGATGGCCGAGGCCCTGGCCAAAGTCGCCGTGAAGCCTCCGTCCGTGCCGCTGGTCGCAAACGTTCTGGCCCAGCCGATCAGTCATCCTGACGACATCGTGCGATGCCTGGTCGCGCAAGTGACCGGCACGGTGCGTTGGCGCGAGTCAATTCTTTTCATGGCGCAAGCCGGCGTGACGACGTTCTATGAGGTCGGCGCCGGCAAGGTGCTCACCGGCTTGATCAAGCGCATCGCGCCGGGCGCGAATGCGTCTGCGATCGGCACGCCCGACGACGTCACCAAGTTCAAGGCCATCTTGAGCGTTTGAAGAGGACGCGATGTTCGATCTCACCGGGAAAACCGCCTTGGTCACGGGAGCGACCGGCACCATCGGCGGCAGCATCGCGCGCGCGCTTCATGCGCAAGGGGCGACGGTTGCCATCTCCGGCACGCGCGTCGACGCGCTCGATCAGCTCGCCGGCGAGCTCGGCGGCCGCGTCCATGTTCTGCCGTGCAATCTCGCCGATGCCGCCGCCGTCGATGCCTTGGTCGCCAGCGCCGAAGAGGCGATGGGGCAGCTCGACGTGCTGGTCGCCAATGCCGGCGTGACGCGCGATAATTTATTGGTGCAGCTGCGTGACGAGGATTGGGAGCAGGTGATCGCCATCAACCTCACCGCCACCTTCCGCCTGACGCGAGCCGCCGTGCGCGGCATGATGCGGCGCCGCTTCGGCCGCATCATCGCGATCACTTCGGTGGTCGGGACCACGGGCAATCCGGGGCAGGCCAATTACGTCGCCGCCAAAGCCGGCATTGCCGGCATGATCAAGGCGACCGCGCAGGAATATGCCAAGCGCGGCGTCACCGCCAACTGCGTTGCGCCAGGCTTCATCGTCACGCCGATGACCGACAAGCTCAATGACAAGCAGCGCGACGTCATCCTGACGAAGGTTCCGGCAAATCGGGCCGGCACGCCCGCGGAGGTCGCCGCGGCGGTCGTGTTTCTCGCCTCGAACGAGGCCGCTTACATCACCGGACAGACGTTGCATGTGAACGGCGGAATGGTGATGATTTGAAGGGGATAGGTCTATTCCCGGTCTCGATCCTCAACGCTGGTCAACGGAAATGAAGTGTGGTAACCGAACCGCAACGGGGGCTGGGGAACCGGAACGCCGGAGAGCGGGGCGCATATCCGCCTCTGAATCGCAACGACCCACGGCCGTTGCCCACGGCAGGACCAAGACAGCATTGATTGGTTCGCGTTGAACGAAGAGGTTGGAGCAATGAGTGATATTGGCGAGCGGGTTAAGAAGATCGTCGTGGAGCATTTGGGCGTCGAGCCCGACAAGGTCGCGGATAACGCCAGCTTCATCGATGATCTCGGCGCCGATAGCCTCGACACGGTCGAGCTCGTCATGGCCTTCGAAGAGGAATTTGGTTGCGAGATTCCCGATGACGCGGCCGAAACCATTTTGACCGTCGGCGACGCCGTCAAATTCCTCGAAAAGAACGCCAAAAGCTGACCGCCGGCAGGTGTTGACCGTCATTGCATGACATGCACGCAAGCCGGTGAAAGCCGCACCATATTAGGCGCGGGAGGCCGGTGTGCGAGCAGCGCCGTGGCGGCTAGCCCAGCACGCGCCGGTTCCCGGGAGTGTCGGTGATGAGACGTGTCGTCGTCACAGGTCTCGGCATGGTGACGCCGCTTGCCAGCGGCATCGAGCCGACATGGCAGCGGATTCTTGCCGGACAAAGCGGCATCAGACGCATCGAAAAATTCGAGGTTTCCGACATCCCCTGCAAGATCGCCGGCCAAGTCCCGCGCGGTGACGGTTCCGACGGCACCTTTGATGCCGATCACTGGATGGAACCGAAGGAGCAGCGCAAGGTCGACGATTTCATCATCTTCGCCATGGGTGCGGCGACGCAGGCACTCGACGACGCCAATTGGCACCCGAGCCAATACGAAGATCAAATCGTCAGCGGTGTCATGATCGGCTCCGGCATCGGCGGTGTCGAAGGGATCGCCGAAACCTCGTTGATATTGCGCGATCGCGGTCCGCGCCGGGTGTCGCCGTTCTTCATTCCCGGGCGGCTCATCAATCTCGCCTCGGGCTATGTGTCGATCACCCATGGCCTGAAAGGTCCCAACCACGCCGTGGTCACCGCCTGCTCGACCGGGGCGCACGCCATCGGCGATGCCGGCCGGCTGATTGCGCTGGGCGATGCCGACGTGATGGTGGCCGGCGGCACGGAGTCGCCGGTCAACCGCATCTCGCTCGCGGGCTTTGCCGCTTGCCGGGCGCTGTCGACCGGATTCAACGATACGCCGGAACGCGCGTCGCGGCCCTATGACCGCGACCGCGACGGTTTTGTGATGGGCGAGGGCGCCGGCGCGGTGGTGCTGGAAGAATACGATCACGCCAAGCGGCGCGGCGCCCGCATCTATGCCGAGCTGATCGGCTACGGCCTGTCCGGCGACGCCTATCACATCACGGCGCCGGCCGAGGACGGTGACGGCGCGTTCCGCTGCATGACGGCGGCGCTGCGCCGCGCCGGCGTCGCGCCCGGCGATATCGACTACATCAACGCCCATGGCACCTCGACGCCGCTCGGCGACGAGATCGAGCTCAAGGCCGTCGAGCGCCTGGTCGGCAATGCCGCGGGCCGCATTTCCATGTCATCGACAAAATCTTCGATCGGTCATTTGCTGGGTGCGGCCGGCGCGGTTGAATCGATCTTCTGCCTCTTGGCGATGCGCGATAACATCCTACCTCCGACGATCAATCTCGATAATCCTTCGGTCGCCACGGCAATCGATCTGGTGCCGCACAAGGCCCGCAAAAAGCCGATCAACATCGCGCTGTCGAATTCATTCGGCTTCGGCGGCACCAATGCCAGCCTGGTCTTCCGGCGCTTGGCCGAATAGTGCGCCGGTTTCGCCATATTTGCTCCGCACTCGCCTGCGATCCACTGCCGCGCATTTAACCATGGGCATACATTGGAGAATCTGCGAGCATCCGTTGCGGGCGAACGGGGCTTCGTCGCTAATCATGCATTCTGTCAGAGCGGATAATCGGCGGTGACGGAGTCAAACCCACCGCCCAAGGGCGGCGAGCGAGGCACGGCACCTTCGCGTGCCGAACCTGCGCGTGTCGAACCTGCGCGCGCCACGCCGGCTGCAGCCCAGCCGCCTAAAGTCCCACCGGTCGCGACGGTGAAACCCTCGCCAATACCGGCGCCCGTGTCATACTCCCGCCCTTCCGGCAGAGCCGGCGCGGGCGAGCCGCCCTCGCAGCGGCAGGCGAATGGAACGGGCGCGGCGTCCATGGATGTGAAGGCCAGCGAGCTCAAACGCATCGCGCCGCGCAGCCCCCGTTCGGCGCTCGAGCCCGAAATGGTCGACGCACCGGCGCGCCGCTCACGCAGCGCTCGCCACCCGCTCGTCGTCATCGGTAACGCCATCTTCAGCCTCTTCGTATTGCTCGCGGTTGTTGGCATCGCCGCGCTGTTCCTCGGCAAACAGCGGTTCGAGATGCCGGGTCCTCTCCCGCAGGATAAGATCGTCAATATTCCGCACGGCTCCGGCATCCGTGACATTGCCGATGTTCTGCAGCGCGAAGGCGTCATCGACCAGCCCTGGGTGTTCATCGGCGGCGTGCTGGCGTTGAAGGCGCGCGAGGACCTCAAAGCCGGCGAATATCAGTTCGCTGCCCATGCCAGCCTGCGCGACGTGGTCGCCACAATCGTCGACGGCAAAGTCATCCCGCATCAGATCAGCTTTCCCGAAGGTCTGACCTCCGAGCAGATCGTCGCGCGATTGTTGCAGGACGACATCCTCACCGGCAACATCAAGGAAATCCCGCGCGAGGGCAGCCTGTTGCCCGACACCTATAATTTTGCGCGCGGCATCAGCCGCGAGCAGATCATTCAGCGCATGCAGGCGGCGCAGCAACGTCTGCTCAAGGAAGTCTGGGACCGGCATTCGCCCGATCTGCCGCTCAAGGCGCCGGAACAGCTCGTCATCCTGGCGTCCTTGATCGAGAAAGAGACCGCCAAGCCCGACGAGCGCTCGCGTGTCGCCGCCGTCTTCATCAATCGGCTGAAACAGCGAATGCGGTTGCAGTCCGACCCGACGATCATTTACGGGCTGGTCGGCGGCAAAGGCACGCTCGGGCGGCCGATTATGCGCAGCGAGATCGATCAGCCGACGCCATACAATACCTATCAGATCGACGGCTTGCCGCCGGGGCCGATCTGCAATCCCGGCCGCGCCTCGCTCGAAGCGGCGGCCAATCCGGCACGCACGCGCGAGCTCTATTTCGTCGCCGACGGCGCCGGCGGTCACGTTTTTGCGGAAAACTACGACCAGCATCAGAAGAACGTGGCGCGGCTGCGCTCTTTCGAAACCGATACGAAGGATCGCGCCCCCGCCGATGCCGGGGCGCCCGCGCCGCAAGCTGCCCCGGCCGCGGCAGCCGCTTCTCCCGCCCCCGCCGCACCGACGACGGCTCCGGCTCCCCACCACACCAGCACCCACCGTAGTCAGACCACGCCGTCTGCTCCGCCCACGCAGCCTACGCACTGAATGGCGATCTTGCCGGCACGAGAACACCGGTGTTGTTGGCGACCGACGCCCTTGTGAGGGTCGGGGGCCGCCGCTAAGTTCGGCGCGATTTTTTCACTCGTTTCTGCCGGAGATCGCATTCCATGGCGCTGTCGAGCATGACCGGGTTTGCTCGCAGCCATGGCGTCTGCGGCTCCTATGCGTGGGCCTGGGAAATCAAATCGGTCAACGGCAAGGGCCTCGATCTGCGCCTGCGCTTACCATCCGGCTGGGATGCGATCGAGGTGGCAGCACGCTCCCGCGCCGCCGAGACTCTCGCCCGCGGCTCCATTCAGGCCGGCCTGACCGTCGAGCGTACCGGCGCGGCGCCGGTCGTTCGCGTCAATGCCGCCGTGCTCGATGCGGTGCTGGCGACGGCGCGACAGCTGGCGCGGCAAATCGAATCGTCACCGCCGACGATCGACGGCCTCTTGGCGCTCAAGGGCGTGATGGAGGTCAGCGACACCGAAGAGAATGAGGAGGAACGGCGCAGCGCCGAGGCCGCCGTGGCTAAGGGTTTTGCCGAAGCGATCGGCGCGCTCGCGCAAATGCGCCGCCACGAGGGCTCAGCGCTCGGCCAAGTGCTGATGACCCGGCTCAGCGAGATCGCCGTACTCGCCGCGCGCGCCGATCAGTCGCCGGGACGCCAGCCCGAGGCGATCCGCGCGCGGCTTTCCGAACAGATCGCGACATTGCTGGCACAGTCGGAGCGCTTCGATCCGGACCGGCTGCATCAGGAGGCGATCCTGATTGCGAGCAAGGCAGACGTGCGCGAGGAGCTTGATCGGCTCGCGGCGCACGTCGCGCAGGCGAAAAGCCTCATCGAGCAGGGCGGCGCGATCGGCCGGCGGCTTGACTTCCTCGCCCAGGAGCTCAACCGCGAAGCCAACACGCTGTGCTCGAAGGCAAACGATCTCGAGCTCACCAATATCGGTCTGGAGCTCAAGGCGACGGTCGAACAATTCCGCGAGCAGGTGCAGAACGTGGAATAGGCAATGGCGCGCAAGGCTCGAAAACAAAAAGCAATCGCCCGCCGCGGCCTGATGCTGGTGCTGTCATCGCCGTCGGGCGCCGGCAAGACGACGCTGTCGCGGATGCTGCTCAAGGCCGATGCCAATATCGAGCTCTCGGTTTCGGTAACGACGCGTCCGCGACGCCGCGGCGAAAAAAATGGCCGGGATTATCATTTCATCGACCGTGCCCGCTTCGACGCCATGGTGGCGAAGGGGCAGCTCATGGAGTGGGCCGAAGTGTTCGGCTACCACTATGGTACGCCGCGCCGGCCCGTCGAACGGGCGCTACGCGCCGGCCGCGACGTCTTGTTCGATATCGATTGGCAGGGCACGCAACAGTTGAGCGAAAAAGCGCGCGGCGACATTGCCAGCATTTTCGTGCTGCCGCCGTCCATTCCCGAGCTTGAACGCCGTCTGCACACCCGCGCGCTCGACGACAAAGACGTGATCCGGCGCCGGATGGCCAAGGCGTCCGGCGAGCTCAGCCACTGGGCCGAATACGACTACGTGATCATCAATGACGCGCTCGATCATGCCTTCGCCGAAGTGAAAATGATTTTGGCGGCCGAGCGCATGAAGCGCGAACGGCAGCCGTGGATCTCGGCTTATGTGCGCCGGCTGCAGGCCAAGCTTTAAGCCGATAGCACCGTGCGGCCGACAACCCTGCCGGCGCGCAGATCGTCGAGCGCGGCTTGCGCCTGGCTGAACGGCCGTTCGTGGGTCGGGATTGGCGCGATTTTGCCGGCGCGTGCCAGTTCGATCAGTTCGCGGGCCTGCGCCAGTGTGCCGGTCAGCGTGCCTTCGATGGTCATGGCCTTGATCGCGAACATGGCGGCAGCCATGGCAAACGTGCCGCCGAGCAGTCCGGTCACCACGATCTTGCCGCCGCGCGCGAGCACGCCGGTGCAGAACTGCAGCGAGCGATCGGAGCCGACGAAGTCGCAAGCCGCCAGCACGCCGCCGGTCGCGGACATGATGGCCCGCCGCGCTTGCGGGTCGGATGGGTCGTAGGCGGCGGCCGCGCCGGCTGCGAGTGCGGCATCGCGTTTGCGCGCGTCGATGTCGGCGACGATCGGCGGCTGGCGAAACAAGGCACGCGCGATGGCGAGGCCCATCATGCCGACCCCGCCGAGTCCGACGAGCAGCACCGGGCCGCGATCGGCCCGCTCGTCGAGATGCTTCAAGGCTCCGTAAGCGGTCAGGCCCGAGCACATCAACGGGCCCGCGAATGCGGCGGAAAGTGGCGCGTAATCAAGGAGATAGCGAGGGTGCGGGACGAGCACGTGGCTGGCAAAGCCGCCGTCGGCGGTGATGCCGAGATGATGATGGGCGGAGCACAGGTTCTCCTCGCCGGCACGGCAGGCGGCGCAGGTGCCGCAGCCGATCCAGGGATAGACCGCGACGCGGCGGCCGACGACCGCGCCTTCGGCATCCGGTCCCGCACTTTCGATCACGCCGGCGATTTCATGTCCGAGCGTGAACGGCAAAGGGCGATCCTTGGTGATGTCGAGCCGCTTGTCGTTGCCCAGCGCGAAATAGCCGTCCTGCAAATGCAGGTCCGAATGGCACACGCCGCAGCGCTCGACGCGCACCAGCACTTCGCTGCCGCCGGGTGCCGGACAATCCACGATGGTTTCGCAGAGCGGCTCGCCGTAAGCGACCAGCGACTGGCGGTGCAATTTTGTCATCGACTTCTTCGTCTCCTCGCCGGCGCCATCATGCCTCACGAGCGCGGCTGACGGCCAGCGCCCGCGCCAGCGCGACAAATCCTTCAACCGAAATGTCCTCGGCGCGCGCCGTCGGGTCAAGACCAGCCGCGGCGAGCAGCGCCGGCACATCGGCGCCGAGCGCGCGCAGGCTTTGGCGGAGCATTTTGCGTCTCTGGCCGAATGCGGCCTGGGTTACGTTCTCGAGCAGCTTGCGGTCGCAAGGCTCCGGTGCCGGCCGCGGCACGAGACGCAGCACCGCAGACGTGACTTTCGGCGGCGGCACGAACGCCGACGGGTTGACGTCGAAGAGAATGCGCGCCTCGCAGCGCCATTGCGTGAGCACCGACAATCGGCCGTAGGTCTTCGATCCCGGCGCGGCGACGATGCGCTGGGCCACCTCGCGCTGAAACATCAGCACGGCGCTGTCGTACCACGGCGGCCACGGCTCGATGGTGAGCCACGAGACCAAAAGCGCGGTGGCGATATTGTACGGCAGATTGGCGACGATGCGCACAGGGGCGCGATCGAAGCGTGCGCGCGGATCGAAGTTGAGCGCGTCCGCGGCCACGATGTCGAGGCGGCCGGGATAATGCGCGGCGATCTCCTGCAACGCGGCGATGGCGCGATCATCGCGCTCGACCGCAACGACGCGGGCGGCGCCCAGCGCCAACAGCGCGCGCGTGAGGCCGCCGGGCCCGGGACCGACCTCGTACACCGTGGCGCCGGCGAGCGGTGCCGCGGCGCGCGCAATGCGTTCGGTGAGATTGAGGTCGAACAGAAAATTCTGCCCGAGCGATTTCTTCGCCTTAAGACCGTGGCGGCGAATGACATCGCGCAGCGGCGGCAGGCCGTCCTTGGCGCCGGTCACGACGCGGCGAACGAAGCGGGGCTTTCGGCCATGGCCAGCCGGGCCGCAAGCCGCAACGCGGCGACGAGGCTCGTCGGATCGGCGCGGCCGGTACCGGCAATGTCGAAAGCGGTGCCGTGGTCGGGTGAGGTGCGCACGAAAGGCAGGCCGAGCGTGACATTGACGGCGTGGTCGAAGGCCAGCGTCTTGATCGGGATCAGCGCCTGGTCGTGATACATGCACAAGGCGACGTCATAGGTGGCGCGCGCCTGCGCATGGAACAGCGAGTCAGCGGGCAGCGGGCCGCGTGCATCGATGCCATCGGCAATGAGGCGAGCGACCGCTGGCGCGACGATGGCGCCGTCTTCCTCGCCCAGCGTGCCTGCCTCGCCGGCATGCGGGTTAAGCCCGGCAACGGCCAGGCGCGGGTGGGGGAGGCCGAACCGCTTGGCCAAGTCGCGCGCGACGATACGTCCGGTATCGACCACGAGCTCGACCGAGAGCTGCTTGAAGATCTCCCTGAGCGGCAGATGGATCGTCACCGGTACGACGGCGAGTTCCGGCGACCACAGCATCATCACTGGGCGGGGCGACTTGCCGGTCGCTTCGTGGACCAATGTGGCCAGAAACTCGGTGTGACCGGGCTCGGCGAAACCCCAATTGTAGAGCACGTTCTTGGCTACCGGATTGGTGACGATGGCGGCAGCCGAACCGGCCATCACGTCGGCTGTGGCGCGGCGGATCGAGGCCACGGCGGCCGGCGCACTGGATCGATCCGGGCGGCCTGGCACGGCGGTGACGGGAACATCGATGGCGACAACCGGAAGCGCCGCGCCATAGGCTGCCGCCGCGGTCCGTGGCGTCACGGTGGCGATCGGCACATCGAGCCTGAGCAATTCGGCACGAGACTTTAGAAAAACCGGATCGGCGACCAGATAAAACGGCGGAACGTCGAGTTCGGAACGCCGATGCCAAACCGAGAGCGCGAGGTCGGGGCCAATCCCGGCCGGCTCGCCGAGCGTCAGTGCCAAAGGTTGCACGGTGTTACTTCTGTTCGACCGGCGTCTTGTATTCGATCATGGCTTCGCGCCGGATTTGCGCGAGGTAGCGCTTGGCCTGCGCGCCGAATTTTTGCTGGAATATTTCGTCGCGCACTTCCTTGCGCCCCGGAGTGTCCGTCTTGTTTTCCTTTTTGGCGCATAGTGCAAACACCTGTACGCCTTCCGCCGTCTGCTCCGGCGGCGTCAAATGACCGATTTCGGTCTTGTCGAGGATGTCGCGCAAGGCCTGCGGCAGGTCGGCGGAGAACTTGATGACCGGATCGCGCACTGCGACCTCGCCCAACGCGCGCGCAAACGGAATCCCGTCGGCACAGCTGACGAACCGCACGCGTAGCGCGTCGGCATCCTTCTTGCGGGCCTCGAAAGCGGCATCGGGCGAACCGCGGGGCACGAGAAAGAGCACCGGACGCAGCGTATATTCGTAGCCGACTTCGTCCTTGTCTTGCGGCTTGTGCAGATCGAGCTGGGCTTCGACGTCGCTGTCGGCGATTTCCAGGCTCGATTTGAAACGGCCTTTGACCAGCGCGTTCCAGGCCAACTCGGCCTTCAGCCGGTGCTTGAGCGTTTCGGCGCTGGCGCCACCCTTGACCAGCATCGCCGTCAGCTTCGCAGGGTCGGCGCCCATCCGGCTGCCGACACCGGAGAAGGCATTGTCGACTTCCGAGGCAGGCACGTCGATGCCGAATCTCTTGGCCTCGCGGATCTCCAGAATCTCGTCGATGAGGCCGTCCAGCACCTCCTTGCGGGTCGGCGTCTTCTGGGTGCTCATCTGGGTGAACTTGGCGCGCTGATCGATATCGAGCGCCGTGATCGGCTCGCCGTCGACCAGCGCTACGACCTCTTGCGCATGGCCCACCGCGGGGACGGCGAGCATGCTTGCCGCGGCCAATGCGACGGCGGCGAAGGCCCGGCACAGCACTCGGATCGTAGTCTGCGACATCACCTTTTGTTCTCCTTCGACGGCCGGCCTCTTGCCGGCTCGCACCTTCCGCCTTCCCCAGACCTTGCAACAATAGATCGTACCAACTCGCGGCGAAATTTAGAATGCCGCCCCCACCGGACTCAAGGTATCGGGGCCGAGCGTGCGCAAGCTCATTTGGAGCATGAAGGTATTGTCCTTCTTCGGTACCGACGTTGCGATAGTCGTTCCAGTGTAGGTGTAGCCCGTCAGCCAATTCAGCGAGAGCAGGAAGCAATCGTCGGTATAGCCAACGCCAACCCGCGACTGGTCGAATTCATGCGCATACAGATCGTAGCGTGCGGAGCCGAGCAAAACCCAGTTCTGCGTCAACTTGACCGAGGCGCCGCCGAGGACGCCCTGGCGCCGGAACAGGAAGCCAAGCTCCGGTTGTGGCGCGTAATTGCCGTATAAGAGCTGCAGCGTCCAGCGGTCGAAATTGGCGCGGCTTTCCGCCTCGAAACGCTCGACCGCGAAGGTTTGCTCGTCGAAGCGCCCGCGCGCGGTAAACGAGTAGACCGAGTTCGGCTGATAGGTGATGCGCGCGACATAATCCGACGCGGTCTTGTCCAGACCGCTGTTCAGTCCGGTATTGGTGATATCGTTGACGCCGGCCGAAAACGAATTGAGGCCGAACAGCTGATACGACTCGCCGAACATCACGTTGACGGAACCGGCCCGGTTGATCTGGGCCGTGTACTCGAAGCCCACATTGGCGCGGCCGCCGCCCTCGGCGCGGTCCCAGCCGGAGAACTTGTCGATCTTGAACAGATTGCTGTCGTCGAACACCAGGCTCTGCGCATCTTCGTTGGGAAATTTGCCGATCTGCGTCTCGTTCGGCCGCAGGATCAGCTGTGCGATCGGCTCGATCGTCTGCGTGCCCCATGGCTCGACATCGATCAACGGATACCGGTACTCGACGCCGGCGGTCGGCATGACGCGAGCGAGGTCGCTCTGGCCGGTGGCGATGTAGTTGGCGACGCCGGGCTGATTGTCGATATTGAGCGCGGCGAAATCGCCGCGCAAGCGGAAGAACGGGGTGATCTCCTGGCCGTTATAGGTGGTGAATGTGCGGCGCCAGTCGGTCTCGGCGGAGAAGCGGTCGTATTCGCCCGGTATGCCGCGCAACAGGCAGTTGGAGCGGATGAGGACGGCGGTATCGGCGGTGTTGCTCACGCAGGAGCCGTTGTTGACGGCGCTTTGGCTGATCGCGTCAAAGCTTGCTTCTTGCCGGCTGAGGCTGGTGAGATTGATCTTGTAGCTGAACTCGCCGCCCGCCACCTGCTGCGCCAGTACGTTGGAATAATCGAGCACCGGATGGATGATCGGAAGCTGGCTTTGCACGTCCTGTTCCGAAAAGCCGTAGTAGTAGATCGAACGTATATCGAAAAAGCTGCGGTCGCCGGTGCCGGTCAGGTAGAGCTGCGACACGCCTTCGGCGGCGACGCCGGTGAGGAACGGATCGAACGAGGACGTGAACTGGCTGAGCCGGTAGTCGTAAAGGAACTGGGAATCGGTCACCAGAATGCCGGTCCAGCCCCAGACCCACTTGTTGCCGAGTCCGAACTGTCCGGCGGTCTGGACGGCGCCGCGGAATGTTTGCGCCGTTGGACTGCCGACGCCGTCACGCGAGGTGAAGTAACCCGGATCCTGCTGGAAAATGCCGGCAGCCTTGATCGAGTAGGCGCCGTCCATCAGGCGCTGGCGCCATTCGCCCTGGAACAATTCGCCCTGCAGCGTCGTCGCCATCGTGCTGACGGTGAGGTCGGCGTTCGGCGCCAGCGCCCAGTAATAGGGAACTTCGACGCCTAGCCCGTATTGCGTCGTGTCCGAAACCGTCGGAAACAGAAAACCGCTCTTGCGCTTGACGGTCGGATCGGGCGCCGACATGAACGGCACCCAGGCGAGCGGCACGCCGAAGAACTCGATGTGAGCGTTTTCGAAATAGAGCATCTTCTCGCTTTGGTCGTGGATGATCCGCGCCGCCTGGACCTGCCAAAGCGGCGGTTTTTTCGGATCGTTCGCGCAAGGCTCGCAGGCGGTATAGACGCCGTTTTGCAGGACCGTGTAATTGCCTTGGGAGCGGTCGGCGCGCTGCGCGGCAAACCGCGTGTCGTCGGGGGTCTCAAGCCGCAACGAGTCGACGAAGCCGTCGCGGTAGTCGTCGGTGAGATCGATGAGCTGGCCGTAGGTGATCTTGCCGTCAGGCTCGGTCAGCCGGACGTTGCCCTGCGCGCGTAGCCGCTTGGTTTTCTGGTCGTAGGTGACCTCGTCGGCTTCGATGGTCGCGCCGTTGTAATAGATTTGCACATTGCCGACCGCCGACACGGTGTTGTTGGTGTAGTCGTATTTGATCTCGGTGGCCTGAACCAGCATCGGCCCATTGGCCGCGGCCGGCGGCGGCTTCGGCTGGGGCGGCCGCATCATGAAGTGAAGCGGGTTGGTCACGCTTTGCGCCGACGCGCGCTCCGGCGCAAGCGGGCCCGCGGCGAAAGCGAGCAACGCAGCAAGAAGCGTCGCGCCCCGTCGGGCGCCAACGCGAATTCCAGGACGAACAGGGCCGGCCGGACGCGCCACTATCCGTCCTCCTGGAACAACAGCACGACGAATCCGGTCAGGCCGCCGACCAGCACCGGAGTCCACGCCGCTACGATCGGCGAGATCAGCTCCGATTTGCTCATGTCGTCGGTGATCTTCGACAGCACGAACAGGAGAAATCCGGCGGAGACGCCGCTTAAGACCATCTTCTGCACGCCGCCGAAGCGGAAGAAGCGCAAGCTTACGGAAGCCGCAAGCAACACCATGGCGGCGAGCATGAACGGACGTGCGATCAACTGGTAGAATTGCAGCCGGTAACCCGCCGCGCCGAGGCCGGCGCGTTCGGCCATCCTGATGTAAGTCGGCAGTTGCCAGAACGGCACCGTTTCGGGCGTCGCGAAGCTTTCGCGCACTTGCTCCATCGTCAGGTTGGTGTTGAGCCGGTGCGTGTCCTCGATCACGAGCGGCTTACCGGCCTCGTAGACGCGAGCGTCTTCAAGCTGCCAAAAGCCGTCTTCCAGCGTCGCGCTCCTGGCCTCGATGCGCTGGTGGAAATGGCCGTCGCTGTCGAAAGTGTAGACGCTGACATTGCCGAGCGTCGCGCCCTGCTCGCGGCTGGTTTTGGCGTTGATGATGGCGGCGCCGTCGGCGCTCTTCTGGCGCACCCAGAAGCCAGAGGTGCGCTCCTGCAAGGCCGACGGCACTTCGCCCACGACCTCGGACTCGAGGCGCTTGGAGCGCTCCTGCAGCGTTGCCGAGATCGGATTGTAGACGGTGGTGGCGATGGCACCGAACAGCAAGGCGCCGAAGATCGCCGGTGCCACGAATTGCCAGGCCGATACGCCGGCGGCGCGCGCGATCACCAGTTCGAGGCGGCGCGACAGGTTCAGGTAACACGACATCGTGCCGACCAGCACCGAAAACGGCATGATGCGTTCGGTGAGCTGCGGCACGCGGTACATGGAAATCTTGGCAAGCAGCCACGGCGTGGCGTTGGGCCAATCGGCGCCGCGGCGCAACAGCTCGACATAGTCCATCATCGCTGCGAGCACGACGACGCCGATGAACGAGCCGACCACGGACGTGAGGAACCGCATTCCGAAGTAGCGCGAGAGGGTGCCGGCGACGACCATCGACCGCTCCTCAACTCGTCGCCCGGGCGATGCGATCGCCGATCGCGGTGGCGACTTTCGACACAATGACGGCGGGCTCGATCGCTTGGCCGCGCGAGATTTGCCAGATGCCGGCGACCATCGCGCCGATCAGCGCGATGAATTGAATGGACAACATGCCCGGCACGCGCACGCCGACGATGACGCTGACGAAGCCAACGAGCCGCAAGAGCGACACCACGCCGATCATGGCCAAGAGCGCCAGCGTGCGGCTCTGCCGCGTGGTCTGCGGGGGCCCCAGAAAGGTGAAGGCGACGATGATGAAGGCCAACGGATAGAGTGGCGTCGCCAGGCGATCGGACAGCTCCGAGCGGTACTGGTCGGGCTGCGACAGGTAGAGCACGTCGTCGGGCCGCGGCCACAACAGCTCCCAGATGTACTTCTCCCGCACCGTGTAGTTGGTGTTTTGCGGTCCTGTGGTGAATTTCGACAGGTCGAAGGCGTAGCGGTCGAACACGATGATGCGTGGATCGCGTTCGCCGGCGGTGACCCGCTGGATGCTGCCGCCTTCCATGCCGAGGAACGAGCCGTTTTCGTTCTTCACGATCTCGCCGCGCTCGGCGAGGTAGGTGGAATGCTCTTTCGGATCGCGCCCGTCGTCGACGAATATGCCGACCAAGAGTCCGTCCGGCCTCCGATCGGCGATGTGGAAGGTGAGATTGCCGCTCACCGTGGTGAAGCGGCCGGGCTGCACGATATTGGTCAGAATATCGGCGCGCACCTGTGCGCCCCAGTCGCGTAGCGCACGCAGGCTCACCGGCGAGACATAGGCGGCAATGCCGCCGACCAGGATCGAAACCACGACGGCCGCGGCGAGGAACGGCCACAACAGCCGCCACGGCGACATGCCGGCCGCATTCATCACGATGATCTCGGAATCCGTGCTGAGCTTATTGAGGGTATGGGCCGCTGCCATGACCAGCGCGATCGGCGCCAGCATCATGACCAGGAGCGGAATGATCAGGCCGGTAATGCCGACGAAGACGAACATCGTCTGCCGCTGACTCGTGATCAGGTCGAAATCGCGCATCGCCTGCGTGAACCAGATCACCACTGTCAAACTGACAAGCGTGATCAAGAACGCGACCATGGTGGTGCGAAATACGTACCAGCCGATCGACCCCATCGAACCCGACTTCCCCACTGACGGCCTACCAATAGGCCGCACCGGCCCCCCAGCGCCGCCCCGCGGCGTGAGCCGATCTCCCCTATGCAAGTCCTTTCATGCTTTCACAAAATGGCTTGGCCAAGGCAGACCTATTGGTCATGCACAACAGCTGGTTAACGCCTGCGGCCGCGATCCCGGCGCGGGACTGCGAAACCACCTAAATGCACTTTGCATCAAGGGGGCGTCCGGTTCATATGGCGGTATCGAAGTCACCCCTGACCGGTCAGAAGGACCGAACCATGACCGACGCCCCCAAGTTCGGCTTCACCCCTTTCGCCCGCTTGCGCGGCGTTCTCGTTGTGTTCTGCGGGGAAAACCTCAAATTCGGCACCGCAACCCAGCGCGCGCTGGCGCCGGTTGGCGATTTGGTGCGCCAGGCGGCGGCGGCGGACCGCTTCACCGGCAAGAACGGCACGGTTCTCGACATCGTGGCGCCTGCCGGACTGAAGCTGCCGCGGCTCGTCGTGCTCGGGATCGGCAAGGACAGCGAGCTCAAGCGCAAGGATGTGGTCAAGCTCGGCGGCATCGCCATGGGCAAGGTGCCGGCGGTTGCCGCGGAGGCCACCATCTTTGCCGAGTTCGCCTCGGGCGCGCTCAAGGGCGATCAAGTCGCTGACCTGGTGCTGGGTGCCCGGCTGCGCGCCTATACGTTCGACCGCTACAAGACCAAGCGCAAAGACGACGACAACCGGCCGAAAAAGGTCGAGGTGAATTTCGCCTGCGGCAATCCGGTGGCGGCGGAGAAGGCCTGGGCCAACGCCGCGGCCATCGCCGACGGTGTCGTCATCGCCCGCGATCTCGTCAACGAACCGGCCAACGTGCTCTATCCCGCCGAATTTGCCCGTCGGGCGTCGAGCCTGAGCAAGCTCGGCGTCGGCGTCGAGGTGCTCGACGTCGCAGCCATGAAGAAGCTCGGCATGGGCGCGCTGCTCGGCGTCGGGCAGGGCTCGATGCATGAATCGAAAGTCGTCGTCATGCGCTGGAACGGCGGCAAGCGTGGCACAGCTCCGGTGGCGTTTATCGGCAAGGGCGTCTGTTTCGATACTGGCGGCATATCGATCAAGCCGGCGTCGGGCATGGAGGATATGAAGGGCGACATGGCCGGTGCCGCCTGCGTGGTGGGCCTGATGCACGCATTGGCCGCGCGCAAAGCCAAGGTCAACGCGGTCGGCGCCATCGGCCTGGTCGAGAACATGCCCGACGGCAAGGCGCAGCGGCCCGGCGACATCGTCACGACCATGTCGGGGCAAACCATCGAGGTCATCAATACCGATGCCGAAGGCCGCTTAGTGCTCGCCGACGTGCTGCACTACGTCAACAAGCGCTTCAAACCGCGCTTCATGATCAATCTGGCGACGCTGACCGGCGCCATCATCGTCGCACTCGGCCAGGAATATGCCGGCATGTTCGCCAACGACGACAAATTGGTCGAGCGCTTGAACAAGGCCGGCGAGGCGACCGGTGAGCGGGTCTGGCGCATGCCGCTCGGGCCCGAATACGACAAGATGATCGATTCCAAATTCGCCGACATGAAGAATACCGGCGGCCGCTGGGGCGGCGCGATCACGGCGGCGCAATTGCTGCAGCGTTTCGTCGACAAGACGCCGTGGGTGCACCTCGACATCGCCGGCACGGGGATGGGCTCGCCGCAGACCGAGATCAACAAGAGCTGGGCCTCGGGCTGGGGCGTGCGGCTGCTCGATCGGCTGGTCGAAGATTATTACGAACGGTGAGATTGCAGCCCGGCCGATGACCGAAGTTCTGTTCTACCATCTCAAGGGCCAGACGCTCGAACAGGTGCTGCCGTCACTCCTGCAAAGATCGCTGGAGCGCGGCTGGCGCGTGGTGGTGCAGGCGTCCTCGGACGAGCGCATCGACGGGCTCGATGCGCATTTATGGACCTGGCGCGATGACGCCTTTCTGCCCCATGGCACGTGGCGCGATGCCGAGGCGGCCGAGCAGCCGATCCTGCTGACCGTCAATGAGGACAATCCGAACGGCGCCGGCGTGCGCTTCCTGGTCGAGGGCGCCGGCATGCCGGGGAATGCCGCCTCCTATCAGCGCCTGGTCTTGCTGTTCGACGGCGAAGATCCGGAAGCCGTCGAGACGGCCCGCGCGCGCTGGGGCGAGGCCAAATCCGCGGGCTTCGACGTC
>Ga0210398_10001452_pt1 | contig 24528 bp, 23 predicted proteins | sample IncBWC4OmetaG_FD_161047 | JGI IMG/M metagenome (GOLD analysis project Ga0210398, IMG submission 161047) | Forest soil microbial communities from Barre Woods Harvard Forest LTER site, Petersham, Massachusetts, United States - Inc-BW-C-4-O | ecosystem: Environmental > Terrestrial > Soil >...
CGGCATCATTGCGGAGATCCTGCCGCTGCGCGACGAGCTCGCCAAGCTGCTGGGATTCGCCAATTTCGCCGACTACGCGCTGGCGACCCGCATGGCAAAAAGCAGCAAGCAGGTGCTGGCCTTCCTCGATGATTTGGCGCGGCGCTGCCGGCCCGCGGCACGCGAAGAATTCCTGGGTTTGGAAGAGTTTGCCGGCCGCAAGCTCAACGCCTGGGACATCGCCTACTACGGCGACCGGCTGCAAGAGAGCCGCTACAAGGTCTCGCAGGAGGCGCTGCGCCCTTACTTCCCGCTGCCGAAGGTACTCGACGGCCTGTTCGTTCTGACGCAGCGACTATACGGCATCAAGGTTCGCGAGCGCCCAAATGTCAGTGTCTGGCATCCGAGCGTGCGTTTCTATGATTTGCTCGACAAAGATCACCGCGTCGTGGCCGGCTTCTTTCTCGATCCCTACTCACGCGCCGAAAAGCGCAACGGCGCTTGGATGGACGAATGCGTGGTCGCCAAGGCGCTGCCGTCGGGCACGGCGCTTCCGGTTGCGCAGCTGGTGTGCAATTTCACCGCCCCGGTGGGTCCGCAGCCGTCGCAACTGACGCACGATGAAGTGATCACGTTGTTTCACGAGTTCGGTCACGGCCTGCACCACATGCTCACCCGCGTGGCTTATCCCAGCATCGCCGGAATCAACGGCGTCGCGTGGGATGCCGTCGAACTGCCGAGTCAGTTCATGGAGAACTTCGTCTGGCGCGCGGAGGTGCTACCGCTCATTTCCGCGCACATCGACAGCGGCGAGCCCCTGCCGGTCGACATGCTGCAGCGCCTGCTCGGCACGCGCACGTTCAACGCCGCGCTCGACACGCTGCGCCAGATCGAACTCGCCACATTCGACTTTGAGCTGCACGCCAATTTCGATGCCAAGGTGGGTGCCAATGTCGCCGCGACCTTAGCTGCCGTGCGCCAGCGAGTCGCGGTCGTGCCGGCGGCGCCCTTCAATCGGATGGCCGCCAGCTTCGCCCATATATTCGCCGGGGGCTATGCCGCCGGTTACTACAGCTACAAGTGGGCCGAGGTGCTGGCCGCCGACGCCTTCGAGGCTTTCGAGGAAGCCGGTGTTTTCGACGCCCGGACGGCTGCCCGGTTTCGCGAGTCCATCCTCAGCAGAGGCGGCAGTGTGGATGCGATGGACGCATTCGTCCGCTTTCGCGGCCGCCAGCCGGACGTGCGGCCCCTGCTGAAGCAAACCGGCATCGCCGCGTGAGGTGGTTCGCCGCGCTGCTGTTGGCGCTGCTGTCGATCAAGGGTGTGGCCGCCACCGCTTACGTGAGCGACGAGTTGGTGCTCGGGGTCTACGCCGAAGAAAACAACCAGGGGCAACGATTGGCCACGCTGCATTCGGGTACCAGCGTGGAGACGCTGGCGCAAAACGGCGATTTCACCCAGGTCAGATTGAGCGACGGCACGACCGGTTGGGTGAAGTCCGCGTTTTTGACCACCAATGAGCCAGCCGTGGTTCGAGTCAAGCAGCTCCAGGAGGAGCTGGATCAGAGTCGCGCCACCACTCCGGCCCTGGCCGAGGCAGCCGCGCGTAGTGAGGTGGAGCGGTTGAAGCTCGAACTTGCTGCAAAGCAAAGCGAGTTGGATGCCGTACACGCCGAAAAGCCGTCGCCGATGACGTCCTCGCCGCTAAAGTCGGACCCGCTGGCGGCGATTCAGGCGGCCGCGGCGCCTCGATGGCCGGTGATCGCCGGCATTGCGGTTGCCATCGGATTGGCATGCGGTTTTTGGCTTGGCTATGCCACGCTGGCGCGGCGCGTGCGCCGGAAATTTGGCGGCATCAAAGTTTACTAAATCCGTAGATTTGGCGGCCGCCGTTGACTTAATACTGTGAGCCAAGTCCATAAGGAGAAGCAGGCACGTAGCGCCACCGGCCCTTAGAGCCTAAACTCACCTCGATGTACGACCTCAGACGTAATGATTACGACGTCGCGAATTCCGTTCAAGTCAGCTCCACCGCGGCGGTCAGCACGGCCGTCCATGAACTTTTTACAACGGCGTGGCCGGCGGAATACTTCGACAAGGTCGCGGTTGCTTTTGACGACTTCGACAAGCTCTTTACGGGCCGCATGCCGGGTTATCACGGCGTCGACACGCTTTATCACGATCGCCAGCACTCCCTCGACATGACGCTCGCCATGGCGCGGCTGCTCGTCGGCTATGAGCGCACCGTGGAGCCCCGGCTGCGCTTCGGCGCCGAGCGCGTCAGCCTGGCGCTGGTCACTTCGCTGTTCCATGACGCCGGCTACATTCGGGAATTCGACGATCGCCAACACAGCAATGGCGCCGAGTTCACGCTCTATCACGTGACGCGCAGCGCCCGTTTTCTGGCGCGCTATCTGCCGAGTATCGGCATGGAAAACTGGGTGCCCGTCGCCACCCGGATCGTGCATTTCACAGGTTACGAGATCAAGCTCAATATGATCCAGCTCGCCGATCCCAAGGATCGAAAGCTGGGGCACCTGCTCGGCACCGCGGATTTGATCGCGCAAATGGCCGATCGCTGCTACCTCGAAAAGTGCCGCGATCGGCTCTACCCGGAATTTGTACTGGGCGGCGTCGCCGCCACCACCGCCGGCGACGGGTCGCTGCGGGTCCGCTACAGCTCCGGTTTGGATCTACTGCGCCAGACCCCTGAGTTCGTGCGCGAAACTTTCGTTGCACGCCTCGAAGGCGAGTTCGAACACGCCTATCGCTACGTGGAATGCTTGTTCGACGGCAAGAATCCTTATCTTGAGGCCATCGAACGCAACCTGGGTTATTTGCATCGCGTGCTGCGCACTGAGCGTTGGCCGATGCTCCGGCGCAATCCACCGCTCTTTACGTCAGAGGACACGGGGATCAACCAGGTTCGCGGCTTGATGCTGAATCGGTTAAAGGCGCTCTGGGCCTAGGGCCTTACGGCAGATCGATCGCCGCGACGTAGCGCGCGTGCAGCTCCTCGAGATTCTCCAGCACGACGTCCTTTCCCAGTAGCGGTGCACCCGCAATCGCCGTCCGCAACACCTGCGGCGTCAGGCGCTGTCTGGCTTTCTCCGCGATCGGAGCAAAACTGAAATGCCATGGCTCCGGCTGCACGCCGGAGCGCACTCCCTGAAAGGGACGAAAGAATCCGAAACGCGGCGCATTCACGCTAAGCCAATCGCCCAGCTTCGCCAACGGTCCGCCCGGCGCAAATTCCTCCGGTGTCAATTTGATCTGATAGCCCGCTTCGCTTAAGGAGCGATCCACGAGATCCAGGTCCGTCCCCCAGTGATGACGGCTGGCGCCCGGCAACGCCGACCAGAGCAAAATGGCGTCGACGCGTTCCCGCGGTGTGAGCGTCGCGGTGTCGAGCTGGGCGCCGGAGGCGTCGAGCATCGGCCGCGCGCCGCTGAACTTGCCATTCCAAATCTTAAGTTGCCGGGCAAAATCGCGAAAGCCGCTCATGGCCGCCAGGTCGATTCCCTCCTCTAAAGCGGCGCGGCGCAAATTCAGAAACGGCGCCACGACTTGCGCGTGCAGCACACACGGAGGATCGGCGACGGCCGAGACATGCGTGTGCGCTTGGCCCGTCAGCTCGCCGTCGTTCACGAGGCAACGCCCCGAGAGGAGGCGAACTCGGCCACCTGGTCGAATACCCGGGCGAAAATACCTACTTCCTGGGCGCCCGAGATCGTGTACTGACCGTCGAAAATGTAAGTCGGAACGCCTGTGATTCCCAGTACGGCCGCGTGGCGCTCTGCCGCGACGACACCATCCTGCCCCACCCTCAGGATGAGCGCGTTGCGCGCTTCCGCGGCGCTCAAGCCCACTTCGCCGGCCAATCGCACGAGTTCATCCGGATCACCGATGTCGCAGCCTTCTTCGAAGTAGGCCCGCATGATGCTATCCTTGATCGCTGCTTGCAGTCCGCTGCGCGCCGCATGCGCGATGAGAAGATGCGAACGGCGGGTGTTGGGGATGCGGCTGATCAGCTCGAAACGAAAGTGAATACCGCTGGCCTCCCCCAGCCGCTCGAGCTCTTTGTGCGCCTGCTCGAGGCGAGCTTGATCCGGCATCTTCGCCGCCATGTAGGTCTCACGATCCACGCCCTCGACCGGCACGTCGGGGTTCAACTCGAAGGGTCGCCATACGATGACCGGTTCGTACTGCGGGCGCGCGGCGACCGCGAGGTCGAAGCGTCGCTTCCCGAGGTAGCACCAGGGGCAAACGGTGTCCGAGTAGATATCAATACGCATATGAGGCGCCCATGAGCCTTTAGATTGTACCCTCGCCCCTTATGGGGGTTGGCCTGAACAGGTATGATTATCGGCTAACAGACTGAGGTACCGGACAAGCGATGGCACGAAGCCTCAAAACGAGCTATTTGCTGCTTGCCTTAGGCGTCAGCGCGGTGCTGGCGCTGATTCTGGGCGGGTTGGCTTACTACGAGCATCGGGTCAATACCTCCGACGCCAACCAACTCACCTATGCCACGGTCGAACAAAAGCTGGAAACCGACCTGCAGGCTCGGGCCCGTTCCTTAAGCAACATCACCAGCACCTCCCTCGCTCCCGCGCTCAAGGAGGGTAACAACGCCCGCGTGGCGGCGATTGCCGCCCGACTCCTCGATGAGCGCGACATCGAGCGGGTCGAGGTCTGGGGCCCGCACAACGATATCCTTTATTCCGGCAGCAATCCCGAGGCGCGGCCGACCAGCCTAGGGCCGTTCGTCCTGCGGACCGACCTTACGCCTGCAGGAAGCCTCGAAATTTGGATGAGCCGTGCTGAAATGCAGGAGACCCTGTCCAGCATACGCACGCAGCTCATCAGCAAGCAGGGCGTTCAGACCAAGCGTATCCGTGGTGTCTTCACCATCATCACGGTGCCGCTCTTCATCTTGGGGCTGTTGGGCGCGTTCCTGTTCGCCCGCAGGCTCTCCGGCCCCATCGCGGCGCTGGTGAAGAGCGCCGATCGAATCGGCGACGGCGACTACACCCGGCCGCTCGCCGTCGTGCGCAGCGACGAACTCGGCGATCTGCAATTTGCGCTCGAGCGCATGCGGCAGAACCTGAACGAAACGACCATCACCAAGAACTACCTCAATACGGTGCTCAACAGCCTGAGCGACGCGGTGTTCGTCACCTCGCCGGACGGCATCGTCAAGAGCTGCAATGAGGCCGCGCAATTGCTGCTGGGCTATTCCTCGGATGAATTGGTCGGCAAGCCTTTGCTCGGCTTCATCGATGAGGTGCATCGCAGCGCGTTCGACCCGACGCATTCCGCGGCGGAGGCGCGCGAGACGGTGCTGCGCACCGCGAGCGGCCAGACCATTCCGGTGTCCATGGCGAGCTCTGCCATCGACTCGGAAGACCCGCAGTTTCAGGGCAACATCTACGTCGCGCGCAACATCACGGAGCGCAAGCGCGCCGAGCGCCGCATTCGCTACCTGGCGCGCTACGACACGCTCACGAAAATGCCGAACCGCATGCAATTCCAGCATCTGCTGCAGCAGGCCATTGCGCGCGCGCGGCGCAACCAGCGCTCCCTCGCGCTTCTGTACCTGGACCTGGACCGCTTCAAAGAGGTCAACGACACTTTCGGCCACGCGGCCGGCGATCGAACCTTGGAAATATTGAGCGAAAGGCTGACTCGAAACTTGAGCAAGGACGCGGTGATCGGCCGGCTCGCGGGCGATGAGTTCGCCATGTTCATCGATGATCTGCCCGTGGACACCGACAATCGCGCCGCCTTGGGAACCCTGGCCCGCACGCTGCTCGATGAAATCAGCCGGACCTTCTACGTGAACCAGCAAGAGGTTTACCTCACCGCCAGCGCCGGCATCGCGATTTGCCCCTACGATGCCGAAAACGTGATCGATCTGATCCGCAACGCCGACGCGGCGATGTATCACTCCAAACAGAACGGCGGCAATTCTTGCGCCTTCTATGTGCCCAGCATGAATGCCGCCGCGGTCGAGCGCCTGATGCTGAAGAGCAAGCTGCGGCGCGCGCTGGAACGCGATGAGCTGGTGATCCTGTATCAATCGAAAGTGGATTTGCGCACCGGACGCGTGGTCGGTGCCGAGGCGCTGCTGCGCTGGCGCCTTCCCGGCTACGGCGATATTTCTCCTTCGCATTTCATTCCCCTCGCAGAAGAAACCAGTTTGATTTTGGACATCGGCGAGTGGGTATTGAATCGCGTCTGCGCAGACTACAGGGAGTGGCAGAAAGTCGTACCGCACCCCGGCCGAATCGCGATCAATCTGTCCTTGCGCCAACTGAAGCAGGCCAGCTTCATCTCTCGCTGCCGCAGCGTGTTTCGCAAGAATGGCGTATCGCCCACCTGCTTCGAGCTGGAAGTGACCGAAACCACCTTGATGACCGATCCGAAGCGCACGATCGGCCTGCTGAACGAGCTGTATGCCATGGGCCTGAGCCTCGCCATTGATGATTTCGGCACGGGATATTCTTCGCTCTCGGCGCTGCAGCAATTTCCAATCGGTACATTGAAAATCGACCAGTCATTCGTGCGCGATGTCGCCGTGGACACGAACGATGCAGCGATCGTGCGAACCATCATCGACATGGGAAAGAGCCTTGACCTCGAGGTCATTGCCGAGGGCGTGGAGGAAGCCGAGCAGCTTGAATTCCTGCGCACGCATGGTTGCTACTACGCCCAGGGACGCTTGTTCGGTGATGCGATGGAAGCGAATAAATTGCTGGGTATTCTCGCAGGGCAGGAAGGCGGGCCGCCGCATCACGGCAACTTGTGCGCGCCGACCGTTCTGCGGCCGATGCGCCTTACCTCCTGACTTAGTTTCGATGCTCTCCGCGCGCGATCTCACGCTGCGGCGCGGCCCGCAGCCGTTCTTTGAGCAAGTCAATTTCACGGTCTTTCGCGGCAATAAAGTCGGCATAACCGGCGCCAACGGCACCGGAAAGTCGAGCCTGTTCGCGGCCGTTTTGGGCGAGCTCGCGCCCGACCGCGGCGACATCGATCTGCCGGCGGCTATTAAAATTGCCCACGTTGAACAGGAAATCGCCGCGAGCGCGCTGCCGGCGCTTGAATTCGTGCTGGACGGCGATACGGAGCTGCGCAGCGTGCAGCGTGCCATCGAAGAGGCGGAAAAGCGCGACGCCGCGATGGCGCTCGCCGAACTCTATGCATCGCTGGAAGCCATCGGGGGTTATCGCTCCAAGGCCCGCGCGGCGGCCATCATGCACGGCCTTGGATTCAAAGCGGCGGACCACGAGCGCGCCGTTGCGGAGTTTTCGGGCGGCTGGCGCGTGCGGCTCGCCATGGCACGCGCGCTCTGTTCCCGCGCCGACCTACTGCTGCTGGATGAACCCACCAACCACTTGGATCTCGATGCCATCGTCTGGCTGGAGGAGTGGCTCACAGCCTTTTCCGGCACATTGCTGATGATTTCGCATGACCGGGAATTTCTTGATTCGATCATCGATCGCGTCTTGCACATTGAGAATCGAACCATCCGCGCCTACGCGGGTAACTATTCTCAATTCGAACTGAAGCGGGCCGAAGAATTGGCGTTGAAGTCGGTCCTGCATGCCCGGCAGGTGAAGCGCATCGCGGAGATTACCGCCTTCGTAAACCGATTTCGCGCCTCCGCCACCAAGTCGCGGCAGGCGCAAAGCCGTCTAAAAATGCTGCAGCGGATGGAGCGCATCGTGCCGGCGCACGTCGACAGTCCGTTCGAATTCGAGTTTTCAAAGCCGCTGAAAACGCCGCGGCCGCTCATAACCGTGGAAGACGCTGCATGCGGCTATCACGGCAAGAAGATATTGAGCGGCATCGATGTGTCGATCGGCCCGCTGGATCGCATTGCGCTGCTCGGACCGAACGGCGCGGGCAAATCCACCTTGACCAAGCTGCTTGCCGGCGAATCGGCCGCGCTTCAGGGGAAACGCATCGCGGCCCCGGATCTCTCGATCGGCTATTTCGCGCAGCAGCAGTTGGAGCAGCTCAAGCCGGACTGCGACGCTTTTTGGCACTTGCGCAATCTGGGCGGTTCAGACTTCGCGGTTGGCGATGAGCAAAAAATACGCGACCACTTGGGAAGTTTCGGTTTTCAGGGTGACCGCGCGTTCGAGCCGGTGGCACAATTTTCCGGTGGCGAAAAAGCCCGGCTGTCGCTTGCGCTGCTCGTGGCGCGGCGGCCCAATCTATTGCTGCTCGACGAGCCGACCAATCATTTGGATATCGAAATGCGGCAGGCGCTGACCGTGGCGCTGCAGAGCTTCGAGGGGGGCCTGGTCGTGGTGTCGCACGATCGGCACTTGATCAAGTCGGTGGCGGACACGCTGTGGCTGGTGGCGGAGGGGACATTGCAGGAGTTCGCCGGTGACCTGGACGACTACCAGCAGTGGCTGCGATCGCACGCCAATGGAGCACCCGCGAGCGTAGCGGCCAAGACGGTGTCGACACCGCGTTCTGGCAAGGTGGGTGAACGGACGGCGGCGCGCCGCGATCCATTGGCAAAGCTGCGTCAGCAGCTAAGCCAAGTCGAGGCGCGCATCGCCGCGGTGGCCGCGGAGCGCGGCTTGGCGGAGGCCGAATTTGCCGCAAACCCCATGGAGCTTAAAGTAGCCATGCGGCTGGCGAATTTGCGCAGAGATGCGGGGTATCTTGAGTCTCAGTGGATGGAAATCGGCACCGCCATCGAAGCGGCCGAGGCCGCGCAAACCGAGAGCGGCCCGGCTACTTGACCGCAATCGTCCGAGCGACGCCCTCGGCGATTTCGGCCAGCGCATTGTCGGCAGCTCGATTGTAGGCATCGACAATGGCGCTCATTCGATTGTCCGCTGCCGCTTCACGTACATCCGGTTCAAAGCGCCCCAGAACATGCCGATCGCCCGAGTTGCCGATGCGCGCCTGCAAGTGCACATGTACCGTGGGCGCCCCACCCGCAGCCGAGTACTCGGCTTGGAAATCCGCCACTTCGATTTCCAGCCAGTAGGTGCTGCCAAACACGGAAGCCTCGGCGCTCACGTTGCGTAGGCCCGGATTGGAGTGAAATTGCTGCACCGCGAGATCCTGTAGTACTTCATCGAGCGGCCCGCTCCAGCGGACGTCCGCGAAATAATCCATGCGCCGATCTGGGTAAAGCGCCGCGATCCGGTCCGTGTCCAGCCCCGCGCGCACTCGCGGCCGCAGTACGGCCAGATCAGTCGGGAGACTGTTGCCGCCCGGATCGACAGCGGCGGTGCTCGGCGTCGCCCGCAGCATGTACATGGTGGGCGGCGGTGTCTTGTTCTTGAACAAGGATCCGGCGCAGGCCGCGAGCGTCACGCCGAGCAAAACCAACAGCATCGTGCGCTTCACTTGGGCACCTCGATTCCGCGGTAGTTGGATTCGTAGATCAGCTGCGAGGGATTCTGCTTCAGGCTCCGCGATAGATCCCGGAAATCACGGACCGCCTGGCGGCTCTCGCGCAGCAACTGCTCAAATTCCGGCAGACTCTGTTTGGAGAAGCGCGAATAGCCCGGCTCGTTCTCGGTCACAAAGTTATTCAAGCGCGTCGTGGTTTTCGCCAGATTGTCCGAAATCTGCCGGATATTGGCGAATGCAGCCTCGAGGTCCGGCGAGCCTTCGGCGATGAGCCCGCGCAACTCCGTGACCGTGCCCTGCACTTCCTGGGTCGTGCGACGAACCTCCACCAGCAGCTGCTGAGCCTCGCGCACGGTGTCGGGCAAACGCTCGCTGGCGAGGCGGACATTCTCGAGCGTCGCCTTGAGCCCCCGCACATTCTCGTCGCTGAAAATTTCATTGAAATGATTCGCCAATTCCACCAAGTGCGTGGTCAAGGCGGGCAGATTGCTCAATAGCACATCGAAATCGGAGCGCCGCGAGCGAATCACCGGATAGCGTTGGCCCTGCGCCAGGACCCCGGTGGACTCGGCCTTCGGATCCTGCTCCAAGTCGATGAACAGCAGGCCCGTCACTCCCTGCAGGCTCAAGGATGCGCGCGTGCGATCATCGATGGGCGCCGTGGAATCGATGTCGACGATCACCTGCACGGTTTTGCGCTGCTGCGGATCGAGCATGATGCGCACGACCCTGCCTACGTCCACGCCGAGATACCGCACCGGACTACCTGCGGTGAGGCCGCTGACCGATCCAGGGAAATAAATTTCGTAACGCTGGTAAGTGCGCTTATCCTGTTGATCCGTGTACCAAAACACAAATGACACGGCCATGGCGATCACCAGCAGCACGAAGGCGCCGACCGCGACGTAATTCGCGTCTCTATCCATGGCCATCCTTCGCCGCTTCCATTTCGGCGGCCCGCGCCCGTGGCCCATGGAAATATTCCTGAATCCAAGGATTCGGGTTCTTGAGCAAGCCTGGAATGGTGTCGCTGATCATCCGACCGTCGATGATCACGCCGACGCGACTGCAGGTCTGAAACAAGGTATCCAGGTCGTGTGTGATCATGACAACCGTGAGCCGCAGCTGCGAGTGGAGGTATAACAGTAGCTCATCGAAGGCCGTGGCGGAAATCGGATCCAAGCCTGCGGTCGGTTCGTCGAGAAACAAGAGCTTCGGCTCCAGCGCCAGCGCACGCGCCAGCGCCGCGCGCTTGATCATTCCGCCGGACAACTGCGAAGGAAACTTCGCCCCGTCGTCGGGCGCCAGACCCACCATGAGCAGGTTCATATCCGCCAGTTCGTCCAGGGTCTTCTCCGACAAGGAATAGTGTTCCCGCAGCGGCAGTTGAATATTTTGCGCGACGGTCAAGGAGCTGATCAGCGCCCCATTTTGAAAAGTCACGCCATAACTTTGCACCAGGCTGCGGCGGTCGGTGGTTGCGAGGCTTGCGACATCTCGGCCATAGATCTCGACGCTGCCGCCGTCCGGATGGCGAAGCCCCAGGATCGAGCGCAGCAGCACCGACTTGCCGGCACCCGATCCGCCGACCACGCCGAATATCTCATGCTGCTCTACCTCCATGTCGAGTCCGTCGTGAACGAGCTGCGCCCCAAAGCGATTGTGCAGTCCGCGCACGCGTATCGCCGGATTGAATTCCGGGTCGAGCATTAGAAATGAAGGTGCACGAATAGCACGGCAAACAGCGCGTCGGCCAGAATGACCATGAAGATGGACTGCACCACCGCGACAGTGGTTAGGCGGCCCAGCTCGCGCGCCGAGTCGCGCACTTGCATGCCGCGGTAGGTGCCGACCATGGCAATGAGCATGGCAAACACGGGCGCCTTGACGAGTCCCGACCAAAAGGTCGTGGGCGAAAGCGATTCGCGCAGGCGTGCCATGAACTGCGGCAACGGAATGTGCAGATTGATCAGCGAGAGCAGACCCCCGCCGGCGAGACCCATGGCATCGGCGATCACTGTCAACAACGGCAGCGCAATCACGAGCGCCAGCACTCGAGGTACCACCAGCAACTCGATTGGATTCATGCCCATGGCGCGCAGCGCATCGGTTTCCTCGTTGAGCTGCATGACCCCGATCTCGGCCGCAAAAGCGCTGCCCGATCGGCCCGCCACGATAATGGACGTCAACAACACACCCATCTCGCGCAAAGTGGCGATCGCTACCAGGTCGACCACAAATATATCCGCGCCGAAACGCGACAACTGCTGCGCGCCGAGGTACGCCACGATCACGCTGATCAGAAAAGCGATCAACGCGACGATCGGAATAGCGGTAATGCCCGTTTCGTAGATATGTCGCGCCACTGACGAGACTCGCCATGCTCGCGGCCGGGAGAATGCGTCGCCGATCACCGTCGCGATGCGCCCTAGAAACACAATCACGCCGCGCGCATACACGCCTTGCAGAACCGACCAGCGCCCCAGCTTGCCGACCAAACGTTCCAGGGTGGGCTCGACCTGCCGGCCGTACGCGGCATGCCGATCAACATGGAGTTTTCGCAGCAGATCCAAGAAATGCGGCGGATTACCCGTATGCGTCACCGTAAGCTCGGGCGCCGCTTCGGCCAAGCGCCGCAGCAGCGCCCAGGCAGGGCTGATGCCGGGTGCCCGAACTTGTGTCCAATCGCAGACCAAAGTTCCTTGCAGAGTCGCCGGCAAACTTTTTAACTGTGCTTCAATGCGCGGCAGTGTCGGCAACGACCAGTCGCCGACAAGCAGCAGCCGCCAGCCGTCGCCGTCCGGCTCGAGCGCCAACGGGTCCGTCATGGTCGCACTCATAGCGATATGCTAGCAGGCAATGGGGCATAACGATCCGCTGTTACAAATCCTGATTCTGCTCACCGCGTCGGTGTGCGTCGTCGCGGCGGTCCGCAAATTGGCGTTGCCTGCGATCTTGGGTTACCTCGCGGTGGGTATGCTGCTGGGCCCGCACGCGCTTAGCCTGGCGGCGGATAACGAAACCACGCAATTGCTGGCGGACTTCGGCGTCGTGTTCCTGGTGTTCACCCTCGGGTTGGAGTTTTCGCTGCCGCGCTTGGTCGCGATGCGCTGGGAAGTGCTGGGCGTCGGCGGCGCCCAAGTGCTGATCACCACAAGCGTGGTTGCCGCGGGCGCCATCCTGTTCTTCGATGTGGTACCGGCCGTCGCCGTCCTCATCGGCGGCGCGGTGGCCATGTCCTCCACGGCCATCATCATCGCGCAGCTGACCGAGCAGTCCGAGAACAACCGCACCCATGGCCGGCTTGCCGTGGCGATTTGCTTGTTCCAGGACTTGAGCTTTCCGCTGCTCCTGGCGTTGTTATCGGCGTTGAGCGGCGGTGTCGGCACTGTCGATGCCAGGCACATTTTGGGCGCCATCGGTGTGGCGTCCTTCGCCCTACTGCTCGTATTGGCCGCCGGAAGATGGCTGCTGCGCCCGCTATTTGTGATGATCGCCTCGGTGCGCTCCGCCGAACTTTTCTCGCTGGCGGTGCTGCTCGCCGTGCTGGCTTCCGCCTGGGCGACGCACGCGGTGGGCCTGTCGCTGGCACTGGGGGCTTTTCTCGCCGGAATGATGCTCGCGGAGACCGAATTCCGGCATCAGATCGAAGCGACGATTCGCTCATACCGCGAAGTGCTGTTGGGGCTGTTTTTCATCACGGTTGGAATGCTGCTCGACGTCGGGTTGTTGTTGCGCGATTTACCGTTGGTCACGGCCATTCTTCTCGGCATGCTGCTCTTGAAGGCGGCGGTGGTTGCCGTCGTGGCGAAGCCCGCCACCAAGAGCTGGTTCAAGTCCCTGCGCACCGGCGTGATCGTCGCACAGGGCGGCGAATTCGGTTTCGCCTTGCTGATTTTATTGCTGCGCAAAGAACTGCTCGACCCGGGCCTGGTGCAGCCGTTGCTGGCGGCGACCGTCTTGAGCATGGTGTTATCGCCGCTGATCATCCGCCACAACCGGCGCATCACCCGCGTCATATTGCGCGAGACGGGCAATCCGCAAACCGAGGCCATGCGCCAGGAGCGCGTAACGTTGGCGGCCGCCGATCGCGAGCATGTGGTGATCTGCGGATTTGGGCGCGTCGGACAGAACATTGCCCGCGTGCTGGAACAGTCGGGCTTCGAGTACATTGCACTCGACGTGGATCCCAACCGCATCCGCTCCGGCCGCCAGGCCGGCGACCCCGTGGTCTACGGCGACGCCGGTCAAGTCGAAGTGCTGGAGAACGTCGGCGTCGCGCATGCCAGCGTGGTAGTCATTACATTTGCAAATCCGGACGTGGCCTTGCGCATCTTAAGAGCCGTGCGCGAGTTGCGCGCCGATGTGCCCATCCTGGTGCGCACGCAAGACGACACCAAGCTCACGGAGTTGCAGGCTGCCGGCGCGACCGAGGTCGTGCCCGAAACGTTCGAGGCGAGTTTGATGTTGCTGTCCCACTTGCTGCTCTTGGTGAAGCTGCCGGTCGGCGCCGTGCTTCGCACCGTGAATGACATTCGCAGCCATCGCTACGGCATGCTGCGGCAGTACTTTCGCGACGCCAACGCGGAGCATCTGGACGAAACCCACGCTTTTCGCGAAGAGTTGCACAGCGTGATCTTGCCGCCGCATGCCTGGGCCGTCGGCCGGAGCATCACGGATCTCAAAGAGCGCGGGTCGGAGGTCACCGTCAACGCGGTGCGGCGGGACGGCATTGTAGGGCGCGACCCGGGCCCGGACACCGTGTTCAAGGAAGGCGATGTGGTGGTCGTGTACGGCACGCCGGAGGCCGTGGAACACGCCGAAACGCTGCTTTTAATGGGTTAAATCACCCAAAAAGGGCTCCCCGAAATACCCCTTTACAAGCCCTGCGGCCCATCGCATAGTATTGGCAGCTGTTTAAGGGCAAACCCGCCGAAAGGTGGGGACGCAAAACCACCGGTCTAAGGGGCTTCCACGGAAGCCTGACGATAGCGGGGTCGCCAGTGAATCTCAAAGCGCACAAGCGCATCCAGAACCGCCAGGTTTTGTGCCCCCTACAGCAAGCGTTTTCCAAGCTTGGGTTTTTGCGGGGGGATTCACATGGTTAATAAAGTCATTGATCCGCGAGGCGCGGATTCATCAGGCATTTATCGGCGACCGCGGCTGGTGCTGCGCCTAAAACGATTCGAAGACCTTCCAAGTCTGCTTGAAAAGACCAAGAGCTATCCCACGCCCGTGCGCATGGTCGGCGCCGACTATTCGCAGACCCGCTGTGTGGGCGGCGACGGCGGCACCACGGTCGACACCAGCGGTCTCGATCGAATCTTGGAGTTTGGCGAACACACCGTGCGGGCCCAGGCCGGCGTACGGGTCAGTACTCTGGTGAAGGCACTGGCCGAGCGTGGCCAAGAACTCCCTCTGACGCCCGAAATGGGCCAGATTTCCTTGGGCGCCATGGCGGTGACGACCTTGCCGCAGGCCTCGTACGGCGACGGCATGGCCCAATTATCGTCCTGCATTTCCGAGGTGAACCTGATCACGCCGCAAGGCAAACAGATGAACGTGACCAACCGCGAACGCGACCTGATGCGTGTGCTGCGTTCGAGTTTCGGGTTGCTCGGCATCGTGCACGAGGTCGTGGCTCGGGTGCGGCCCCTGACGCCGGTGAAGATCGACTACGAGGTGATGACGCTGAAGGAATTCACCTCGCGCTATGCCGGCTTGGCTGAGTCTCCGGGTGCGCTGCGTCTGCACGTCTCGCCCTTCCATGACCGCATCACGCTCGAGCGCCGCACGCTCGATGAATCGGCAGCCATCAATCGCTCCGGAATTTGGCAAATCAAGCAGTCCGTGATGCGCAATGTGCTGCCCGCGTTCGGCTCGACCGTCGGCAGCGTGTTGGCGGCGCCGGGTCTGCGCAATGCGGTCTTGTCGGGCATGCACCGTGCCTTAGGCGGAGGCAGCCGCGGCGTCATGATGTATTCGCATGAATGGATGCGCGACATGCCCAAAGAGTCTTGGAAGGCGCGCCATACCTACAGCCTCTGGGCTTTCCCGCAAGCTGATTATCCGCGCCTGCTCAGCGCCTATTTCGCATTCTGTAAGTCCTACTACAAGCAGCATCGCTTTCGCGGAAACGTCGTGAGCGGCGCAAGCCGCCTGCATCAGGACCGCGGTTCTTTGTTCAGCGTAAGCTATTCCGGACCCATGTTCACTTTGGAGCCCTCGTCGAGCGGCGAACAAGGCTGGGACGACTTCCTGATCGATTTCAACGATTTCGCGTCCTCGCATGGCGGCGTACCCACGTTCAATCAGAGCCGTGCGCTGCAACCGGAACATGTGACGAAGGCTTTCGGCGAGCGCGCCAAGCTGTTCCGCGCGCTGCGGCAGCGCACCGACCCCTTAAATCGGCTGCGCAATAGCTACTTCGCGTATTTGTTGGGATAGCCGGGCCAGTGATTTTGGCCGGCTGGTGTAGCGCTCGTCAGAGAGAGGCTCGTCTACAGCACTGTGAGTTTGAACGTCCGGCCTGAACGGCCCAAGCCATGTGGGCGGCCGCTCAAATTCACAGGTTTGATACGATCTTGGCCTTGATGGATTCGAATTCCGAATCGCTGATCAGCTTGGCCTCGAGCATTTCGCGCGCTTGGCGCAAGCGGCGCGCGGGTTCGGATTCCGCCCCCGCGGCATCGCTGCCGAACGCGGGCTGACCGCTGATCTGCACGCCGCCGGATTTTGCGCGCAGCTCCTCGAGTTCGCGCACGCGGCGCTTCTCGCGCCATACTTGATCATGCTGCTGGCAGATTCGATACATTGCCTGCGCCTGTTCCTTGTGCAAGCCCTCGAAACTCCACACGCGATTTACTTCGGCGCCGATATTGAGATCTCCGCTGCTCTGGGCGATCAGTACCAAGTCGGCGGCGATGATCCCGGCGCTGATGCGCGTCTCCTTGAGATCCTGCCAGCGGATGTCGGCTGAATCGTAGCCGCCGAAGAGGCGCCGCTTGAGCGAAATGAAGCGCCCGCTGGTGGCTGCGATGAGCGCGCGCCGATGAGTGAGCGCATACAATCGCCGCTGGGCCGCCCACGCTTCGAGGGTCTCGCCGCTGGTCAACAATCCCTGCAGAGTCGCGAGCGCCCCACGGAGACCCAAATCATCGGTACCGGAGCCGGAATCGCTCATGCATTACGCCTTGTCCTGCAGATGCGCCTCGAGGAACCAGAGATACTTGTCGATATCGCGGGAAATTCCGGTGAATAGGTCCGCCGTATCCGCATCGCCCAGCTCATCGGTGTCGGTAATCGCCGCGCGCACCACCTTGCCGTAAACCGACAACTGCGTGGATAGATAAAATAGATGATCCTTGCCGGCGGTGATGCTCAACGGATAGTTCTTTAGTTTGCTGCGCTTGGCCGCGACCGCTACCGTGCCTTCCGCGGTGCCTCCCAGGCTGGTGACCCGTTCGGCGATCTCGTCGATCTGCTCCAACACGACATCGGAGAGCTTGTCGAACAGCTCGTGCAGGGCGATGAAATTGGGACCTTTGACGTTCCAATGCGCCTGCTTGATTTGGGTCTGCAGATCAATGGCGTAAGCCAGCCGATCATTCAATATGCCGGCAACATTGCGGCGGACTTTCTCCGACAGATCGATCTTCGTCTTGTACATGGCGCGCCCCTTCGAAATAGCAAAAAAAACTAAAGGCTATTTTGCACTGCTTTGACGGCGAATCCCAAGAAAGAAAGTGATGTCGGGAGCGGTGTTCACGGCGGCATCTTCCGCGAAGCCAAATTCGATGCGCCAGCTTCGCCCCAGGCGGCGTATCGCACCGACGGTCAGCTGCAAGCTCGGACCTAGGAATCGGAGGTTACTGTCTTCGACCCGGCCCGTCTGGCCGTCGACCTGCGCTCGCAACGACCACGCCGACCCCAGAGCGCGCGTCGCCGCAAAGCGCGCAAACAGGGAAGTGCGATGCGCGGCGCCGGCAAATATTTCATCGCCGAAAGGCTGCGCCAGCCCAAGTTCCGCGGCCAACTGCCATTGCGGCCAACGCCAGGCAGCGTGCGCCCAAACCGCGCCATCCCAGGCACCGTCGCCGGTGAGTTTGGCGACCGAGCCCGTCGGTGCTTCCAATCCTCCCCATATGGAAATCGTTCGATGTGCGTCATCGATTGGATACCAGCCGAGCTCGCCGGAGATGTCGCCGAGGCTGGTCTGCGACTGGGTCAGGTCGATCCTGCCCCGGCCGGAATAGAAATAGACCAGTTGATTCTGGGGATAATAGGGCCTGTTTCCCGGGTTGAAGCCAAACCAGTGATGCCAATGATCGATGGTCGAATCCAAAAAGCCGCCGCTGTCATTGATGATGGGGACGGTAAATCGGAATCGCCAAGATTGATACAGCGCGTCATCGTAGCTGAGGCGAAGCGTGTGGCTTTCGCCGTCCACCAAGAGGCTCTCCTGCCCCCTGTTTTCCACGTTGAGCGTATTGCTGATCGAGAGCGTTGCCGATAAGTCCGCGCCGTCGGTCAAGCGATCATCGCTCGGCAGCGGCAGATAAAAGCCGCGGATGAGGGGATTTTCGTCCCGTACCTGAAAAAACTCATCGGCCCGCGCACGGCCTGCGCCTACGATGAATGCCGCCGCGGCGATGGACAAGAAGAGCGGGGCGCCACGCCCTGCTGCGCGGGGCGTGGCGCCCCGCATCAGCTCAGATCTCGGAGCGACGCATTCGCAGCTGGATGGCGGCGACGATCAACACGATTCCCACCGCGACTCCTATCCATGTCTCGGCACTGGTAAAAAATCCGCTGGGGTTGATCAGATGCCATACGCTGGGTACAGGTGAGCCGGCATTATCCACAACGCCGCCGTCGTGCGTCCAACTATACTTCGAGCCGTTGAAGGACACCGACGGAAGGGCGGTCAATCGCCGCATGATGATGTGGCCCACCATGCGCGTTCCAAAAAATACCCGCTCGAGGATATAGAGAAGGAGCGGCGGCAATACGGCCCACAACATGACCGCGCGCTTTGCATAAGCGGACACCAGCATTAACCAGCCGGCAACCGGCAGATACCACACGGCCGTCGTGACGATGGCGTACATCCACAGCACCTGTACCTGCCACCAGACGTCGGCGTTCCACAGCGAGCTGCCGATCGAGGCTCGTGCCCGTATCGACAGAATGAAGGCTGCGATCAGCGCCGTTGCATCGGCAGCCGCGAAATACACCAGCGGAATGATGATCACGCCTACCAAGAGTTTGCACAATACCGTCGTGACGTCCGACACCGGCAGGGACTTCCAGAACAAAATGCTGCGGTCCTTACGGTCCGTGTACAGGCAGTCCAGCAGATACCAGGTCGAATACACGCCCATCACCAGGTAGAACATCGCGCCGACGATCACCAAAAAGGCGGACGCCGCTTCCTCGGATTCCTGCGGCGAGGTAAGACGCGGAATGCTGACCTGACCGAACAAGGCGGCGAGCAGGAGCAGCCCGCCGAATACCGCGGGAATCATCCAGATGGCACGATTTTCCCAGAATTCCCGGCGGATGAGCCAGTTGCTGTTGTTCACGTTGCACCTCCCGAAAGCTTCGCGACGAAAAGATCGGAAACGCTGGGGGTGTGGATTTCGCCAAATCCCTCGAGTTTGACCGGATCGACATTTTCGAAATACAGCACGACCTTGCCGAGGATCTGACGCTCATAAAATGGCTTCTCGGCACGCGCCGCCTCCAGGCGATCGGCCGACACCGCCACCGCCGCAAAGCGCGTCGCCACATCCTCGAGCGAGCTGTCCAATACGATGCGGCCCTTGTCGATAAACACGATATCCGTCAGCAGATTTTCGACTTCCTCGACTTGATGAGTCGTGATCAAAATGGTTCGCGTCTCATCCATGTAGTCGTTGACCAGCGCGTCATAAAAGGCGCGGCGTGCGAGGATGTCCAACCCCAATGTCGGTTCGTCCAGCACCAACAGCTTGGCATCGATGGCCATGGTCAGCGCCAGATGCACCTGGGTTTTCATCCCCTTCGACAGCTCCCGCATCCGGCGTTTGCCGGTGATCTGGGTTTTGGCCAGGAATGCGCTGGCGCGATCGCGGCGAAAGCGCGGATGCACGCCGGCTACGAAATCGATGGCCTGGTCGACTCGCAACCAAGACGGCAGCACCGCCACATCGGCGATGAAACAACATTCGTTCATGAGTTCGGTGCGCTCGCGAAACGGTTCGCGGCCCAAAACGCTCAGATGACCTTCGTAATGGGTGAGGCCCAAAATGGCGCGCAAAGCGCTGGTTTTGCCGGCGCCGTTGGGACCGATGAGTCCGACGATGCGGCCCGCCTCGACCTTGAGGTTGGCGCGATCCAGCGCAATGTGAGCGCCGTATTTCTTGGTCAGATCTCGAGCTTCAATGAGCGCAGGCATAGTAGGTCTCATTCTTCTTTGGCATCGCTGCCGCGGGGCGGCGGTGCCGGGTGGGTAAGCGCCGGGGTTTGCGCAAATAGTTCTTCCGACGAGAATCCCAGCCGGTTTATGACGGCGAGAATCTGCGGCCAGTCTTCGTTCAAGAAGCGCTCGCGTTCGCCCGCCAGGAGCAGCCGCCGCGCGCCTTCGCTGACATACATGCCGCGGCCACGGCGTTTTTCGACTAGGTTTTCATCGACCAGCTGCTGATAGCCTTTCAGCACGGTCAGCGGGTTGAGCCGGTAGTCGGCAGCCACGGCCCTTACGGAGGGCAAGGGATCGCCCTCCTTCAGCGCACCCTCTAAAATGAGGGCCACCATTCGATCGCGCAGTTGGCGATAGATAGGTTGGTTGTCGTTCCAGTTCGGGTCCATTGCTCGCTCGATGTGCCGATCCCGCGTGTAGGGGACATATAGCACTGTAATCTACCAGAGCGCCGAGCTTCTAAAGGCTCAGGCCACGTTCGCAGTGATCGCCACGGTGCTGGCCAGCGAGGTCACCGCCGTCGGCTGCACAGTGAACAAGTAGGCCATGCCACCCATGATCGCGCCGTTGAACATCAGGGCGAGAGCGAGGGCAGTCAGTTTGGTTGAGATTGAGGTGTTCATGATCGTCTCCTATCAAGTGTTTCCGGTCTTCAGTCCGTCATCGAAGGTGTTTCGGTGACTTGGTGATATAGTAATATACAACACCACTACATGCAAGCACTTAATGATAAATATTTTACGTTGTAAGTACTTGTTTTTTAAGACAATACTAGAATAGCCGCGAAATCATTCAAAAATAATTACGCGCATTCGGTGGACTTTGCCCCCGAAGATCACGCCACGTATGCTGCGAACGATGGACTTTGTAGACGACGACGCGGGGTTGATGCTGCGCTACCGTGATGGCGACGCCGCGGCCTTTGCCGCGCTTTACAATCACTACAAAGGCCCTTTGTATCGATATCTTTTGCGCCATGTGCGCAGCGCATGTGCCGCAGCGGATTTGTTTCAAGAAGTTTGGTCGCACCTCATCGCGACGCGCGCGCGCTACGAGCCTCGCGCGAAATTCGCGACGTTTTTGTTTCACATTGCGCACAATTGCGCGATGGATTTTTTCCGGCGCGATTTGAATTTGCGCCGTGTGATGCCGGCGCACGACTCGGAGTCCTCGTTGCTGGAAGCCGAGGTCCCCGAGCATCAGCGTCCGGACAGAGTCGCCGAATTCGTCGAACAGCAATCCGCCGTGCTCGCCGCGGTCGCTGCGCTTCCCCAGGAACAGCGAGAGGCGTTTCTGCTGCGCGAGGAAACCGGATTGAACGTCGAGGAGATCGCGCGCATTACCGACGTACCGATTGAAACTGCCAAGAGCCGCCTGCGCTATGCGGTTCGAAAATTGAAAAACTCACTGCGCCCGATGCAGGAGCCGCAAGCTCTGCGGCTTCGAACTTATGCCTGACGAAACCGATGAACTCGATCAGTATCTGCGCGGCGGCAGCGACGTATCGTGTGAGTACAAACGCGAGTCCTCGCCCGAGCCGCCGCATGAACTCGATCGATTGGTGCTCGAATCCGCCGGTTCAATGAAATCCCGGACGCCGTTCAAGCGGAAAAACCTGGCGCCGTTTGCCCTCGCCGCGAGTGTGCTGTTGTCGCTCGCACTGGTGCTGGCGATGGTCTTCGGTCCGCAAGTTAAAAAAACCGACGACAAGCCGCAGGTGGTGCGCGTGCGCATATTCAAGAGCGAGCCGCCGCGCGCAACGCCGGCCTCGCCGCGCGACCGCAACCCGGTGCTCTGGCTCGAAGATATCAATGCGTTGCGCCGCGCCGGCCGCATCGACGAGGCGGACGTGGAAATGCGCCGCTTTCGCAGCGCCTATCCCGGCTACATCGTTCCCATCAGCGAGTGATATTCCTCAAGTGATACACCACCGCGTTTGCTCCTTGCGCTTAGTTTCGGCGCTGACGCTTTTTATGTTGACGATGGCCGCCGGCGAGCGAGCGAGCGCCGCTCCCGTGCTCATGATTTCGGTCGATGGACTGAAGCCGGAATACGTCCTGGATGCGGATGCGCACGGTCTCAGGATTCCGTTTTTGCGCAGCCTGATGCGCGATGGCGCATATGCCCGCGGCGTCACCGGCGTGTGGCCGACGGTGACCTATCCAAGCCATACGACGCTGCTGACCGGTCTCTCGCCGGCCGAACACGGCATCTACAACAACCTGGAATTCGATCCTAAGAACACCTTTGCGAATGCCTGGTATTGGTATGCGACGCAAATTCGCGCACCGACGCTGTGGCAGGCTGCGCATGAGGCCGGTCTATCCACCGCAAGCATCGGCTGGCCCGTGAGTGTTGGCGCTACATCGGTGGATTTTCTCATTCCGGAGTATTGGCGAGTGGCGCGCTTGACGGATGTCGATCCGTCCGACACCTTGCTGCTGGCGGCGGTCTCGCGTCCTGAAGGTCTGCTGCAAAAGATGCAGGCCCGTCTTGGCCCTTACATGCGAGGAAATGATCCGAGTCCGCCCGGCGATGAAATCAAGACCCGCTTCGCATTGGATATCCTCAAGACCCAGAAACCCAAGTTCATGACCATTCACTTGAGCTCACTCGACGAGGAGCAACACGCTCATGGTCCTTTCAGTCCGGAGGTGAATGCTGACCTTGAGGTGATAGATGGTCAACTTGCACAACTATTCGCCGCGTTCCGCGCCAACGACCCGAAGGCCATCGCGTTGGTGGTGTCGGATCACGGTTTCGTGCAAATCACTCACAGAGTAAATCTCATGCAGCCGTTTTTGCGCGCTGGACTGCTGCAGAGCGGCGGCTCGTGGAAAGCGCAGCCTTGGTCCGGCAGCGGAATGGCTGCCGTCATGCTGCACGATCCCGCCGATTCGCAAACTGAAACTCAGGTGCGCGATTTGCTGCAATCCATGAAGGCGGATCCCGACAACGGCATCGCCGAGATCCTGGAGCGCGGCGCCATCAAGCAGCGCGGAGCATTTCCCGACGCATCCTTTCTCATCGTCATGAAACTCGGCTACTACGCTCTGGCCGACGCAACCAGCCCGAAAGTTAGCGACATTCAGGGCACTCTAGGCAGCCATGGATTCTCGCCGGAATATCCCGAGATGCGCGCGGCTTTTTTCATCGCCGGGTCCGGAATCGCGCGGCATCGCGACTTGGGCCTGATCGATATGCGGCAGATCGCGCCCACCGTTGCAGGGCTGCTCGGTGTACGTATACCCACGGCGAGCCAATCGCCGCTGACCGTCCGTCAATGACGGTTCAGGGCAATATCGGATACCATTCTCGATTTTCGCGCGGGAGCTCGTCATGAAGAAGCCAGTCACCATCACCATCACGGGCGCCGCCGGCAATATCGGGTACGCGCTCGCATTTCGCGTAGCGTCAGGCCAAATGCTGGGCACTGACCAGCCGATCAATTTGAATCTCCTGGAGATCCCCGCGGCCAGTGCGGCCGTTCAGGGCGTCGTGATGGAATTGAATGACTGTGCCTTTGCAACCTTGAACAAGGTCACGGCAAGTTCCGACGCCAACGTGGGCTTCAAGGATTGCAATTTTGCGATGTTGGTGGGCGCCAGGCCGCGCGGTCCCGGCATGGAGCGCAAGGATCTCTTGTTGGAAAATGCCAAAATCTTCTCCGCGCAGGGCAAGGCATTGGAGGCGGTCGCAAGCCGCGATGTGCGCGTGCTCGTAGTGGGCAATCCGGCCAACACGAATTCGCTCATCGCACAACGCAACGCACCTTCATTGCCCCGCAACCACTTCACGGCGATGACTCGTCTGGATCACAACCGCGGGCTCGCACAACTCACCGAGAAGGCCGGCGCTCCCTTGGCCTCCGTCAAGAAGGTCATCATCTGGGGCAACCATTCGGCCACTCAGTATCCGGATCTGCACCACGCCACCGTCGAGGGCAAGCCGGCGCTCTCGTTGGTGGATCAAAGTTGGTTCAAGGACAGTTTCATTCCCACCGTGCAGCAGCGCGGCGCCGCCATTATCAAGGCACGCGGCACTTCCTCCGCGGCCTCCGCGGCGGCGGCGGCGATCGATCATGTGCATGATTGGATGCTGGGCACACCCTCGGGCGACTGGGTGAGCATGGGCGTCCCTTCCGATGGCAGCTACGGCATACCCGAGGGGGTCGTTTATTCCTATCCGGTCACCTGCCAGGGCGGCGAATACAGCATCGTCCAGGGATTGGCCATCAATGAATTCAGCCGCGAAAAAATGCAGGCAACGCATCGCGAGCTGCTGGAAGAGCGCGACGGCGTCAAAGACTTGATCTAAAAAAGGGGCGGTCCGATGCATGACCTGTTGATGCCGGCCATCGTCGTCGGCTGGCTGGTGTTGTTCCTGGGCGCCATTTGCGTTCTCGCCTATCGGCGCGCCAGTCTCGCGGCGAGCACCGGCGTGCTGCTGGTGCTGCTCGCGCTTTATTGGGCGCTCGGAGCCGCTCCGCTGTGGTGGAGAGTCGCGCTTTCCGTGCCTTTCACGATTCTGCTTCTTTTCAATATCCGGCCGCTGCGCATTCAAATGCTGACGCGGCCCTTCATGAAGAAATATCGCAAGCTGCTTCCCGCCATGTCCTCGACGGAACGCGAGGCGCTCGATGCGGGCACGGTCTGGTGGGACGGCGAATTATTCACCGGCGGCCCGAACTGGCAAAAGCT
>Ga0210398_10001454_pt1 | contig 24508 bp, 19 predicted proteins | sample IncBWC4OmetaG_FD_161047 | JGI IMG/M metagenome (GOLD analysis project Ga0210398, IMG submission 161047) | Forest soil microbial communities from Barre Woods Harvard Forest LTER site, Petersham, Massachusetts, United States - Inc-BW-C-4-O | ecosystem: Environmental > Terrestrial > Soil >...
CCTGTCTTCGGGGTGCAGCGTGTCTTCGAATGCGGCCCGCACTACAAACTCTGCGCCGCACTCCGCTCTCCACGCCATGCAGTTCGAAAGTTCTTCTGCGATTCCATTCACCAGGAATTTTTTCTGGGGCACGGCCACGGCCGCGTATCAGATCGAAGGCGCATGGCAGGAAGCCGGCAAGGGCGAATCGATCTGGGACCGCTTCGCGCACACTCCCGGCAAGATCAACAGGGGCGACAACGGGGACGTAGCCTGCGATTCCTATCATCGCTGGCACGAAGATATCGCGCTCATGCGGGCGATGAATTCGAACAGCTACCGCTTTTCGATTTCCTGGCCGCGCATTCAGCCCACAGGCTCCGGCTCGGCGAACGCCCCGGGGATCGATTATTACAGCCGCCTCGTGGATGGCTTGCTGGCCGCCCGGATCCGGCCGTTTGTCACGCTCTATCACTGGGATTTGCCGCAGCCGCTGGAAGAGGCCGGAGGCTGGCCCAATCGCGACACCGCCTCTCGGTTTGCCGAGTACGTGGACGTGGTGGCGCGCGCCCTGGGCGATCGCGTTTCCGACTGGATCCTCTTCAACGAGCCCGCCGCCTTCACCTACCGGGGATATCTTCAGGGCAAGTTCGCTCCCGGTCAGCAGAGCCTCCTCGATTTCCTGCGCGCGTCCCATACCGTGAATCTCGCCCAGGGCGACGGATTTCGGGCGTTGAAAGCAACTTTTCCCCAGGCGCGTGTGGGAACCGCCTTCAGCATGTCGGCGTGCGAGCCGGCCACCAACTCCGAGCAGGACCAGCTGGCAGCGGAGCGCGCTCACGCCATCACCAACCTGTGGTTTCTGGAACCGGCACTGAAGGGAAAATATCCCGAGGCATTTACCTTCTTACCGGAGACTGCCATGAAAATTAGGGATGGCGACTTCGGCAAGATGAGAGCGCCGCTCGATTTTATCGGCATCAACCTCTACTACCGCACCATCGCCTCTGCCCCCGATGCGATCGAGCGCTTGTCTCACCCGCAGCAATGGCTGTTCCCGGTGAAGATGGTGGGGGGCGAGGAAGGCCCGAAGACCGACATGGGATGGGAAGTCTGGCCGCAGGCGCTGTATGACATGGTCATGCGCATCACCCGCGACTTTAATCGACCGGTGATTGAGATTACCGAAAGCGGATGCTCCTACAACGACGGGCCCGACGCGAGCGGCGTGATTCATGACACGCGGCGCATTGATTATCACCGGCGATATCTGCAAGCGCTGGCCCGCGCCATGGGCGATGGCGCCGACGTGCGCGGCTACCACGCGTGGAGTTTGATGGACAATTTTGAGTGGGCGGAAGGTTTCAGCCAGCGCTTCGGCCTGGCCTATGTGGACTTCAAGACGCTCGAACGCACCCTCAAAGACTCGGGACGATGGTATGCGAAAGTGGCGGCGGAAAATGCACTTCCCGCGCACCCTGACAGTTAGCGGTTCCCGTCCGAGAGCGGATCATTTCTGCTGCATCACCAGTTCGCCGTCCTGCACTTTGAGGTCGCCAACGTTCTCTGGAAGCTTCATCCGGTCGCGCTGCTCGAAGAGCTTTTTCTGCAGCGCGGGATTCACCAGCGAAACCGGCACGCTGAGATCGCCCATTTTAAATTCCGTGGGCTCGAACGTGGCATATCCGTCTTTCGACGATAGATGGCCCGATACCGTCAACCATACATCTTTGCCGGCGATTTCGGTCAGAAATTGGCCGTGCACGGTATCGCCGTCGAAGCTCACTCGCTGGTCCTTGATGTTGGGCTCACCGGCGCCCAGATTGGACTCGGGCGAGAGTTCCCCGGCCCCGGCTCCTACGGCCTGGGCCAGTGCCGCGCCCACTTCGTCGGAGTTGAGACGAACCTCCGCCTTCGGCGGCGTGGTGGGAGAAATCGTTGGCTGCGTCGAAGCGGGTGCGGTGTGAGAATTCACGCTGGAAGCTGACGCCGGCTGCTGGGCAGCCTGTTCGAACTGCTCCATCTTTTGCCCGAACGATTGCGCATTCGCCGCGATGGCCGCGGGAGTTTGCGGCTGCGCTACGGGGGCCGGCTTTTTCAATACCAGAACAACGGCCCCGAGCGAGGCTACCAGCGTAGCGATGCTAATAATGCGGTCCAACCTAATTTTCATGGCAGCTCTCGATCGGTCGGCCCGATCCGACAGGGCCCGGGATCATGGTATCGCGCGGTGGGAGCGGAAATCAGATTGCCGAAGTCCCGGAGGGCGGGTGGTACTTAGGTCACATGGTGAGAGGGTCGAGATGGTGATCAATCCAGTTTCCGGGTAAGGAGTTCATTGACTAGTTGCGGATTCGCCTGCCCTTTGGATAATTTCATGACCTGACCGACAAAGAAACCGAGCATGGTCTTCTTGCCGGCGCGGTATTGCTCCAACTGTTTGGGATTGGCGGCGATCATTTCCTCGATCATCTTTTCCAAGGTTGATGTGTCGCTGGACTGTTGGGGACGGCCTTCCGCTTCGTAAACCTCGGGGAAGTCCTGCTGGCGCACGAAGCACAGGTCGTAGAGATCCTTGAGCATTTTGCCGGAGATTCGGCCGCTCTCGACCAGATCGGCGGATGCCGCTATGCCGTTCATGGAAATCGGGGAGTGCGCAAGCTCGATGCCTTTGGCCTTCAGACGGCCCATCAGTTCCCCCTGCACCAGGTTGGCGACACGCTTGGGATTCTTCGCGGCCTGGGCGGCGGTCTCGAATTGATCGGCCAGCGACTTCGAAACGGTCAGCACCTGCGCATCGTATTCGGTGATGCCGTACTCCTTCACCAGGCGCGCGCGGAGGGCTTCCGGCAGCTCGGGCAGAGTCTTGGCGATCTCGGCACGCCACTTCTCGTCGACCACTAAGGGCACGAGATCGGGCTCGGGAAAGTAGCGGTAGTCGTGCGCCTGCTCTTTGGAGCGCATGCTAAAGGTCTGGCCTTCGTGGGCATTGTAAAGGCGGGTTTCCTGGGTGATCTTGGAGCCGGATTCGACCACTTCGATTTGGCGTGCGATCTCGTAGATCAGGGCCTCGCGGATGAAGCGGAACGAGTTCACGTTCTTGATTTCGGTCTTCGTGCCTAACTCTTTCTGGCCGCGCGGACGAACACTGACATTGGCATCGCAACGCAGCGAACCTTCCTCCATGTTGCAGTCGCTGACGCCGGTATAGAGGATGATTTCTTTCAGGCGAGTCAGATATTCGTAAGCTTCGTCGGGGGTTCGGAGGTCAGGCTCGCTGACGATTTCGATCAGCGGGACCCCGGTGCGGTTGAGATCGATGGCAGTTTTTTCCGAGGCGTCAGGAAAGCCCTCATGCAGACTCTTGCCGGCATCTTCTTCGAGATGCACGCGGGTGATGCCAATCTTCTTCCTGTCCGTTCCGACTTCGATCGAGCCATGCTCGGCGAGCGGCTTGTCGTATTGCGAGATCTGGTAACCCTTGGGCAGGTCGGGATAGAAATAATTCTTGCGCGCGAAGATGGAGGTTTCGTTGATCGAGCAGTTCAGAGCCAGGGCGGCCCGCGTAGCGAATTCGACCGCCTTACGGTTCAATACCGGCAAGGCGCCGGGCATGCCCAGGCAAACCGGGCAAACATTGGTATTCGGCGGAGCGCCGAAGCGAGTGGAGCAGGAGCAGAAAATCTTCGACGCCGTCAGAAGTTGCACGTGCACTTCGAGACCGATGACCGGTTCATAGGTTGTGCGAGCGACAAGGGAAGGGTCCGCGGTGGTCGACATATCTGGTGATTATACGGCCACTCCCGGCTGGGGTCGCGAGCATCGAGGCGGGGGATGGTTGGCCGGCTGCGGCAGTTATTTCGCCAGCCCAATCTCGAAGTACATCAGCTCCGTGCCCTTGGCATCATCGACACCAGTGAAATAGATACGCGCGCCTTCCACCGGGGAGGAAACGTCTTCGACGTCGAAGAAAAAAAATCCGGATTGCGTGGTATGGGGCTCGACCGCCTTGGCGGCGAATTGTGAGGTTTCGATTTCATCTCGTTCCTTCTGGCTGATCGTGCCTTTCACTTTCTTGTGCGGGACAGGAAAGGGCAGAGGTGTGGCCGGGTTGGTGTTGGCACGGGGATTGGAAATGCGGCGGAAGATGTCGTCGGGAGTAATGGGCGTGAGTTTAGCGCGGCCGGCGGTGGTGAGCGTGACCTGCATTTTGGCGATGGAGATGGGCTGGTCGCCGTCATTGGTGACGATGAAAAAGATGGGAAGCAAACCGTGCTCCTGGAAGTTGACGGAGAAAATCTTTGCCTTGTCGGGCGAGTCATAGGGGTCGGCGGCGATGGCGACCTTCTCGACCGTGTGATCGTCGTGCGCGGGATAGGTTCTGGCGGGCTGCGCGGAGGGTTTTACAAAGTCTTTCGCCGCGAGCTGGACCGCGGAGCCCATTACGGCGCAGGAGACGACCAGGATGCGGACAAACCGAGCTTTCAGCGCGGGCTGCATACTTTCGATTATAGAAGGTAGTGCGACTGGGGTCGCGGGCGGGTTCTAAGGGACGACTTTCCCAAAACCTCAAACCCGGAGACCCAGAGGACACCGCCGTACACAGGGTAGATCTTTGGTTAGAATGGCTGGAATTGATCACATCTCTTTACAGTTTTCTCTACAGCATGGCGCTGGCGTTGGCGCTGTTGGCGAGCCTGCCTTACTGGATCTTTCAGATGGCGCGCCATGGAAAGTATCACAAGGCTCTGGCGGAGAGGTTGGGGCAAGTACCGTCGCGGCTTCGTTTGCCGGCTCGACGGGATCCGACGATCTGGGTTCATGCCGTCTCTGTAGGGGAGGTGCTGGCGGTTGCCGGATTGGTGGGGGAGCTGCAGCACGGTTTTCCGCGGCACAGGATTTTCGTTTCGACCACCACCGACGCCGGCCAGAGGCTCGCCGCGAAGCGATTCGGTGAGGCCAATGTATTTTATTTTCCGATGGATTTCGCCTTCGCGGTTCGCCCCTACTTGCGGTCGCTCCATCCAGAATTAGTGATCATGCGGAGACCGAGTTCTGGCCCAACTTTATGCGTCTGGCGGATGCCAGCGGGGCGCGGATTGCGATTGTCAATGCGCGCATCTCGGACCGGTCGTGGCCGCGGTACCGGCGATTCCGCGGCTTGATTCGAAAAGTACTGGCGAACGTGGACCTCTTCCTGGCGCAGACGGAAGAGGATGCAACCCGATTGCGAGATCTTGGCGCGGGCGCGAAACGGGTGCGGGTCACGGGAAATCTGAAGTTTGACATTCCTGTCCCCGCTCCCCCGGCGATCGTGGAGAGCGTGCGGGAATCGATCCGTGCCAGCGCTGCCGGGCCGATGCTGGTGTGCGGCAGCACTGTCGAGGGAGAGGAGCCGCTACTGCTGAAGGCATTTGAAAACGTGCTGGTGCCATATCCAGGCGCGGGGATGATTCTTGCTCCCCGTCATCCCGAGCGCTTTCGATCGGTGGCGGAGCTGCTCGAGCAGATGTCGATCCGCTTTTGGAGACGATCGCTTTGGCATGGCGAGGCTTTGAACGGCGGAGTACTTCTGCTGGATACGATCGGGGAGCTGGCGGCTCTTTATGCGCTCGCCGACATTGCTTTTGTGGGCGGAAGCCTGGTGCCACGCGGCGGTCACAATATCGTTGAGCCGGCGCAGTACGGCGTCGCCACGGTGGTGGGAAATCACACGGAAAACTTCCGCGACATGGTGAAGCTGTTTCGCTGCCGGGACGCGGTGCGGATTGTCGGTCCAGCGGAGTTGCCACTGGTGTTTTTGGAGCTGCTGGCCAACCACGCCGAGCGGAAAGCACTGGGACGGCGCGCCGCCGAAACCCTGCGCTCGCAGATTGGAGCGACGGCGAGGACACTGAACGAACTCGAGCGAATGATGGCGCGGGAATGAACCTCAATCCTTTGTCAGCGCTGTACGGTGCGGCGGTGGGGGCACGCAATGGGCTTTACGACCGCGGATGGCTGGGTTCGCGCCGGCTGGAGGGATCCGTGATCAGCGTGGGGAACGTTTCGGCCGGGGGGGCGGGAAAGACTCCGTTCGTTATTTTGCTGGGCGAGTTGTTCAAGGCACGCGGAATTCGCTTTGACGTGCTTTCGCGCGGTTATGGCCGCAAGACTCGCGGGGTTCTGCTCGTGGATCCGGGCGGGCTGCCGCGGGATTTCGGGGACGAGCCGCTGCTGATGGCCCGGCGGCTCGAGGTTCCGGTGGTGGTCGGCGAAGATCGCTTCCATGCCGGCCGCTTTGCCGAGAGGCAATTCGGGCCACAAATCCACTTAGTGGACGATGGGTTTCAACATCGTGGCTTAGCCCGCGACTTCGATATTGTTCTGGTAACCCCGGAGGATGCGCGCGACCGGCTGCTGCCCGCGGGCAGACTTCGCGAGCCTCTGCGTGCGCTCGAGCGAGCCGACGCGGTGGTTCTGAGCGGTGGCGCCTCGGCCGCCTCGTTTCCACTCGTGGGAAAAACGGTGTGGCGGGTGCGACGGGGAATTGTCCCCGAAAATGTTCCTCCGCGGCCGCTGGTGTTCTGCGGGATCGCCCGGCCGCAGAATTTCGTTTTGCAGCTGCGAATCGCCGGGGTTGATGCTGTCGCGGAGGCATTTTTTAGCGATCATCATGCCTATACGGTCAAAGACATACGGGATTTATTAGAACTGAGACAACGGAGTGACGCCGGCGGCTTCGTCACTACGGAAAAAGATGCGGTGAACCTGGCGGGCTATCTTGACGCGCTGGCGCCGCTGGCCGTGGTTCCGGTGAAAATGGAAGTGGCCGACGCAGCTAACACTGTGGATACCATGCTGCGCGTAATCGAGGAACGCCGCTCCCGCTCGTGAGAAAATGCGCAGACGGGCAACCGGCGGAGGCTGACACCGATCGCATGACAAAGCTTTTGAAGGAAACCGAGCGCCTGCAGAAGATTATCGAAGCATTCCCCAAAGTCACCCTTACGGTTCTGGGGGATCTGGTCGCCGACGAATTTGTCTACGGGGAAATCTCGCGCGTGTCGCGAGAGGCTCCGGTACTCATCCTGAAACATCGCGAGCGCACCCTGGTGCCAGGGGGTGGCGCGAACGCGGTTAACAACCTGGCGGACTTGGGAGTGAACGTGCTGCCGGTGGGAGCGATTGGGGACGATGAGCCGGGACGAATGCTGTTGAAGTTCTTCCGTCACAAGCGCATTCCGATCAGTGGCGTTCTGAAAGACAAGAGCTATACCACGGTCACGAAGACGCGCATCCTGGCGGGCATGACCCACAACACGCGGCAACAAGTGGTGCGAGTGGATCGAGAGCCCGAGAACCCTCCGAATCGGCACTTGACGCGGGAACTGTTTCTAGCGGCGCGAGAATACTTACGGGCGTCGGACGCACTGCTGGTTTCCGACTACGGATATGGGTCGGCGAGTCCGGCGATTGTGAATGCCTTGCGGCAGGCAGGACGGCGGAGAGTTGTGCTGGTGCCTTTGATCCTCGACTCGCGATATCGACTGCTCGAATATTCGGGCGCCACGGCTGCCACTCCGAACGAAGCCGAGGTGGAAGCTGCGCTCGGGGTTCAGATTGGCCAGAACTGGGAAAAGTTGAATGAGGCCGGGCAGCAGATTATGGAGCGGATGAGGCTGCAGTCGCTGCTGATCACGCGCGGGCGCGATGGCATGGTGGCCTTCGATCAGGGGCGGGAGCCGGTCGATATTCCGATTTTTGGTTCGGACGAGGTTGCCGATGTCACGGGCGCGGGCGATACCGTGATCGCCGCCTTCAGCGCAGCCTTGGCGGCGGGAGCCACCACGGAGGAAGCCGCGCAGCTGGCCAACTATGCGGGTGGAATTGTGGTGATGAAGCGCGGCACGGCAACCGTTTCGCGGGCAGAGCTGTTGCGCGCAGTGGAGCAGGCACCACCTTCAACCAGGCCGCATTGATTTGAAATAGCCACCATGGAACACAAGAAAGTTCTGGAGCGTAGCGAACTGCGGGAGCAGGTGGAAAGGTGGCGGCGCGCTGGTGAGCGCATCATTCTGGCCAATGGCAACTTCGATTTGTTGCATGTGGGCCATGTGAGGTATCTGCGGGGCGCGAAGCAGTTCGGCGGCAAGCTGGTGGTCGCCATCAACTCCGATGAGTCGGTGCGGACACTCAAAGGCACAGGCCGTCCGATCATGCCGGCAGAGGAGCGCGCCGAGATCGTTGCGGCGCTGGCCGATGTGGATGCGGTCGTGATTTTTCCCGAGCTCGACGTGCGCGCGCTCATCGGCGAGATTCGTCCAGACATTCAGGCTAAGGGGACCGACTACACGGAGAACTCCGTTCCCGAACGCGATACGGTGGCGGAATATGGTGGGCGGGTGGCGATCGTGGGCGATGCCAAGCAGCATTCCACCAGCGAGATTATCCGTTCGCGGCTGACGCCGAGGAAGCCGTGAGCTTATCCCCGCCAGGAAAACAATTTGCACGCCTTCTGGTGGTGCGCCTGGGCGCCATGGGAGACGTCATCCATACCATGCCGGCGGTTCAAGCCCTACGGGAGGCCTTTCCGCAGGGCTTCCTGGGCTGGTTGATTGAGGAGCGCTGGGCTGAGTTGCTGTGTGCCGCGGGAGCTTCGAGACGTGGCCCCCGGTCGCCCGTGCGGCCGCTGGTGGACGAAGTGCACACGGTGAACCTGAAGGCGTGGGGAAGCTCCTTATTTTCGATCTCCACGGTCCAGCAGATCGCCACGGTTTGGAACGACGTGCGGGGGGCGCACTATGACCTTGCCATCGATCTGCAGGGCGCGATGCGGTCGGCGTTGCTGGCGCGGTGGTCGGGGGCGCCGACGGTGTATGGCGCTGCCGAGCCGCGGGAGTCGCCCGCCAGCCTTTGGTACACGCGGAAGGCGGTTGCGCGCGGCCGGCATGTGGTCGAGCAGAATCTTTCGGTGGCCGCGGCAATCACGGAGGGGGACGCGAAACTATCCCGGAGGGACATTTCTTGCCAGCTTCCTCACGATCCCCAAGCCGAGATGCGGGTCGAGCGACAACTCACGGAACGCGGCGTCGGCGAATTTGCCATTCTGAATCCGGGCGCGGGGTGGGGCGCGAAGCGATGGCCGGCCGAGCGATACGGCGAGGTTGCCTGTGGGCTTGCGAGGCTGGGCTTAGATTCGATTCTCAACTACGGCCCGGGCGAAGAGGCGTTGGTGCGCGTCGCCGAGGCGGCCAGCGCCGGGACGGCTCAGGGAATGAGTTGCAGCATCACGGAATTGATCGCATTGACGCGGCGTGCAAGATTGTTTATTGGTGGCGACACCGGGCCCCTGCATCTGGCGGCAGCGTTGAGCATTCCGCTGGTCGCAATCTATGGGCCGACGGATCCGGCGCGCAACGGGCCTTATGGAGCCAGCGGGGTTGTGCTGCGCCATCCGGAGAGCCTCACCTCGCATACGCGGCGGGCCGCGGCGGAGGAGGGATTGCTGGCGATCGGGAGTGAGGCTGTGGTTAGGGCGGCGAAGCAGCTGCTGAGCGAATGATGGATCGGATTTCCGAATAACTCATGGCGGGGTGGTCACAAATCGCGCGGCGGATTCGGGTGCCGCTGGGATTCTTGTTTGCGGTGCTTTATTTCTGGCTGGCGCGGCCTTCCTGGCGTTCCATGATGCTGGGTACGATTTTGATTGTGCCTGGGCTTCTGATTCGCGCCCTGGCTTCGGGGCATGTGCGCAAGAACGAAGCGCTGGCAACCTCCGGTCCTTATGCTTATACGCGCAATCCGTTGTACCTGGGATCACTCTTGATCGGGTGGGGATTCGCGGTGGCGGCGCGCAGTTGGTGGGTGGGGGTGGCGCTCGTCGTGATGTTTTTCGCCATCTACGTTCCCGTGATCGGTGACGAAGAGGCGTTTCTGCGGCAGAAGTTTCCTGAGTTCGAGGAATATGCGCGGCGGGTGCCGAGGATGTTTCCGAGGTTGAAGCGCGCATCCGGCGAGGACTCGGCGGGATTCTCTGTCGACCTGTATCGAAAGCATCGCGAGTACAACGCGCTCGTGGGAGCGGTGGGGATGATGGGAGCCCTTATTGTGAGGATGACCCTGTTCCCCAGTTAGCCCGCCAAAGCTATTTCTGTGCGACCAATTCCCTCGCCCGGTTCAACTCCGGCCTCGTAGAGTTTGATCCCTCACAGATTTTCAGCAACAGCGCGTAGTATTCCGTCGCGTCGCTCTGCTTGCCGGCGGCTTCGGCAGCGCGGGCAGCGCCGTAGAGGCCGTTGAAGCGGTTGGGATTCAATTTCAGGTCGGTTTGATATTCCACCAGGGATTGCTGAGGACGCTTGGCCTCGAGCAACATGTCAGCCAACTGTTCGCGCGCGGGAATACCTTCCGGTTCGTTGCCCAGTTTGTCGGTCTTATCGGCCAGAGCGCGGAGGTTGGCGACGGCTTCATCCTCTTTTCCTTCAGCATGCGCAACCCAGGCAGCGGCTTCCTGATAATCCTCGCCAACAGCCTCGGCATATTCGGATTTCCGGTCGGCGACGAACTGCTTGCGAATCACCTCAATCTGCTCCAGGTCTTGGTGGGCCTGCGCGAGATTGCCGCTGCGAGCCGCGCCAATGGCGCGCGCCCAATAGGTGATGGACTGATCTCCGCGAAGCGAGCCGGGCACAACCCGCAACGCCGCGGCGTCGGACCAGTGGCGAAGTTCGAGATCGTAAATCGCTGGGAACTTGGTGAGGGCGTTGGTCTCCGGATCGAAATCGGAGCCATACATCGACTTCATTTTCGGCATGGCCTTGACTTCGTCGATCACTTTGGCGGCATCGGCCTCACGCCCACTTTGCAGATACGCGTAGATCAGAAAATCCATGGCGTGGAACTGGTGGCCTTCGCCACCCATATGCATGGCCGCCGTCTTGCGGGTGGCGGAGATGGAGGCGAGATTCGAGTTAATGTCGTCCTGCCACAGGCCTACGCGGGCGAAGATATGCGAAGGCATGTGCAGTGCGTGCGGGGCCGCGGGCGCGACCTCCGCATAACGACGGGCAGCGGGCAATCCCAGCTGCGCCAGTTGCGGCTTGTCGTAGGCGTGAATCAGGTAGTGGGCCACGCCGGGATGGTCGGGCTCGGTGGCAAACAATTTTTCGAGAACGGCAGCGGCCTGCTTGCGATTGGTGAAGGTTTCATCGTCGTGCGGCTCAGAGGCGAGTAGCGCGAGTGCGTAGAAGACCGCCGCCTCATGATCATCCGGATAGGACTCGTACGCCTTCTTCATCGCATCCGAATAGGCTTTGGCGCGAGCTTCGTGGTTCAATTTTTTGGAGTTGCTGTAGAAAACCGTGATGGCCGAGAGATATGCCTGCTCACGCGGAGTGGTCGGGCCATCGGTGGTTTTTGCTTCGTGGACCTCGTCGACGCCGCGCTGGATCACCTTGTCGTCAGGGTTGTTCCAGAGCTGGTGCCATAGGCTCATGGCCACACCCCAATGCGCCATAACGCAATGAGGGTCATCGACGGCAATCTGGGTGAACTCTTTTTCCGCCTCTTCGTACCAGAAGGAGTGCAGCAGGGCTACGCCACGCTCGAAGGATTTTTGCACATCGGGCTGGCAGGAAACTGGGAAGCGTACCGTGCCCAATTGAGCGGTGGTCAGGTCTTCATGGTGAGGGTGATTTTGATCATCGTCGGCTGCGGCAGTACTGGCCAAAACAGCAAACAAGGACAAAGACAAAGACAAAACGAACAGACGCCACCGGACGCGTTTCATAGCGAACCCCACTGAGAAGCGAGTTTAGCCGCGCGACAGGAAAGGGTCAAACGGTCAGAAAAGGACGTTTGTCTGCCTATCGAGCGACATTAGTAGTGTTTCGGCCGTTCCTGCTGCACTTCGTCGCCATCGGACTTGGGTAACGTCGCGAGCCCTGGGCGGGCTTTTCTCACTCCGGCGAATCATGGCGGGAAACGGAACTCACGCAATTCCGCTATTTAGCCGACCCGCGGGGAGTAGCCATCAATTTGCGCCCTGGGCAAGAGCAGCGCCACGTTTCCTCGAGGCAAGCGAAGCGAGTCGGATCCCATCCACGGCTCCCGACAGGTTAGAGATCGTTGCCTGGATACGCGCGCAGCGCTTAGCGCGCCGCAACTTCGTCCAGGCGGGCATTGGTCCTTTGATGGATCAGCTCGGGCAGCGAACCGCACGGCGGCGAGCTCTGCACACCACGGAGCTGATTGCGGAACTTAATCCGCTCTTACCGGGCTGGGGCGAGTCTACAAATGCGCCCACGTCCGCAAGCTCTTCCAAAGGTGGAGGGTTTGGCCGCTGATCCAAATTACCGCTTAAGTGTGACAGTGAAGGGACGGTCCCTCACGATCCAGCCCCGAACCCACTTGCCAGGTTTGGGTAGCAATTTGGTAGCTAATTGCGCCGAGTATTGACGGGCCGACGCTGGCACGAGAGGAGGACGCGGCGTATTCTTTCCAGATGACGCCCCGATTTAAGCGAATTGTGGAAGCAGCTGCATGGTTTGTCGCAGGTTTCGTGGTCCACATGTTGCTGCTTCACTTCCACCATCACCCCGGATAGACCAAGACAAGAAAGGATTTGTTCGATGCACGAAAGCCCTTCGCTTGCGCGAAGGGCTTTCGTTGGGGGGAGGGACTTGAGCAGAGGCGCTCGCGGTCCCACAACTTGGAGCAAAATTACTTTGGCTGCTGTTGCTGGTCAGGGGTGGCGCCGGGAGCCGAAGAATTGCTGGAGAGTTGCTCCAGATCGTTCTTCAGCAGGCTGATTTCCACGCGCCCGCCGCTCATGTGCTTCGTCTTGCCGTTGTCGTCGGCGCTGGCCACGGGGGCGTTACCCATGCCCACAAGATAAATCCGGTAAACCGGAATCTCGTTGTTCAGGACCATATAGCGCACGACCGACTCGGCCATCTTCTGCGAATTGGTGATCGCAGTCTGGCCCTTGCCGGAAGAGAAGCCTTGCACCTCGATAATGTAACCGCGCTGGCCCTTGACGCCGCCGGCCATCTCGTCGAGAGCATCCTTGGCGTTCTTGCTGAGCACCGTCTGGCCGGGACGGAAGCGAATCTCGGTCTGGTTGGAAGCCTTGTACTGGTCGATGTTACCCACCACGGTTTCGACGGTCTGAATGCGAGTGGTAGCCTGCTGCGCGCTCTGCTGCGCCATGGTCGCCTTGTTCCCGGCGTCGATGGCGTGCTGGTCGGCGTCATTGGCTTTGTCGGAAGCCATCTTGATGCCAGCCTGTGCCCGTGAGTCGACGTCTTTGATCGCCTTGCCGTTGGCCGCGGTCAGATCATCAAGCTCGTTAACGCGGTCGCGGATGGGATCGGTCTGGCGCTTTACATAGCTCTTGCGGGCGAACGGATTCACCCGTCCCCAGAAACCTTCCCGGGCTGGAGCCTGCAGCGGCTGCTTGCCCGTACCCGTCATGCTGTCGTTGGACTGGGTGGTCTGCGACGCGGCGGGCGCGCTGGATTGATCTTGCGTAGACGAAGGTGAAGTTTGCGCGAAGGCCGGAAAAGCCAACACCGCGGCCAACGGCAAGCTAACTAATATACGGCTGTTCATAACAACTTCCTCCATTTTGGGGGAGCGTTTGGGGGCTCCACTCCAGCACGCCAAAGGGCGTGTTGCGTGATTTTTAGTTGCGTCCCCTGAAACTAACGGCATACGCTGACGCAACGCATACCGAAACCGCAAAACTTAGGCATCGCAAACATTCGGCGCCTGCCCTTGCTATTACAGTTCAGATGCCAAAACGCGCTTTCCGGTTTGGGTCCTAAATGCTTGATATCTAAAGAGATTGTACCCTCTTTCTACGGCAAGGGTAGTCTGCAGAGGTTTGCGCAGGGTAATTTTGGCAAACCTGATATAAAAACTGCGTGGAACGGCGAACTTCAGGAGGGAGACCAATCTTGGGATCTACGACTGCGAGAGATGTAAGGAAACCCGCTACATTAGGGGCACTCACGGTGAAGCGAGTCCTGATCTTGGTGTTGGCCGGCACGATTTTGAGCGGCGATCGGTCACGGGCGGAATCCGCTGCCATCCCAGAACAACCGGCTCGCGCGATGGCTTCTTCCGGAATTCCTGCCGACCACATGCAGCAGTATTCCGATTTGGCTCTGACCTGGATGCAGGAATACCTGCGCATCAACACCACGAATCCTCCCGGCCATGAGATGCGCGCGGTCTCATTTTACAAAAAGATTCTCGACCAGGAAGGCATAGAAAATCGCGCCTTCGAATACACGCCGGATCGCGGTGATCTGTGGGCGCGCCTGAGACATACGTCAGCCCAATCCAAGCGGCCGATGGTTCTACTGAATCACATGGATGTAGTCACCAGCGATCCGACGCACTGGAGGGTTTCACCGTTTAGCGGCGAGATCAAAGACGGCTGGCTTTGGGGCCGCGGCGCACAAGACATGAAAGACGAGGGCCTGGCGCAACTGGTGGTGATGGTGATGTTGAAGCGGGAGAGGGTTGAACTTGATCGAGACGTGATTTTCCTGGCTGTAGCCGACGAAGAGGCCGACGGAACCGGTACCGACTGGTTCATTGCGCACCAGCGGGACTTGCTGGGAAACGCGGAATTCTTGATCAATGAAGGTGGTGAGAACCTACTCGATCAGGGGAAGGTGAGATACGTGGGCGTGGACGTGGGCGAGAAGACTACCTTCTGGTTGCACGTGGTGGCGCATGGTCGCCCGGGGCACGCCTCGCGGCCCATCGCCGATTCCGCGCCGAATCGTCTGGTTCACGCGCTCGACCGCATTCTCGCCTATCGCACGCCTTTGAAGGTTCTGCCCGTGGTAGAAGAATTTCTGTGCGAGATGGCGCCGTACGAGCCGCCCGAGGAGGCACACGAGTACCGCAACATTCGCAAAGCCATCGCAGACAAGAAATTTCAGCAGGAGGTAGAGAAAGACGAATCGCTGACCTTTCTGCTGCGCGACACCATTTCACTGACCATGATGGGCGCCTCGGAACAGACCAACGTGATCCCGCCGGAGGCCTGGGCGAACCTGGATGTTCGAATTCTGCCTGGCGGAGATCCGAAGGCGCTGCTCGAACAAATTCGGCGGGTCGTGGAGGATCCGAATGTTACGGTCGAACCGCTGAACGCAGAGTTTCGCGAGGCCAACTACTCGCCGACGAATACGGCGCTCTACCAGGCGATTCGCAAAGTTTCGGCCAAGTATTTCCCGGGGACGCCCGTGGTGCCGCATATTACCAGCGGCTACACGGAGAACCAGCGCTATCGTCCTCTGGGCATCAATGCCTACGGGTTCAATCCCTACACCGCTACGGAAGAAGAGGGCAATACCGAACATGGGAACGACGAGCGCATTCGCGTGGAAGAGGTGCGGCGCGGGCCGAGAATTTTGTTTGATGTAGTGACGGCGGTGGCGGAGAGGTGAGAATCGGCGGAAGCGGATTACGTCCCACCGCAATGCCTTTCGTACTGTTCGATGATGAAATGATCCGTCATGCCGGCGATGTAGTCGCAGACCACGCGGGGCAGGGACTCCTGCTCGGCCTTCTCCTGATAGAAGTGCGGCAGGGCTGAGGGAGTTTTCATCCAGAAGGCAAATAGATCGGAAACAATGCGTTCGGCATCGTCTTTCTCTCCGGCCAGCGACGGGCTGTAATAGAGATTCTCGTGAAGAAAATCTTTGATCTGATGGCGCTCGGCTTCCACTTCATGGCTGAAAGCGGCCAGGCGGTCCTTGTGCGCGCGCACGTCGTCCAGAGTTTTAATTCCCGCTCGTTTCAGACGCGCCTGCGCGTTGGTGATGAGATCGCCGGCTAAGCGGTTGAACACCCGCTTCAGAGCTTCATTGAATTGCAGCTTATCGGGCGCGTTGGGGTAAATCCGCTCGACCTCAAGAAAGAAGCGTTCGAAGACGGGAACGCCTTCGCGGATTTGATCGAGTGTCAGCAGGTGGGCTTCGTAGCCGTCGTCGAGATCGGCAGTGTTATAGCCGATCTCATCGGTCAGGTCGACGAGTTGGGCTTCGAGCGGAGGGCGCTGGTCGAGCAGATATTCGGCCAGGTCCGGATGCTCTGCCGGATCATAATCGCGCGAGTGCTTGATGATGCCCTCGCGCACTTCGAAGGTGAGGTTCAGGCCGCGAAACGCAGCATAGCGCTGCTCGAAATCTTCCACGATCCGCAAGGCGTGAAGATTGTGATCGAAGAAGAGGCCCTGGTCGTGCATGGCGGCGTCGAGGGCCTTTTCGCCGGCGTGACCGAAGGGAGGATGGCCGAGATCGTGCACCAGCGCGAGGGCCTCCGCCAAATCAACGTTGAGAGCGAGCGCGCCCGCGACGGTGCGCGTGATCTGGGCTACTTCAATCGTGTGAGTGAGGCGGTTGCGGAAGTGGTCGGAATAGCGACGAGTAAAAACCTGCGTCTTCGCCTCCAGACGTCGAAAGGCGCGCGCGTGAATGACCCGGTCGCGGTCCCGCTGGTAGTCATTGCGATAGGGATGAGGCGGTTCAGGAAAGCGGCGTCCGCGGGAACCCTCCACCTGCACCGCGTAGCCGGCCAGCATGCTGGGAGTTTAACAGACTTGCGAGATCGAGTATCGAGTTGCGAGTACCGAGTACAAACATTCAGCGTCTTTGCTCGGCACCCGGCGCCCGGCCTATTTACTGCTTTCCCGACTCTTCCTTCGCCAGCCGGACTTTGGCGGCGTCGAGCTTCGTTTGCGTAGCCACGAGCAGGTCGCTGTCGACTTCTGCCGGCACGGTTTTATTCCATTCTTCGACGGCACGCTCCCAGTGAGCCGCGGCCAGCCTTAAACGGCCTGTCTTCTGAAACAGATCCCCGAGATGATCCTGCACGGTTGGGTCCGAGCCCATGCGCAAGGATGCCTTGTTCAGATTCTCTTCGGCGAGATCGTACTTGCCCAGTTTGAAGTAGACCCAACCCAAGGAATCCAGATAGGCGCCGTTGGTGGGATCCAGACTCACGGCCAGCTTGATGTAAGTGAGCGACTCCTCGAGCTGCACGCCGCGATCGGCATTCATGTAACCCAGATAATTCAGGGTCACGGCGCTCTGCGGGTTGGCAGTGAGCACTTTCTTGAATTCCGCCTCCGCCTCCTCGTACTTCTTTTCGTGCTCGTAGGTGTCGCCACGCAGGAAGTAGACGTACTCCTTATCTTCGGCCTTGGTGGAAAGGGTCTCGGCCTTGCTGAGAACCTCCTCGGCTTCGCTGTAACGCTTCAGGCGCGTGTACATGATCGCCAACCGGACGTAGACTTCGCGATCTTCGGGCTTGCCTTTCAACAGCGACCGCACGTCGGCGAGAGGCTTCTCCGCGTCGCCGGTGTCGGCAAGTTGCGCGTCGAGCACCATACGCAGGTCGTGGTCGTCAGGCATTTTTTGTACCGCCTCTTTGGCGGCTGCGGTAGCCTGCGGCCACTGTTTGGCCTCGCGCAAGGTGTCGATGATGTCCTGGTAGCCAGTCTTGGCGTTGTCGTCGCCGCCGACGGTCAACATCTTGCGGAAGGTTTCAACCGCGGCTGGATAGTTTTCCTGGTCGCGGTAAACCATCCCAAGGCGTTCGATGAAAATTCCACGATTGTTGCGATCACCCTGGGAGTAGCTTCCGTCAGGCTTCTCGGTTTTCTTGAGCAGGTCCTGCAGAATTTTTATGGCTTCGTCGTAACGCGCCTGGGCCTCATAAACTACGGCGATGTTGTAAGGAACTTCGAGCGCGTCGGGAACCATGGCTTGGGCTTTTTTCAGATCATCCAGCGCCTGATCGTATTTCCCCTGGCGGCGATAGATCTCTGACATCCGAAGGTAGGTTTGAGCGTCCTCCGGATTGGCATCTGCAATCACTTTGTACTGCTCGAGGGCGGCATCGATCTGGCCGTCGTTCAAATAATTTTCCGCCAAGCCGCGGATGGCATCGAGATTATCGCGATCCAACTGGATGGCGTGTTTGTAGGCATCAATGGCGCTCTTGTAGTCCTTGCGCTGCTCGTAGGTGGCGCCGAGAGCGGCATACAGCTTGGCCGATCGCCCGGTGTCGGGTACGGCGCTGAGCACCTGCAGGGCGTGAGAGGTGTCGCCTTCGTCGCTGTAGAGCAGGGCGAGGGTGGTAACCGCCTCTTCCGAATCAGGATCAAGCTGGACTGCGGTCTTGAGCTCGCTCTCCGCTTTCTGCGAGTCGTTATCGAGACGGTAGAGGCGACCGAGCAGAAGATGGTCGTCCACGTTGTTTGGCTCAATTTTGACGATCTGTTCGTACTGCTCGATGGCCAATTTCAGCACGTTCTCAGAGCCGCTGCCGTTCCCCGGCATATCGCCCAGCGAGCGCAGATAAATCCGCCCCAGCAACTTGTGAGCTTCGAGATTATTGGGATCGCGCTTGATGATGTCCTGGGCTTCGAGCACGGCATCGCGGATGCGCCCCGTCTTTACGTATAGTTCGGCGAGACCTGAGGTGAGAAATTCAGACGAGGGGTCGGCCTCGATGGCGAGGCGGTACTCTTCCATGGCCTTGTTGGCCAGTTCGCTGCGGCCGTAGGCGGTGACCTGCTCTTCGTATAAATGCGCCAGCGCGTAATGATAGTAGGCGGCAGCGTGGTCCACTTTGCGCGGCGCGGTCTGCGTGGACTTGGAGTCGGCTGGTTTGGCGTCAGTCGGCGCCGACGGGCTGGTTTGCGCGGAGGCGCCCGCTGCGAAGAAAAACAATATGAAAGCTGCGCGAAAAATTCGATTCATGCTCGACCTGACGACGCTGGAGTTGATTTCGAGAGAACGGTTCGTATTAGAGCTGAGAGCACCGCCCCAGCCATAGCGATTGGATGCAAGACCGCCGTGGCTGGGTGCCCTAATTCTAACCCGTTCTGCGTCCGATGGGGAAAAACTCTGCGAGGGATGCGATGCGTGGCAAAGCCGGAAGTACAGGGGCTTCGGGGCTTCCCCGCGCTCCATTGTCAAGTTTGGTAAAGGACTTGGAGCTCTGAAGTGCCTGGCCCATACTCCACCTTCCGACATTCGGCAAGTTTGTCCGGATTGCCAACTCCTCGAGCCGGTTGTCAAGGCCGCCGGGAGCTTGTGAGGTAGCCGCTCGACGGCTCATATTTTTTCGATTGGAAGCCCAAGGAAAAGAAACCGGACGCCGGCGCACCCACAGCAGCTACCGCTAGTGGCGGAAGTGGCGTACTCCCGTGAAGAGCATCGCGAGGCCCAGACGGTCGGCGACTGCGATCACCTCAGGATCGCGCTGCGAACCGCCGGGTTGAATGATGGCGGTGGCGCCAGCCTTGGCAATTTCCTCGACACCATCGGGAAACGGGAAAAATGCGTCGGAGGCGGCGACTGTTCCCTCGAGCGGCAATTGCGCTTTCATGGCGCCAATCTTAGCGGAATCAACCCGGCTCATCTGACCGGCGCCGACGCCGACGGTCTGTCCATCGCGGGCATAGACAATCGCGTTCGACTTGACATGCTTGCAGACCTTCCAGGCGAATAGCATGGCACGAGTTTCTTCAGGCGTCGGAGCGCGCCGGGTAACGACTTTCAAATCGCTATCTTGCAACCGCCGGTCATCGGCGTCTTGCACCAGAATCCCGCCGGAGACATTTTTCAACGTCCAGGTCTGCGGGGCGGCCGCGACTTGTACCAGGCGGAGATTTTTCTTGGTGGCGAATCGGGCTTTGGCCTCATCATCAAATCCGGGCGCGGCGATCACCTCGAGGAAAAGCTTGTGCATCTGTTCCGCGGCTTCGGCGTCAATCGGACGGTTCACTCCAATCACGCCGCCGAACGCAGAGACAGGATCGCAGGCAAGGGCTCGCTGGTAAGCTTCGGCGACAGTCTTGCCGGTGGCCGTGCCGCTTGGGTTAGTGTGCTTGATGATGGCACAAACGGGTTCGACGAATTCCTGGGCAAGGTCCCAGGCAGCTTGTACGTCGACGATGTTGTTGTAAGAAAGCTCCTTGCCCTGTAGCTGGTGGGCGTTGGCCACGCCAAGGGCGGAGCCATCCGAGTACATCGCGGCCTTCTGGTGCGGATTCTCCCCGTAACGCAAGTCGAGGGTTTTCTGAAATGACAGGCGCAAAGTCTGGGGGAAAGATTCGTCTACTGGCGGGAGATGGAAATCTGGCGGGATGCGTTCGAGAGTGGAAGCAATGGCGGAGTCGTATGCGGCGGTGGTGGCGAAAGCTTTCTGTGCCAGCCGCCATTTTGTTGCGAGCGAGAGCGCGCCATGGGAACGCCCCAGTTCCTCGGCGATGGCGGGATAGTCGGAAGGCGAGGTGACGACGGCGACATCGTGAAAATTCTTGGCGGCGGAGCGGATCATGGAGGGGCCGCCGATATCGATGTTCTCGATCAATTCATCGAAGGCCACGCCGGGTTTGGCCGCGGTTTTCTCGAAGGCGTAGAGATTTACCACCACCATATCAATCGGTAGAATGTCGTGCTCAGCGACAGCGGCCCTATGCGCGGGATTTTCGCGACGATGCAGGATTCCGCCATGCACTTTGGGATGCAGCGTCTTCACCCGTCCATCCAGCATTTCAGGGAATCCAGTGAGTTCGGAGATGTCTTTGACGGCGATGCCAGAGTCGCGCAGTAGCTTGGCCGTGCCTCCGGTGGAGATGAGTTCGATGCCGAGGTTCAACAGTTTAGGTGCGAAGTCTGCGAGACCGGTTTTGTCGGTGACGCTAAGAAGGGCGCGCTCGATGCGGGAAGACATGCTCGGCCTCGGACAGGAACGTGTGATGATCGTGACCGGAAATCTTATCAGCAACTGGTGGTTGGTTGGCGAGTCGGGTCGAGCGGGTACCGTCCCGACTCTCTGTCAGAATGGCGGGAGTGAGTGTAACGTGACCGGCTTCGGGCAGTCGTGCGCTGTCGTCCTGTCCAGGGATTGTACGATGCGGTTGATTGCGGGCTGGGTAACCGCGGTGGGCTCATCGTATCCTCCCAGCAATATTTTCACTTTGCCGTCGTCGGAATAGACGCTGAGTTCGACTACGTCGGGGCGGCTTCGGGGATCACCCTACTGGCAACCGTTGAACCCCTCTCCCCGGAGGTTTGAAGATTCCAATTTCCGCAGGAGTCGATCCGCCTCCGGGCTCGTCAATATCTCGCAGCAGTGCTGACTCAAAACGAAGGAGATGAGCTTCGCGGTAACCCCAGCCCTCTCCCTGTTCACTTTCAGCAGCTCTTACGCTTTCGCCTTGGCCTTCAGCTTGACCTGCCCATCGGTGAGTTCGACGGAGAATTCGACGCCTTCGCAGTGGTACTGCTTGCGGATCTGTTCGGTCTTTCTCTGCACGAACGAGGAAAAGGAATCGAGGTTGCCGGAGACGCTCTCTCCCGCTTTTTTCTTGGCGGCGACCAGAGTGTTATATAAGCGTTCTATCTGTTCGCTCTCAGTTTGATCCACGCTGTGTAAGGTGAAAGGCTGGGACGCTGCGGGCGCAGCGGCGGCGGCGGCGGTCGCATGACTCAATCCATAAACCTGATGCTGGGGCTTGCGCTCCTCTTCGGAAACACGCACTCCCTGAACGCCAAGGAGCGCGTCCTGTGGGCGGCGATAGCCTTCTTCGCGGACGCGTGATTTCTTGCGCCAAAGATCGCTATACACCGCATAGCGTTGCGCCATCGCGTTGTAGCGATAGCGCTGGGAAAAGTTCATGCGTCCGCCGTCGGAAAATTTGCGCAGCAGGGAGAGCACTTTCCACTCGATGTCATTGGGCGGACGCTTGGTCGGATTGCTGAAGTAGACCTCGTACTCGATTTTCAGCCGGCGCAGCTGGGTCTCGAGTACGCCTAATTCTTCATCGGTGGTCAAAGGGGAATCTCCAAGTCAACAGTGTAGTTAAGAAGGCACCGTGGCGGCGAGGTACCCGTTGGTCACCGAAGGTCATGGTCCGAAAGTAACTCAGCTCTTAGCTTGAATCAACGCGACCCGCGAAAGGCTATTGCCCCCACGTGCGAAAGGGGAAGGCGAAGCGCTTCGGTCGGATGAATCGGGCTGATGGCTGAGCCTTACTTGGAATTCGACGCCATCTTCTTGACCATGGCCAGAACCAGCTTGCGGTCGCTCTCGTTAAGATTCGCGGAGTAGCGACGGACCTGGCTGAGGAAGCGGACTTCGTCATCGGAAAGTTGCGGCAGTCCCTTAGCCCCATTACTGTGACCCGACTCGGAAAAGAATTGAGAGAGCGCAATCTCCATGGCTCCGGCAATCTTCGATAAAGTGTCGAGCGACGGGATGGTGTGGCCGTTTTCTACGCGCGAAAGATAGCAGCGCAGCAGGCCGGTGCGCTTCTCGATGTCTCCCTGAGACATGCCTTTTTGCAGTCGGTAGTTTCGAATGGTTTCGCCGATGTTGATGGTTGGAAGCATTGCAGGATGCGACATAGTAACCAGATCAGCATCTTCTGGCAAGTGGAAATTAGTGCCCGGGCGGAAGCGGCTGAGAATTATGCCTTGACACGGCTGGATCGGGCTATGCTTATACAACGTAAAAGAAATTAAATATCGCCAAACGGCGTAGCCGGAACGCGGGGGCGCAGGGCACCGAAGTTAATTTTTCAAGTTCTCCGCCCGAAAGCGGAGCCTGCGTTTCCCGGCGTCGGCGTCGTCGGCAGGTCGGCAACCGTCCTGATGGTTTGGATTTACGCAGGCATGGCCGGCGTCGTCGTAGATTTTGATCTCGATCTTGCTGCTGGTTGCTTCACGGCCGCCTCGAATTTGTCGACGTCATCGAGCGTGATGCCGTGATCCTGGCCGCCGAACCGTCCAAGAATCGGAGCGCTGATTTTTTGAGCGTTTCGGGATCGGTGGCGAGATGCCCGTAGATGCACCAGCCCGTCGCCGCGATACGCTTTTTATTGACGCTGGGCTGCGACCGCAGAAATTCGAAGGCTGCCTGCAGGTCAGGCTTGGCGCGGGCTTCGGGAACTCCGCCGATGAGTTCGCGCGCCACGGCTGGCGTGGTTGCCACTCTGCCGCGATAAAGAGGAATCGCGGCGCCTCCTGGCCCCGGTCGGCCAGCTTTTCGCCGCTTTTCTTTCACCCATTCGTTTTTGACCCCGTCGTTCAAGCCCTGTTCTCATGGATGACGATCGGCGCAGGAAATCGTCCCTTGTCCGGCGGCGCGTAGCGCACCGCTTGCCCGCTTTCGTCGCCGCGCCGGTAAGCAAAGGGGGGACCCTCCGCGGCGAAGATCGTGCACGCAAGCAGGGCCACAAATATCAGAAGCTCGATTGTCTTTGTTACGCTGAATATCTCCAGGTTCACGAGTCACAAATTCAACTCCATGTAAGTTGCACCGGCAATCGGGTTTTCGCAGTAGGGAGGAATTTCTGTGAATCCCAACTTGTGGTAGGTGGCAACCGCATCCTTCATGGCCGGCTCGACCGTATCCAGACGCATGCGCCCATATCCGATCTGACGCGCTTCGCTGATGATGCGCTCGGCCACGGCGCGTCCCAGGCCCTTGCCCCGAAACTGCGGACGCAGGTAGAGCCGCTTCATCTCGCAGATGTCGGATTCCAATTTACGCATGGCTACGCAGCCCGCGAGTTGGCCTTGATAATCGGCCAGCAGCAGACGGCCCTCCGGCGGAGCATATTTCCCCGGAAGTCCCGCGAGTTCTTTGTCGAAACTCTGGAAGCAGAGGCTGAAACCGAGCGACTGCGCATACTCAAGGAACAATTCGCGGGCTTCGAGAAGCTGCGTGGGCGACACGGCTTGGGAAAATCTAAGACCGTTCACCGCCGAGGATCGAGAGCGCGCCGAGGGAGTCGCGGATCCAAAGGCTCGGTTGGATTCCATCTTTTAGTTTTCCTCCATGATCTCGGCAGGCTCGGCGGTAAGCGGCTTAACCCATCAGCATGCCGCCGTTAACGCTCAGGACGTGGCCGGTGATATAGGAAGCTTCGTCAGATGCCAGAAACGCAACCGCGCTGGCAACGTCGGCGGGTGATCCGACACGGCCCAGGGGAATCTGTTTGACGGCGTTCTGCTTGAACTCTTCGTCGAGCACCTCGGTCATGGCGGTTTCGATGAAGCCCGGGGCCACGGCGTTGCAAGTAATGTGGCGCGATCCCAGTTCGCGGGCGATGGCCATGGTCAATCCGATCAGGCCGGCTTTCGATGCTGCGTAGTTCGCCTGCCCCGCCTGCCCCATCTGACCGAAGACGCTGGTGATATTGATGATCCGTCCCCAGCGCTGCTTCAGCATGGAACTGGTAACCTGCTGGATGCAGAGATACGCGGAAGTGAGATTGGTTTCAAGCACGGCATCCCAATCGGCGCGCTTCATGCGCATGACGAGCTGGTCGCGAGTGATGCCGGCGTTGTTGATTAGGATGTCGACCTTGCCGAACTGAGTAACAGCACCCTTCATCGCAGACTTGACCTGCACTTCGTCGGTAACGTCGAGGGCAAAGGCGGCAGCCTTTCCGCCCCCGGCGGCGATTTCGTTTACCAGTTCGTTCAGCTTGTCGTGATTGCGC
>Ga0210398_10001455_pt1 | contig 24473 bp, 27 predicted proteins | sample IncBWC4OmetaG_FD_161047 | JGI IMG/M metagenome (GOLD analysis project Ga0210398, IMG submission 161047) | Forest soil microbial communities from Barre Woods Harvard Forest LTER site, Petersham, Massachusetts, United States - Inc-BW-C-4-O | ecosystem: Environmental > Terrestrial > Soil >...
TGGCGAGTTTCCCGGCCGGCCTGGTGATCTACTGGGCCTGGAACAACTCGCTCTCGGTGCTGCAGCAGAGCGTGATCATGCACAAGAACGGGGCGAAGATTCAGCTCTGGGACAATCTCAAGGGCACGTTCTTCAAGCCCAAGCCGAAGACGCCGGCGGAGTAGTTTTTCGCGCGCGCTGGCGCTTCGTAGCTTCGTAGGGTGGGTAGAGCGAAGCGAAACCCACCGCTCCACGGCACAAAGATGATGGGTTTCGCTGCGCTCCACCCATCCTACGGGCTTATAATCTGTCGTATTGAACCGGCACCTCACGGCAAAGATGTGCCGTGAGCCTGACCGAGACCTTCGGAGCCAATGTGCGGCATTACCGCAAGGCACGGGGCTTGAGCCAGGAAGAGTTCGCCGACGCGGCCGAGCTTTCCGTCGCCATGATGGGCAAGATCGAGCGCGGCGAGGCCGCGCCGTCCTTCCCTTCGGTCGAGAAGATCGCCGCCGCGCTCGACGTGCCGGAAGCGGCTCTGTTCAGCGCCGGCACCATGACGGTGCCGACAGGCGAGCGCGGCCGGTTGCTGCAGCGGATCAACATCCAGCTCTCCAAGCTCAACAACAACGAGCTGAGCCGCGCCGCCAAGATGCTCACCGCGTTGACCGATTGACCGGCTCGCGACCTCGCCGCAGTCGCAAAGCGAGCGGCTTTGCGAATCTTTGAGAGTGAAATTCGTTTTGTGCCTTTTGGCCCCTTGGCGAACCCGCAAATTCAATGGCTGGCATACAAGAAACGCCCGATTTTCCGTCACTTACGGGAGAGCCTCAGCGCAATTTCGTTACTGCTTGACTCCTCTTCCCCATCCGCTAACTCGCACTCCATCCCGCCCAACGTAAGGGGACGTCAACCGGTGACGCCGACTGACGGGGCGGGTGCGGTTCCTGCGGGCGGCGGCTCGTCACTTCCGCTCCCGGGCGGTCCGGGCATCGACCCCGCCGGCATTATGACCGGCGCGCGAGGTGCTTCGCTTAAGCGCGATGCGCTGCGTCGCGTGAAGCGCGGCCCGGATTGAGCTTCGGCACATGGCCGGAGCGATAGCCGCGGTGGAGCGCCGAAAGGCGAGCGCGCTGCGCTCAGCGCGCGCCGCATCCGCTGATGCGGCTCATTCATTTGCGCCTTCCGGCGCTCTGCCTCCCCTTATTTTTCTGGAGGCAAACACGTGGGACTGGCTTGCGCAAAACTCGGACGCGGATGCGTCGCGAGAACGCGATCGCTTTCCTCTCCCCTTGCGGGAGAGGACAGATCGCGCGCAGCGCGATCAGGTGAGGGCCGAGCACGCTCCTCGGCCGCAGGCCCTCACCCGGCGCGCCGCTTCGCGGCACGCCGCCCTCTCCCGCAAGGGGAGAGGGCAAGACAGCGCGAGCGGCGCGTGCGGAGAATTTTCACTGCAATAAGAAAGCGAGCGAGCGAATATGTTCGGACATCAACAAAACTCTTGCGGCGCGTTGAGTCCTGCGCCCCCTCCACCGCGCTTCGCCACAGCCGACGCTTCGCGTCGGCGTTCTTTGCGTAAAGAACGGCGGCCAAAGGCCGCCTATGCCCCCTCCCCCGCTTCGCGGGGGCGGAAAGGATTACGCCGCGCGGACGCGGGTGAAGAAGGTCGCTACCTTGGTTTCCAGATCGTGGGCGCGCGCCGACAACCGCGCCGTCCAGGTGGTGATTTCGCCGACGGCGCCGGCGGCCCGCGTCACCACCTCGGCGGCGGAGCCGATTTCGCTGGAGGCTTGCGAGGTATGGCCGGCGGCGTCCTGGATGCTTTCGGCAATCGCGCTCGTCGTCGCCGCCTGCTCCTGCACCGCCGACGCGATGCTGGTCGAGACGCCGGTGAGCTCGCCGATGGCGCGCGCGATCGAGGAGATTTCCTCGACCGAGCGCTTGGTCGCGTCCTGGATGGCGGCGACCTGGTGCGAGATATCGTCGGTGGCGCGCGAGGTCTGGTTGGCGAGCGTCTTCACCTCGGCCGCGACCACGGCAAAGCCCTTGCCGGCTTCGCCGGCGCGCGCCGCCTCGATGGTGGCGTTGAGCGCCAGGAGGTTGGTCTGTGCCGCGATCGCCGAAATCGCGCCGACCACGGAGCCGATGCGCTCCGCGGCGTCGTCGAGCGAGCGGATTACGTCCTGGGTGCGCGCGGCGTCGGACGCCGCCGACTGCGCCATGCTCAAGCCGCGGGTCGATTGCTGGCCGATCTCGTCGATGGATTCCGACAATGCTTCGGTGGCGGCCACCGTCGCCGCCATGCGCTGCGTGGTCTCGGCCGAAGCCGACGATGCCGACGCCATGCGGCCGCGGGTATCGTCGGCGACCTGATTGAGCGTCGAGCAGGTCGCGGTCAGCGAGCCGGACGCTTCCTTGATCGCCTCCACCACTTCGCCGATGGCGCCGGCAAATTCCGCGATGGCGTCGTCGATGGCGCCGCGCCGCGCGGCGCTCGCCTGCTCGGCCGCCTGGCGGTGCAAGGTCATGGCATTGGCGACGTCGAAGCTGATGGCCTGCGATACGACCCGGCCGCGCTCGGCAACCTTTGCGGCGGAAAACCAATGCTTGCGCGCCAGGGCGTCGAGCGCCGCCTTGAGCACGTAACTGCCGGCGGTAGAGCGCACGCGCGCGTCGAGCCCGATCGCCGCCTCCTGCTGCACGGTGTGCCGGCACGATTCGGCGTAAGCGCCGTCGAGCTGGCCGCCGAGCAGCGCGCGGAAATGCGCGGCTTCGAGTGTCTTGTAGAGCTCGGCGTTCCTGGTGACGATCTCGCCGATGCGCGGCAACGCGCGGACCGCCGTGAGGATCTCGGCGATCGCATCGTCCAGCGTCGGTTCGATCACCGGCCAGGTCTCGGCGAGAATGCTGCGCGCCCGGCCGTCGAGGCTGTACATCTTGAGACGGGCCTCGAAGGCCTGCACCAGATCGGTTTGCGGCATGGCGGAAAAGTCTCAACCTCCCGTAGAGCCCGCATGGTCTGTGAAAATCGTTGCTGTTGCGTTAACGAGTTGGTTACCAATCGTGGCCGCCAAACAACGGGTCAAAGATCATGAATCAGTCAACTGCGCCGTCAAACGACATCCTTTTCGAGCACCGTGACGGCATCGGCCGGGTGACGTTCAACCGCCCGCAGGCCCGCAACGCCTTCACTTTCGCGATGTACGAGCGGCTGGCGGAGATTTGCCAGGAGGCCGACGGCGACCGCGCCATCAAGGTGCTGGTGTTCCAAGGCGCCGGCGACAAAGCTTTCGCGGCCGGCACCGACATCAACCAATTTCGCGAATTCACCACGCCGCAGCATGCGCTCGACTACGAATCCCGCATCGACCGCGTGCTCGGCAAGCTCGAGACCTGCCGGGTGCCGACCATCGCGGCGATCACCGGCGCCTGCACCGGCGGCGGCGCCGGGATCGCGGCGTGCTGCGACATTCGTATCGGCACCAAGACCACCAAATTCGGATTCCCGATCGCGCGCACGCTCGGCAATTGCCTGTCGATGTCGAATATCAGCCGGCTCACCGCCCTGATCGGACCGGCGCGCGTGAAGGATCTCATTTTCACCGCGCGGCTCGTCGGCGCCGAGGAAGCCGCAAGCGTCGGTCTGCTCAGCGAGGTCGTCGAAGACGTGGCGGCGCTCGAGCGGCGCGCCGGCGAATTAGCGACGCTGATCGCCGGCAATGCGCCGCTCACGCTGAACGCCACCAAACAGGCGCTGGCCCGGTTGCAGCGGCGCCTCACCCGCGAGGAAGGCGAGGACCTGATCCTGATGTGCTATATGAGCCGGGATTTTCGCGAAGGCCTGGATGCATTTCTGAACAAGCGCCCGCCGCAGTGGAAGGGCGAATAACCCGGGCGATTGGCGTTGATTCCGAAGGATAAACAGCAAAGTCCTTCAGCCCGTCCCGAGCGGCGGAACCGCGATGCGCGACGTCGCCCGATACCGTTGGTCTCGTTGACACCGCAGACCCGCACTGCTACTCACACGCTCAATTTTGGAGCCATAATGCCTACCATCAACCAACTCATCCGCAGGCCGCGAAAGCCGGTCCGCAAGAAGATTCGCACCGCCGACCTTGAAGGCAATCCACAGGCTCGCGGCGTGCTGACGCGCGTCTATACCACGACGCCGCGGAAGCCGAATTCCGCGCTTCGGAAGGTGGCAAAGGTGCGCCTGACCAATGGTCGTGAGGCGATTGCCTACATTCCCGGCGAGGGACACAATCTTCAGGAACACTCGGTCGGGCTGATCCGCGGCGGCGGCCCGAACGATTTGCCGGGCGTGCGATACTCGGTCGTCCGCGGCGTATTGGACACGCAAGCGGTCAAGGGTCGCAAGCAGTCGCGATCGCGTTACGGCACCAAAAAGGCAAAGTAGGTCGCTGGTGCGATCGCGATGCCGGGCGCGTGCCGAATAAACTGCGTACCAGACAGAAGTCGAAGACACCGTATTGATGTCGGTGGCGCATAATCCGCCGCTGAACAGTATCTAATTTTATTGGGTGGCGCGCCCGAAGGGATTCGAACCCCTGACCTCTGCCTTCGGAGAACGCCTCTCCTCATAGAAGTACCCGATTATTCGGGCGCTTTAAATCTGGATTGTGCGGAAAAAACTCAAAAATTGGTGGGGTTGCGCGGACGTTTTGCGGACAGCACGAATATAGAGCCCGAGTTGAGCAAGACGAATAACGCATTACGCTGCACGGTGCGACGGCCCCTGCGCGAGCCCGACAATCTCCTCTATGGTTACGTCAACCTTCTTTCCGATAAGGAACGACTGCACGTATTGCTCTATCAGAGCTTGGTCAGGCTTAATAACTTTCTTGGCAGTCCTCCTAGCAATCCGCCTATTTTGCCGAGTGTTAGGTAACCCGTCTGCCACAGCTTTCGTCAACAGGTCTTCGATCCGTTTCTTACGGCCTTGACCGATGCAGTGATTACGGACGTACTTAGCTAAACCAACCAAAAGCATCTTTTCGCACAGAAATAACTTAAAGCTCGGCGCCAAGTACTGTTCGTGGGCGGAGACTATATCCAGCCCTTTGAAAACTCTCTCATAAAATGGGGCCGTGCGCTGTTCAACAAAGCCGAAGGTCACGGCGCTTTCAGGCGCAATCAACGCAAAAAAGGGAGCTGGGCTACCAATACTGATCTCCGTTATGGCGTGCATTCCGAAACATGCGGCCGAGACGACGCAGAGGTTGTTGCTTGTCGCAATGTTGATAGAACGAAGCGCTTCTATCAAGCGCCGCCAGGAGATGTATTCTTGCGATGCAGCTATTAGAAGACCATCCTTTTTTGATCCATGAGTGTCGAAGTGGACTATAGGTCGCAAGCCGGCCTTTGCGCGCTTGGCAATGGCATCAAGGGCGCCCAGCAACTCGCTGGCGCTTTTTGGCTCGAACGAATGGAACGGAAGGCCTATGGAGACGAAGTACGGCTGAAGATCATCGTGCACACGATCCGTCGTGCCCTTTTCATCGGGCCTCAACGAACTGATCCAGATGAGCGAATTCACAGCAAGAACGGAGGATAAATGCAGCATAGTAGGCGTTAAATATTGCGTCCGCGGGTTACCTGCAATGACCGCTCCGCATCATTATATCTCGTGCGGATTGTCCAATTTTCTAGCAGAGTCAGAAACTTGGCCCCTAGGAGAGTGCCCGCGCGGCATTCCGCATGAATTCGGGATGATGATGCCCGTAAACTCTTTCGAGGGTTTCTGGCGTCATTCCTAGAAAACCCGCCGCTTCCCATAGCTGGACGCCTTGCTGCATTAGCCACGTCGCGCACGTATGCCGGAGGACATGAGGAGTGACACCGCTTAACCCTGCTCTCCGGCAAGCGGCTGCGAAGCTCTTCTTTACGTCGCCGATCCGATGCCCGTCCTCGCTAATCACATGGCCGAGGTCGGTCCCACGCTTTCGCGCTCTACGAAGATGGCACAACAGCTTGCGCGGTATCGGAATGCGCGCCCGTCTCTTGTTTGTGCGCCGGGCTCCTAGAGCATTGAAATCGATTCGGCCCACCACAGCACCGAGGCTGGCCGCGATATCGTGTCCATCCATGAGATCAATCTGAGACCACCGCAACGACAAGATCGCCTCTTTGCGCTGGCCGGTGTAAAGCGCAATGAGAACGAATAGCGGCAGGTAGAGGCGCACTCGTGGCTCTCGGCGTGCTGCGCGCAATAGTGCCGCCGCCTGTAAGCGGCTGAGCCACCGTTCCCGAGGGGCAGGTGCATCGGGCAGAGCCACCGCCACAGGCCGCGTAAGACGCCCCTCTCGATGGGCAAAATTGATTGCGGCTCGCAACACGCCTAATTCTCTTCGGACAGTTCCGGGAGAGCGTTTCCGCGTACTGGCGTAGAGGCGGCATGTCTCTCGCGTGACTTCGACGACAGTTCTATTTCTCCAGAAATCCGTCAGAGCATCGATGGCATATGCAATCCGCCAGGGAGCAACCGTCTCGCGTGCACGATCCTCGGCGTATTCTGCCAAGATGTCGGTTACTTGAGTTTCAGAGGGATCACGCGGACCGGCTGAGCGGCTGTTCTTTCGAATGAATTCACCGAGGGCGATTTGAGCCTCTGCGAGATCGCGCGTGCCCGTGCTTCGCTCGCGGCTGCGACCGCCTTCTGTCCAGACGACATAGTAGCACTGCCGTTTGTCGAGGAACCGGAGACGATATCCGGAATTGCGGCGTGGCATTCTCGCACCGTGTTTTCAGCTACAAACTGCTCGATATCGTTGCGCGGGATAAGCCGCCGCGCGCCGACCAGAACGTGTTGCAGGCGGCCTGTGCGAACTAATGTGCGGACTTGCCAGTGCGAAAGGCCGAGAACCTCCGCAACCTGCTTTGGGGTCATCAGCAAAGGGAGGTCGTCGTTTACGTGCTGCACGATGCTTTGCCTCGGCAAGCCAGTTGATCATGCGCACACTCCTCGCCGCGACTGTACGCGGCAAATAATGCTACCCGAAATGGCCGCTTTCTGCAAGCAATGCAGCAATATAGAGAGCGCCGTTATGTATTTTTTCTGAAATGACTATTAGCAGGTACCTGCTAATTCTTGACGACTACTTTGGTTTATTTGATCACCTGAGCGAATCGGAGCAAAATGTCGAGTTACAAGCAAACGCATTCCAAAAGGTAGCAAACATGCCACGCAATGGTATTTCCAGTGACGGATTTTCCGTAGGACCCGGCAATAGCCCTCAACTACTTCGGCAATTAGTCGCGGGCCGCATGAACCCGCACCGCGTCAACAGGCACGATGCTGCGGCGCTCATTTCCTATTGTAGATTGCGAGTCCTTCGCGAACAGGCGAAGATCGAACTCGAAGTTCAACGCGGTCGATTACGAATCGCGCGACGAATGCAGCGCATGTTACTAAATGATTTGAAAGCGAAGCTCGTTGCAGCCTGGGACGCGACCAAGAAAGTCGATCATCATCGGGATAGGCAACAGGCTAGCCCATTTGCTCTTAGGGCACGCAAATCCTTTTTGCGAGTTTGGCTATTGGCAAGAGCCATTGACCGGCAAAGCTTCACCGCCGAAGCGTTGCTCCGCCGTAAACCGAAAGCAAGAGGCGGCTTCCGCCCGATCTACAGTTTCGATCAACTTGGGATAGCAAGACAGAAATTGGCCGACATGGCCTTAACGCCCTTCTCAAGCTTTCTCCATCAGTCGCAATACACGATGCGAGGACGATCGGCAGCTTGCGAAGAACTCCGCCAGCAGATGAATCGAGCAACGCGCGACACTCAATTCATCCAGTTCGATGTTACGAATTTTTACGGAAGCATCGCACACGAATGGCTGGAGGAGCATCTACCCTTATCCAGGGCGATAATCCGAGAACATGTCCTACTCGACAATGTGCGGGTGACGTATGGGAAAGGGCCAGTTCGTCTCAATGACGAAGGAAACTTAGGAATGGACCGGCGGGGTATCCCGCAGGGTTCGGCGGTCTCTCCGCGCGTAGCGGAGTTCGTGATGGCAGACATACTACGGCGCGCAGCCGATGCGCTACGTGGCCTAGCCGTCATCGTATACTGCGACAACATCGGCATTCTGGTGCGAACGTCCGCAGATATGACCGTCTTGGAAAAACGCTTGCGCCGTGTGTTTAAGACACACGGTGCCGGTCCATTTCATCTAACGACGACGGGCGCGCGCTCTATAGCGACGCCATGTCGATTTCTCGGCTTTCACTGGCAAAAAACCGGAGCACACGTGCGCGCATTTCTTCCTGCACATGTGTTGGAGCAACGCGAGACAATCTATCGGGCAGATATTTCAAACGCAGAAGGCTTTGTCGCGATGCAAAGAGCGTATAGTAGGGCGAAATCATTTTGCTCGGCATTCAATTTGGATCAAGAGGTCGTAAGACTAAGCGAACGACTAGCCGTTTTTCTAAGAGCTGAGATCAGACACAGATTTCGGAGACCAACAACTACCCTACGCAGGCTCCCTTGTCCTTCCAAAATGCGACGGACACTTAAGAAGCCCACATTCAGAAATCGAGCGTCAGTGCCTTCTGAGTAAACGCCATCAGTATGGAATGGGTGGGCCGGGGCGCTATCGTGGAATGCTGGATTCGTCGAACGCTGCTCATCTGTAAGATATTGCCTTGAATCTGATATTTGGAGTAACGCCCATACCAGCGCCGCACTATTTCCGGGAAAAGTTTTGGTGCGATTTACTTGGTTGTCACTTATAGAGGTCGTGAATATGGGCGACAGACAATAGAAAAAAGTTTTTGGAATTTTTTGGACAGTTACATATGGGGTGGGGGCCTGTGCACTTGATCCGTTTTTATCAAAATGGGGCGAGGTAGAACTGCATTTTGCGGTACGACGCGGGACGAATCGGTTACCATGCGCCGGAGAGCTAATACCGCAAGAGGTTAGCCATGCACGAGATTGATATTCGGGGTTTCAAGAATGGACGATGGTCGGACACCAAACCACCAGCATGGTTCGATCAGGCTAAGGATACTGATCAAGCTTGGAGGGCAGCATTCTCAGGGCACGGCGTAATGCTCGTCGATGAATTCGACTACGGCGACCGTATCGAAATCTATCGGGCGAAGGACGCGACCTACTGCGTGGTCTTCTGGGATACGAATCAGGTTATTCTTGTCGTCTTCATCAAGGCAGCATCGGATTACATTCGCTTCCGCGCCGAAGTCATCGAACCGAATGTGCGGCTGATGTTGGCGAGCGAACACCTGGAAGAGCGAGATCGTGCGCGCCGACTCGGACGGGCGTCGTGAAGATTAAGCTAATAATACGAGCGCGACGAGCTTAACTCGCTTACTGGGCGCGGCATGGTGTTTTTCGCGCGAGCAAATACGCCATCCAAGAACTTTAACGCACATCCTGGCGCTCTTGAGCCCTTTTGACCTGGGAAGCTGACCACTCTCCGCCACGTGGGGCCGCAATTCCAGCCGCGTTTAGTCCAACCGCAATGGCACGTAGCGAGCGAGCGCCATTAAGCCGAAGTGACTCAATAGTCGGCGCCAGATCGGTGGTTCGTTGGCGTGCCTTGGCCGTCCTTGCGGCGCGCGCTTTGGCGAGATCGGCCGATGTACCCACTCTGCCGCGAAAGCCGCCCAGAATTGCTCCCCGCGCCTTTGCAGCCGCCAATGCGGCCCGCGTCCGCTCCGAAGCCATTCGCGCCTCGTGTTCCGCTACGGCAGCGAGAATATGGATCGTAAGCCGGTTTGCCTGCGGAAAATCGACCGCCTCGAATTCGACCCCAGCCTCCATAAGGCTCGAAACGAAGGCTACGTTGCGGGCGAGGCGGTCAAGCTTGGCGATGACGAGGGCGACCTTGTGCAATCTGCACGCAGCTAGCGCCTCGGCGAGCCTAGGACGATCCGTGCGACGGCCGCTTTCGACCTCCGTAAACTCGCTGATGGGCTTTGAGCCTCCGAGGTGGAGAAATACGGCCTGCTTTTGGGCCGCAATGCCGAGGCCGCTACGGCCTTGGCGAGCCGTGCTTACGCGGTAATAAGCGATATAGCGGCGCGCTGCAGGGGTGGGCATGGTGGTGTAACTTTGTGTGCAACGTTCGTTGCACGAAATCAGCCACCAATTGCAGGTACATGCAAATCAAATATGCGGCCAGACAATGGAGCGTGGCGGCGGTTTTCGAACCTTACTTTGCAGTGGCACGCCGTGCCCGAACATCATCGACCCCTATCTGCGCCTGATGAATAAGATTAGATGATAGGCCGCCTTTCGCGATAACGGCTCTATAGTAATCATCAGCAACATCTAAGCAGCTTCCTTTAAGAGCCATTTCTGCAACCAAAACTAAAGCCTGGGCGATTGCGTTGTCGATTATGGGAATATTAATTCTCGCGATCTGAGCCCATTGGTGCTGGACGGGATTGGCGCTATCTTTGAGCATTAGCGAAACTTGTTGTTGGCGAATCTCGTCCAAACCCAAGATAGCGTCATTAACTCGGTGTTCTGCGTCCGAGCACTTCGCAGAGTCTATATCCAGCTTCGCAGCTTCGATTGCGTCCGCGATCTTATTCCCACGCTCCTTGATCGCCTGATCTATTGCAGCAACCTTCTGCATATCGGCCTGATACTGAAGCTGATCCTGAAGCTGTTGCTGACGCACTATCGCTGGGTCGTACGGAGACCGAGACTGAGCCAGAACCGGGCTTGTATTCCAAGTGATTAAAAGAATGGCGGCGAGCTCTCGATTCATTGGATGGCCTTCGGATTTTGCAACATCCGGTCCAAATCTTAGTTAGCGAATGGAATGTAACTTAAAAGCGGTCGCCTTAAAAGCCCCAATCAGAATCAATGTGCGTAGTGAAGAGGACGCACAAAGGACCGCTCCGGGACGTTCTGGCGAAGAACATGCGACGCCTGCGCGCCTCGCGTGGCCTCAGCCAGGAGGCGTTGGCGCATGAAAGCGATATCAATCGCACGTACCTAAGCGCGGTAGAGCGATCCGAGCGCAACGTCTCGATTGATAACATTGCGCGAATTGCGCGCGGCTTGGGGGTAGAGGCTTGGAAGCTTCTGAAAGACGACTAAGGAGCCAGCGTCTCGAATTTGCAGGTCCTGCAAATCCATATTCGCTCCTATCGTTTCGACCCCGGCGCGCCGACATCAGTCGTTGACAATATAATTCCCTCGACCACGCGTCCCTTCCGCTCAGTGCCAGACGTGTCGGGAATAGAGCCCGGTTCGACGCGCCACGTCATCCTGTTACGCTTTCCACCCTCATCGTTAAAATAGACGACGCGGCACTGCTTGTTTGCGGGTTCAGTGACTATCGCTATGTGATTTGCCTCTATATCCTTCAAAATACATCTGCAAAACTCTCCCATATAGGGCTTGCCGACGATATGAGGACAGTCGTCGTACTCGGCACCGCAAATAGAGCACTGTTGGCTTCGAACGATTAGCCCAGCGCTAAGGAAGACTTGGGCAGGGAAGACAACTCGCTCGATATTGAAGAGCCGCGTCGCACGGGCTTCTAAATGTGAGAAGCCTCTGCTTGCCCGTATGGCGTTCCTTGTCGCCCTTTGCGCATTGACAAGGTTCTCCCAAGCCTCGTCTGGTCTTCCATCTTTTAGCTGTAGCCACATGTTTAACTCAGCTTCCAAGGCCTCGATTACACACTGGCCTCCAAGAAACACATTGGCATAACGTTCATTTTGATCGGAGATTGCTTGCCTCTTCCACGCCTCGACCTTCGCTGCGAGCGCAGACAATTCAGCAAGAGCACTGCGCTGCAATTCATTGTCCCTAACGATGTAGGAAAGCTCCCCCGCCTTCTCGACGGTAGCATTGAAAAGCTCGATTTCTTTCGAGTAGTCACTCATCTGCGATCCTTAAAATCGTATCAGCGATGCTCGCTAAGCCTACGGCGTCCCCCTCATATGTCAGCTTCTTGCTTACGCGATCACCCTTTCGTTCGACAACAATGTCGAGTTTAATCTTCTTGTCCGGTGTCCCCTTAAACATGTCGGCCAGATAGTTTGAGATGATACCCAACGCGACCGTTACCGCAGATGGATCTGTGCTCAACAGCGCTGCCGATATGAAGATGAATGCCGCCCAATCGTGGCTTTTGTTGTGAATAAATCCGGGCCTCTCACCGCTCGGCAGAAAGTCTTGGACCGGCAATTGGCCATCTCTGAGTAGCTTACGCAACGTCGAGCCTTCGCCACGCACGACCAATTCTCGACGCGTCGCTGCCGTCTCAAAATTTTCCGGCATGATCGCGAAACCAGTTGGCATATCGCAGCCGAGATCAGCGGCTCGATCCGCAATGCGAATATAGTCGGCCACATTAACTGTCATCGAGGGTCTCTTGGGGCGTGAGGGAAGTAAGGCGAATCCTGCTTATCCTAGGCTGATTCCCGCAAGGCAGAACGCCAAACGCGCATCGCCCCAATTGGCGGACGAGAACACTGCAGAAACTCGTAACGCGGACGTTCCGCGGACGTAGCCGCTTCCTAGCCAGACGAAAATGCGCAAAGCTGCTGAAATTATTGGCGCGCCCGAAGGGATTCGAACCCCTGACCTCTGCCTTCGGAGGGCAGCGCTCTATCCAGCTGAGCTACGGGCGCGTGAGGGGTTAGATAGCGGAACGCGGCTGATGCGGCAACCGCTTGCGGCAGAGAGAAATTATATTGAAAGGCCACCACCCGATCAGGTGAATGTGCAATTTTGAGTCCGGACAAGCGCTTGCCGCTTGGAAGGTGGACTTCTAAGCTTACCTCTGGCGGGGACCCGAGGAGACGCGCGATGACCCAGGTTGCGGAAAAAACACAAAAAAGCCAGCCGAAAAGCGCCCAGATCAAGGACGCCGCGTTCAAATGGCACGATCCGCTCGACCTCGAAAGCGAGCTGACCGAGGAAGAGCGCATGGTGCGCGACACCGCGCGCGATTATGCGCAGGAGAAGCTGTTTCCCCGCGTCATCGCCGCCAATCGCGACGGCAACACCGACCCGGCGATTTTCCGCGAGATGGGCGAGCTCGGGCTGTTGGGCTCGACCATCCCGGAGGAATACGGCGGCTCCGGCCTCGGTTATGTCTCTTACGGGCTGATCGCGCGCGAGCTCGAGCGGGTGGATTCCGGCTTCCGCTCGGCGATGTCGGTGCAATCCTCGCTCGCCATGCAGGCGATCTATGCCTATGGCTCCGAGGCGCAGCGGCGCAAATATCTGCCGAAGATGGCGACCGGCGAATTGCTCGGCTGCTTCGGCCTGACCGAGCCCGATCACGGCTCCGATCCGGGCTCCATGGTGACGCGCGCCGATAAAGTGCCGGGCGGCTTTTCCCTGACCGGCGCCAAAACCTGGATCACCAATGCGCCGGTCGCCGACGTCGGCATCATCTGGGCAAAGCTCGACGGCAGGATTCGCGGCTTCCTCGTCGAGCGCGGCACCAAGGGATTTTCCACGCCGAAGATCGAAGGCAAGCTGTCGCTGCGCGCCTCGATCACCGGCGAGGTCGTGCTCGAAGGCGCAGTGGTGCCCGAAGATAATCTGCTGCCGAACGTGTCCGGCCTCGCCGGCCCGTTCGGCTGCCTCAACGTGGCGCGCGCCGGCATTGCCTGGGGCGCCATGGGCGCCGCCGAGTTCTGCTGGCACCGCGCCCGCGATTACGTGCTGACCCGCAAGCAGTTCGGCCGGCCGCTGGCCGCCAACCAGCTGGTGCAGAAAAAGCTCGCCGACATGCAGACCGAGATCACGCTTGGCCTGCACGCGGCACTGCGGCTGTCGCGGCTGATCGATCAAGGCAAGGCGTCGCCGCCGGCGATCTCGCTGCTCAAGCGCAACAATTGCGGCAAGGCGCTGGAGATCGCCCGCCTTGCCCGCGACATGCACGGCGGCAACGGCATTGCCGAGGAATTCCACGTCATGCGCGTGTTGTGCAATCTCGAGACCGTCAACACCTACGAGGGCACCCACGACATCCACGCGCTGATCCTCGGCCGCGCACAGACGGGCATCCAGGCGTTTTTCTGATTGTTTGGTTCCTCATTTCCCGGGCGCAGCGCAGCACGAAGTGGTGCGCCGCATCCGGGAAACGTGGTCGGAAATTATCCGGCGACTTGGAGAACGATCTTGCCGCGTTTATGGGCGCGCGTGCCGGCGAGCATTTCGTGGGCGGCGCGCACCTCGCTGAGCGGCAGCACGCTGCCGACGGGAATGACCAGCTCGTTGTTGTCGTGCATCTCGGCGAGCCGAGCCAGTTGCGCGGTATTGACGTCGACGATGAAATAGTCCGCGCGCACGCGCCGTTTTTGCGCCAGCTGCACATTCGGCCGCGACACCGAGGAGACGATGATGCCGCCGGGTTTGACGAAGGTGATCAATTGATCCTGCAGCGGGCCGCCGACCGTGTCGATCACCGCGTCGGCGCGCCGCGCGAAGTTCGCCACGTTATGGCTCTCGGTGTTGATCACCTCGTGCGCGCCGAGGCCGCGCACATAGTCGGCGTCGCCGTTGCGGACGGTGGCGATGACGTGGAGTTTTTTCGCCCGCGCCAGCTGCACCGCATAGGCGCCGACATTGCCGGCGCCGCCGTGAATGACGACGGTCTGGCCTTCGCACAGCGCGGCGTGATCGAACAGCATTTGCCAGGCCATCACGCCGACCACCGGCAACGCCGCGGCCTCGGCATGCGACAGCGCCGCCGATTTTTTCGCGATCATGCGCGCCGCAACGACGGCGTATTCGGCATAGCCCATGATGAAAAGCGGGTTGGTAGCGCCGAACACCTCGTCACCGGGCGCGAAGCCGGTGCTATTGGCGCCGACTTTTTCGACGATGCCGGAGATTTCCGCGCCCAGCGTCAACGGCGGCGTCAGCGGCAAGCCGCTCTTGCCGGTTCGCACCAGGGCATCCCAAGGCCCGACGCCGGCGGCGCATACCCGTACCAGGACTTGCAGTTCCTGCGGCTCCGGCACGTCGACGCGTTCGAGAGCAATGATCTGCGGCGGTCCCAGATGGTTGATCCGCGCCGCCGTCATGATTTGCGGCAGAGCCACCGGTTCGATCCGCTCGAGCGCCGTCGTCGGTTGTGGCCCAAAGCGATGAACCGAAGCAGTTTTTGTGTTCGGCGCAGGATCCGCTGTCGGTCCCATGAAAAGCTGACTGACGGCCATGGCTCATCTCCCGCGATCTAGCAAATACCTACCCTCATCGTTAAATCACCGACAAAACGAATCACCCTATCAACACATTACTCCAAATCATGTAACGGAACCTCATGTCCCCATTGTCTCTTTTGCTCAATCTTCTGTGGATTGTGTTTGGCGGCCTCTGGATGGCGGTGGGATGGATTGTCGCAGCCGTCATCATGGCGATCACCATCATCGGCTTGCCCTGGGCCCGGGCGGCGTTCAATATCGCGTCCTATGCGCTGTTGCCGTTCGGCCGCAAGGCGGTGTCGCGGGCCGAGCATCTGGGAACCCACGATATCGGCACCGGACCGTTCGGGCTCCTTGGCAACATCGTGTGGCTGGTGCTGGCCGGCTGGTGGCTGGCGCTCGGCCACCTGCTCACCGCCGCTTTGCTGGCGGTGACCATCATCGGCATCCCGTTCGCCTGGGCGCATTTGAAGCTCGCCGGCATCGCGCTGTGGCCGATCGGCAAGATGATTGTGGATGCCTGATTGAATAGTCCCCGTGTGGGCGAAAGGAGAACTCCCGTGAGCAGCCATCACTTTCATGCCGTCGTGTGGATCGATCACCACGAAGCGCGCGTGTTTCATTTCAGCCCGACCGACGTCGAGCGGCTGGTGTTGCACCCGGATCATCCAACGCGACACATCCACCACAAGGCGAACTCCATCGGCAGCGGCCATGCGGCGGAGGATCACGAGTTCCTCGAGACGGTCGCGCAATCGATCGCCGATGCCGGCGAGGTTCTGGTGACCGGGCCCGCCAATGCCAAGACCGAGCTGGTCAAGCACATCGCCCGGCACGATCCGCAGTTGATGAAAATTATTGTCGGAATAGAGACCGTCGATCATCCCAGCGACGGGCAGCTTGTCGCCCATGCGCGAAAGTATTTTAAGGCGGAAGATCGGATGCTGCCGCAAACAAACTAGCGAGCGGCAAGGAACGGAGGGACCATGTGCCGGAATATACGCACACTTTTCAACTTTGAACCGCCGGCCACGGACAAGGAAGTCCGCGCCTCGGCGCTGCAGTTCGTTCGCAAGCTGAGCGGATTTACGCAGCCGTCCCGCGCCAACGAAGCGGCGTTCGCCCGCGCCGTCGACGAGGTCACGGACGCGGCGCGCCGCCTCCTGCAATCGCTGGAAACGGCGAGCCCGGCAAAGAACCGCGAGGCGGAAGCGGCGAAAGCGCGTGAAAGGGCGAAGGAGCGATTTGCGTAACGCCGATCAAACCAACGCGCTACTCCGCCTTGATGCCGGCCGCCTTGATGATCGGCCACCATGTATCGGTTTCGGACTTATAATAGGCCGCAAGCGCTGCCGGCGTCTGTTGCGCGCGCGGCACGACTTCTTGCCCGATGGTCGAAAGGCGGTCGCGCACGGCGGCATCGGCCAGTGCGTCCATGGCGGCGGCATTGAGTTTGGCGATCACCGCCGGCGGCGTGCCCTTCGGCACCCACAGCGAATGCCACGGCGTGATGTGCAAGCCCGGCAATCCCGCCTCGTCGACCGTCGGAATGTCGGGTGCGATCGCGGCGCGGCTCGATCGGGTGACGGCATAGCCCTTGATGGTGCCGCTGCGAATCTGCGGCATCGCGTCGGACGGTTGATCGAACAGCAGATCAATGCGCCCGGCCAACAAATCCTGCATCGCCGGCGCCAGGCCGCGATACGGCACGACCTGAATTTTCGCAGCTGTCTGTTGCTGGAGCAAAAAGCCCGCCACCTGATCGGTGCCGCCGGCGCTGCCGAGCAGCACGGGATCGGCTTTGCCCTTCAGCCAGCCGACCAGTTCCTGCATGTTGTTTGCCGGAATATCTTTCCTGGACACCAGCAGCAACGGCGTCTGCGTGAGCCAGACCACCGGCTCGAAATCGCGGAAGACGTCGTATTGCAACTGATAGAGCACCGGCGTCACCACGTGCGTCGACCAGGTGGCGAGGTCGAGGGTGTAGCCGTCGGGCGCCGCGCGGGCGACGCGGCCGGCGGCGATGGTTCCGCCGGCGCCGGTGACGTTCTCGATGACGACCGGCTGTCCGAGCGACTGCCCCATCCGCTCGCCGACGACACGCGCGATCACGTCGGTCGGACCGCCGGCGGCGAACGGCACGATCATGGTGATCGGCCGGGACGGAAAGGATTGCGCCGCTGCGCTGCCGGCAAACCCGGATATCGCCGCAATAGCAGTCATCGCCAAAACGAATCTGCGCATCGGTCTAGGTCGCTCCCTTGACGCTGGCCTTGGCTCAAGCCCCGCGCCTTGAGTCTATCAGGCCCAAAACCACTGGCGGCTGCGGCCTGAAGCCTCTATATGAAGGTCATCCCCTATAAAGGAGCAACGAATGGCCTCGCGCCAAATCAAAATGCCTGTCAAGGATGATTCCGACAAAGACGTCGACGAAGCGCCGTCACAGCGCAAGCGGCCGGAAACCGGCCGGTATCTGCTGCAGGTCGACCGCCAGACCAAGGGCTCCTACCAGACCGCGGAAGCCGCGCAATCGGCCGCGCTGGTGATCAAGAAGGGTTACCCGATCGTTCAAGTGGCGGTCTATGACAGCGTCGAATACACCCACACGCTGGTAGAAGCGCCCGCCAAGGCATCGTGACGAACATCCCCAGGCAGTAAACGCCGGCGCACAGGACCGGTTCGAGACCGCACGATGCGCTGCCGGCTGGCTTAAGGATGGAGAACCGTCAGCGTCAGCATGGCGACGAAGACCAGCACGACGGCCCCGAACAGAAGATAGACGGCCTTGGTGGCAAAGCTGGTCGCGGCGCCCGGTTGCGGGTTTGGCATGGTATTTCCCTTCAAAAATAGATTTTGAGTAGTTTTTCGTGCCCATTCTTGGGGCCGGCGAGCTTACTAAACAAGCGTGGGCTATATTTTATTTTCAAACGACCTTTTTATCGGCCAATTATACAGTATTATATGCTAATGTCCTTGGCCATGATTGATCATGACGACTTTTCGGTTGTCGTAAAGAACCGGGCGCCGCCGCCGAAGCCGTGGCGCTGGGAGATTTATCGCGCCGGCCGGACCAGTCCGATCGAGCACTCCGAGGTCTTTTTCGAGTCCATGACGGCCGCCAACCGCGCCGGCAAAGCGGCGCTGCGATCGTTATTGAGCGACTACCCCGACTGACGCTATATCTCCATGCGCCAACGGCCCGAGCGCCGTGGCCATCGGCCCCATCAACCGCTCGATCGAGGAGGAACGCCGCGTGCAGGTTCTCGTCCGTGACAACAATGTCGACCAGGCGCTGAGGGTGCTGAAGAAGAAGATGCAGCGCGAGGGCGTGTTCCGCGAGATGAAGCTGCGCGGCCATTACGAAAAGCCTTCCGAGAAGCGCGTCCGCGAGAAGGCCGAAGCCATCCGCCGCGCCCGCAAGCTCGCCCGCAAGAAGCTGCAGCGCGAGGGCCTGTTGCCGATGAAGCCCCGGGTGATTCCTGGCGCTGGTGGCCCCGGCGGCGCGCCGGGACGAGGCGGCCCGCCGCGCGCACCGCGTCCGCCGCGTTTTTGATCGCGGAACAGTTGCGGCGGCCGATACCGCCGCTTCGCCGGTCAGGATTTCCCTTACTAAGTCGTCATGGCCGGGGCATAGCCGTTCGAAGAACGGCGTGCTTCGCACGCCTATGTCCCGGCCATCTTCGTTTTTAAATTTGCTTTGCCGTTTAGACCTGGCACCCAACCCAAAGGAACTGCCCATGCCGTTTTCAATGTCCCAAGCCGCGTTGCCGGTTTTCGAAATCAATCTCAACGCACTGTCGGCCATTCTCGACAAGGCGGAAGCCTTCGCTACGGCGAAGAAAATCGACCCCGCCGTGCTGCTGCATTCCCGTCTTTCGCCGGACATGTTCGATCTCACCCGCCAGATCCAGGTCGCGACCGATGGCGCCAGGCGTGGTTCGGCGCGTCTCGCCGGCGTAGAGCCGCCGAGCTACGAAGACAACGAGACGACGATCGCGCAGCTCAAGGATCGCATCGCCAAAACAGTCGCCTTTCTGAAAACGCTCGACCGCAAGCAGATCGATGCGGCGGCCGACCGTGAAATTACGTTTCCGCTCGGCGGCACCAACAAGGGCCAAATGAAGGGCGACGATTACCTCAACCACTTCATGCTGCCGAACTTCTATTTCCACTGCACCGCCGCCTACGCGATCCTGCGGCATTGCGGCGTGGATGTCGGCAAGCGCGATTTCCTCGGCGCAATCCCGCTCAAGATGGTTTGAGGCGGCGGCTACAACGGCGGCTCGACGCCACCTTCTTTCTTGCAGGCGACGCTGGCTTCTTCGAGGTCGAGCTCGCGTTCGAGGCGCCGGCGCGCTTCGTCGGTGATCCGGCCTTCCTGCAACAGCCGGTAGATATATTCGCGCTCGACCGCGATCAGCTCCATCCGCAGGTCTGCGGCCGCCGCCGCGGCATCGTCGCCGTCCGCTCTGTGCTCCGACAACCGCCCGGTCCGATAGTCGTGACGGGCGCGCAGGATCGCCAGCGTCTCGGCTGAAACCTGGCGGTCAGCCGCGACCTGTTCCAAACGATTTTGCGCCACGTCGAGAGCACCCGACCGCGCGGCAAGCTCCGCCTTGTGCTCGCGTTGCCGTTCGTCGGCGGCGTGTTTTGCCAGCCCGAGCCAGCCGACGATGCGCGGCAGCAGCGACCCCTGCCCGATCAGCGTGACGACGATGACGCCGAAAGTGACGAAGAGAATGAGATCGCGGTCGGGAAACGGCGCGCCGGCCGCCGTCGTCAGCGGAATGGCGAGCGCCGCCGCGAGCGAGACGACGCCGCGCACGCCGACAAATCCGAGAAAAAAGATCCACTGCCAGGGCGGCATCGGATCCCGGCGCCTTAGCGACGGGCTCAGCCAGCGCGGCAGATAGGCTGCCGGATAGATCCAGATGAATCGCGTGACGATGACCACGGCGACGGTGACCAGGATGGTATAGGCGAGGCCGTGCAGCAGGTTTGCGTCCATCCGGTCGAGCAGCGTGCGCGTCTGCATGCCGGTGACCAGGAAGATGAATCCCTCGAGAAAATAGACCAGCAAATCCCAGAAGAAGATTCCCTGCAGCCGCGTCGCCGCCGGAATCAGCAGCGGCCCGTTCCAGCTCACGAACAGGCCGGTTGCCACCGTCGCCAGCACGCCCGAACCGCCCAATTGCTGTGGCACCAAAAACGCGAGGTAAGGCGTCAACAGCGACAGCGTGATCTCGACGCGCGGATCGCGCGCCCAGCGGCGCAAGCGCAGGCTCAACCAGCCGACCGCAATGCCGTAGGCGATCTCGCCCACGACGATGAGGACAAAGGTGCCCGCGGCGTCGGTGAGAGAGAACAGTCCGGTGCTCACGGCGGCGACCGCGAAGCGGTAGAGGATCAAGGCCGTGGCGTCATTGGCCAGCCCCTCGCCCTCCAGCACGACGACCAGCCGGCGCGGCACGCCAAGACGGCGCACGATGGCCAGCGGTGCGACCGCGTCGGGCGGCGCCACAATAGCGCCGAGCAAAAAACCGATGGCCCACGGCATGCCGAGCAGCCAGTGCACGGCGGCCGCGACCGCGCAGGTGGTGAAGACGACGGCGCCGAACGCCAACAGCGCGATCGGGCGCAGGTTGAAGCGGAATTCGCGCCAGCTCATGGCGACGCCGGCCGAATAGATCAGCGGCGGCAGAATGCCGAGCAGCACCAGCTCCGGCGCCAACTCGATCCGCGGCAGCCCAGGCGCGAGCCCCAGCCCGATGCCGGCAATGACGAGCAGGATCGAGGGCGCCGCGTCGAGCCGCCGCGCCACGATGGCGACGACGGCCAAGACCGCGAGCAGGAGCAGTATGGTTTGGATCGTCGCCGCCATGGGAAACAAGTAGCGATCATCGCGTACGGAATCAAATGCGTGGCTAAGATCAGTTTATTTGCACTGATGGGGCGGCGGCCTTGATCGCTTGGATGCTAATTGTTCGTGTTGGCATTCTTGTCAAGGACGGCGCGAGGCGCCGCCGCCTCCGGCGGTCTGTGATCCTTGACAAGAATGCCAACACGAACAGAGTGCCATCCAAGCGATCAAGGCCGCTTTCTAGGCCGTCATATATCTGTTGTACACTAGCCTGACTGCGGAGTTCGAGCATGGACCCCGAATTCATCCGCGACCTGTTCGCGCAATTCCGCCCGGTGACAGTGAAGCGCATGTTCAGCGGGTCGGGCATTTTCGCCGACGGCCTCATGTTCGGTCTGATCGTCGACGGCGCGATCCATCTCAGAGTGGACGAGACCAACATTGCGGATTTCGAACGCGAAGGCAGCCGGCCGTTCACCTATACGCGCGGCAAAAGCTCAGGCCGGCCGACGCGCCACGCGCTACCCTATTGGCGCCTGCCGGAGCGGCTCTACGACGATCCCGATGAGCTCGCGGTGTGGGCGGCCCGCTCGTTCGCCATTGCAGAACGCAAAAAATCGGTGCCTCACACGCGGGCCAAACGAAAGCCGATGCCGAAGCGGACGAAGTAAGCGGGCTGGTTTCGCGAGTATTCAATCGGGGCTATACTTTGCTGCACAAATCTTGATAGTTGGGCGATATCAATGTGCCAAAAGTCCACTACCACCGCGCTCGCCTTCGCTGCTTTGGTGATCGCACCGTTGATAGCGCGGGCCGAAATGGGCCCCTGCATTCCGGATGATCGCAGCGGCCTCACCTGCGGCAATGGTGTCAGCTCGGCACGTGTCATTCCGAAAACGACTTCGCCATCAAATAGACTAGCCCTTGCTTGGCGACTGACAAGCAGCGCACCAGGCTATCAGCTGCACGAGGACAATCCCGACCTTGAGAGCCTAATCGTGCGCATCGCGGATGGGGCCATATTGGCCAAATCCCAAGGCACGTACTGGAACATGGGCGATAGGTATGCCAAGGCACAGTACCTTACTGCCGCTTGGTCCCCAGACAGCCGCCTGTTGATCAGAATGGCAGGCAAGGGTGACGCACCCCACTCGGCAGAGCTGTTCGCATTCGCTCAAGACGACGGCGTCACCGGGCCGTTTGATCTCGTGAAAGTGCTCGATCCCGCTGTACGCGCCGAGATGAAAAGCGCCAACGATGCGGACAAGTACGTGTTCACCATTTCCACGCAGCCGTCGATGACAATTGATGATCAAGGCTTGGTCCATGCCAGTGTGTTTATGGTGGCGCGAGAGTCGGGCAAGGAACGAATTTACAATCTGACGGCGCAGGTGACGCGCGGCGCCCATTCATTGGATGCAAAGGTTCTATCGATTTCGCGATACACTGGGTCGTACATATCTGTCACCGCCCATTAAGGATTGCGGCGCAAGCGGCCCACATAACGGTTGTACGCGCCTCCTCACAAAAAACTCTGCGGATCGATATCGATGTCGAGCTTGATCGAGCCGTGCCGCTTCGGCGCCGCCGCGAGCCATTGGCGCAGGTAGGCGGACAGATCGAAATTGCGCGGCGCTTTGATCAGCAAGCGAAAACGATGCCGGCCGCGCACCAAGGCGAGCGGCGCTTCGGCGGGGCCGAGGATGCGCACGTCATCGTGCGAGGGCGCGGCGCGAGCGAGCGCGCGGGCGTGACCTTCCGTGGCGTGCTTGTCGGGGCCGGAGACGACGATCGAGGCGAGGCGGCCGAACGGCGGATAGTGGTCGCGCTCGCGGACTTCGATTTCGGCATCGTAGAACGCTTCCCGGTCCTGGGCGATCAGGGCGCGCATCACCGGATGCTCGGGCTGGTGCGTCTGCAAATAGCCGTGGCCGATGCCGGCGTCGCGGCCGGCGCGGCCGATCACCTGATGTAAAAGCTGGAAGGTGCGCTCGGCGGCGCGCGGGTCGCCGTTGCTTAATCCCAAATCCGCGTCGACGACGCCGACGAGATTGAGCATCGGGAAGTGATGGCCTTTCGCTACAAGCTGCGTCCCAATAACAATGTCGAAACGACCTTGGGCAACGTCGTCCAGTTCCTCGCGCAGCCGCTCGACCGAGACGACGAGGTCGCTGGACAGCACCAGCACGCGCGCGCCCGGAAACAATTCGCGCACTTCTTCTTCCAGCCGCTCGACGCCCGGCCCGCAGGCCACAAAAGAGTTCGCCGCCTGGCACTTTGGGCAGTTGGCCGGATGCGGCATGGCAAAACCGCAATGGTGGCAGACAAGGTGCTTGCGGAAGCGGTGATCGACCAGCCAGGCGTCGCAGTTCGGACACGAGAAACGAAAGCCGCAGGCGCGGCACAAGGTCAGCGGCGCATAGCCGCGGCGATTGAGAAACAGCAGTGCCTGCTCGCGGCGCTCGATGGCGGTCTGCATCGCGCCGGCAAGCACCGGCGAGATGAAACGGCCGCGCGGCGGCGGCGCCTGACGCAGATCGATCGCCTCGACCGCCGGCTCAAGCTGGCCGCCGAAGCGCTCGGGCAGCGCCAGTTTTTGATAGCGCCCGCGCCGCGCATTGACCACGGATTCCAGCGACGGCGTCGCCGAGGACAGCACGATCGGAATGCGCGCGATGTGGCCGCGCACGACCGCCATGTCGCGGGCATGATAGTGCACGCCGTCCTCCTGCTTGTAGGCGGGGTCGTGCTCCTCATCGACCACGATCAAGCCGAGATCGGCATAGGGCAGGAATAACGCCGAGCGTGCGCCGACCACGACCGAAACTTCGCCGTCGGCGACCGCCCGCCAAGTGCGCGCGCGTTTGCGTGGGCTGAGCTCCGAATGCCATTCCGCGGGGCGCACGCCGAAGCGGGCGGCGAAGCGATCGAGGAACTGCGCGGTGAGCGCGATCTCCGGCATCAGGATCAAGCTCTGCCGGCCGTGGCGAATGGTGTCGGCCACCGCCTCGAAATACACTTCGGTCTTGCCCGAGCCGGTGACGCCGTCGAGCAAGGTCACGGAATATCCGCCCTTCGCCACGGTCGCCTTGAGCGCCGTCGCGGCGGCGCCTTGATCCGGCGTGAATTCCGATTGCACGAAATCCGGATCGGGCTTTTGCGCCACCGGCTCCGGCTGCAGCACCACGGTTTCGAGCGTGCCTTCGTCGATCAGGCCGTCGATCACGCCGGCGCTGACGCCGGCCTCGCGCGCGGCGTCGCTCTTGCCGCGCACCATGCCGTCGGCGAAGAGCGCCATCACGCGCTGCCGCGCCGGTGTCATGCGTTGCGGCGCTGCGCCGGCGAGCCGCACGCCGACGCGCTCGCGCTCGGCGCCCAAATGCTCGCCCATGCGCAGGCACATGCGCAGCACCATGCCGCGCGAGCTCACGGTGTAGTTCGCCACCCAATCGACGA
>Ga0210398_10001457_pt1 | contig 24465 bp, 13 predicted proteins | sample IncBWC4OmetaG_FD_161047 | JGI IMG/M metagenome (GOLD analysis project Ga0210398, IMG submission 161047) | Forest soil microbial communities from Barre Woods Harvard Forest LTER site, Petersham, Massachusetts, United States - Inc-BW-C-4-O | ecosystem: Environmental > Terrestrial > Soil >...
GCCGCGGCGAGGTGATCGACTACGTCCGCGAAAAATACGGCCGCGACTGCGTGGCCAACATCATCACCTACGGCACGCTCGGCGCCAAGATGGTCATCCGCGACGTCGCGCGGGTGAACGACGTGCCCTACGCCGATGCCGACCGCCTCGCGAAGATGATTCCCGACGAGATCAGCATCTCGCTCGAGGATGCACAGAAGAAATCCGCCGAGCTGCGCGACGAAATCGCCCGGAATCCCGTCGCCAAAAAAATCTTCGAGCAGGCGCTCGTCCTCGAAGGCATGGTGCGCAACACCGGCAAGCACGCCGCCGGCATCATCATCACCGACCGGCCGCTCGACGAGTTCGTGCCGCTCACCCTGCAGGAAGGCGATGTCACCGTGCAGTACGATATGAACGCCGTGGGCAAGCTCGGCCTGCTCAAGATGGATTTCCTCGGCCTCAAGACGCTCACCGTCATCGCCGACGCCGTCGAAAACATCCGCCGCACCGTCGATCCGAAGTTCGACATCGAGAAAATCCCCTTTGACGACGCGAAGACCTTCGCGCTGCTCAACACCGGCCGCACCACCGGCGTGTTCCAGCTGGAATCCACCGGCATGCAGGCGCTCTGCCGCCAGATCAATCTCTCCTCCATCGACGAGATCGTGGCGCTCATCGCCCTCTACCGCCCCGGCCCGATGGAATGGATTCCCGACTACATCCGCGGGAAAAAGGACCCGGAGACGATCAAGTTCCCCCACCCGCTCATCGAGGACGTCTGCCGCGAAACCTACGGCGTGATGGTTTACCAGGAGCAGGTCATGGAGGCCGCCCGCGTCATTGCCGGCTACACGCTGGGCGGCGCCGACATGCTCCGCCGCGCCATGGGCAAAAAGGACGCGGTGGCCATGGCCAAGGAACGCGATAATTTTGTCGCCGGCGCCAAAAAGCTCCATGGCATCGACGAAAAAACCTCGAACGCGATTTTCGACATCCTCAACAAGTTCGCCGGCTACGGCTTCAACAAATCGCACTCCGCCGCCTACGCCATCATCAGCTACCAAACCGGCTACCTGAAGGCCAACCACCCCGTGCAGTTCATGGCCGCGGTGCTCTCCAGCGAGCTCGGCAACGGCGAAAAGGCCGCCCATTTCATCGCCGAGTGCGAGGCGATGGGCGTGCAGGTGCTCGGCCCCGACGTGAACGAAAGCCGCGAAAATTTCACACCGGTGTTTCGGCGCCGGAACGGCGCCGGAGTTGAAAGCTCAAAGTTGAAAGTTGAAAGCAATGCCTCCAACGGTTCCGGTCTTTCAACTCTCAACCCTCAACTTTCAACTGCGAATGGGGGCGAAGCCGCCATTCGCTTCGGCCTGGCCGCCGTCAAAGGCGTGGGCGAGGCCGCCGCGCAAAAAATCATCGCCGAGCGCGACACCCACGGCCCGTTCCGCGACTTCACCGACCTCACCGCGCGCGTGGACGGCCGCGCCATCAACAAGCGCGTGCTTGAGCATCTCATCAAGACCGGCGCGTTCGATTTCAGCGGCGCCCCGCGCAAGCAGCTCTTCGATCACATCGACGAAGCCATCGCCGGGGCCGCCTCGGCCGCGCGCGACAAAGCCGCCGGCCAGCACAGCTTCCTCGATTCGCTCGCAGAGGAGCCGCCGAAAAATGGCGGCCACGCATCCGCACTGCCTCTCGCCTCTCGCCCCTCGCCTCTTGCCTCGGCCGCGAACGACTTTTCCTCCTACGACCGCCTCACCTTCGAAAAGGAATTGCTCGGCTTCTACATCTCCGGCCATCCGATGAACCAGTTCGCCGGCTTGGCCGACGCCCTGGACACCTGCGCCGAGGACCAGTTGCTGCAGCAGCCCGACCGCGCCGAATTCCGCATTTGCGGCATCGCCGGCAACATTACCAAAAAACTTTCCAAAAAGGACAACCGGCCCTGGGCCGCGTTCACCCTCGCCACCCGCCGCGCCACCGTGGCGCTCAACATGTTTGCCGACGCGTTCGAGGCCTACGGCTCGAGCCTTGCGGAAAACGCACCCGTGCTCGTAAAAGGCAACATCATCCAAGGCAACGACGGCCCGCGCCTCAACATCAAGGAATGCCAGCCGCTTGAACCCGCCGTCTCCGGTCTCGTGAAAAAAGTCACCTGGCTACTCCACCCCGCGCACCCTGAGTTGATCGATTTTCTCCGCCAGCTCCGCGCTGCCGTCAACACGGCGAGCGGCGACACGCGCCTCGAGCTCGCCTTCGTCTTCGACGGCCGCGTCGCGCCGATGGCCGACGCCTCGCCCGGCCTGACCTGGAAACTTACCTCGCAAAGTTTCCAGGATCTCCGCGCCCACCCCGCCGTCGCCGGCGTGCAGCTCGAGACGAAAAAACTCGAGCTCAAGCCCGACCGCCGCTGGGGGAAACGCTAGAGCGGTTTAAAAATTCATGTAGCCACGAAGGATCACAAAGAACACAGAGAACACTCTTTCTTTGAGTTCCATGTGATCTTTCGTGGCAAAAAATCCGGCTGGCTGCTTACCAAGCGTAAAGGCACACCTTAATTCCCATGTCCGAATCTTCCGCGCTCAACCACGCCGCCCGCATCGTCGCCCTCGCGTCGCGCGAGCAGCCCGCCGACGCCGTGCTGCGCGATTACCTTGTCGATCCCACGCGGACCCGGATGCCGCCCGCCGAAAAACGCGCCGTCGTGCGCGCGGTCTTCACCTATTTCCGCTGGCTCCAATGGCTCGAGCTGCGCGACTCGCTGCAAAAGCAATTTTCCCAGGCCCTCGCGCTGCAGCAACGCTTCGATGAGAACCCCCTCTCCATCAAAGCCGAGGCGCTGGCCGTGCGCGCCGTGCCGGCGTGGCTCCGCGACGAGATGGAACTGCCCGCCGATTTTCTCCGCCAGCTCCAGCGCGACCCCGTGGTCTGGCTGCGCGCCCGGCCGGGCACCGCGGAAAAACTCGCTGCTTCGCTCGGCGACTGCGCACCGCCTGCTTTCACTCAACTCTCTGCTCCAAACTCTCAGCTTTCCACCGTCCCGCTCACCGCCCTGCGTTACGCCGGCGAGAAGGATCTTTTCCGCACGCCGGAGTTCCAGGCCGGCGCGTTTGAAATCCAGGACCTCGCCTCCCAGTTCGTCGGCCACGCCTGCGCGCCGCAACCCGGCGAAACGTGGTGGGACGCCTGCGCCGGAGCCGGCGGCAAGACCCTGCACCTCGCCGACCTCATGCAAAACAAAGGTCTCGTCTGGGCCAGCGATCGCTCCGTGCGACGCCTCACCGCGCTCAAGCAGCGCACCGCCCGCGCGAAAATTTTCAATTACCGCACTGCGCCTTGGGACGGCTCGGCCCGCCTGCCCACCAAGGCAAAATTCGACGGCATCCTGATCGACGCGCCGTGCAGCGGCGTCGGCACCTGGCAGCGCAATCCCCACGCGCGCTGGACCACCACCACCACCGACGTGCGCGAACTCGCCGCGGTCCAGCTGCAGTTGCTCAACCATGCCGCGCCCTCGCTCAAGCCCGGCGGCCGATTGATTTATTCTGTGTGCACCCTCACGCGAAGTGAAACGACCGCTGTGTCCGAAGCCTTTGCCGCCGCGCATCCCGAACTCGAACCGCATCCACTTTTTGGCTCTGGTTCTGAAGCATCCAGCAGCCAGCTCGGCATCCTGCCCCACGAGACCAACGCCAACGGCATGTTCATCGCCGGGTGGAAAAGACGGCTTTAAACAAAGTCTCCAACAAAACTGAAATAAGGTGGAGCGCGACCTCCGGGCGCGCTCAGAGCGCGTCGGGACGCCGCGCTCCACCACTCTTTCTCCAGCGTGAAAAAAATCTCCAAGGAAACCGTCCAGGCTGATTTCAACGACCCGCTGGCGGTCGTTCACTACGCGCGGGCGGCGCATTTTCTCGGACTGTGGGAATCCGAACGCACGCTCATCGCGCGTTTTTTCCCCGACCAAACCGCCCCGCTGCTCGAAGCCGGCTGCGGCGCCGGCCGCGTCACCCTCGGCCTGTGGGATATGGGCTACCGCCATCTCGCCGCTTTCGATTTTGCCGAGGAACTGCTCGACCAGGCCCGCAGCCTCGCCACGGAACGCGAAGCGAGGAAAATCCGCTTTTTCCAGGCCGATGCAACAAATCTTACCAAAAACCAAATCCCCATTTTCAGTTTTCAACCCGGCGGCGGATTTGCCGGCGCATTATTTTTGTTCAACGGCCTCATGCAGATTCCCGCCCGGGAAAACCGCCGCGCGGCACTGCGTGAATTAGACGCCGTTTGCCAGCCCGGCGCACCGCTCCTCTTCACCACGCACGATCGCGACGACTCACCCGTCGAGCGCAAGTTGTGGCAGCAGGAAGCAGAACGCTGGGCGCGCGGCGAACAGGACGCGCGGTTGGTGGAATTCGGCGACCGCTACTTCGAAAACGAGGCCGGCCGCACCTTCATGCACCTGCCCGACCGGGCCGAAATCCTGGCCGACCTCGCCGCGACCGGCTGGCGTCACGAGTTCGACACCATGCGTCGCGAGATCGCGCGCGAGTCGCGCGCCGTGCAGGAGTTCTCCGACGAATGCCGCTTCTGGCTGGCCCGGCGGGGATAGCGGACGAGCCAAAAAGCAACAGGTATCAAGTAACAAGTAGCCAGCACACGTTGTGCAATTACTCCTGATACTTGAAACTTGGAACCTGAACCTTCTTCCACCACCATCACGATACGACCGCACTGTGGGCCCGCTCGAATGCGGCAGAGAGCTCGCTCAGCTTAAGCGGCTTGCTGATGTAGTCGTCCATGCCTGCGTGCAGGCAAAGTTCACGGTCGCCGAGCATGGCATTGGCGGTGAGCGCGATGATCCAGGGCCGGTCTTTGCGCTCGGGAAATTCCTTCATGATGTTTCTCGTGGCTTCGAGGCCGTCCATTTTGGGCATTTGCACATCCATCAGCACAATGTCGTAGCTCTGGCGGCGCACGGCTTCGAGCGCCTCGACACCATTGACCGCGACGTCGGTGAGATAGCCGAGGCGGGTGAGCATATAAAGCGCCACTCTCTGGTTAACGACGTTGTCCTCGGCGAGCAGGATGCGCTCGGAGCGTGTGGGTATGGCCGCCGCCGGCGCCGCCGCGGTGGGATCGGGCGCATGCGGCGACTTCGGCCTGTCTTCCTGCCAGGGGAAAATTTTACCGATCGCATCAAAAATCTGCGATGCCTTGGCCGGCTTGGTGAGACCGATGACAAAGAGGCCTTCCGGCAGGTCGTTGCGCAGACCGATCGGGGACAGGAGAATCATGGGCAGTTTTTCGCTACCGCCACGTTTTCGAACCTCGCGCCCAAACATCACTCCGTCCATGCCGGGCATCTGCATGTCGACAATGGCAACGTCGAAGGTTTCACCGGAATCGATCAACTGCAAGGCGGCCGGGCCCGAGCCCGCGGTGCGTGGGGCGAGACCCCAATTTTGGGCGAGCGTGGCGAGGATGCTGCAGTTCGTCGAGTTGTCGTCCACGATGAGCAGGCGCTTGCCGGTGAGATGGGTGCGGACTCCGCTGTGGCGGGGCATCGGCTTGTTCGAAGTGACTTCGACGTGAATGGTGAAATGGAACGTCGAGCCTTTGCCCTCCTCGCTTTCCACCCACATGCGACCGCCCATCAGTTCAGCGAGCCGCTGGCTGATGACGAGGCCGAGGCCGGTGCCGCCATATTTGCGCGTGGTCGAGGCATCCACCTGGCTGAACGATTGGAAAAGCCGTTCCATCGCCGCGGCCGGTATGCCAATGCCCGTGTCGCGGACCACGAAGTGCAGCTCCATCGCGGCCTGATAGACGGAAGAGGTGGAGAGGGAGAGCACGACTTCACCATGCTCGGTGAACTTGATGGCGTTGTTCAGCAGGTTGACCAGGATCTGGCGCAGGCGGTTGATATCTCCAAGCACCTCGCTGGGCACGTCGGCCGCGATTTCATAGAGTAAATCGAGACCCTTCTTCGCGGCGTTGGCCGAGACAAGATCGAGCGTCCCCTCCACGCATTCGCGCAGGTTAAAGACTTCTTTTTCAAGGTCGAGATGGCCAGCCTCGATCTTGGAAAAGTCCAGGATGTCGTTGAGGATGGCCAGCAGCGCATCGCCGCTGGAGCGGATCGTGTCGGCAAATTCGTGCTGCTCGGATGAGAGCGGCGATTCGAGCAGGATCGAGGTCATGCCAATGATGCCGTTCATGGGCGTGCGGATCTCGTGGCTCATCATCGCGAGAAACTCGCTTTTGGCGCGATTGGCAGACTCGGCGGCTTTCATGGCCTCGCGCAGCACATCCATCTGGCGTTTCTCCTCGGTGATGTCCACGATCGTCGCGACCTCATGGACATGGCCGGTGCGCGAATCGGGGAAACGCCGTAAGGTGAGCAAGGCCCAAATGATGTCGCCGTTCGGGTGCACATAACGTTTCTCCAGCGAGATTACATTAACCTCCCCCCGCACGAGCCGGGCGGTAAGTTCATCCTGCTTGGCCTGGTCTTCCGGATACGTCATTTTTCGATAGGCGTCCGGATCGCTATGAGCCGCTTCCTGCCCCACCCCGGTAATGCGCATGTGGGCCTGGTTGACCAGGCGGGTCTCGGGATGGCCGACGATAACCCAACTCAGGGCGACCGGCGCAGAGTCGAAAATAGCCTTCAGGCGCACATGTTCCAACTCGGCCTCCTCCTGCATTTTCCTGCGCTCGGTGATATCCACCAGCGTGGTGAGCTCCTGTTGGAGATTCGTGAGTGGATCAATGAATCCATGCATGGTGTACAAACCCCACACAACCCGCCCGTCGGCACGAAAGTAGCGTTTCTCCATTGAAAAGCTCTCGATCTCGCCACTATGGACTCTCGCTTCCTGGACGCGCTGCTTTTCCCAATCATCAGGATGGATGGCCTTGAGATAGTTTTGGAAATCGCGGGATTGCTCTTTCGTCACACCGGTGATGTCGGCATGGGCGGCATTTATGATCCGGGTGTGGTTCAGTTTCTTTCCATCTTTCACCTGCAGCCAGGTGATGCCCACCGGGACATGGTCGAAGATGAACCGGTACTGTTTCTCCTGGCTGATCAACTCTTCCTCCATGTGTTTGCGCACAGTGATGTCGATCCCAATAATAAGCTTATTGAGCAAGCGGCCGGTCGCGTCGCGGATGGCTTGAATCTCAAGGTCGATCCAATAGTAATGGCCGGTTTTGTCCTGGTTTAAGACTTCCTTCCGAAAAGCATGGCTGAGCCGCAGGGACTCGCGGATTTCTTCCCCCACCACTGGATCGCCTTGCGGGCCGATGATAAATTTAGCCGCCTCACCGCCCTGCGCCTCGGCTTGGGAATAACCGGTTATGCGGGTGAAACTTTCGTTGACCCACTCCACTTTGCCATCGATGTCCACGATGATGACCGCATTGTTGGTGCGCCTGACAATGTGCGCGAGCCTGAGGGCCTCGAACTCCGCCAGCTTCTGCGCCTGGCTTTTCCTGGTTGCCATCGACCAAAACCCCCAGCCACTGAGCAGGCTCACCATCAGGCCGCCGATCAGAATGCTATACTGAAACGCGTAGCTTCCGGCAGCGGAGAATGCCGGTGTCGCGATAAAACAAACGGTCCAGCCATCGGTGCCATGTCCCATGAGATCGACGTGCCTGAATCCAACCCACTTTCCCTCGTGAAGCCGCGGCTCCACGGATGGCACGAAGGTGGAGGCAACCAACGGTTGGTGCGAGGCGAGCACGAAGGTCTCGGGTGAAATCACATCACGGCCGTCATACATTTCATAATCGAGTTGTCCGCCCAACAACTTGCTCCAATCTTGGACAATATTATCGAGGCGGATCCGGGCTGAGACCCATCCTTGCAAGCGCTCATGACGCTCTTCCGGCGTGGCTGGCGTCACACCCGTCGAATAAATGGGCGAATACATCAGACATGCTGGCCGCTTGGTGTTTTCCAAGCGAAGAACGGTATGCTTCGAAAGCATCGGCCGGCCCGTGAGCATCGCTCGTTCGAGCGCCTCGCGTCGCACCTGATCCGTGGCCACATCCAAGCCGAGACCCGGCGGATAGTCAAAAGACCGAGCATAACGAATAATGTAAAGCTCCGGGCGGTCGCCACTGGTTTGCAGGGTAAAATGCGATCCGGACTCGGCTTTTGCGCCGGCGACAAACGCGAGCAATTGCTCGCGTGGTACCCGTTGAATAAAGGTGAAGCCAGCCACGTATTGCTGCACCAGCGGCAAAACGCCAGAGGCAAAGGAATCCCATTCACTCAAATCGAGCACTTCGTTCGCATCAATCAACGCCTGCTCGCTGCGCAAGATTACTTCAAGTTCAAGCAGACGCTCTTTCAAATTTCCCATGGGACGGTCGGTCATTCGCGTGAACCGCTCGATATCGGCTTTGCGCGCCTGCTTTCGCGCAAACCACCACCCCGCGACCGAAAGCGCCACCCCACCAGCGACAATCGCCAGTGACAGGAAAAGGATGATGCGTTTTGAAAACGCGACCCTAGGCTGGATGTTCATGGGTGTAGTGCCCTATTAATATTAAGATACGCAGGACACGAGCCAGTAGTGACGTAAGAATTACAGCAGGCCAAAATAAATGCATCCAAACGGGGTGATCACCCTATCTCAAACGCCAATCAACTTATACAACCGCCCTTTTACTATGCGGGTGGCTGGCGGTGAAAAAAATTCGCGCCCGCAGCCCGCGAATTTCACCTGAAATGCCTGGGCGCGAATACACGCGAATCATTCTTTTAACCACTTATGCGCACTTATGAGCACTGATAGGTTGAAAAACCCTGCTGGCCGTCGTTGCGCAAGCAGCATGATTTTTCAATCAGCCATTCGCCTCCATTCTCAGTTAAAATAATAAGCGCCTATAAGTGTTCATCAGTGGTTAAGCCCGAACCGTATCACTGAGACGGAGTTTTCTCGATCATCACCACGCGTGTTCCGTCCGGGTCGATGCAACTGGCCTCGTGTTTGTCATCGGACATCGCCGGTGAAACAAACCCGCCCGTTTGTGCCCGCTGAGCCAGGATTTCCGCCGCCTTGGCCGCATCGGGCACTTCGAGGTAGAATTGCGCAACGGCGCGCGCCGGATCAGCACCCGGTTTCTTTTCGTAGGGCCGCAGGTCGAGATAATCGGTTCCATCCGGCACCTGCAGGTGGACAGAATGCGGCGTGCCCATGCTGCTGTCCCGCCAGACTTCCTTGAACCCGAGAATGTCGCGGTAGAAATGCAACGACGCCTCCAAATTTGAAACCGCCATCGAGGCGGTTAACAAATGGTTGGAGATGCGGGTGGCCGCCAGGTTCTTCCCTTGGTGTTTCAGCAGCTGGCCCTCCGGCTCAAATTGCGTGATTTCAAGGGTGTGGCCGTCGGGATCCTTCACGCTTAAGATCATGTCGCCGATATGGCCCCGCACGGCGGGACCGGTTTTAACCCCGTGGGTGGCGAGGCAATCGTGCACCGCTATAATATTGTCGGTCTCAAGACCGAGATGATCGAGATTATCCCCATTGGGCAGAATTTTCGCGGCGGCCGGGAAAAGCAGGATCACCTGGCGTTCGTTCACCTTGATCACGACCATCTGCAAGTCGCCGTTCGCACGGTGCAGGTCGTACGGTTCATCGAACCCCAGATAGTTTTTGTAGAAGGCCCGCGATTTCCCGATGTCGCGCACCCAGAAACCAACGTGGTAGAGAGCGGGAAGGTGGAAGTTCCGGCTGGCGCCGTCCGCCGGAAGCCGGATGGCGGCAAGGCCGAAGGCCAGCACGATAAGCCCGAAACGTTTGAAAGAAACATTCATGATTTTTTTCAGGGCTCAATCTTTGAGCAAAAGAATCTGCCGGGTTCGAAGCTAATGAGAATTACATCATGATGCGACGAAGCAAAAGTTTCTTTTTTCAAATCGATTGAACTGATGCTATTAATAGCTGATCATAACGCCCACCCCGTGAAAAAACTTTGCTTCATTCCTGCCCTGCTGTTCATCGCCATTGTCACGCGAGCAGAGGTTCCAGAAACCACGGGGGTGTTTCCCCTCTCCGCCCAGGAACTCGCGACCGCCCGTGACCGGCTCGCGCCCGCCCTGGCTGAACTGCGTGCCGAGGCCGACCGGACGCTCCAGCTCAGGCCCATGTCGGTGATGGACAAGCTCCGCACGACACCCAGCGGCGACAAACACGACTACATCAGCCTCGCGCCCTATTGGTGGCCCGATCCCAAAAATCCGAAAGGGCCCTATATCCGCCACGATGGCCTGCGAAACCCGGAAGCCGAGGATGAGAAGTTCTCCGACCATGCGGCTTGGGCCAAAGTATCCACGGCGATCAGGACGCTCGGTCTCGCCTATTATTTCACGGGCAACGAAGCCTACGCCGAGCATGCGGCCAGACTGGCGCGAACCTGGTTCCTCGACCCGGCCACGCGCATGAACCCCAATCTAAATTTCGGCCAGTATGTCACGGGCGTGAACGAGGGTCGCGAGGAAGGCATCATTGAGTTCCTTTCGCTCATCCCGGCCTGTGATTCGCTCACCCTCATCGGCACCTCGCCGGCCTGGACGCAAAAAGATGCCGAGGCGTTCCACGCCTGGCTCGGCGCCTACTTTACCTGGCTGACGGAAAGTCCCACCGGCCGGGCCGAAGCCGCCGCGCTCAACAACCACGGCACATGCGACGACGTGCAAATCGCGTATATCGCCCTCCTGCTGGGCAAAACGGACTACGCCAAAAAACTGCTGGTTGATGACTTGCAGAAACGCCTCGCCCGGCAGGTCGAACCCGATGGCCGCCAGCCGCTGGAACTCGCGCGCACCAAGTCGCTCAACTACAGCCTTAAAAACCTGGAAGGACTTTTCGCCCTGGCCGGTCTCGGCGATCGCGTGGGCATTGACTGGTGGCACTATGCCACGCCCGACGGACGGAGCCTCCGCGTCGCGCTGCGCTACCTCGCGCCCTATGCGGATCCAGCCAAACCCTGGATCCAAAGTGATGTGATCGCGGGCGACCGCACGCGGCTTTTCGCCCTGTTGGCGCAGGCGCTGCACCACGGCGAAGATCCCCTCTTCCGTGAAATGATGCACTTTTCCCCGGCCGACGCGCGCTGGCATTTGCTCTGGCCGTAGTCGGTGGGGGAAGTAGCAAGTATCAGGTTTTCAAGTATCAGGATTAAGAGTCAGGATTCGGGAGTGGTCGGCTATCTTGTAACTTGGTACCTGGCACTTGAAACTTGGCTTTTCGGCGACTTATTTTCCAGCCAGCAGAGGCACGCTCTTCGGCGCAATGGCAGATGTCGCGGGAGACTTTGCGGGAGGTGAACCCGCCTGCCCTGAGCCCGTCGAAGGGGTCGGGCGTTTCGTCCACCGGTCGAAATAAACATAAACGACCGGGGTAAGATAGAGCGTGAGGAGTTGGGAGACGATCAGGCCGCCGACGACCGCAAGGCCGAGCGGCCGGCGTGAAGTGGAGCCAGCGCCGAGGCCGAATGCAATGGGCATCGCGCTGGCCATGGCGGCCAGCGTGGTCATCATGATCGGCCGGAAGCGCACCACACAGGCCTCGTAGATGGCCTTTTCCGGATCGTCCACGCCGTGCTCGCGTTCCGCAGCGAGGGCAAAGTCGATCATCATGATGGCGTTCTTCTTCACGATGCCGATGAGCAGGATAATGCCGACGTAGCCCATGATATTGAGTTCCTGCCGGAAGGCCCAAAGCGTAAAGAGCGCGCCGAAGCTGGCCGCAGGCAGGCCGGAGAGAATCGTCAGCGGATGGGCGAAATGCTCGTAAAGAATGCCGAGGACGATGTAGATGACGACCAGGGAAAGAATGATGAGCATGAGAAGGCCCTGCGTGGACGAGGAATAAGCCTGCGCGGAACCGACAAAATCGCCGTTGATCGTGGCCGGAAGGGTTTTTCGGGCGAGTTTGGTGATGGCCGTCGCCGCATCGCTCAGCGACGCGCCGGGCTTCAAGTTGTACGACAGCGTAACCGAGGTGAGCTGGCCAAAGTGGTTGACCGCCAGCGGGCCGATGTCGCGCCGGAGCGCGGCCACCGTGTCAAGCGGGATGAGCTTGCCGTTGCTCGAGCGGATATAGATGAGCGAGAGCGACCGCGGGTCGGCCTGGAACTCGGGCGCGAGTTCCATGATGACGTAATACTGGTTGGTCGGCGTGTAGATGGTGGAGACTTGGCGCGTGCCGTAGGCATCGTAGAGGGCATTCTCGATTTGCTCGGGCGTGATGCCGAGGGCCGCGGCGCGATCGCGCTGGATATCCACGCGCATTTGCGGGCTGGAGAGCTGCAAGTCGGTATTGACGTCGACGAGTTGCGGAAGCGCGCGAAAGCCAGCCTCCATCTTCTGGCTGACCTGGTAGAGTTCGTCCAGATCCGTGCCATAAAGGGAATATTGATAAAGCGATTTGGTGGACTGGCCGCCGATGCGAATCAAGGGCGGCTGTTGCGGATAGGAGCGCAACCCGGGAATCACGGAAAGCTGCTGGCGAAGCTGATTGACGACAACGGAGGCCGGTGGCCGCTGGTTGAGGGGCTTGAGGCGAAGGATGAGCCGGCCGTTGTTGATGCCTGAGTTACTGCTGCCACCGCTGCCGAGGGCGGACATGAAAGCTTCGACCGCGGGATTTTTTGCCACGATGGCGGCGGCAGCCTGCTGATGCTGCACCATTTCATCGAAGGAGACATTTTGCGCGGCCTCCGTGTAAATAAAAATTTGCCCGATGTCGTCGGTGGGAATGAATCCCCGGGGCAGCAACCAGCCAAAAACGCCGGTGAGCGCGACCGCGAGCAGGGCCGCCCAGACGGTGGCGGCGCGATGGCGCAGGCAGATTTTCAGCGTCCGTTCATAGAGCTCACGCATGTCGTCGAAGACACGCTCGGTCACCGCATAGAACCGGCCGTGCGCCGTATGCGCGCCGGCTGTGGTGGCGCGCAAAAAGCGGCTGCACAACATGGGCGTGAGCGTGAGCGAAACGAGGCCGGAGACGAGGATGGCGCCCGTGATGGTGACCGCGAACTCGTGCAAAAGCCGGCCGAGGATGCCACCCATGAACAAAATGGGAATGAACACCGCCACCAGCGAGATGGTCATAGACAGGATGGTGAACCCGATTTCTCCCGAACCCTTGAGCGCCGCTTCGCGCACACCCATGCCCTGCTCAATGTGGCGGACGATGTTTTCGAGCATGACGATGGCGTCGTCCACCACGAAGCCGACCGAGAGCGTGAGCGCGAGCAACGAAAAATTATCGAGCGTGTAACCGCAAAAATACATCAGCACAAACGTGCCGAGCACGGCCAGGGGAATGGCGATGGCCGGGATGACCGTCGCGGCGAGCGTGCGCAGGAAAAGAAAAATGACGAGGATCACGAGCACGATGGCCAGGACGAGCGTGAACTGCACGTCGTTGACCGACTGGTGCACGGCAACGGACCGGTCGAGGAGGACGTCCAACTTGACCGATCCGGGCAGATTGGCCTGGAAGGCGGGCAGGAGCTTGTTGATGCGATCGACGACCTCGACCGTATTGGTGCCGGGCTGCTTCTGGATGCCGAGCACGATCGAGCGGTCACCGTTGAACCAGTTGGCCACGCGCGTGTCCTGCACGCTGTCGATCACATGGGCGACTTCCCGCAGGCGCACTGGCGCGCCGTTGCGATAAGCCACGACAACGTTGCCGAACTCGGCCGCGGTCGCAAGCTGGCCGTTGGCCACGACGGTGAGCGCCTCGTGCGCCCCGCTGAGCAGGCCGGTGGGCAGATCGACGTTCTGCGAAGCCAGCGCCGTGGCCACATCCTCGAGCTCGATGCCGCGGGTCGCGAGCGCGCGTGGATCGACCTCGGCGCGGAGGGCATATTTTTGTGAGCCGTAAATCTGCACCTCCGAGACGCCATCGACCGTGGAGATGCGCTCGGCCAGGTTGCTCTCGGCGTATTCATCCACGGTCGAAAGCGGAAGCGTGGACGAGCTGAGCGCGAGAAAAAGGATGGGCTGGTCGGCGGGGTTGGTTTTGCGAAAAGTAGGCGGCGCGGGCATCTGCTGCGGCAACTGGCGCTGCACGGCGGCGATGGCGGCCTGCACGTCCTGCGCGGCGGCGTCGATATTGCGGTCGAGCGTGAACTGCAGCGTGATCTGCGTGCTGCCGAGCACGCTGTTGGATGTCATCGAATCGACGCCGGAGATGGTGGAGAATTGTTTCTCGAGCGGCGTGGCCACGGCGGAAGCCATGGTTTCCGGCGTGGCGCCGGGCAGGTTGGCGCTGACCACAATGGTCGGAAAGTCGACATTGGGCAGATCGCTGACGGGCAGGAGGCGATACGCCATGAGGCCGAAGATGCACAACGCCGCGCTGAGCAGCGTGGTCATAACCGGACGGCGGATACAAAGTTCGGGAAGATTCATGGCGTCAGGAAAAGTCTACCGTTATCGGTTCACGGTTCGCCGTTTTGCATTTGCGCAAGGCGCCGCGATTGCCACGAACCAGTTTCCGGCCTGCGCGAGCGCCGGACCGTGAACCGTGAACCGTAAACCGTGAACCCTTCATGGTGCCGCGGCGGTGGACACACCCAGTGGGCGCACTTCGACCTTCGTGCCGGACGCGAGGCGAAGCTGCCCGTCGGTGACGACCGTTTCTCCCGCTTTAAGTCCGCTGGCGATCACCGTGATATCTCCATCCACGCGATCGACTTTGACGTTGCGAAGTTCCACGGTCTGGTCGGTTTTGACGACAAAAACCTGGGTGCCATTCTGGCCATTTTGGACGGCGGGTGAAGGCACCACGATGACATCCTCATCCGCGCCAAGTGCGGTCTCAACATTCACCAGTTCGCCGGGCCAAAGCTCGTGGGCCGTGTTGGCAAAAGAGGCTTTCAACAAAACCGTGCCGGTCGTGGAATCGACACTGTTGTCGATGAACTCGAGCGTGCCATCGGCTTTTCTCGCCGCGGCGTCGGTGCCAACCGCAGTGGCGGTGAGTTTTTCTCCGGCGTTGAGCGCAAGGCGGACGCGGTCGAGATAGGTTTCGGGCAGGGAATAGGCGACAGAGATGGGCGCGAGTTGGTTGACGGTAAGCAACACCGTGCTGGCGTCATTGGCTTTGACGAGCGCGCCTTCGTGCAGCTGAAGCTGGCCGGTGCGGCCATCAATCGGCGCGACAATCGAAGCGTAGCTGAGCTGGAGTTCGGCGTTGGCCAGGGCGGCCTCCTTGGCTTGCGCAGTGGCCTTGGCAATTTCCGCCGCGGTGACAAACTGCATGTAGGTGTCCTTCGCGACGAGGGATTGCTCGTCGAGCGGTTTGTAACGTTCGACGTCGGCATCGGCATGCCTGGCTTGGGCGCGGGCCGTGACGAGGTCAGCCTCGGCCATGTGGACGTTGTTTTCAAACGGGCGCTGGTCGAGCGTGACAAGCAGGTCTCCGGCTTTTACCTCGTCGCCTTCCTTGAAATGAATCTCCGCAATGACGCCATCGACCTGCGATTTCACCGCAACAGTGCGGAGGCTTTGCACGGTGCCGATGCTGATGAGCTTGATGGGCACGGACTGTTTTTTAACCAGGGCCGTCATCACCGGCACCGACGGCGCAGCCGACTTGCCGGCATCGCCGCTACAGGCGGAAATAAGCAGAGCAATCAGGGGTATTAGGACAACGGCAATGCCGCGGTACAAAAATTTCATGGGAATGGTGATGGATAGATTGCACCGGGAGATTTTGCAACCCATGTTGTCTGACGCAGACAGTCAGGCAACGTTGCAGATAACCACCCTGAGCAGCAGCGGCTCCCGCGGGTAGCTGCGCCATCCCCGGGACGAGCCCGCCAAGGTCTTTCAAAACCATTTCAAGAACCGGTGTCGCGCCCTACCACACAATCCATCAGAGTCAAAACCTCACGTGGCCATGCCGGTTTTCTTCACTTCGTCGGTATGGCGCACATCCTTGGCGCGGACGAGATAGATGACTTCCTCGGCGATGTTGGTCGCGTGGTCGGCAATGCGCTCGATGGATTTTGAGATAAACATGATCTCGAGGGCGCGGCTGATGGTGCCGGGATTTTCGATCATGAAACTGGTGAGCTCGCGATAAAGCTGGCGGTTGATTTCATCGACCTCGGCATCGCGTTTGCAGATGGCCAGGGCCTTGTCCGCGTCGCCCGTGAGAAAACAGTCGAGCGCGCCGCGGAGCATGTCGGTCGCGATGTTGGCCATGCGCGGAATGTCAATGTACGGCTTGAGCGGCGGTTCGGCGCTGAGGCGGATCGCCCGCTTGGCGATATTGGAAGCCTCGTCGCCCACGCGCTCGAGGTCGTGGGAGGCTTTCATGCCGACAATCACCAGGCGGAGCTGGGTCGCGACCGGCGCCCGCAGGTTCATGTAACGAATGGCTTCATTGTCGATCTCGACTTCGAGGCGGTCGATCTCGTCATCCGCCGCGATCACCTGGTCGGCCTGCGAAGGGTTGCCCTCCACCAGGGCCTTGATGGCATCGCGCACCTGGCGGATGGCGGTTTCGCCCATGCGAAGCAGCTGGCTGCGGAGGGATTCGAGTTCGGCGTCGAAGAAACGTTGCATGAAAAAAATGAGTTTGGAGCAAAAAAACGGCTCAACCGAAACGGCCCGAGACATAGGCCTCGGTCTGCGGATTGGCGGGGTTCATGAAGATGGTCCGGGTCTCGTCGTATTCAATCAATTTTCCCATGTAGAAAAACGCGGTTTTGTCCGAGCACCGCGCGGCCTGCTGCATGTTGTGGGTGACGATGACGACCGTGTAGTTCACCTTTAAACTGTGGATGAGTTCCTCGACCTTGGCGGTGGCGATGGGGTCGAGCGCGGAACAAGGCTCATCCATCAAGAGGATTTCCGGTTTCACGGCGAGCGCGCGGGCGATGCAGAGGCGCTGTTGCTGGCCGCCGGAGAGACTGAGGCCAGGGCGTCCGAGCGTGTCCTTCACCTCATCCCACAACGCCGCCATGCGCAGCGACTCCTCCAGACGCTGGCGGAGAAAACTTTTTTGGGTCAGTCCGTTCAGGCGCAGGCCGACCAGGACATTTTCCGCGATCGACATGGTGGGAAACGGATTTGATTTCTGGAACACCATGCCGACCCGCCGGCGCACAACCGTGGGCTCGACGCTCGAGCCATAAACATCCTCCCCGAACAGCCGCACGTCACCCGCGATGCGCGTGCCGGGCGTCAGCTCATGCATGCGGTTGAGCGCGCGGATGAAAGTCGATTTGCCGCAGCCGCTCGGACCGATGATGGCGGTGACTTTTTTCGCCGGGATGCGGATGGTGATATCATGCAAGGCCTGCCGCGCACCATACCACAGGGAAAAATTCTTCACCTCAAAGGCGATGGTTTCCCCCGCCATGGCGGGAGCATGGGCCGGCGCGCCACCAGCCGGCACGGCTTGCGGAACAAGAACTCTGGCAGGGACGACGTCAGCCATGGAAGAAGGGCGTTCAGTTGGATTTGTTGTGACCACGGGAAATTACCCTAACGATGATGTTAAGAGTGAGGATCATCCCCATCAAGACAAGCGCGCCAGCCCAAGCCTGGCGATGCCAGTCGTCGTAAGGAGAAATGGCGTAATTGTAGATCTGCAACGGCAAGGCGGCAATGGGTTCTGAAAGATTATGGTTCCAGAAGTTATTGCCGAGCGCGGTAAAAAGCAGCGGGGCCGTCTCACCGGCGATGCGGGCGGTCGCAATGAGAATGCCGGTGATGATGCCCTTGAGGGCGGTCTTGATGACAATGACGGTGATAATTTTCCACCGCGCGATGCCAAGCGCCAGACCGGCCTCGCGGTAACTTTGCGGGACGAGGACGAGCACCTCCTCGGTGGTGCGCATGATGAGCGGGATCATCATAAACCCCAGCGCCGCGCCGCCGGCATAGGCGGAAAAGGTCTTGAATGGCACGACCAGCAAGGCCCACACCACCACACCCCAGACAATCGAAGGAATACCGTTGAGCACGTCGGCGGCGAAACGAATCCAATAGTTGGCGCGATCGGAGCCGTATTCGGCGAGATACACGCCACCCATGACGCCGATGGGCACACCGACCACGGCCGCCATGCCGAGCAACATGAGCGTGCCGACGATGGCGTTGGCCATGCCGCCGCCGAGTTCGCCCGTTGGCTTTGGCAGTTGGGTGAAAAAATTCCAGTCCAGGGCCGACGCCCCTTTGCTGACCAGGAAATACAGCACCAAAAACAACGGCGAGATCACGGCCACCGCGCACACCCCCAGGAGCACGCTCATGCCGCGGCTCTTCCATCGGCGCCATGTTTGGTGGGCGCGACTGGGTTCAAATGTGTCGGTGGCAGCAGTCATGATGGCTTTATTTGATTTTTCCCATGCCCTGGCCGGTCAGTGTGCGTAGCATGAGCTGGGCCGCGGCATTGACCAAAAACGTGACCACCAGCAGGACGAGACCGAGTTCGAAGAGCGAACTGATATAGAGATCGGAATTAGCCTCGGTAAATTCGTTGGCGATGACACTCGCCAGCGTATAGCCCGGCGCAAACAGCGACGCACTGACTTCGGGCCGGTTGCCGATGACCATCGTCACCGCCATGGTCTCGCCCAGAGCCCGGCCCAAGCCGAGCACCGCCGCGCCAAAAATTCCGCGGCCGGCATAGCTGAGCACAGCGATACGGATGACCTCCCAATGCGTGGCCCCCAGGGCATACGCCGCCTCGCGTTGCAGGTTGGGTACCGAGCGAAGGATTTCGCGGGAAACCGAGGTGATAATGGGCAGGATCATGATCGCCACGACGATGCCCCCCGCGAGCATGCTGACCCCATAGATGGGTCCCTTGAAAAATGGCAGATAACCGAGCCAGGAATGGGAGATCCACTGGAAGAGATGATCCCGCAGCCACGGAACCAGCATGAAGATGCCCCACAGGCCAAAAATCACGCTGGGCACGGCGGCGAGCATTTCAATCAGCGTAACGATGGGCTGGCGCAATCTCAGCGGCGCCATTTCCGTGAGAAAAAGCGCCGTGGCCACTCCCAGGGGCACGGCGATCACGATCGCAAGGAGCGACGACAACAGCGTGCCGTAAATGAATGGCCACGCGCCATATTCATCGGTCACCGGATCCCATTTTGAACTCGTCAGGAATCCAGGGCCAAACGCGGTCATCGCGAGATGGGCACCACGGCTGAGCTGCCAGCCAACGAGCCCAATCAGGATGAGAATCATGCAGGCTGCGCCAATCGCGAGCCAGCGAAACGAACGATCCGGCCAGTGCGAGGTGGCCGTGATCAACGGTGTAGCTTCAGGCAGGATGGCGGACTGGCTCATGACGGAAAAACGGAGGGTGCATTATCACACCCTCCGTTTGGTTGATTTAGAAGAAACTTTAAGCCCAAATTAATATTTGATTTCACCCACGCGCTCGAGGACGCGTGCTTTCACATTATCGGGCAACGGCGCATAGTCGAGATCAGCGGCCATTTTTTCGCCGTCGCTGTAGGCCCACTTGAGAAACTCGACCAGTTTCTGGCCTTTGACCGGGTCTTTTTGCTGCTGATAAACGAGCAGCCAGGTCGTGCCCGCAATCGGGTAGGCGTCGGCGCCGGGAGCGTTGACCATGGAGAAACGAAAATCATCCGGGATCGTGGCCGTCGCCAGGGCCGCCACCACCGACTCGATCGTCGGGGTGATGTAATTGCCGGAGGAATTCTTCAGGTCGGCATACGGCAGCTTGTTTTGTTTCGCGTAGGCGAGTTCGACATAACCAATGGCGCCAGGCGATTCCTTGAGTTGACCGGCAACGCCGGCATTGCCCTTGCCACCCAAACCAGCCGGCCAGCTGACCGCGGTGCCCTTGCCGACCTTCGATTTCCAATCCGCGCTCACGCTGGAGAGGTAATCGGTGAAGATATAGCTGGTGCCACTGCCGTCAGAACGGTGCACGACAACGATGCCAATGTCGGGCAGGCTCACGCCGGGATTCTGCCCCGCGATGGCGGGATCGCGCCAATTGGTGATCTTGCCCAGGAAGATGTTGGCCAGCGTTTCCCCGTCGAGTTTGATTTTCGGGCTGTCGGGAATGTTATAGCTGATGACCACCGCGCCGGCCACGGTCGGGATGTGCCAGAGAGCGCGGGGCGCCTTGGCGAGATTTGCATCCGACATCGGGCCGTCGGAAGCGCCGAAATCGACCGTCTCGGCCAGGATTTGTTTCTGGCCGCCGCCTGAACCGATGCCTTGGTAGTTAAACGTCACCGAAGTATCGACTTTGGAATATTCGGAGAACCATTTGGTATAGATGGGCTGAGGGAAAGTGGCGCCGGCGCCATTGATCAGCGTCTGGGCGGAAGCACTGACGACGGCAACAAGGCCGGTCAGCACGAGGGCGAGAATTTTTTTCGTGTGTAACATGATTGGAACGTTTGGTTAATGGCTGGGTTGAAAACCAAACCGCCGACGCTTGAGGGCGTCGGCGGTGGGTTAGATTTGATTAAGTTAGAAGTTCAGCTGCATTTGGGAACGGAAGCCATCGGTCTTGGCCTTGGCCGTGGCACCGGCGGTCGTGTCCACCGATTGGGCAATAATATAGCCGGCCTGGAACTTCACATCGTTGCCTTTGATGTACCAGCTGCCGCCCAGGTACAATTCCTGCATTTTGTTCATCGTGGCGCCGCTGGGGGCGTATTTGATGCCATCGGACAGATTGATGCCGCGGCCGTCGGAATTGACGTAACTGTAGCGCGCAACGCCTTCAAATGCCTTGGTGATCATGTAAGAAGGCTGAACCCAGTAGCCGTGCGGCTTGGCGCCATGGATGGCCGTGGCTCCCAGCGGATTTTTGGCAGCGAGGAATTCACCCGCGAGGTTGAAACTGCCGAGCGTCAAGTCGCCAAAAGCTCCGTAAACCTGCAGGTTCTGGCCGGTGCCGATCAACGCTGCCGTGCCACCTTGATCAGGTAGATAGCCACCTTCGATGCCGCCTTTGACACTGCCGTTGCTCCATTTGCCGCTGTAGCCGCCGTTGGCCCAATAAGCTAAGTTATTGTTCGTAGAGCCGCCGACGTTGTTGACGCCGGGTGTGGCATTGGTCGTGGAATTGCCCGTGCTGAATTCATCGCGCTCCGGATTGGTGATCGCGAGGTTGTAGAAAAGGCCTGAATCTTGCGTGCCACCAACATAAAGGCCGGTGTGATAGCTGCCGGCGCCGAGGCGGCGACCGTTGTTGCTTTCAACAAAGTAACGCGTGGCGGGCGAACGCTCGATCGCCTTGAGCGCGCCGCTCGAAGTGGTTTCTTCATAACCGAACGGAACCTTGCGCAGGCCGGCGTCGATCGCGAGCGCATCGCTTTGCTTCCACTCGATATAGGCTGCGTCAAAGGACAGGTTGGCGAAATCGTAATTAAAAACACCGGTGAAACCATCGCCGAGCTCAGCCTTGGCCCCGATATACATGCGACGAATCGCGAAATGCTCCGTCGCCGGCGGATGGGCGCTGGGTGCGGCATTATTGACCGTGGTGCCGATGTCGGCGAACTGGACTTGGAAACGGCCGGAGAACGTTAGCTTCTGCAGATATTTGCTCGCGCCGGTCACGACGGGCGTTGCGGTTTTGCCCGAAGCGACTTCAGCCCCGATTTGCGTGGCCTCATCCTGGGTGAGGATGCCTTTTTTCACGAGGGCATCGAGCAGTGCTTTGTTATCTTGGGCCAGCGCCACGCTGGCGGTGAGGATCACGCTGCCGAGCAACGCGAGCCATTTTGTAGTACAACGATTTAACATGGTATTTGGATTTGGTTGGTTTGTCTGGGCAAAGCCCTCCACGAAGGCTGGACTTTGCCTAGGGTCTTTATCCCGCATGATTGTTACGAAATGATGACGGTTGGGTTACAGTCTCGAAAAGATGCCGTAACCGTGTTGCCAACTCGTAGCAGTAACCCGCTTACCCCCACCCGCTTTGCGACGGCTCAGACTTCGGGCTCAGCCGCCGTCAGCTGGATCAAACTCTGCAGCGAGCTGAAATGCTGGCTCAGGTCGAAGTCGCCGCCGAGTCCGCCCACGAGCTTGTCGAACAAATCCTTTTTCGCCGCCTTCAGCGCCTGGATGCGTTCCTCGATCGTGCCCGCCGTGACCATGCGGTAAACGAACACCGTGTTGGTCTGGCCGATGCGGTGCACGCGATCCACCGCCTGCGCCTCGACGGCGGGATTCCACCACGGATCGAGCAAAAAGACATAGTCGGCCGCATGCAGGGTGATCCCGGTGCCGGCGGCCTTGAGCGACACCAGCATGACGGCCGCCCCCGTCGCGCCTTGAAAGGCCTGCACGGGTTTTTGCCGGTCCAGCGTCATGCCAGTCAGTTCGTAGCGCGGCAGGTCGGGAAACTGCGCCGCCAGGGCCTCGCGCACGCGGTCCAGCAGCATCACGAACTGGGAAAAGATCACGACCTTGTGCCCGCTGCCCACGATCTCGGCCAGTTTTTCGATGAGGAGGTTGAGCTTGCCGCTGTCGCTCAGCGGCGCCTTCAGCCACGGCAGCAAATCCGGGTCGCAGCAGACCTGGCGCAGCCGCGTGAGCAGGGCGAGAAAACCAAAGCTTTTTTCGCGCATGGCTGCGCTCACATCATCACCCAGCCGCTGCACGCCTTCGCCGCAGATGCGCGCATACTCCGTCCGCTGCACATCGGTCATCGGGCACAGCAGGTCCATCTCGACCTTGGGCGGCAGCTCCTGCGCGACCTCGTTTTTCGTACGCCGCAGGATAAACGGCGCGAGCTGCGCGCGCAGCCGTTCCAGCGTGCCCGCGCGATCCGTGTTCAACGACGCCTCGAAACTCGTGCGCGATCCCAACAGGCCCGGCAGCAGATAGCGGAAAATCGACCACAAATCGAGCTGCCGGTTTTCCAGCGGCGTGCCGGTGAGCACCAGGCGGTGTCGCGCCCGGATGGCAAAGCAGGCCTGCGTGACCTTGGCGTCGGGGTTCTTGATGAACTGGCCCTCGTCGAGGATCGAGTAACCGAACTCCACCCCTTCGAGCAGATGCTTGTGCTTGCGGAGCTGCGTGTAGCTCGCGAGCCAGACGACATCGCCCTTGCGCGAGGTGAAGTCGTGCCCGGTCTTGAGCACGTCCACCACCATCTGGGGGAAAAATTTTGCGCATTCTTCGCGCCAGACCGGCACCACGCTGGCCGGGCACACGACGAGGATGGGCTTGCCCGGCACCGGCCGCACCGCCAGCAGCGACGCGACCTGCAGGGTTTTGCCGAGGCCCATTTCATCCGCGAGCAACCCGTGGCAGCCGACTTCGCACAAATGGTGCATCCACTCCACGCCGCGCCGCTGGTAGGGCCGCAAAATCTCCGGCAACGCCTGCGGCGTGATCGACGGCGACAACACGCCCTGCCGCCACGTCTCCATGTCCGTCGAGAGGGTGAGCTTCAGCCGCGTGTCGTTGAAAAGTGAAAAAATCAGGTACGGCGACAACGCGCCGTCGAGATGCGTCTCCTCGGCGTTGCGCCGCCAGGCGCTGAGCGATTCCCATTTTTCGGATGCGAGCGAGATGATGCCCAGGCTGGGCAGGATCACCGGCGCGCCCCCGCGCTTGGTCATCGCCGCAACTTCGTCATCGGTCAGCATCCGTTCGCCCGCGCGGAAAATCCACCGCAGGTTCAGTTTTGCGCCGTGGCCGTTGCGACCGGCCTTGCGCTCGGCCACGGCCTCGATTTCCACCGCGCGCGTACCCTTGAGCAGGTTTGCCACATGGTCGTCGCACTCGACCGTAAAGGCCTTTTGCCACGCCGGCAGCGTGGTCCGGAGGAAATTCGGGATCTCGGTGAGCGATTCGAGCAGATAGGTATGTGTGGCTTGGTGGTAATGGAAGTGCGCCTTGCGCGCGTAAGCCGCCAGCCCGATGAGCTTGGTGCGTTCGCTGGCGTTGACCTGGCCGTTGCCATTGGCGTGGGCCGCGGCGCCGATCGCCGGCACGCGCGATTTGTCAGCGTTCACCCAGAAGGCCTGGAACTCTATTCCCTCCATTTTCGTCTTGAACGTGAGCAGCAGCGGGCGGGCGGGCCCGGCGGGGAGAGCTGTGGCCGGCTTGTGGCCGTTGCCATTGCTTGCATTCCGGTCGTTGGTGCCGTTGCCCCGTGGCTTTTCCTCGTCGTCGTCAAAAATAGTTTCCGCCGTCGGCGATATTTCATCGGCCACAAGTTCCTCGATCTCGTGCAGCCCGGCCACGGCCAGCGCGCGGGCCAGATTCTGGTCGGTCAGCGAGGAACGCACGGCCAGTCCTGCGGTATCCCACTCAATGACAGCGTATTGATCGTGTTTGTCCACCCGCCGGTGCACGATGGCGTCCTTGACCGTCAACTCCAGCTCGCGCACCTCGCCGTCGCGATAAAGGCGGTGGCCTTCTTCGAGCTGGTTGGCGCTGAAGTGATTTTCCCAATCCAGGGACAGCTT
>Ga0210398_10001458_pt1 | contig 24444 bp, 23 predicted proteins | sample IncBWC4OmetaG_FD_161047 | JGI IMG/M metagenome (GOLD analysis project Ga0210398, IMG submission 161047) | Forest soil microbial communities from Barre Woods Harvard Forest LTER site, Petersham, Massachusetts, United States - Inc-BW-C-4-O | ecosystem: Environmental > Terrestrial > Soil >...
CTTCCGATCTCGCACTACTACGGCATGACCGTGGATCAAAAAGACCGCGTGTGGGCCGTGGGCATGACCTCGCACAAGATCGTTGGGTACGACCCCAAGACGAACGAGTGGTCGGTGTACGCCACGCCCACGCAGCCTTCCGGGCCGCGCCGTCCCACGGTTGATTCGAAAGGCAAGGTTTGGTTCTCCGAGCATATCGGGCAGGCGCTCGGGATGCTCGATCCGGACACCGGCAAGATCACCGAGTACAAGGATCCCTTCAAGTATGGCGGCGGGTATGAGTGCTACGCCGACTCCCAGGACAACATCTGGGTGACGTTGCGGAGCTACGGCGTCCTGGCGCGGTTCGACCAGAAAACCAAGACCTATACCTACTTTCCGGAGCCGTTTCCCGACATCATGGGACGGGAACATCCCGGGCCGAATGGCACCCGTCTTGGTGGCCTGTATCCGCCCAAGATTGAGCAGGATGCGCAGGGGACGTTCTGGTATGCGGGGATTCGGATGACGACCTTGACGGCGTTTAAGCCGGAAGGAAACGTTCCGCATAGCGAGCACGCTGGCAATTAGGCATTTTGCAACACTACATTTGTAGTGGGACGGCGGCGGCTTTGTAGGCCCGTGTCTTTAGACACGGGGGTTCCTCTCGACGACGGGGGTCATTGCTCGGCAAGGTTAGGAAAGCGAGAAGCTCCCAGCGCCCTTTCAGGGCGCGAGGAATTTTCTTGGTTGTCGGGACCCAGGGCGTTGCCCTGGGCCATCATCCGCCGGCGCTTTCAGCGCCGAACGCAGTTCTGATTCTGTGTTCCGATTGATGAGCGGAGATTTCTGATTCACGACCAGGATTAAAGACAAAAAGGAGAACACGTGCGGACGAAAGTGTGCTTGACCCTGGAGGACGCGGGAAAAATTGTCGCTGCCTGCAAAGTGGAGGCGGCGAAGAACAAATGGAACGTCAGCATCGCCGTGGTGGACGACGGCGGATTTCTGATGCACCTCGAACGGCTGGACGGGGCTGTTGCTCAGAGCGCCCTGATCGCCACCTGCAAGGCGCAGACCGCCGCGGCCACGCGCACGCCGACCAAAGTGCTGGAGGACATCGTCAAGGATCGGCCTGCTACGGTGGCGTTTCCGGGCAGGGTTGCCGTGCAGGGCGGGCTGCCCATCATGCATCAGGGGGAATGTGTCGGCGCGGTTGGGGTCTCGGGAGCGAAATCTCACGAGGACGAGCAAGTTGCCGGCGCCGGGCTGAAGGCGCTCGGGTAGCACAGCGGCTCTTTACGCTGAACGGGTGGCGAAGGATCGCTGTGCGGTGTTGTAGCGCGCACGTACGCCGCCTATTTCTTGCTATCGCAAAACCCACACAGCGAAGAGTCGCTGTGCCACATGTTGCTGTGACACTTGTTGCTGCGCCAGCTACTCCTTGTCCGAGATATTCGTCTCGAAGTGGCCGACGACCAGCCAGTGCCCGTTGATCTTGGAAAAGACGTTCAGGAATCTGCGATTGCTCTTGGAAACGCTGCCCTTGTATTCCACTTCGGACTTGCTCACACCGGAAACCATGCCGGTGTCTCCGTGCACGACGGCCTGAACGTCTTCGTGCTTGAACGAGATGAAGTGCAGCGTTCTGGCCTTCAGGTCAGCCAGGTGCTGGGCCTTGGTCAGGCTCGCGCCGCTGGCATTGGCATAGACCAGGTCATCAGAGTAAAGGCGGTCCAGCGTGGCAACGTCGCCGTTTTGCAGCGCCACGTTGCGCTCTTCATCGACCTTCAGGATTTCTTCCTTGGGATTTTCCGCAGCCGCGCTCGAGGCCGCGTGCCACGCCACCGCAACAAAGGCAAGCATCGATAGGGCCACCGCAACCGTTCGCCGACGCGTCATCTTGGTTCTCCCGTCCGTTGGATTGGATCGAACTTGAAACAAAAAATCTGCAACGGCGCTGAGCCCTGATAGCACGCGGGCTCGCGCAGCGTCAAGGTGAGACGGGAGCGTCCGCCGGCGCACCGCCCACCACGGACAGTTCCGGATTGATGAGAAAAGTCCAGATGAGCGCGCCTAGCAGCATCACGCCCGCGCTCACCAGGAACGGCGCGACCCACAAGCCGCGGTTGAACAGGCTCCCGTACACGACGGCCGTAGTCGCCCCGCCCAAAGCGCCGACCATGTTCATCACGCCCGTCACCGTGCCGCTGAACTGGCCGCCGACATCCATGGGCACGGCCCATGCCGGGCCGATCACCCATTCCAGGAAGAAGAAAGACGCGGCCAGGAAGGCAATCGAGCTGAACTTGTTGGCGGTCAGCGCGGCGGGAATCACGAACGCGCTGGCCAGCAAAAAGCCGGGAGCGGCCACCACGCGGCGCGCCAGCTTGGCTTTGCCAGTGGTCTTGAAAATCATGTCGGAGAGCGAGCCGCCGATGACGTCTCCGGCCATGCCCGCAAACAGCGGAAGCGAACCCCAAATTCCCAGCGAGCGGATGGACATGTGGAGATGCTCGCGCAGGTAGGTCGGATACCACGTCAGGTAGAAGTTGGTTCCGAAGAAGAAACAAAAATAGCCGAGCGAAATAAACCACATGTTGGGCGAGAGAAGAATTTGCTTCCAGGGAGTAGCCAGCCGCGCGACGGCGGGCGGCTTGATGCTACCGTCCGGATTGACGCCGCGAATGCGGGCCAACTCCGCGCGGTTGACGCCTTTGTGATCTTCGGGAAGGTTGCGGTAGAAAAAGCTGAAGGCCAGCGCCCACACAATTCCCAGCGAGCCGAAGATGTAGAAAATGGCGCGCCAGCCGAAAGCCAGCAGAATGCTGCCGGCAATAAACGGAGTGACCGCCACGGCGAAGCGGCTGAAGAAGTGCGTCGTGCCCTGGATGCGGCCGCGCTCCACGCGCGGAAACCACAGCTGCATGCCGCGGCTGGCGACGGGAAATGCCCCGGCTTCACTCAGTCCCAGGAGGAAGCGCGCGCCAAACAGCGAGCCGAAACCGAACGCGGCGCCGGTCATCACCGCCGTCGCGGACCACAGCGTCATGATGACGGTGAGCACGCGCTTTGGACCGAAGCGGTCGCCAAACCATCCGGAAGGAACCTGGCCCAGCGCGTAGGCCCACGTGAAGGCGGCGAGGACGAGCCCCATGGCGCTTTTGCTGAGGCCAAACTGTTTGGCGATCTCCGGCTCCGCGACCGAAATATTGCTGCGGTCCATGTAGGTGATCAGATACATGAGGCTGAGCAAGCCGAGAACGAACCAGCGTGTGTGGGTCGGTTTGGATGCGGCGATTTCGCTAACGGCGGCGCTGGCTGCGGCGGACGTGTCGGTGATGTCCGGCATTTTTGGAAGGTTCTATAAGGAGGTCCGGGCTTCTTGCCCCGACAACAGAAGGGCAGCCCGGACACTTGCCGCCCTATCGTTGGGCTTTAGGCTGAAACTTCAGGGCCTAAAGGCCTATCGAAGCCATGCAAAATGTCCGACCTGAAGGTCGGACCTCCTAAATACTGTTGTTCCTTAATACTGTTATTCCTTGTTGCGTGGCAGCACATTGGCACGAACCCCGACGAATTCGCCTTCTCGCGCAGGACCCCGCGCCGCATTGGGCCAGACGATATCGACGGGGCGATTTTCCTCCGCCGAAAGATCCGCGGCCTGATACACCTGCATCACCATGCGCGCGTGCTCGGGAGTGACGAGCGGCTGCTTGCCCCGCGCCACGCAATCGAGAAAATGGATCGTCTCGGCCTCCATCGGCCCCGCATAGACGTGCTCGACTTTTTCTCCGGGCATGGTGGAGATGGGGAATTCGATCCCGCGCTTCATGGTGTTGATGGTCACGTCGCGGTGCGAATCGTCCACCATGACGGCGCCTTCGGTGCCGACCATTTCGATCCACGTCGAGGAAAAATTGGGATACGCCGGCGGCAGCACCCAGCCCGCGCCGATGGTGAAGACGCTGCCGTCGTCCAGTGTCACGATGATCCATACGCAGTCGGGGACGCCGTGCGTCGGCTGCATGATCTTGTTCACCAGTTGCGCATACACCCGCACCGGCTTGCGCGGCTCGAAGCACCACAGCACAAAGTCGATGTCGTGGGTAGCTTCCATTGCCGCCGGAGAAAGCTTGATGCGCCCGCCGATTTTGTTGCCGAGATTGCGGGTGATGTGCCGGCTTACCAGCGCGCTCACCGGCTGGCCGATGGTGCCATCCGCAATCGAGCGTTTCACGTAGGCGAATTTGGGATTGAAGCGCTGCGAATAGCCGATGGTGAAGAGCAGGTTTTTGGAGCGGGCGAGAGCGATCAGTTCATCGGCTTCGGCGAGCGTCAGCGAAATCGGCTTTTCCAGCAGTAGATGCTTTCCGGCGAGTAGCGTCTCCTTGGCCATCGGGTAGTGCACCGTCTCGGGCGTGGCCGAGACGATGATAGCGTTGATCTTGTCGTTGGCCAGAAGCTGGCGGTAATCAGTCGTCGCCGTGGCGGGCCTGGTCTTCTCTGCCACTTCCTTCAGGCGCGCCTCTTTGATTTCCGCAATGTGCAGCTCGCTGACGTACGGGCTCGCGGCGCAAGTCTCCGCACGAATCCCCCCGCACCATCCTGTTCCTATGATTCCAATATTCACCTTCTGCATAGCTCCTCCGCTATGAATCCCAAGTGGCGCGACAGAATGCCCGGGCTGGGTCCCTATGTTAACTGATTTTTATAGGCGGGGGCGTCCTAAAGACGTGGCAGCTTCTACGCGAACGGGAACACATCACTATGCGTATTGTCGGAGCTGAAGATCGGGCCGACAAAGCCGTGGCGCAGGCTTCCAGCCTGTGGAGTTTAGTTACGGCGCGGTTTATCACGCCCTAACCAACCCCCGCAGGCCAGAAGCCCGCGCCACGGAATGCCCGCCTGAAAAGAAAGGCGGGCGCTACATGGCTAAGTTCCCGAGCCGGTTTCCTTCAAATCCTCGCGGGACTGCTCTTCGGCCTTTTTCGCTTCGGCCTTGGCGTCGGCGTTCGGCTTTAGCGAGTGGATGGCTTTCATCAGGTTGACGGGCTTGCCGTCGGTGGCGCTGGCGCACTTTGACGCCGCGTCGAGCTTCGCCTGAACGCCCGAGAGCTTGGACTTCAGGCAATCGAAGTCCAAGCCGACGTTACGGCTGGCATGGAGAGCAGCGACGCAGTCGCCTAGTTCCTTGATCGTCGAGCACGCATCGTTGACGTCCGCCCGGGCGGGGAGCAGGCCTTGTATCTGCAATTTCGCGGTCAGCTTCGCGTTTTGGTCGCTCGTCGAGTCGAGTGACGCCGTTTCGGTATGAGGCTCCTTCTTCAGCCATTTAATCGGATTGGAGACGTGCGGACCGGCTGAACTTTGCGCCGCATCCGACGCTCCCGCCCCTTGTGGGCCTTGCGCTGCCGCGCCGATGGCGCTCAGCGAGAGATACACTACGACGGCTGCGAGAATCCATTTGCGTTTCATAGGGAGTCCTCCGAAGGGCCGGGTTGGCCACTGCCCTTAGTAGGCCACGTCTGCACCAGACCGGCGAAAATTTGGGGGATGGTACTACTCGAAGGCGTTACCCTGACCGAACGGCCACATCGAAACGACGGCAAACGGCAGGACGCTAGTGCGCGTCTTTTTCGCTGGCGGGTTTTCCGATGATCTTGTTGTATTCTGCAAATTCCGAGGGCGAACAAATCATTTCGCGGACGTCGAAATTGGCAGGCTTCAGACGGAAGCGCAACTTGTCGAGAGGCACCCAGGGCTTGGTGTACATCTTGGGGTCGTCGATGGTGACGGTGAACTCCAAGGTGTCGTGATCGACGCGGTGAAATTTTTCCTCCACTCGGAGTGCGTCGCTGTGCGGGCGGCCGGCGCGATCGATCCACGTGCTCTCGTTCAGCCCGGTGGTGGTCGCGACGAAGGTGTAGTCATCCACCCACTTGCCGGTCGAATAGCCGAACCACCGGGGCTCGGCGTCTTTGGGAAAATCGCGCCCGTCGGTCCAGATCACGCGCCACACCCTGCCGAATTCGTAGAGCACGAATACGTTGAGCGGCGTCTGGTAGATCTGCGTGGTTCGCAGCTCGTACAGGTCTTCGCGGGGGACGCCCTGGGGATCGCAGTACACCACGGGGTCGTTGGTGTCGCCGGGAAGGACGCTGCGAACTCCGTTGCTCGGCTTGTGTTCGTTCAGTGTTTGCAACCCCAGCGGCGTGTACGGAGGCTGGTGCTCCGGCTTGCCGTCTTCCGGCATCGAGCGCGGGCCGGTGGGCTGGATGCCTTCGTTGCCCGGATCCCAGGTTCCCGAAATGTCATGCTTGGGCGCCGGCGCGGGGGCCTGATTCTGTGCGGCGCCGGCCTGCTGGGGCGGAGCGGCGAGGGCGTGCACCGAGCCCAGCGTCAGCGCCGTCATCAGTGCAACCGTCGAGATCGAGAGGAATCTTGTCATCTGCCAATTCCTTCCTATTGGTGGGCCTACTCGGGCGACACCGAACCTAGAATTTAACCCGCGCGCTCAGCGTCTGGCCATTCGCTAGCACGACGCTCTCGACGCGCCCGATAGGATTCCCGTTCTTGACTGGAATGAACGTGACGGTGATGACATCGCCCGGCTTGAAGGTGTCTTTGCTCCATCCAAGGTTGACCATGTCCGACGGATTGCTGGTTTCGGTCGCCCAATGCGCCGGGTTGCCCTTGTCGTCCTTGGCATCGAATTTCAGAAAGCAATGCGGATTGGCCCAGAACCATTCCGTGACGGTCGCCTTCAACGTGATCTTCTTGTCGGTGGCATAGGCGGCCGTGCCGTGATGCGCAAAGAGCGGAACGGACACGGCCAAGAAGCACAGAAAAGTCGTGATCACCTTGATTCTCATGGACTCCCTCCCGGTCATTTTTCGGTGGTTTCTATGAATCCTACGCTTCTCCCGCGCGCGAGACAATGAATTTGCGGCCAGGCCGAAGGAAGGCCCGCCTCGCAATCCAAAGTTTTCCGTACGCGGCCTGGGTGCACGAAAGCCTCCCGCGCCTACCTTCGAGGAATAGGGTAAAACCCGGATTTGATGCTCCCGCCGCATCATTCATTGTTGTTACCGGGCTACTCGGTGCAGGCGTTTCCATGAGCCTACAGACGAGCGCGGATATCTTAAAGCGAATCCAGGAGGCGAACATGGTACGGAACAACTACGAGCTCAGGCCGGAGATCGGCTTCACTTTTAACTTCCAGGCTTCAATGCGGGCCCTGTTTCTGGCGGCCGCTCTGATGCCGCTGTCAGCCGCCGCGTGCTTCGCGCAGGGCAAAGTGATTCCCGGTGGGGATCGCGGCTCGGCAAACTATGAGGCTTGGTTGACGCAAGAGGTGCATCATCAACTTGTCGAAGTCCCGTGGTTTACGGTTTTTGACAACGTGGCCTATCAGGTGAGCGGCAGCGAAGTGACGCTCCTCGGACAGGTCGTGAATCCCACACTGAAGGCGGACGCCGAAACTGCGGTCAAGAACATCGAAGGCGTGACGAAAGTGAACAACAATATCGAGGTCCTGCCGGTTTCGCCCAATGACGATGCGATCCGCCGAGCCGAGTACCGGGCCATCTATGGCGACCCGTCCCTCTCCCGGTACTCCATGGGCGCCCTGGCGGCGATTCACATCGTCGTCAAAGGCGGGCACGTCACGCTGGCGGGCGTGGTGGCCAATGAAATGGACAAGAACGTCGCCGGCATTCGCGCGAACGGCGTCTCAGGGGTCTTTTCGGTTCAGAATGACCTTCAGGTCCAGAAGGGATCGTGAAGTTGCGCCTGAGTCGCTAACGGTTGCTGCATTCGAAAGCCGGTCTACTGCACGACCCACTTGTCGATGCGCGAGGCGTACAAATTGGCAAGATAGACGGCCTTCTCGTCCGGGCAGGAGATTCCGTGAACGGAATCGATCGTGCCGGGCATACGGCCCGGGCGGCCGAAGACGCCCAGCACCTTGCCGCTCAAATCCATCTTATAGACCCGCCCCACGCTCCCCACGAACATCACCTGATTGGGCCCGTTGGTGAGGCAGAGCGCCCAGGGCGCGGTCGGCAGCTTCCAGACCGCCTTCAGATTGCCGTCGGTGTCGAAGGTCTGAATGCGGCTGTTGCCGCGGTCGGCCACGTAGATGACGTCGTTGTTGTCCACCACCAGGCTGTGCGGCGTGTTGAAGTCGCCGGGCTGCGTGCCGCGCTCGCCCCAGGACTTTATGAAGTTGCCGTCCTTGTCGAACTTGGCGACGCGCGAGTTGCCGTAGCCGTCGGAGACGAACATGCCCCCGTCCTTGGTCCAGCCGATGTCGGTCTCCTGATAGAACTGGCCCTTGCCGGGGACGGCGTGCTCGATCACGTGCGTCAGCCAGGTCCACGGTTCCGGGTTGGTACCCAGCGTGCCCACGGTGCGCCCTTCGGAGTCAAAGCGGTAGATGATGTTGTCGGCGGCATCCACGTACCAGAGATTGCCCTGGGGATCGAAGCGCACCGCATGGGCCCCGACGAACATCGTCGAGCCCTCGCCCCAGGAGCGCACAAAAGCGCCTTCGGAGTTGAACTCGAGCACCGGGTGATAGCCGCGATTGAGCGCGATGATGTTGCCCTTGGGCCCGACCGTAATGCCGCTCACGCGGCCCACGATGGAGTTGGCGGGATAGTGGAAGAAATTCTCCACCAGGTGAAACGACAGCGGCGGCATCGGCGGCCCGCCAGCGGCGCTACCACCGCCTCCGCCTTCCTGCGCGTGCATCGTCGCAACCGCGAAAATCGAAATCGCCGCCACACAAAACGCTGTCAGCAAAACAGCTTTCCTCATCGGAGCCTCCCCGTGTGTTCCTGATGGGCGCCATCTTAGGCCCGGTCCCCGCATCTGGCAAGCGCGGCGCCATTTGCTTTGGGAGAAATAGCCGCGACTTCTATTAACATGGCCTCACGCGGCAAGCAGGACGCCATCTTTCCGGTCTTCGTGCCTCCCTGGCGAATTACGACGATCTGCGGCCCGCCTTCGAGAAAATGCTCAGTAGCATACGGTTCTAGAAGTCAGGCGTTGAAATGCTCGTTTGCGTCGCATATCATCCCGCCCGATGCTGTCAACATGCGTTGAAATCAACAAGACGGTTCAGACCTTGCGTTGCGGCGATGCCCGCGACATGGACTGGATTCCGGACGAATCAGTCCATCTGGTCGTTACTTCTCCCCCCTACTGGACATTGAAGACATATCCGGCGAACGACAATCAGCTTGGGCTCGTTTCCAATTACGAAAAGTTTCACGAGGAACTCGAGAAGGTTTGGCGGCACTGTCTCCGCGTCTTGGTTCCGGGCGGGCGAGTCGTCTGTGTCGTGGGAGACGTGTGCCTTTCGCGAAAAAGACATGGCCGCCATATGGTGATGCCCCTGCATGCTGATATCGTCGTGCGTTGCAGGAGGATCGGCTTCGACAATCTGACGCCGATCCTCTGGTACAAGATTTCAAATGCCGCCTATGAAGTGGAAAGAGGCTCGGGGTTCCTAGGAAAGCCCTATGAACCAAATGCGATTGTCAAAAACGACGTGGAATTTATTCTGATGCTTCGCAAACCGGGGGGTTACCGGCAACCCACGGATGACCAGCGGGAAGCGTCACGACTGACGAAGGAAGAGCACCATGACTGGTTTCGCCAGGTGTGGACTGGACTCGGCGGTGCCTCGACAAAACTTCACCCCGCCCCTTACCCCTTGGAACTCGCCGAAAGGTTGATTCGCATGTTCAGTTTTGTCCATGATACGGTCCTCGACCCGTTTCTCGGGACGGGCACTACGGCGGTCGCGGCCGCGAAGTGGAGACGGAATAGTATCGGATTCGAGGTCGATCGATGCTACTTCGATTTCGCAAGCGATCGGATTAAGGAAGAAGCCGCGTCTCTTGCCCCATAGCTATTTACTTTCTTTCACCTTATAGTACATCCCACGAGTACTAAAACTTAGAGCGAATTTCGGTCCCTCGAACACAAATATGTCTGAGCGCGAACCAACTAAAATTGCATACCTATTCGGTGCTGGCGCAACTCACGCAGAATTATTTCTTGAGGACGCTACCGCTGAAGCTCAGCAAGGACTTCTGATTCAACAGGTCTCGAGTAGGGTGATCGACGAGGCGAGAAAGAACCCGAAATACCTAAAGGGGCTGGAGGAAGTGTCCTCACCAAAGGGTTCTCTAAACATTGAACTCTTAATTAGTCTAATAGAGTCCAGTAAGGTATACGGCTGGGAATCTAAGAGTCGGCTGCTTAAAAAGCTTGTCGAAAAGGATATCACCAGAATATTGAACAACGCCGGATCAAACCGATTCTTTCTCCATAAGGCGCTGTTCGAGCTTCACACACTGAGGCAGATTTCGAATCGCGAGAAGTTGGTTGGATGCATTTCATTGAACTACGACGACGTGCTGGACCGAGCGTACTCGCATTTCTATGGGAAGCCGAAATACTGTTTTTCGCTGGAACTGGAGGACGCGAAGTCTCCGGTAGTCCCCTTGCTGAAATTACACGGATCATTCAATTGGGGAAACAAAAATATTCGGGGGAAGATTAGGACCATCGAAATCATCCCCTTGGGTACCAGCAAGAGTCACCTCCATGTGCCATATGACTCGATCTGGAATCGAGCAATGGAAGTCCTTGTTCAGTGTGATCGACTCCGCGTGATAGGCTGCTCCCTAAGCCAAAACGATGCCCATCTCATTGATCTCCTTTTCAAAGCCCAATTAGAGCGCAAGGAGCCATTTGAGATAGAACTGATTGTCCCGGGCAAGACGGGGCAGGAAATTTCTCGGAATTACGGATTCTTTCCGAAGATCAAGACTCTGACAGAGATAGAGGGAGACCTGATTTCGGACCAAGACCCGGTCAATGTCTTCAGAACTTGGCTAAGGTATAAGATTTTGCGTATGCGTGGAAGGAAAGCGAAGAACTCTAAGTACTTGAAGCTCGTCATCGAGTGAGATCGACCCCATGTCCACAGTGAAAACATCGCGAAGATCAAGAAAACTGGAATCAGTTCCAGTTAAGAAGTTCATCGACGATTTCGTATACAGGATCGATTTAGATGCAGATTACCAGCGTGAGAAGATCTGGTCGAGAAAAAATCAAGAAGAGCTTTTGGATTCAATCATCCAAAACATTGACATACCAAAGATATACCTAGCGCGAGTAGAGAGTCATGAGACCTTCGACTATGAGTGCATTGACGGAAAGCAGCGGATGACAACTCTCTTGAGTTTCTACAAGCCCGAGCCAGATGAGGATAACCGTCTTCGGGTTAGGGTGGCAGGCGACAAATATACGTACGCCGGGCTACAAAAAGAGTTGCCTCAAATCGCGGAGAAAATTGACAATTTCGAATTGACGTTCGTCATCTACCCCGCGAATCTCGACGAAGAATTCATCCGCGAGATCTTCAGACGACTACAACTCGGTGTCAGGCTAAACTCGGGTGAGCTACTGAAGACCCACTCAGGCACTATTCGCGATTTCGTCTACAAGGAAATGGGGAAAGAAACGCCATTTCTAAGAAATACCCGGCTGTCAGACAGGAGATTTTCGAGAGAATTTACGCTGGCGCAAATCTGCATAAACTCCTTCAGCGTTGGCGAGTCCGGAGATTTCGTCAGGGCGCGGTACGATGACCTCGAAGACTTCTTTAAGGACAAGTATGACCTCGATGTTGAGGACGAGAACCTGGCTCGGATCAGAAATGTACTGAAATTGATGGACAAGTATTTCGGTGAAAGAGCTAGCAGCATCTCTAGTCGGGCGGTGGCAGTGTCGGCGTATTTATTTGCCGAGGGCCTGTACGTGCGGAAGGAGTCGAATCTGATCCCGCGGTTTGCGGAATTTTACGTTAAATTACTTGACACAATACGGGACGACCTCAGGCGATTGAGCAACTACGAGAGTCCCGTGAATACGCTGGTTTTGGAAGACTTTCAGAAGCATATATCTCAAGCCTCCGTAGAACCCTACGCGATCAAGAGAAGAAGCCGATTTTTGTCGAAAGCGTTCGACTATTACACGCGTTCGAAGTCCAAGGGCAAGATCGTCGGAAGTCCCTGATTGAGAGACGATCCACTCGGGCGCCGCGCGCCGTGTTGATGCGACCCTGCGCTTACCGCCATTTAATCTGCAGTTTGTCGGACCGGGTGCAACTAAGTACGGAGATCAAGGTATTTGACAGGATCGTTTGCGCCGTCGTAGACCAGCGCGGCGGTGTAGCCTTCGGCGGGTTGGAAAGCGGCGATGTGCCAGCGGGAGTCCACGCCGGCGAGAAATTCTGCGGACTGGCCAGGGCGCAGGCTCAAGGAGAAGCCGTCGAGGGGGGTGTACAAGCCGGTGCCGAGGGCCTTGATGTAGGCTTCCTTGCGCGTCCAGCAGAGAAAGAATGCTTCGGTTCTCGCTTCCGCGGGCAGCGCGCGCAGATCGCTTACTTCGCGCGGCGAAAAAAAGCGCCGGGCAATGTCATCGCCAGCGGATTCCGCCTGGACGCGCTCCACGTCGATGCCAAGGTTGCGCTCTTTGGCAAACGCATACACGGCAAGGCCGAAGGAGTGCGAGAGATTGAAACTTATCCCGTTCGATGCGTTCTTGCCCGCCAGAGCAGGCTTTCCGTGCGGCCCGTAGGAAAACTCCAGGCTGACGGGTGCTTCCTGGAGATATTTGCCGAGCAACTCGCGTAGCAGGCCGCGCGCCACGGTGTAGTGATTCTTATCCTTTGCGAAACGGAAGCGATCCGCCCGGGCCTTCTCATCCGCCGAAAGCGTGGACTGCAACCGGGCAAGATCACGTTCGTCGCGATCGAGCGCGGCGTGCCAAACATGGATTTCGGTCCCGAGTTTTTCCCACTCTTTGGAGGAGTCGCTTTGCACTGTTTCCTTTTGCCTTCGCAAAATACCCGCCCGACCAGCATCCTATCCCGGATTACCCGCCTGAAGCATCGCCGTTTCCCGGAAATGGCTGGTTTCAGCAAGAAAAGCCGCCAGTAGCGTCCACACTACCCATGTAAGAAACGAAACATCTGCACTCAATTCCCAGCCAGATTGCTGGTGATTGGCATATCGCTGGGATAACATTTTGGTTCCCAATGTCTAACTACGAATCGCCATGGCTGAATGAAGAATTGCGGATGTACCGCAAGAGCGTCCGCGAATTCATACAAGGAGAATTCCTGCCCTGCCAGGCTAAGTGGCGCGAGCAGCATAAGCCCGACAAGGAAGCCTGGCGAAAAGCGGGCCAAACCGGGCTGCTGCTTCCCGACGTGCCCGATGAATACGGCGGGGGCGGGGGCACCTTTGCGCACCAGGCGGTAGTGACCGAAGAGCTGGCGACGGCGGGTGTGCACTTCGGCTGCGGCGTGCAGAGCATCGTCTCCCACTACATCCTCGCTTACGGCAACGACGCCCAAAAGAAGAAGTGGCTCCCGGCCATGGCCCAGGGTGAACTGGTAGGCGCGATCTGCATGACCGAGCCCTCGGCCGGCTCCGACCTGCAGGCCATCAAAACCACGGCGCGCCGCGACGGCAGCAACTACATTCTCAGCGGGTCAAAGACCTTCATCACCAACGGATTCCACGCCGGCCTCTTGTGCGTAGCGGCCAAGACCGACCCCAAGGTGGCCGGCTTCCGCGGAATCTCCATGATTGTAGTGGAGACCAAAGACCTGAAGGGCTACCGCGTCGGCAATTCGCTTGAAAAAGTGGGCATGCGCGAGGTCGATACCTGCGAGCTGTACTTCGATGACGTACGCGTTCCCACCGCCAATCTCCTCGGCACCGCAGAAGGCGCGGGCTTCTCCCAGATGATGGAGCAGCTGCGCTACGAGCGCCTGATGATCGGCGTAGGCGCCGTGGCCACCACCGAGCGCGCCGTGGCCATTACCACCAAATACGCCAAGGAGCGCAAAGCCTTCGGCCAGACCCTTATCGAGTTTCAGAATGCGCGCTTCAAGCTGGCGCAGTGCAAGACCGAGGCGCACATCGGCCGCGTGTTCGTGGACAATTGCATCCAGCGCATGATCGCCGGGCAGCTCGACCCGGTGACTTCGGCCATGGCCAAGTATTGGCTGACCGAGACGCAATGCCGCATTGTGGATGAATGCGTGCAACTGCACGGCGGGTACGGCTACATGACCGAATATCCCATCGCCCAGATGTGGATGGACAGCCGCGTGCAACGCATCTACGCCGGAACCAACGAAATTCTGGCCGAGCTGATCGGCTGGTCCCTCTGAGGCCCTTCTCCGCCGCGATCGATACCCGTCGCGGTCCCCGTGCGGAATTCCCTTTTACCCTTTGATTCCGATGTATTCTCCCGGGCCCAGCCGCTGCACGCGAAACCCGCGCGGCGTGAACCAGCCTTTCACCTCGCGCTCCCCGTGCAGGCTGGACCAGCGCGGCGTCATCACATCGAACAGGTCGAGCTTGTAGTGCGCATACGACTGGCGGAAGGCCTCGGGGCTCACCGTACGCTTCCGGACGGACTCGATCACGGACCGGAACGCGCTGAAGACGCCGGCGAGCGCCAGCAGCACTGGCTCCGGATAGAACCACGACCCGGGCAACAGGCGCCTCAAGAGCAGGCTGCCCTTGATTCCCGGCTCGTAGTGGCCGCCCAGATATAGCAAGCCGTTTGGCGCAACCTGCGCCGAAAGGCAATCGAACGACGCGCCCGGATTCGGCGTGTGATGAATCACCCCGCGGCAAAGCACCAGATCGAACTGGCCGGGCGCAAAGGGCATGTTCAGCAGGTTGCCGAAGAAGACCGACCCGGGGCGAAGCTGCGCCGACGGCAGCGGCTTGGCCAGATCGAGCCCGTAGGCCCGCGGACAGAATTGCTGGAGTTGCCGGAGGGTTCGGCCGTGGCCGTATCCCACCTCCAAGATTTTCATGCACCGCAGATCGTTTTCGGTGAGGGAAGTAGTTCTCAGCAATTCCTGAAAATATTTCTTAGGATCGTTGCCGTAGACCAGCCGGCGATCGCCAAGCTTGCCCGCTTCCCACAAGACCCACTGCCGCGCGAACGACCGGGGATAGGTTTTATCGACGCAGGCGTCCCAGTAGCCGTCCTGCCAGGTCATGCCGTACTTGCAGGCCGGGCAATCAATGGAGTCCCGCGGCGCGGCCGGAATTTCTCCCAGATCGATGCCGCAGGAAGGACACTTCATCCTCACCCCCGCGCGAATTTCTTCCGACGAGTTACACATACTCCCCCTTCTCTGTCCCCGTAGAGACAAACAGGCCTTTTTCTCCTGTTTTCCTTCCCTCAGAGTTGCATCCGCTCGGCCGTTTCCCGGCCGGGCTTCAACACTTCGAAGCTATTTCGAGGGCGAGAGCCCCCGGGCGCCTGCGAGCGCCGGACGGTCACCCGATTTCAAGTGAAATCGTTGTTGCGCCGCCTTCAAACGGATCGAGAATTCCTTAGCGAGTTGAGAAACGTTGGGTTCCAGCAGCAGGTTCTGCTGGTGCCCTGGAACCTCGCAGATCTCCAGCTTGCCGAGAAATGTCTTGTCCCAACCCATGCGCTGGTCTGCGATCAGTCCCTGCAACTGCTTGCTGGCTCGAAACACCACCGCGTCGCCGCGATACGGCCCCGGCCGGTATTGGTCCATCGCTTTCTTGTGCTCCACTCCGAGCGCTTCAAAGAAAAACAGCTTGGACAGTTCCGGCGACATGTACAGGTCCTTGCCCGTCATGTTGCGATAGGCAATGGAAACCCGCACGCGAACGACGTCCCACAGATGCCACAGCCGCTCCGACAAGTAGCCTTCCCGGCCGTGCAGGAAATTCTCCCACTCGAGGCTGGCGCGCTTCTGCGCCTTGTACCAGAAGCGCTTGATCGCCGGGGTGCCCGGCTTGAAGTCCATCGCTTCGGGATGGATCGACTGGACCAGCATCACCAGCGCCACTTTCTGGCCGGCCGCGGTCAATTGTTCTGCAGCTTCGAGTGCCAGCAATCCGCCCAGGCAGAAGCCGCCAAGGAAATAAGGGCCTTCGGGCTGGAAAGCGCGCAGTTCGGCCACGTAAGCGGCAGCCATGTCTGTCAGCGTCGCGTCCTTAATGATGTTCCCGTCGAGCCCGCGCGCCTGGAAGGCGTACACCGGCTGGTCCGATTCGAGGTGATTCACCAGCGGGTGATAGTCGAGGACGTTTCCGCCGTGCGCGTGGAAGAGGAAGAGCGGCGGCTTGTTCCCGCCGGTGCGCACCGGAACCAGCAAGGTCCACGTGGGCTTGTAATCTTCCTTGTGCAGCAGCGCCGCGAGCTGCGCAACGGTCGGCGCCTGCAACAATGTTGCCAGCGGCAGGTCCACATCGAACTCTTCGCGAATGCGCGAGAGCGCCTTGATGGCCATGAGGGAGTGCCCGCCCAGGTCGAAGAAGTCGTCGTGGATGCCGATCTTCTCCACCTTCAGCAGCTCCACCCACATGGCCGCGACTTTCTGCTCCGTTTCGTTGCGCGGCGCGACAAATTCGTGCGCCGCCGAAACGTTGGCGTGCGACGGGGCGGGCAGGGCCTTGCGGTCGATCTTGCCGTTCTGCGTGAGCGGGAAGGCATCCAGAAAAACAAACTGCGCCGGAACCATGTATTCCGGCAGCGACTGTTTCAGGAACTCTTTCAGATCGTCGGCGACCAGTGACTTGTTGGCCTGGGGCACGGCGTACGCGACGAGCTGCTTGTTCCCGGGAGTCTCTTCGAGCGCCAGCACGGTGCAGGATTGCACGGCGGGGTTGGCGGCCAGCGCCGCTTCAATTTCGCCCAGCTCAATGCGGTAGCCGCGGACCTTCACCTGGTCGTCCACGCGGCCGAGATATTCCAGCGTTCCGTCCTTGCGGTAGCGCGCCAGGTCGCCGCTCTTGTACATGCGTGCGCCGGGCTTGCTCGAAAACGGATCGGGGACGAATTTCTTCGCGGTCAGCTCGGGCCGGTTGAAATAGCCGCGCGCCACGCCCGCGCCCCCGATGTACAAATCGCCTTTGACGCCCGCCGGCAGCGGCTGCAGATTCGCGTCCAGAATGTAGAGTTGCGTGTTGGCAATGGGCAGTCCGATGGCTACGGGGCCGGTCTTGGGATCTGGAGGGCGCACTTCATACACGCAGCAGCCCACCACGGTTTCTGTTGGTCCGTATTCGTTGATCAGGTGCGTCGCCGGAGCGTATTCTCGCCACAGTGACAGATTCTCCGCGAGCAAGGCCTCGCCACCGATCACAAAAGTCTTCGTAACTCCAGCCGCTTCTTGTGGGCTGATCTGCTGGCCCAGCAATTCTAGGTGCGCCGGAGTGATCTTCACCAGGCTGCGTTTGTCCGCCTTCTTCAAGGCCGCGATCAGGTTCTGCGCGCCGACGTCTTCCCGCAACAACTCAACGTGCCCGCCGGACAGCAGCGCCGGGTACATGCTGGTGACCGTCAGGTCGAAGGAAATCGAGGAGTGCACCGGAACGGAGCGCCCTTCCTCAACGCCGTACGCGCCGATGGCCCAGGTCAGATAATTGACCAGCCCGCTGTGCACGATCATGGCGCCCTTGGGCTCGCCGGTCGACCCGGAGGTGTACATCACATACGCCAGATTCGAGGGCGCCGCGCCCGGGTCGGGATTGGCGGAACTTTCTTTCGCGATTTGCTTCCAGTCCGCGTCCACCAAAATCATCTTGTCCGCGGCCGACGGGAAGAGATGCCGCAGCTCGCTGCTGGTGAGCAGAAATTTCGCGGCCGAGTCCTGCATCATGTAGGACAGCCGCTCGTGCGGGTAGGCGGGATCGAGAGGCACGTAGGCGCCGCCCGATTTCCAGATTCCCAGAAGGCCGATCGCCATTTCCGGCGTGCGGTTCAGGCACAAACCGATCAGCGTATCGGGCGTAACTCCACGCTTGCGGAGATAATGCGCCACCTGATTGGCGCGCTCGTTCAGTTCGCGATAGCTCAGCGTCTTGCCTTCGTACACCACCGCGGTCAGGTCGGGCGTTTTCGCGGCCTGGCGCTCGAAGAGTTCGTGCGCGCAGCAATTCGGGTATTCAGCGCGCGTGTCGTTCCACTCGTAAACGATACGCTTTCGTTCTTCCGCGCCCAGAACCGCCAGCGCGGAAACGGCTTTGGAAGGATCTTCGCACGCGCCGGCCAGTAAATTCTGCAAATGCTGCGCCATGGCGGTGATGGTGGCACGGTCGAATAGATCGGTGGCGTATGTAATCGCTCCGCATAGTTTTTCGCCGTCGTCTCCAAAAGAAAATTCCAGGTCCTCGCGGAAGCCCGCGCTCGATGCGTCCGCCGGGGAGACGTCCCGAGGAAGCTGCGAGGCCTGTGTGACCGACACATTGAAAAGCGGATTCCCTCCCGACTCCTGGCCCGGACGAACTTCCTGCACAATTTCAGAGAGCGGCACGCCGGCGTGCGCCGCAGCTTCTGCAAGGGCGGCGCCCACGCGGGACTCCAATTCGACGAATTTGGGATTGCCCGACAGGTCCAGGCGCAAAGGCAGCAAATTCTCGGGATTCTCCCCGGTGCCGCTGGCGCCGAGCAGCATTTCGTCCTGCCCGGAATAGCGCTGCATCAGCACGGCAGCGCCGGAAAGCAGCGTTACGTAGAGCGAGCGACTGGATTTTTCAGCCAGCCGTTTCAGGCTGCGCGCAAGCCCTTCGGGCAGTTCGAACCGCTCCACTGCGCAGCGGCGGCTTTCCTCCGCGGGACGCGCATAGTCGAAGGGCAGCTGCAATTGCGGCGGTTCCGCCGCCAAATGGCGGCGCCAATACTCGATTTGTTTGGAGCGCTCTTCCGGCGAGAGGTCCGGCATATCCAAAGCGTTGGCGGCGCGCCCGTTCGCACGCTGCGTAGGAGAGGAGCGCAATTCGTGCTCGGAGGTTTTACTTTCCCAAGTCAATGGTCCACGCCCTCATACCATTTCGTACAGAATTATGCGGGATACACTCCCCCCAACCGCGTGACGACTGGACGGAGCTTGCCCAAACAAGCAATCGCAATTGGGAGGCCATATGGAAGATTGCGAGAACCGCAGGGAATCATCGGTGGAGCGGGCGCAACCGATTGATACGCAGGGAGTTACAGGTAATTCCACATTGAAACGAGTGTTCCGATGAGTCTCACCTTCGAGCGCCCTCCGCCAGCGAGGGAAAACCATTTCACTATTTTCCCCGCCGTCTGCTCTGGAAAAAGGGCGACAGGTTTCGGTCTTACGCTGGGGCAAAGCATTGCATGCAATGCAGTTCCAGCGTGCTCGCGGCGGCTAGTCTCCGTGGATGGACATGGCCCCCCTGGGGATTGCGGGCACCTCGCCGTGCGCTTCGATGCTCCAGCTCTTGGCCATGCGGTTGCCCCCTGCCGTGAGGCAAAAGAAGGCCGAAAGCTCGATGATCTCGGCGTTGCTGTAGAACCTGCGAAGCTCTGCGTACACTTCCCTGTCTCTGCCATCATCGAGCGTGAGGGTGCGCGCGTAGTGCAGCGCGGCGCGCGTTTTCGGATCGGGATGCTCCCAGTTGGGCAAGGCGCAGCTCAGTTTTTCTTCCTGGGTAATGGAGGAAGCGAGCGGCGAGGTCTGCCGCGCGCAAAACTCGCATCCGACCATCTGGGCGATCTGGATGCGCGCCAGTTCCTTGATCTCGTGCGGCACGCTGCCGCCGCGATGCAGCATGTCCCAGTAACGCGCGAATTCCTTGGCCACCTCGGGGTTCTGCCCCATGGTGCGATACCAGGCCGGCGGCGGGCTCTTGGTCACCTTGGCGCGCTCGATCACGTCGCGCAATCCCGGATCGGCGGCATCATCGGCGATCTGCGGAACATTCGGCACGTGCGTCACAGTGGACATGCTGGACCTCCGAACCCTTTAGATGGCGGAAGACGTCGATTGGCGACAAAACTTTCCGATGGCCTTTCTCAGAATTGCGGTCGCCGCTTGCGATCGGGGACCATAGAAAGGTTCACTCAAGCCCCGCAATCGTGTCAAGGTCTGCGTCCGTTTGTTCCTTTCGAATCCCCCTAAATAGCTGTTTGCTGATTGGGTACCGGCGTTATACTCCCCGCACTTCGACCCCGAAGAATTCCGAATATCTTATCGTCGCCGCGCCATCCAATCGTGGACCGGACAGCAGCCGCCCCGGAATCCATTTGCAGGGAACATTTCCCACCGCCGGCGTCCGCGCCGCGGGGCGTGGTAGACTGGTGGCCCTTTCCTGTTCATGGAAAAATCAAACCCAATGGCAACGAAGGAGAATCTGGTGAACTACTATGGTGGCAAGGAGTTGGCTGAAAGTTTTCGCACCGTCCGCAAGAACACCCTGGCCGTCGCGCAGGACATTCCCGAAGAGAAGTACAGTTTCCGCGTGGCTCCGGAAACGCGCAGCGTGGGCGAGATGCTGACGCATATCGCGCTCGCCCCGACCTTTCAGAAGAAAATCCACGGCGAGGATCGGCGCACCACTCTGGAGGGCTTCGATTTCCCGGCGCTGATGCAGCGCATGCACGCGGAAGAAAAAACGTCGCGCACGAAGGCCCAGGTGATCGAGCTGCTCACCAAGGACGGCGACGCGCTGGCATCCTGGATGGAGAGCCTCCCCGACAATTTCCTGGGCGAGGTCATCACCATGCCCGCCGGAGCGACGCCCGCTGCGCGCACGCGCTTCGATATGATCCTCTCGGTGAAAGAACACGAAATGCATCACCGCGCGCAGCTGATGCTGATCGAGCGCATCGTCGGCATCGTTCCGCACCTCACCCGCCGGATGCAGGAGCGCATGAACGCGGCCGCCGCAAAGAAATAACGCGAGCGCGCATTTTTGTCGCGCGAATTGGCGTCGTAGGCCAGTTAGGAGGGCCGGGCTTCAGCCCGGCCTCTAGAGCGCTTTTGACTTTCGGCTTTAGCCGCTGAAGCTTCAGGGGCTAAAGCCCAGGATGCAAGGGATCGCCGAGCGGCCGAGCTGAAGCTCGGCCCTCCAGTTGCGCCGCGGAAATCACCTCGGCGGGCCCGCTCTGTTTCTTGGCGGGACAATTTCCGCCTTTGCGGCGCAAATATTCCGGCGCAATCTAAAGTCTGCTCGTCCCCTGCCGACGTTCCTACCGGAGAGGTGATCCATATGAACAGCGGAATTCAACCAGTTCAGGGACCCGGCGCACTGCCGCAAACGCAGGACTCAGCCCAGCAAGTCAAGAATCAGCAAAACGCCAACCAATACGCAGCCCCGCAGGACAAAGTCACCATCAGCCAGCAAGGCCAGGCGCTTGCGGGCAAGTCCAATCCGGGCGCCGGCGGCCAGTAAACGGCGCCGGAAGTCCTTCTTCGCGTCAAGTCTTAACCCTTGTCGTGTCTGGCAGATCGGCAGGCGCTAAAGGTATTTCTCTGCCTGCCGATGGCTATAGCGATGAGGTAATCGGCCCATGACCACTTCGGTGCATTCCCTGCAGTCCGCCCAGTCCCAGAAGCAGACCGAGCAATCCGTCCAGCCTCCCAAGGACCTGCAAACGCAAACCCAGGCGCAATTGAACGGCGTCCAGGACACAGTCACCATCAGCCAGGAAGCGCGGCAGGCTCTCACCCACAGCAACACAGACGCCGGCGGCGGCGCCCCGAACGACTCCACGAAGAACCAGTAGTTCGAACGCATGGGATCGCTAGGGTCAGGGACGGGCTAAAGCCGTTCAGGAGGTCGGGACTTCGGTCCCGACGAATAGAGGATTGCAATGAAGGGCTTTAACGCCTGAAGTTTCGGCTCGGGCGAAAGCCCATTATTATGGCACCCGAATGGACGAGCTGAAGCTCGTCCCTCCACAAAACCCGATGCCCGAATTTGCACATCGTTAAATACGTCGCGACTAGCCGGCTTTTCCTGCGTATTGAAGTTTCACCCGCGCGCTTTTCTCGGCCACCGATTTGGCAAGCTCTTCCTTGTAGGTGGTCAGCCGCTTAGCGACTTCTCCATCGGACGTAGCCAGAATTTCCGCGGCGAAAATCGCCGCATTGATGGCGCCCGGCTTGTCGATAGCCATGGCCGCCACCGGCACGCCGCCGGGCATTTGCACGCTGGAGAGCAATGAGTCGATGCCTGAGAGAACGGTGGTGGCCATGGGCACGGCTACCACGGGCAGCGTCGTGACCGCCGCAATCACGCCCGCCAGGTGTGCCGCGCCTCCCGCTGCTACGATCACGACTTTCAGCCCGCGCGAAACCGCCGTCGAGGCGTACTCATGCGTGCGCGCCGGCGAGCGGTGCGCCGAGGTCACCTCGATTTCGTAGGGCACGTCAAATTTTTCCAGCATCTTCGCCGTTTCGCCCATCACCGGTAGATCGGTGTCCGATCCCATGACGATTCCCACGAGCGGTTTGCGGCTGTTCTTGGATTCACTGGCCATGATGGTTCCCTGTCTCCCGGATGGTTTTGGTGCTTGGTTCAATAAACGCCGGATACGGAATCGCTGCCGTTTTGCTGCGAAGCACCGGGAACTTCCTCGACTTCGACCGGGTCGCCCCGGCGGATGCGCCCGGCTCGGATCACGCGGCAGAGAACGCCGCGCCGCCCGCGAATCGCTTCCTGGAGTCCCTCGCGGATTTCGTCCATGCGATGGCACGGCGTGCAAAAGCTGGTCACCTGGAGCAACGCTTCCCCCACATGCAGCCGCTGCCCGAGCGCGAGCGATCCCGGCGCGATCCCTCGCATGGTGATATTTTCGCGCGCCCGGCCCGGCGCAATCCCGAATTCCTCAAGCGTCTCCTGATCCATCAGCAGCACCTGGCGCGAGCTTCCCCGCCGCCCGTGGACGCATTCCTGGAAGCCTTTGCCTTCCACGGCAAAGACTTCCTCGAACTCGCTCATGGGCTGGCGGCGCGCCAGGCATTGAAATAGCCGGACGACTTCACCCATGGGGCGCCTCCGCGGCAGCGCGCCCGCGCAAGTCGCCCTTGGCCCCGATATCGCTGCGGCAGTGCATACCGTCAAAGCATATTTTACCAGCAGCCCGGTACGCTTTGTGGATTGCCTGCGGCAGCGAATCCGCTGCGGCCGTCACGCCCAGCACGCGCCCGCCACTGGTGACAAAGCCATCGCCCTCGCGCCGGGTTCCCGCGTGGAACACCGCCACATCCGGCAGCGCCTCCGCGTCCGCGAGCCCTGTAATTTCTTTCCCTTTCTCGAACGTTTCCGGGTATCCGCCGGACGCCAGGACCACGCAAACGCTCGCGCCGGGCTTCCACGCCGGTTTGAATCTGTCCAACCGGCGCGAAGCCACCGCCTCGAAAGCGGCCGCGAGGTCGAAATCCATACGCATCATGATGGGCTGCGTCTCCGGGTCTCCCAGCCTGCAATTATATTCGAGAACCATGGGTCCCTTCGAAGTCAGCATCAGCCCAAAATACAGAAACCCGGTGTACGGGATGCCCTCCTCGCACAGCCCGGTGATGGTGGGCTGCACGATGTCCTTGATGATGAGCGATTCGTAGTGCGGCGCGATCATTCCGTCCATGGTGTAGGCGCCCATGCCGCCGGTGTTGGGGCCGCGGTCGCCGTCGAAGACGCGCTTATGGTCGCGCGTCGGCGCCATAGGAATGAACGAGCGCCCGTCGGTCAGCACAATGTAAGAAAGCTCGTCGCCGGCGACGGCATGTTCGAACAGCACCCGCGCGCCGCCGTGGCCCAGCTCATGCTTCTGCATCAGCCGGCGGATGAAGGGCTCCGCCTCCGCGCGCGATTCCGCCACCAGGACGCCTTTCCCTGCGCACAATCCGTCGGCCTTGATCACTACCGGCCAGTCCACCGCATCGAGGGCGCGAATGGCTTCCTGTGGGGATTCAAAGTCCCCGTAAAGCGTGGGTGTGGGAATGCCGTAGCGATCCATGAACTGCTTGGCGTAAATCTTGCTGCCTTCGAGGCGCGCGTCGCGCTGCGAAGGGCCCACCAGGCGCATGCCGCGGCATTCGAACTTGTTGCGGATGCCCGCCACGAGCGGCGCTTCCGGCCCTACCACGGTGAGGTCCGGCCGGAGCCGCTCCGCCAAGGCCACAATTCCCGCGACGTCGTCCGCGGCGACGGGCACGCATTCCGCGGCGCCTTCGATCCCGCCGTTGCCCGGCGCACACCAGATTTTTTCGACGTGGGGCGATTGTCGCAGCCGCCAGACCATGGCGTGCTCGCGTCCCCCGCCGCCAACCACCAAGATCTTCACAGTAGTGGGACGATAGTCGGAGCCGAAGCCGGTGTCAACCGCGGATCAGCACTATACGGGATGGCGCCTGGAGGGCTGGGATTATGAGCGCGCTCAATGAGCGGAAGCCGCCGCGGGGGACACTTGCAAATTGTTGTTGACCCGCACGACTCCGGGAACCGCCGCCGTCGCCGACTCCGCGCGCGCCTTGATGTCTGCGCTCTCCACCTGGCCCGCCAATGTGACGACGCCGTTGGTGGTGTTAACGTCGATGTTCGTCAGGCTGGAAGCATT
>Ga0210398_10001461_pt1 | contig 24423 bp, 16 predicted proteins | sample IncBWC4OmetaG_FD_161047 | JGI IMG/M metagenome (GOLD analysis project Ga0210398, IMG submission 161047) | Forest soil microbial communities from Barre Woods Harvard Forest LTER site, Petersham, Massachusetts, United States - Inc-BW-C-4-O | ecosystem: Environmental > Terrestrial > Soil >...
ACTCGGTTCGGTCAGATCGCTTGACCAAACCGGCCCTGACAGAGTAAAAGAGCTAAGTCCCGGGGCCATCTCCGTTGGCCGGTTTTGCCCTGATCACCGTTGGCCGGTTTTGAAGTGACCACTGAGGACTCAATGCCGACGGCTCCATTTTCGGGAAAACAAAAATTGCCACACACGTTGCCGCCCTCGTCAGAACAGACACGCCTTGCGTCAGGATTGGCTCAGGATGGGTCCGTGAGTCTCAGGTAAGGGATCGGCGAAGGAGCGGGTGCGGTTGGCGCGGGCGGCAGCGTCGTGCGGATGCAAATCAGACCTCGCATTGGGATCGGCGTAGAACCCTCAGGAAAAGCGTCGCTAAGCGGCTCTGTGTGGACATTCGTGTCGACACAAGATGCGCGGTGTTAACTGTCGCCCCCTAACTCATTGAAAACATGGTACGCCTGGCAGGATTCGAACCTGCGACCTTTTGCTCCGGAGGCAAACGCTCTATCCATCTGAGCTACAGGCGCGCTGAGTAGAGTGTATCCGCGAGGCCATGCAGGGTCAAGCGGACCGCGCTGCGGGTAGTGGCTGAAATTGTGTTGCTGGACCCACATCAAGGAACGATCTTGAATACCAGCCCGTTTTGGCCACCATCCGGTCCGCCCTCGTAAGTCGTGCCGTACAGGGAGCCTTTGTAGCCCAATAGGCCTCCGATGGGGAGCGCGCCATCTGTTCCGGAAAAGCTGTGAAGCACGCTTTCCTTCCCGGACGAGTTGAGTTTAAAGACAGCCCCCTGGTTATGTGCTCCGCCGATTGAGGCCGTCCCGTATAGATTGCCCAATGTGTCCCGCAGCAATCCGCCGACCGGGTCTCGCCCGTCCGGTCCATTGAAGGTGTACAGCGCAGTTTCGTTTCCAGCCGAGTCCAGTTTGAACACGACGCCGCATCCGAAGCCAGAGCCACAGGAGAAGTTGCCTCCTATAGCCGTCGTGCCGTAAAGATCTCCCGCCGCATCCCTAGTTAACACCGAGTCAGGTTGCCAACCGTCCGACCCTCCCGTGAAAGTGTACAGCACGCTCTCATTTCCGGCAGTGTCAAGCTTGTAGATGACTCCGCACCCGAACGGGCACGAAGTGAAATCTCCGCCACCGGCAGTAGTGCCGTAGAGGTTGCCGGCCGCGTCGCGGATCAAGCCGTAGGTGGGACCCCAACCGTCCGATCCTCCGGTGAAGGTGTACAGGACCTCTTCCTGTCCGGTCCTGGTCAGCTTGAAGACAACCCCGCAGCCTGAAAAACCACCCTGTACACAGGACGTGGTAAGGCCTCCGACGGGGGCCACACCGTACAAGTTGCCGGCCGCGTCGCGTAGCAAGTTAGAGGTCGGCTCGTACCCGTCCGACCCTCCAGTAAAACTGTACAGCACGGTTTCCTTCCCCTGTGGGCTCACCTTATAAATCACTCCGCACCCGCCGGAAATAGGACATGAACTTCCGAAATCGCCGCCCGCTTCGGCGGTGCCGTAGAGGTTCCCCGCTGCGTCGAGCAGCAAGCCGGCACTGGGGTATGCGCCGTCAGATCCTCCGGCAAAGCTGTAGAGCACGGTCTCACCTCCCGTCAGCGCTAACTCGAACACTGCTCCGAAGCCGTTCGAACCCCCCTGTGATGTCGCCCCGTAAAGGTTGCCCGCCCTGTCTGCGATCACGCCTGCGATTGGCTCTGACCCGCCCGGACCCCCGAAGTTGTAAAGCACCTTGAAAGTCTGTGCCTCCGATGCCTGCGTTACCCTGAGTGGCAGGAGCGCCAATCCCACCGTCAGTGACAGCCTCACTGCCGCGCCAGCCCATCCACCATTTTCTTGCTTGGTCGTCATAAAACTCCTTAACTAAGAAGCTCTTCTACCGGCCAAATGTGATCGGTGAGATTCGCTTCCATAGCGGGTGTCACACGCAAGGTTTGGTGCACTCGGCAGAAATTGTACCACGCCATAAAGAGGGAGACAGCCGCCTTGAGATGCGTCAGCTTCTTGCTAAAAGCGTTCGTCAGCCGGGTGAAGCGCCGAAGGTGCATCCTTACGTAGAGGTTGAGCCTTTCGACGTGGCTGGTGCAAACGCGGTCCATGTCGGGATTACCGGAGATCGGCACTGAGGCCGTGTCGATTACCTTTGGCGGCCCATACCATCCCGGCCCGGTCGTGTCAGGTGCGCCATAGATTTTAATGAGTTGGGCGAAGTCAACGTCAGCGCCCCACGCTTCTTCGACCGCGTTGATGTAGGGCTTGAATCCATCGGACGTAACTTGGCACCGTCCGGAGATTCGTTCGCTGAGATCGCGCACAAAGCGATTGGCGCACTCCGCATCGCGCTTGCCGACAAGGTAGGAGATCACGAGTTTCGCTGTCCAGGCCAATCCACGTGTAGGCGTCTCCCCACTCTACCGGGTCTGTCGGCTTCACGCGCTTTTCCTTGGTGTGAACGAAGCTCCACGTCTCATCGAGTTGCAGGTAGCGTGCCCGCACGCGCCGGATGCGCGTGTTCAAAATGCTCTCGCACTTTGCGCCGACCGTGAGAAGGATGGACAGGACTGTGTTCCGGTCCACATCCGTCAGCCGAGAGATGGCGCGAAGGCTCACACCCTCGACCATCATGGAAACGATCTGCGCGGTACGCTCGACGCTCAAATAGTGGCTCTCAAATCTGCGGAACCGCGTGTCACTGAAAGTCGCCTTGCAATTCTGGCAGCGGTAACGCTGAATCCTGTGCCTGCCGTACTTGCCAAAGCGTTTCACATTCTCGTGTTTGCACCTGATGCACGTCATCGGACTCTCCTTGACAATCCCAGCGGAGAGCCCGACAATTGCATCGGGTCTTGCCATGCGGGCTGAATCCGCGTGGGAGATTTGCCCCGTAGGCAGTTAGCGCTGCCTGCGGGGTTTACTATTTTAGGCCGACTTCTTTTCGGCTCCTTCCGAGACGGCGCGACGGAGCGCCGACACCACATAATCCTTGAGGTTCATCCGGCTCTGTGCTGCCCGTGTCTTGAGCAGCCAGTACAGATCATCGGGAAAGTTCCTCAGATTCAGTGGCCTCACATCACTCTGTTTTGACCGTCTCATCACATCCTCCATGCTTACAAGCGTAACGCATGTAACTAAGAATGTCAAGAGGTTTTTGTGACATTTCTAGGATTATTTGGGGCACGTTGCGCGGTGCTTTATGGTACTCTCTCGACGTGATGCGCTCCTTAACTTTCATCGTCAAATTCGACCGAGGACTGGCACGGCGGCACCGGATACCGTTCGATCATGCCCTCAGTGCGCTCCGAGAGGTGCGCTTGATGATCGAGGAAGTGGGACGGGCGCTTCAGCGTGAGCACGGAATCGAGAGGCCGTCCGGCGATTTCGGCCTTGAACTCGTGGCTGGAATCAAGAAAGGCAGCGTACAAGTGAACATCGCGCTCACCAGGGACGTGCGTTATGCACGCCAGACGGTCGAAAAGATCATCGGCACCGTCAATTGGCTGGCGAGCATGGGCGGTCGCTCCGATGGAGCGCGGCAACCGAGTGAGATCGGCGGTAGGGTCGTGCGGCATCTGAACCGGATCGCTGAGATTCAGAGAACAGACAAGACGGAAATGCGCTTGGAACTCAGAAACGGAAGACGGAAATGTGAGGCCGTATTCGGAGAGGCGGCTGTTGCCTCCACGGAGGCGCTTCGCGCCCCGCAATCTGAAATAGGCGGCATCACCGTTTACGGGAAGCTCTATGAACTGCGCGACAGTTCTCCCGGCGAAGAAGAGGGTAAATTCTTCTGGGGCGAACTGAGACGCGACAATGACGACGTGTGGCGGGTCCAATTCAAGAGCAGTGACATCGCTGAGGTGGCTCCGCTTTTCAGGAAGCAGGTTGCGGTCACGGGCATCGCCGTCTACTACCCGGTTCAGAGCCCCAAGCTGATTGCTCAGAGCTTCGGGCCGGATACCGACCGCGATTATGAGGCCGCATTCGATGAACTGTATGGCTGCAATCAGGAACTTTATAAGGCTCCCCTTGAAGATCTTTTGAAAGAGATTCGTGGAGACGCCTGAGTGTTTTCTGCGTACTTCGACACTAGTGTTTTTCTCGCCATCTTCAACCGGGAAGCAAGCGGGCCGCAGATCAAGAGCCTGCTACGCGAGCTGAAGCGAGAGCGAGTCCGCATCTACACCTCGATAATCAGCGTTCAGGAAGTGTCCGTGCTGTCATTCCGCAAGGGCGGCGTCGGCGACGACAATTACATGAAGCTGGGGAAGCTCGCGCGAATCGAGACGATAACCCGCGACATCGCCTTGCTCGCGGCCAAAATTGAAGCTCAGCTAATCGACCGAGGCCCCAAAGATCAAGAGGATAACAAGCGCCGGAAGTGGGATTGCTTCCACATCGCAACGGCCATACAAATCGGATGTGGCAGGCTTTACGCTGAGGATTCTAAGCTGTTGAAACGAAAGGAGCAATTGGGACTGTCCATCGACTGCCTACTTCCGCGCCCGAAGATTCAAGACCTCTTCCCCGAACTTCCCGGAGGATAGGCAGCAAGATGAATCACTTACATCTTCCTGCCATCTACGGCCACCGTCCTCCACCTACGGCCAGCAACACAATTTCAGCCACTACCGCGCTGCGCGGCGGATTCGCGCCCATCGTTTAGCCGAGCCCCCTGATCGCGTATGGCGGCGAGCAGGCAAGGGCTGGCGGCCGGACCATTCTACCGGTCGGCGTAGTACCCAGCCCTGCTCTGCACGACCAGATCCTTCTGTTTTACCGTCAACGTGATTTTGTGATAGCCGGGTCCGGGGCTCGCGCGGTCGGGCGTGTAGCCCAGGCTGTATTGATTGCGGAGTTCTTCCTGAATGCTGTCGTAGATCTGCTCCAGGGGCTCCTTCTTGGACGCTTGAAACAGGCGGCCGCCCGTGGCCTTGGAAATCTGCTCGAGAATCTTCCTGCCGTCAGGACGCCACTCCTGCGGGTATCGGCCGTGGCCGCCGTGCCGCCCCATCCCGCCCATACCTCCCATGCCACCGTAGCCGCGACTGCCGTAATCTTCGTCGTCGGTAAACAGGATGGAGTAGACCAGCGTGTCCGCGCGCTCGGCCGCTTCCACGGCGCTCGCCAGGGTTTCTTTGCTGCCGCGGTCGACTCCGTCGGAGAGTACGATCAGGGCCTTCCGTCCTTGCTGGTGCAGCATGATCTCGTTTGAGGCGAGGTATACGGCGTCGTAAAGCAGCGTTCCGCCGCTTCCATAGCCGCCCCGCCGCGTACCCTGTCCGCCGCCTTGCGATTGCGGATCATCGGGGTCGCGCTCGGCCATCTGCGGCGCTCCAATCTGCCCGATCGCCGCCTGCAGCTTTTCGCGCGAAGAAGTGAGGTCCTGCAGAAGCTCCACTTCCCTGTCGAAGTGAATCAAGAAGGCCTGGTCTTTGTTGACGCGCAACACCTGGTCGAGAAAGGTTGAACTGGCGCTGCGTTCCTGGTCGAGCACCCGTCGCTGGCTTCCGCTGGTATCAACCAGCAGGCCGAGCGCGAGCGGCAGGTCGCTTTCCCGCGAAAAGTAGCTGATGGTCTGCGGACGGCCGTCCTCGGCCAGCGTGAAGTCGTCCTTGGTGAGATCGCGAACGATCTCGCCTTTCTTCTGGCGCACCGTGGCGTAGACGCTCACCACCTTGACTTCAACCTTGACCGTCGATTGCTGCGGGCCGGGCTTTTGCAGAACGGGTTGCGACGAACTTGATGGCTGAGCGGCGGGTTGCTGGGTATTGGGTTGTTGGGGGGCCGGCTGTTGCGAACCAGGTTGCTGCTGAACCGGCTGCTGCAGCGCCGGCAAAGGCAAACCTCCCGGCAACGAGAGAAGGGCCGCCAGCAGAACGCCCGGCATGCGGCGCATAGTCCTCGAGCGATACGGTCGCCTGCTGGAACGCCGGAACCTGCATCCAGCCCACTTTTCGCGCATTAGCAGCAACAAGGCCCCTCCGGCCCCCGCTTGCAGTATGAAGCATTCGATGGATGAATCCCGTTGCGAGTTGGCTTAGGCGCGGGCGTGGCGCCGCCGGCATCAGCCGCGCTCGCGGCGTCAACGCGTGGTCCTGACGCGGCGGTTGCGCCGAACGTTCACGCTGCGGCATGCTGGTGGAGTCATGTCCGCCTCGCGCCTGCCTGCGATCGTGCTTCTGGCCGCCACGGTGGCCTGGCCGGCATTGCAGCCCGGCCTCGGTCAGCGGGGATCGAGCGATCGGGAGGAGGCGATGACGGCTTATTACTGGGCGCAACCTCTGGCCGGCTTGCCTTTGGACCAGCTGCAAGCGCGGATTCCGGCGCTGAACGGTCTGGCCCCCGATTCCGACCAGTCGTCGCTGCCCCAGCTCCTGACCCGCGTCGCCGAGAACGTCCGCGCTTTTTCCGCCAACTTCGGCAACACGGCTTCACTCGAAACCGTGGAGGAAGAGCGGCTGAAACCGAACGGCTCGCCCCGGGGTCACGTGGTCCGGCAGCAGTTCCGGTATCTTATCGTGACGAGCCCCGGAAACAACGCCACGCTCAAAGAATACCGCACGGACCTGCAGGGCCGGGAGGAAGCCTTCAAGGACCCGAAACCGGGCTTCGTGAAGACTTCAGGCTTTGCTTCAATGCCCATGGAATTGGGCCCCGATCGCCAGCCGCAATACGATTTCAAGTATCTGGGCTCACAAACCATCGACGGGCGGCGCACCGAGGTGATCGCCTTTACCGGCCACGCCGCAGAAGAGGCTGTCGCAGGACAATACGTGCTCTCCGGAAAAGTGATCCCTCTCATCCTGCAGGGTATTGCCTGGATCGACGCCGCCAGCTTCCAGGTGGCGCGCATGCAGACCGAACTGCTCGCGCCTTTGAGCTTTGCCGGCCTGTCGCGGCTGAGCACCTCGGCCGTTTTCCAGGAGGTCCGTTTCCACAAGAGCCCGGTGGTTTTCTGGCTTCCTCAAGTGGTCGATGTCACTTCAGATTTCTTCGGGCAGACGTATCACAACCGCCACACCTATTCCGATTATCAACTGTTCTCGGTCGGAACGAACCAGAAGACTCAGGCTGGGGACACGAAGTCGCGGATGTGAAAACGGCTGCGCAGCTTGCGATCGCCTCTGCTTGAGACCGAAACGCCATAACCGGCCGGCAACTGCCGGCTGTGAACTGTCGGCAGTAAACTGTAGACTTAATCCATGGACTTCAAAGTTCATTCCGATTATCAGCCGCGCGGCGATCAGGTGACCGCGATCGAGGAACTGCTGGAGGGCGTCCGCGCCGGGCAGAAGCACCAGGTGTTGCTCGGTGTGACCGGCTCCGGCAAGACTTTCACCATGGCCAAGGTGCTTGAGGCCGTGAACCGTCCCACGCTGGTCCTGGCGCACAACAAGACGCTGGCCGCCCAGCTCTATCACGAATTCAAGGGCTTCTTTCCGGAAAACGCCGTCGAGTATTTCGTGAGCTACTACGACTATTACCAGCCGGAAGCGTACGTTCCCGCGAGCGACGTCTATATCGAGAAAGAAGCGACGACCAACGACGAGATCGACAAGCTACGGCTTTCGGCCACGCGGTCCCTGTTCGAGCGGCGCGATTGCCTGATCGTGGCAAGCGTGAGCTGCATTTACGGCCTCGGGTCGCCCGAAGCCTATTACGGCATGCTGCTGGTGGTGGAGAAGGGCCAGAAGATTTCCCGCAACGACATTCTGCGGCGGCTGGTCGAGATCCAGTACGAGCGCAACGATTACGATTTCCGGCGGGGCGCTTTCCGCGTGCGCGGCGACGTGATTGAGATCTACCCCACGTACCAGGACGCGGCCTTTCGCATCGAGATGTTCGGCGATGAGATCGAATCGATCGCGGAGATCGATCCCTTGCTCGGCCAGGTGAAGCGGACTTTTCCGCGCCTCCCCATTTACCCCCGCACCCACTACGTGATGCCGGCGGACCGCCGCGAGTCAGCCATCGACAAGATCCTGGAGGAGCTCGACTGGTGGCACGGCGAGCTCGAAAAGCAGGGAAAACTCGTGGAGGCGCAGCGCCTGGAGCAGCGCACGCGCTTCGACGTGGAAATGATGAAGGAGATGGGTTACTGCCACGGCATCGAGAATTACTCGCGGCACCTTTCCGGGAGGCTACCTGGAGAGCCCCCACCCACGCTGCTCGACTATCTGCCGCAGGACGCCCTGCTCTTCATCGACGAGAGCCATCAGACCGTGCCGCAACTCCACGGCATGTACTTTGGCGACCGCTCGCGCAAGCAAATCCTGGTGGACTACGGATTCCGGCTGCCCTCGGCGCTCGACAACCGGCCGCTGAACTTCGAGGAGTTTGAGCACCGCGTGGACCAGGTGGTCTACGTCTCGGCCACGCCCGGCCCGTACGAGCTGACGCGTTCCGGCGGCGTGGTGGTGGAGCAGATCATCCGGCCCACCGGTCTGATCGATCCCGAAATCGAGGTGAGGCCAACGCGCAACCAGGTGGACGATCTGCTGGGCGAGATCCGGGCGCGCGCCGAACGGAGCGAGCGCGTCCTCGTGACCACGCTGACCAAGCGCATGGCGGAGGACCTGACCGGCTACTATTCCGAGCTCAACGTGCGCTGCCGTTACCTGCACTCCGAAGTGGAGACGCTCGAACGCGTGAAAATCCTGCGGGACCTTCGCCGCGGCGAATTCGACGTGCTGGTCGGTATCAACCTGCTTCGCGAGGGACTGGACCTGCCGGAAGTGTCGCTGGTGGCGATTTTGGACGCGGATAAAGAAGGGTTTCTGCGCTCGGGCGGTTCGCTCGTACAGACCGTGGGCCGCGCCGCGCGCCATATCCGCGGCCGCGCCATCCTTTACGCCGACAATATGACCGACTCGATGCGCTACGCCATCGGCGAGACCAACCGGCGGCGGGCCCGGCAGACGGAATACAACCGCGAGCACGACATCACGCCGGAGTCGATTGTGAAGCCGGTGGACATGGCGCTGGCGGCGATTGTGGAGGCGGACTACGTCACGGTACCGCTCGAAGAGCCGGCGAACGAACCGGCGACACCGGATGAGTTGCAGGCGCTGGTGACGAATCTGGAAAAGCAGATGCGCGAAGCCGCCAAGCGCTTCGAGTTCGAGCGTGCGGCGGAGCTGCGCGATCGCGTCAAGGCGCTCAAGGAGAAGGGCGTGGGACTGGCGCCGGCGGGTTAAGAGCCTCGATCTGGTTTGAGCCTCTCGTAAGCTCTCCAACCTGTCATATCCAAGAGCCAAGAGCGGGGGAGATCTCGTAAGATTTCAGGAGTAGATTCCTCGCTACGCTCGGAATGACGTTGCTCGAGAGTTCTAATTCCGGCTCGGTGCCGGCGGCGAGGGGTTTGCAGCGAGGGCCTTCATGATGGCCAGCGGCACGCGGGCAAACGCCACTTGGTCCTTCGCAGGATCGAGCACATTGACTTGCATCCAGTAGCGGCCGGTGGGAAATTTTGCGAGCGGAACCTTCACGAGATAATGCACGGTCCCTTGAGACGACACTTCAAGCCGGCCGGCAAAGGGTCCCGCCTCGGACGTCTTGGCTCCGCCGCGGAAGAAGACGAGAGCAACCGACGCCGGAGCCGGCGCGGCCTGGTTGCTGTCCGGTTTTTTCCCATTCTGGGTCTCGTAAGACTCAAGGTACACGTAGAGGTTCTGGTCCGTGCGGAACACCCGCGTGACGCTGGGCAGTACCTTTTGGCCGTTTGCGTCCAGAGGACTAGGGGCTGACTTGCTTCTGCCGCGCGGAGCTGCCTCAGGCTGCTGCACCTGGTTCGAGACCACCACCGAGCTCACGGCGAGTCCGCTGCCGCTGAACGGCGGAAGCACCAGAGGCTCTTCGAAGGTGCCCATTCGGCCGCTCTCGTTCTCGCGCACTACGGCCTTGAGCTTGTAATTTCCCGGCGGCAGCACGATTCCGCCTTCATAGAGGAAGTTGCTCGCGAGGACCTGCTGATAATTCTCAGGATCGAGCTTCACCGGCAGCGTGTCGCGGAGTGCGGCGGCTACGTGGCCGGCGCTGTCCGCGGCGCGCCAGGCGAAGTCAAACTCCGTGCGGTGGCTGCTGGATTTGTTGAGGAACGAAATGGACGATCCCGGAATCTTCGCAGCCAGCACCACGTAATACTGCTGGTTCGAACTGCGGAAACTCGCGGTCTCGACAGCCAGCGGAAGATCCACGAAAGGCTCATCGAGATTCATGGCCTGCTCGAGCTGCACTTCCTTGTCTTCGGACGTGAACTGCCGGAAGTTCTTGGGAGCATAATACCCCGGGCGCGCCTGGACCTTGACGCCAGGCCGCTTCACTTCAACGTGAATGCGCCGGAAGCGTCCGTCTGACTTGGCGTTTGAGGGCGAATAACCGAGCAGATAGTAGGTCGAGTTGTCCTGCTGGACATCCTTGAATGCCTGGCCGAAATCGTTGATGTCATAGAATGTCCGGCCGCCCGTGTCCGAGGCGAGCGAGGCCAGAGTCTCACGCCCGCCCTCGAGCGACGACAGTTGCGAGGAGAAGGCCGAAGCGGTGTAGGCGGCCGTACCGCTGGGACTGGCGCTGGTGGCGTCGCCTCCGGGAGGCAGCCCCACCAGGCCGCGCGCGTCCACCGTGTAGAACGAGACGTTAGCGCGATTGGCGGCGTCGGTGGTGGCGCGCAACTGGGCCTGGTTCTCGATTCCCGTTCGTTCCACGCCGCTTGAGAAATGGACCACCGACTTTCGCCCCGGCACGCCGCGCAGCAGGTCGGCCAGTGACTCGAGTGCCGCGAGCTTTTCGTCGGTGTTGAAAATGTTGAACTCGGTTTCGTCCGGCGTGAACGCCTCCGAGGTGTCCTGGGTTACGACCTCCTCGCCGGTGGCGCTCGTGCCGCCGGCGGCGCCGATCTCGCCCTGGTCCGCGAGCGACGAAGACTCGCCAATGCGGATGGCTTCGAGGGCCTTCCGAAGCCCGGCGCGGTCGTTGGTGAAATTCTGCGCCACGCGAAGATCGGAACTGTAAGTCGCCACGGCCACCAGGTCTGCCGGCGTCAGTTGCTTCTGCACGAAGTTCTCAGCCGACTTCACCGCGCGCAGCAGATCGTCCACCTGCATGGAACTGAGGTCGAAGAAGAGCACCACCATGCGATGGTCCTGCACCAGCTTGTTCACTTCGTTGGCGGTGACTGTAGCGGGCAGCTTGCCGAGATCGATGGTTGGGGGAGCGCCGTTGGTTTCGCCCGCTCTTGCAAGCTGTTCTACATTCTCGAGGCTGAAGGAGCCGATCTTCTGCTCGACACCATCCTCGAAGACGCGGAAATCGTCCTGGTGCAGGTCGGTAACGGGCTGGCCACGCTTGTCCGTCACCCGCACATCCACCAGCACGAGGTTTGTCTGGACGCGAATCGTGAAGCCGTTGGCCTGCCGGGTGACCGGTCCGCCGGCGGTGGCTCCGGTGGCGGTGGCGGGCGGCGTCGTGGTCTGAGCCGTCTGGGCGGGACCGGGGGAAGGCGCCAGGCAAACGGCAATCGGGGTCAGAAAGCAAAGGCCGAGGATCAGAAGGCCGCGCGCGCGAAGGATTCGTCGGATCTTCACTTTTTAGAACCTCAACCGGAACGACACCGTTGCCGTGCGCATGCTCCCGACGCTCGTCACGCGTCCGAAGTTTGACCCATTCACCACGGTGCCGAGTCCGGTAAAGTCGGGGGTATTGAACAGGTTGTTCGCCGCGATTCGGAAATCACCGCTGATGCCGCGTTCGCGCGAGAACGTCATCAAGCGATCGAGCGACACATTGAAGTTGTACATCGGCGCCCCGATGATCGTGTCGCGTCCGGAGTTGCCGAGCTCGCCCGCCGGCGGCAGCGCGAAGGCCGCGGTGTTGAAGTAATCAAGAGTCGAGCGCTCGTAAGATGGCAAGCCGACGGGCTCACCCGTGGCGTCAGGTCGCAAAGAAAAGTAGGCACCCGTACGACTGCTGGAGCCGAGGTTCCCCTGCACGTAGGCGGTGAGGGGGGTCCCGGATTCGAGCGTGGTTACTCCGCTCAGTTGCCAGTTCCCAAACACGTGCTCGAGCGCCCCGCCGCGGTTCAGATAACGGTGACGGTCGCCGAAAGGAAGCTCCCAGGTGTAGTTCAGCAGGAACTGGTGTCGCCGGTCGAACGTCGAAAGGCCGTACTCCGCGGCCAGGTCTAGGTAGTTCTGGGCCACGATGCTGGTCGATCCGCCGATGCTGCCGGCGTCGTCGAGCGCCTTGGAGTAAGTGTAGCGTCCCCAGATTGACATGCCTCGATGAAATTGGCGCCGCAGACTGATCTGCAAGGCGTTGTAGTTGGACGAGGCACCCGCGGTTTCGTAGGTGTACTCGAGCGCGTTGGGCGTGTTGTTGGACCCGGCGGGATTCGGACCGAGCAGCAGATCAAGAGCCGTGCCCTTGGTGCCGACGTAACCCACGTCGAGGATCAGGCTGCGCGCGATTTCGTCCTGTACGAGCAGGTTCCAGGTCTGGGCGTAAGGCGTCCGGTAACCGGGATCGACCGCATAATTGTTCGTCAGCTCGTTCGGGCCGACCGACGGAAATCCGTCCTGCAGGGTGAGCACTTGCGCCGGTGAGGTCAGCAGTGTGGAGGCTTCCGCGAAGGGCGGCTCGCTCTCCAGCTTGGGCGCGAGCCGCTGATAAATCGACTCGTCGTAAAAGATCGCGTAGCCGCTGCGGATCACTAAATTGCGCTGCGTCCAGGGCCGGTAGGCGATGGCGATTCGCGGAGCGAAATTGTCCTTGTGACCCCGGAGGAGCGAGGACGGCAGGGATCCGGAATCAAGTCCGGTCACGACGCCGGCCGACGAGAAATCCGGGCCCAGATCAAGATCAGAAAGGTGGCCGTATTTCTCGGTGAAGGGCTCGAAATACTCGTAGCGCAGGCCGTAATTGAAAGTAAATTTCGAGGTCACGCGCCAGTCGTCCTGAACGAACCCTGCGTAGTACCAGGAGCGAAGGTAATTGGCGGCGGTTCCAAACTGCACCGAGGTGGCTTGCGGCAAACCGAGCAGGAAGTCCGCGAAATCGAACCCGGTATTGGCCACCGGCTGGCCGGCGGCGGTGAAATCGCTGGTGCCATAGCCGCTGAACGTGAACGTGCCGCGCGCATTGGGATCGGTCAGGGTGTTCACCTGCACGCGCCGTAATTCACCGCCGAAGCGCAGGTTGTGTTTGCCGCGATTGAACAGCAGAGTGTCCACGGCGCGCGTGGTCTGGTTGCGGGTCAGACTGGGAATGCTGAGATTGAGAGCGCCGAAGTTGGTGAAGTCGATGGCCGGCACGCCCCAGTTCAACGGGTCTTCGGAAATACCCGTGATGCCGAGAGCGCCCGCAACATTGTCCGTATTGGCGAACGGATTCAGCAGGGAGGCGCGCTGGCGGTTGAAATTGAAGAGAAGCGTGTTGACGATCTGCGGTTTGAACGTGTGCGACTCAGTCAGACTCACGTTCTGACCCCGCGTTGAACTATTGCTGGTGAAAGCCGGGAAGCTGGAGACGCCGTCCGAGCGCGCCGAATTGAAGTAATAAAAGGCACTCAGGTTGTCTTTCCTGGAAATCTGCTGGCCGATGCGCACCATCAGCCGGTCGTTATTGCTCGGCAAGGACTCCTGCAAGTGATAGTTCTGCACCGTGCCCGTCAGGTTCGGAACGGGTATGTATTGCAGCAGACCGAGGGCGGCCGGATTCTGCATTGGCGCGGGAATAGTGTTGTCCGGGAATGGCGTGCGTGTCCCGAGCGCCCCGGCCTGAGGCTCGTAGATCACCGGCGTCTGGCCGGCAAGGGGCCCCGTGGAGATGACCGTTTGCGAGAAGTCGCCCATGCGCTCAAGCAGAGTGGGGACGCTGGCGTAGCTGTCGAACGGGCTCTTGGCGCGCTGCATATTGTAGTTCACGAAGAAGCTGGTTTTGTCCTTGCTGGTCAGGATATGCGGGATGTATAGCGGACCACCAATGGACACGCCCAACTGTTCGGTGTAGGAAGCAATCCGGGGGGACTCCGTCACGTTCAACGGATAGGGTCGCGCGTCGAAGTCGGCATTAGTGTAGCTCTCCGAAATGTTGCCTCGAACGCGGTTCACTCGCGGGCGGCGCCCGCCGAGACCCGTGAAAAACCCGAGTCCGCCGCCTCCTCCACCACCGCCCCCACCGAAACCACCACCACCGAAACCTCCCCGCCCGCCACCGCCTCCACCGCCCCCACCTCCGCCTCCGCCGCCACCGCCACCGAAACCAGGAGGGGCCTGACCCTGTTGCCCTTCGCCTCCGGGTCCAAATCCGCCCCTGCCGTTCGGCCCATTTCCGCTGGGAGTCGCCGCCTCTACCGTGCTCCCGGTGAGCAGGAACGAGTTCGCTGAGCTGGTTGAGTCCGGCCCGGCGGCTTGGGCCTCTTCGCCTGAAGGATTTTCGCCCAGGCCGGCATTTTCCGAGAATCGGACGGTGTCTTCGCCGCCTTCCATTCCCGTCTGGCCGCCACGCCCGCCGCTCTGGTTTGCCATAGCCTGCTGCATCTGCTGGCGAGCTGCCGGCGAGAGCGCGCTCCAATTCGGCCTTCCGTTTGCGTCGCGTGGGATCTGCCGCCTGCCGCCGGCCGCGGCGCCTGAGTTGGCGGCCGCACGCTGGGTGCTCGCGGCTATTCCGAGTTCAAGATTCACCGTCGCAGGCTGCCCGGCAGCCACGGGCACGCCCTCGCGAATCGCGGATGTGAAGCCGACCAGGGAGACCTCGATCCGATAGGCGGCCGGTGGCACATCGCGCAGCAGATAATTGCCGGCCTCATCACTCCAGGTCACCTTTCGGCTTCCGGTCTTCGGATCGATCAGCAACACCGTGGCCCCGGGCACGGGTACCCCGCCTGGTCCGCGCAGATGACCGGAGAGGTCGACGCCTGCCGACGGCGTTGCAGAACCCGCCGATGGTGGTGCAGAACCCGCCGACGGCGCTGCAGAAGGAGTCTGCGGGGCTGCGGCAGACTGCCACTGCGGCGCCACTTGCGGACGGGCGCCGAGGACGGCGGCAAACAGCAAGAACGCAACCCAGGTCTCGACCGCGACCGCAGCGGGGCGTCGCAATCTGCGGGATACTGACTGGGCGCTCTTGCTCAAGCTGATGATCCTCGGCATCGCCAAACCGTCAGTCACTTTGACGAAGCGCCCACGGGCTGGGTTTCCGTATGGAGATGACAAAAGCCCTGTTAGTGGGCGCGGATCCCAAGCAGCGAGCTCGCGCCATTCCACAAGATCTGGACTCCAATGCAGAGCAATAGGAAGGAAGATAGGCGGACGGCAACGTTCATGCCGGTCCGGCCGATCTTTTGGGACAGCCACTCGGCGTACCAGTCGCATAGAAACACCAGGAACGCGACGATCGCCGATGCGAGCAAAGCATCCACAATGAGCAGCGCACGATTGAATTGCCCTCCATGCAGATTTGCTCCGAGCGTAATCGCGACCGAGATCGACCCCGGACCAACAGTGACGGGCAGGGTAAGCGGATAGAAGGCCTGTTCCGAAACGAACTCGGGATCAACAGTGCAGTCGGCCCGCCGGACGTCACTCTTTGTTTCGGCTTCCTTCTGGTTCAGCATCGACCAGGCTGTCGCCAGCACCACCAGGCCGCCCCCAATCTGCACCACCGGGATCGAGATCCCGAAGAACTCTAAAACATACGTACCGACCAGCACTGACCCCGCCAACAGGAAGAAGCTGTTGATCGCGATTTTTCGCGCCAAGGTCTGCCGCACAGGGTTGGGCTGTTCTTGGGTCAGGGCGAGGAACAGCGCTGCGCTACCGATCGGATTCACGATCGGCAGCAAGGCCGCCAGGGCAAGAAAGGTCGCGTGGGCGAGCTGCCGGAAATAGGGGATAACTTCATGCATTGGCAGTCCTGAGTCGCGCCACCTTTTTTCAGCCCCCGAGGTTATGATCCTGCTAATTCGACCCCTGGCGCGCTCGTGCGCGAGTCCCTTATCGTAACCCCAGTACGGGATCTAAGAAACAGGATCCTCCAGTTCGATGGCGCCGTTGCTCAGATACACGCGATCGGTGTCCGCGAAATCGATCTTGTCTCTACCTGACAAGTGCCATCCCACAGCGGATCCCAGGCTGGCACAAGGTTGTGCTCGTAGCAGAGCGCACTCAGGCTTGCCGCGCTCCAGGCGGTCGAACTCACTCGGCGTTGGATGTGAGGCCGATGCGTTGCAGGACCGATCTTAGTTTTGCGAGGAGCCTCCCTTGCCGGGAGGTTGAATCGGCGTAGATGACGGCACCGGGGACGATCAGTTTAATCTCAGTTCCCGACGTAGAGCTTACCAACGTGAGCTTGCTCGCGATGCGGGCGGCGCGCTCGCGCATTCCCTCGAGGCCGAAGTGGCCGAGTTTGCCCCGGCCGGCAACTTCAGGGTCAATGCCAACGCCATTGTCACTCACGCGCAGGGCGAGGTCATGACCATAGGTGAGTTCAACCTGCAATTGGGTTCCTTGCGAGTGCACGCATGCGTTGCGGATCGCTTCGTACCCGATGCGGTAGACCTCATCGCGGACGATGGGGTGCATTTCGCTAGGGTTGCCAACAACAGAAAACGAGGGTGCGATGGGACTCTGGAGTCGACATTCTTCCATTGCTCGCCGGAACGCATCGGCAAGATCGTTCCTCTGCGTTGTCGAGGTGCGCAACGAATTCAGAGCCGCCCGGCCCTCGTCTGTTGCCCGTCCCAACCAGACCGATAGCTGCTCCATGGCTCGACGCATGCGGACCGGATCGGTCGAGGGATCCAGCGCATCGTCGGCAACGAGCTTACTGCCCTGAATCGTTTGCAGAAAGGTATCGTGAAGGTCGCGCGCGATCCGGGTGCGTTCGGCCAGCCGTTCGTCGAACCGAGCGCCAATTGCCTTGGCCACTTGCCGCAGCCGCAGGCGGTAGAGGAGCCATAGAGTTACAAATCCCGCTGCAAGGCACAGAGCCAGGAACAAATCGGTCTGGTACCACGCTGGCGCCACAGCAAGGCCGAGCGTTGCGCCTTCTTCATTCCAGACGCCATCGTTGTTGCATGCCGTCACCCGGAAGGAATAGTGTCCCGGACCCACATGTGTGAACACAGCCTCTCGCCGAGTTCCGGCTTCGTGCCAATCCTTGTCCCACCCTTCGAGGCGGTAGCGAAATCGCACGCGCTCCGGTATCGAGAGGCTCAAGCCCGCGTATTCGATCTCAAGGGTCTTTGTCAAAGGAGGAAGGGCCGCGCTTGAAAATGCGGAATAGACCTTGTTGTCGGCAATGACGGACCGAATCGAAACCGGGGGCGCAAGTGGATTCCGGTAAATATGGTCGGGGTCAAGTTTGACCGCCCCGTTGCGGGTGGCAAACCAAATCGTGCCATCATCGGCTTGAACGGCTGCGGGCGCGTACACGTCGTCTTTTCGCTGAATCGGTTCGGGCAAGTCGCTCACTAGATCGAAGAGTTCGAAAGCTATCTTATGTTCAGGATTCCGGAGGACGCTTTCAACCTCGCTGCCGGTAATATGGACAATCCCGGAACCGGTGCTCAGCCAAAGGCCACCATCTCGCGTTACAACGAGTCCGGTAACCGAAATAAAGCCGCCAGGCTCCGCGCTGTGTACAGTGTGGAAGCGCTCTCCCTGGAGAAACGTCAATCCAGATTCGCCGCCTACCCAAATCTCCTGGTTGCGCTCAGCGATGATGTTAGGAGGACCGACGTCGAGGCCGTCTTTGGCGTCAAAGACCCGCACGTTGCCGTGATCATATCGAGCGATTCTGTCGCCCCAATAAAGCCAAATGCGGTCTGCGCTGTCCGTGAAAGCGAAGCCAGCCGACCAATCCGGATGATCCGGCAGAATTTGGACGAAGGTCCATATGCCGTCCCTGAGACGGAATTCTCCGCTGCCGCCGAAGGCAACCCAGAGATTCCCCGAGCGGTCCTTGGTAATTGCTGACGCAACAATCCGGCCTGCCGGTGTCGATGACAGGCTCAGTCTTTCAACTTGCTCGGGCACCGCCATCTTCACAAATCTGCCATTCTGCCAATGCAACAGAGTGTGATTCCCGCTAAACCAGGTGGTGCCGTCCGGATCGCGATAAGCCGTGAACACATCGGTTGGTCCCTCAACCACCGGTTTGCGGTCCTTCACTCGGACCAAAGGAAACGACTCTCCTCTTGATCCGGCCCAAACGTCACCATCCGGACCTGCCACCAAGCTGAAAGGGCCACCTTGCAGGGGAAACCACGTAACGTTGCGATGACGAAACCGGTCCAGGCCGCCATCTGTCCCGGTCCAGATGTTGCCTTCGCGATCTTCCAGAATCACTTCGACGTTCTGGTTGGATAGTCCTTGCGCCTCAGTGAATCTTTCCGCTGCGGGCTTGAATCCGGGATCGGGCACTCGATCTTGAAAGGTTATTCGACTTACTCCGCCGCCGGAGCCTAGCCACAGCGCACCGTCGCGATCAAACAGGGCCGAATTCGGAGGAGTATCGATGTCAGGCAAGATCTCCGTTGCCCCACCCCCGTCATGACGAAAGGCACGGAACTTTTTAATCTGGCGGTCGTAGCACCAGATTGCGCCGTCCGGGGCTTCGGTCAAAGTAGACACTTCGCCGACTTGGATCCCGGTGCTTCGGAACCGTTTTTCTCCTTCAGGCAAGAACACGATCTCGCGTCCGGTATCCACCCAGAGCGTCCCGTCCCGGTCCACCACGAGCGCCCAGGCGGCATCGCGCGGATAATTCCAATCAGCCTCGATCTTTCGCCATCGGCGGCCTTCCAGACGGGCAAAGCCGCCAACGACCGCCGCCCAAACGGCTCCCGTTCGGTCACGCGCGAAGCATCGGACCGTGCTCACTGGAAAACCGTCCAAGTCGGAATAGTTTGTCACGCGTCCGTCCCTGATGAAACTGGCGCCTCCCCTGTCAAGACCTACCCAGAGGCCATCGCCCGGAACGGCCATCAGCGCTGAGACCGATGCGGCCATCAACGAGCCGGTCTCAGGCTGGTACTGCTGAAAAGAGATCCCGTCGAATCGCAGCAGGCCATCCGTCGTCCCCACCCACAAATACCCGTCTGTGGTCTGAGCGAGAGCGGTTACGTTTCCGCTGACCCCTTGTCTTGCACTCCAGGAAGTGTGATAGAGATGCTCAAGAGGCTGGTGAGGATCAAGGGCGAAGGAAAAGCACGAGGACGCCAACAGGAAAGCAGCCCCGACCGCGGAGATGAATCTCGCTTTCGGTCGCGATACGCGGCGGCGAGGAGGGGCAAGAAATAGAGGCCCGATCAACGACGGATGGGCCGACGGGATACTCATTTTTTCTTTTATGGAACTCCGTCCCGGGTCGACGCGCTGCCGGCTGCGACATTCGTGCCTGGGAAACGAAAGCGGCTCCAGGGCGCCTGATCACGACAGGACGGACCCATCGCGCCGACATCCCTCCCGAATCTACCAGGATCGGGGCTCCTCCCAAAACATCCGTTTCCTCAGCAGCCGACCAGTAGATTTCTACAGGTCACAAAGCCAGGTCAAATCTCAAGCAGGCCTCGCCGCAGCGCGATGGTGACCGCATGGGTCCGATCGTTGGCTCCCAGTTTGCCTACAAGGTTTTTGATATGGAAGTTGACGGTAGTCTCCGCAATTGCCAGATGATCCGCGATTTGCTTGTTGCGAAAACCGTCTCGAATGAGCCGAAGCACTTCCAGTTCCCGCGCTGTAAGATCTTCGTCGCCGAGCTGCTCCGCCAGGCGGGCAGCCACCTGCGGTGGCAAGTGCCGCTTGCCGGCGTGCACCGAGCGGACGATGGCCAACAATTCATCCTTCGGCATGCTTTTCAGCATGTAGGCCCAGGCGCCCGCCCGCATCGCGCGCAGGATCTCGACATCGCTGTCTGACGTTGTCAGCATGATGATGCGAGCCTGCGGAAATTCGCCACGAATCGCGATCAGAATGTCGGTACCGTTCGTTCCCGGAAGGCGGAGATCCATCAGAGTAATGTCCGGGCGGTGCAGGCGAAACGCCGCTATGGCCTCGACAGCGTTTCCTGCGTGCGCCACCAGCAGCATATCCTGCTGCGACCCAATGATCATGCCCAGTCCTTCGCGAAAAACCGGATGATCCTCCACGCAGAGAATCCGAATTGGATTGGCGGAAACCACCGAGCGTATCTCCCCTGAGCAATTGTAGTTGGTGTGTTAGTGCATTCCAAGTGCCACTCTGACGCGCCTGGTGGCCGGAGACCACGCCCTTGGAATTGCTCCGTCTGCCGCGCGCTTTGAGACCCCCAAATCCCATCGCGAAACTCAACCGTGTCTGGGCACATGGCTCCGTCCGCTGCGCATCGCGGCTACGCTCCAGTACCTGTAGAAGAATGCAGTACGAGTACTGTCGCGTTTGGGGTAGGCACGAATCCGAAGCGCGCCCATTGTTGGGGCATGAATCACGGTTCAGCAATCCTAAACTCGCAGCCGGACAACGGGTATCGAGGAATGTCACGACCCGCCCTCCGGAGCGGTACGGAAAGGAGCACGACGATGGCTATCGTAGATCTGATCGGTTCCAGTGCGAAGTTTCGGGCTGTGCTTGACGAGATCAAAATGGTGGGGCCGGTGGACTCTGCGGTGCTGGTCCAAGGCGAAACCGGTACCGGCAAGGAGCTGATCGCACGAGCGATCCATGAGGCCAGCCCCCGGCGCCAGAAGCGCTTCGTGGCCATCAACTGCGCCGCGATTCCGGCCGCCTTGCTCGAGAGCGCGCTCTTCGGCCACGAACGGGGCGCCTTCACGGGTGCGGTGGCTCAGAGCATCGGACATTTCGAAACGGCTGACGGCGGAACCCTGTTTCTCGATGAGATCGGAGACCTTCCTCTGGAGTTGCAACCCAAACTTCTCCGGGTTCTTCAAGAGAAAGAGTTCGAGCGCTTGGGGAGCGGCCGCACCGTTCAAGTCGACGTGAGGATTATCGCGGCCACCAACCAGGACCTGTGGCAGATGGTCGAGGAGGGGAAGTTCCGCGCCGATCTCTACTACAGGCTGAACGTATTTCCGATTGTAGTGCCGCCGCTGCGGGAACGGCTGGGCGATATCCCGCTGCTGACAAAACACTTCGTTCAACACTACGCTCAACGGCTAGGCAAGTCGATCGTTTCCATACCCGATGACGTGATGAAGGCTCTGGATCGCCACCACTGGCCGGGGAATATCCGCGAACTGCAAAACGTCATTGAACGGGCCGTGATCATGACACGAGGCCCTGTGCTCAACTGCCAAACAGCGGAGCGCCCCCGGTGGGTGGGCGGGCCCGCCCCGGATGGGACTCGCGGCGGCGCCGAACCGAGGCGCCTTAGGACGCTCGCCGATGCCAAGCGGGCGCACATCACGGCGACACTTCGCGAGACCCGCTGGGTTGTCGGCGGACCGCGTGGCGCCGCAGCCCGACTCGGGTTGGCGAGGACGACCCTCGCTGCCATGATGCAGCGGCTGGAAATTTACCCCGAAGCACTCGGAGCGCCGGAACGACGGCAGGATCGACCATCGGCGCCCAGTGTCCACTGGTATGCGGCGCGGGCAATCCAGCAGGGCCACGTCGACGACCGGCCATGTCCCGCTTAGGCTCTGGCTGGAGAAGCCAACCCAGGCGAAGTCACGGTTCCTGCTGATCGCGCCCGGCCCGTTCGAGCATCCGCAGAACCACAGGACGCCATCGCGCTGGAAGGCCGTTGGCGGACTAATACCGCTTTCTAAAGCGCCTGTCATCCCCGTCGTCCCTTGCAAGCACGAGTTTCGCTTCGATTCGATAAAACAAAGCCACCGCCAAAAATGATTTATTGATTCCACAGGACTTATGCCGATCCCGTGCTTGGCTTTTCTGGCTTCGTTTGGCTTCGTTTTGGCCTGTTTTTCACACTGATTTATTGATTCTATTGGACTTGGTGGCTTCGTTTTGCAAAATTTTAGATTCTTTTTTTTTGGTTTTTTTTTGGTTGTGTGGAGTGAACGCGTCGCAACGCAGGTTTCAAGCCTATCCGCCACGCCTGGGAGCGCGCGGACATGGTCTGACCGTGACTCTGACCGGGCTTGAGCCGCTGAATCATTGCGCGCCAGAATCATTGAGTGATTGAGTGATCGGGTCACCGAGCCACATCCTCCGCCCTGAAACCTGGGATCCTGCGCCTGAAAACCGGCCCTAAGAGTATCGCAGATTTGCGCAGGTACTTGGGTACAACCGCGACCGGTGAGAAAGTTTATTTCTCGCAATGTTTTCAATAGTTTATCATGTGGAAAAGTGCGACCGCCCAGCCCGCTCCCTGTCTACCGATCACGAAATCTCTTTTTCGGCAGGATTCACCACGGGGGCCCAAAACCTCTCACCACGGAGGCCACAGAGGCTCACGGAGTTCTTTTCTCCATGTTCTCCGTGCACTCCGTGGTGAAATCTTTCTTCAAGCGCCCCCCCCGCCTAGAAATCATCCATTCCAGCCCAACGAGTCCGTCCCGCCAGACGCGAGAGCCTTGCGCGCGCTGTTTCTGCGGTAGAGCCGCCCGATCGCATCTGTGACGACGTTCAAGACTATACAAAACTCTAGTGCCAAGATTTCGATCAGGTGTCAAGCAGCCGTCGCGGGGTTTGGCACATCGACCTGATGGATTAAGCTCAAGACTCTCACCCGGTTTCAAGTTGTGACCCTCGTCACTGCGATTAATGGTTTGTTTTCAACCAGCCGCACGTCCTGGCAGGCTGCGGCCAACCACTTTCTGTGCGGCGTTGCTATGGAATCGAACTTGCACATTCCGGCGGCGTGACCTGCGACGGTTGAAGTTGCACATGGTTACGGGCCGTGAGGAAGGCACCAGGCAGTTGCAAGACCGAGGAGAGCGCTATGTACATCTTTGTGGAGTATACGACGGTAGTTGCCTTAATCGCACTGACCACGAGCCTGCTCTTCGCGGCCATGACCGTGATCGTGACGATCGAGCAAGGGATTCATACCCTCTTGCGCACCTCGCAGAGGGCGGGGAGCACCGGCACGCTTGCCAGAGCTTTGGAGCGCGCACGCTAACGGCACTTATATTTGAGACAAACGAAATTCAATGAGAATGAGGAGGATGCTTTGCAAACCAATATCGATCATGCAGTAGGTCAGCAGCCGGTTCTCTCACCCCGGGTAGCAGCAAAGAGCGACCGGGAAGCTTTGAACCACGTCGCCGGGTCACAGCGGCAACGCCTCTTTCACACAGCCTTCCGGCTGCTGGGCAACGCCGAGGACGCCGAGGATGCGGTGCAGGACGGGTTGCTGGCGGCCTTCCGGAACCTACATCGGTTCCAAGGCCGGTCGCAACTGACCACGTGGCTGGTTCGTATCGTGGTGAACGCAGCATTGATGCGGCTGCGCAGTCTGCGCACTCACGAATCGCAACCGATCGACGACCTGATGACCGAGCAAGGCAGCGGCCGGTTCTCAGACGTCCTTGTCGACGAGCGTCCCAATCCGGAGCAAGTCTGTGCGCAAGCGGAGCAACGCCGCATTCTGAATCAGGGGCTGCGAGGCTTGAGCGGTCCTCAGCGGCGTGCCCTGTCTTTGCGCTGTCTCGAGGGTATGACCACCAAGGAAGCGGCCGACGCACTGGGCTTATCGGAAGGCACCGTGAAATCACAAATTCATCGCGGTCGACGGAAGCTCTTGCAACACGTTAGAAGGATGCAGACGGCTCGTGCTTTAGCAATGCCCGCTCAAGCGTAATCTTAGCCCTTGTTCCCGACCGTAAGAATTGGAGGCTTCGACCGCTACTCGCAAGGCAGCGAAGCAAGGAAGCAAGAGATGCGTAACAGGCCGAAATCACGAGTATCGAATGGCACAATCGATTCCCCTGGCGGCCCGCTGAGCGCGTTCGCTCTGTCGCGTACCTGCGGCCGCCGGCTCGATGTTGTGGCCCAAGCTCTGGCCGGGGTGCTGGCGTCTATAGCATTGGTTTTCGCTGGCGTGGCGCCGGCATTTTCGCAAGGTGTGTCCACAGATGGCGCGGCTGCTGTTTCGATCGAGGGCTCGGTTACGACTACCGGCGCGCAGGGATCGGAGGCCATTCCAGCGGTCACGGTAAAGCTAACCAACACCCTCCCGGGAAGCGAGCCGCTTTCAACCTCCACCAGCGCTGACGGTCGTTATCAATTTTCGAACCTTGCGCCAGGGGATTACCGCCTGGAAACCACTCCCGATGGCTTCAAGCCGTTCAGCAAGACCGTCTCGTTGAACTCCGGCGAGCACAGAATGGAAAGCGTCACGCTGGAGCTGGCGAGTGTCGTTCAGAAGGTTGAGGTGCATGACAAAGCGGAGTCAGTGTCGACGCAGGGTCCGGACCCAACCGCGACCATCAGCGCCCGCCAGTTCACAACGCTTCCGCTGGC
>Ga0210398_10001462_pt1 | contig 24415 bp, 20 predicted proteins | sample IncBWC4OmetaG_FD_161047 | JGI IMG/M metagenome (GOLD analysis project Ga0210398, IMG submission 161047) | Forest soil microbial communities from Barre Woods Harvard Forest LTER site, Petersham, Massachusetts, United States - Inc-BW-C-4-O | ecosystem: Environmental > Terrestrial > Soil >...
ACGACGCGCTCGCCGGCGGCGAGGCCTTTGGTGGCGATCGCGATATCGTAGTTGACCATCTGTGCGCCGATCGGGCGCTGCTCCACCGTGTTGCCGGGCTTGATCACCCAGACATAGAAGCCATCGGGACCGCGCTGCACCGCGACCGGCGGAACGGTCACCGCGTCCTTGTAGGTCGTGATCAGGATGCGGATGCGCACGAACTCGCCCGGCCACAGCCGTGCGTTCTCGTTGGGAAATTCCGCCTTCAGCCGGATCGTGCTGGTGGTCTGATCGATCTGATTGTCGATCAGCAGCAATTTGCCCTCGGCCAGCTGTTCCTTGTCGTTCTGATCGAAGGCGAGAACCGAGACGTCCCCGCGCAGCATCGCTTCGCGCACCGGGCCGAGATTGCTCTGCGGCAGCGTGAAAATCACCGTGGACGGCTTGATCTGGGTCAGCACCGTGAGCGGATTGGGATCGGTGGTGTGGATGATGTTGCCGACGTCGACCTGGCGAAAGCCGACGACGCCGTCGATCGGTGCCGTGATCGTCGTGTAAGCGAGTTGGGTCTGCGCCGCCTCGATGGCGCCCTGGTCGGCGTCGATCGAGGCCTTGAAATGATCGACCTTGGCTTGCTGCAGGTCGACGTTCTGCTGGGTCTCGAAATTCTTGGTCGCGAGCGTCGTGAACCGCGCAAAGTCCTTCTGCGCACTGACCAGTTGCGCCTGGTCGTCGGCCTTCTTGGCCACGGCCTGATCGAGCACGGCTTTGAGCGGTGCCGGGTCGATCCTCGCCAGCACGTCGCCTTGGTGGACTTCCTGGCCTTGGCGGAAGTCGACGGCAATCAATTGGCCGGTGACCTGGGCGCGGATGGCGACAGTGTTGTAGGCAGCCACGGTGCCGATCGCGTCGTAATAGATCGGGACGTCGTGCTGGGACGCTTCGGCGACCGTGACCGGAACCATGGGCGGCCCGGCGGTCTGGGCAGTTTTGCCATGCCGCCAAATCGCAACCGCGGCAATCAGGGCAACCACAACGAGGCCTATCACGGCGATAATAATCAGCCGGCGGGACCCGCGACCGGTTTTCATGGGTCCCTTCCAATCAACTCGGTTCTGCGCGCTACCTCGTTCAAGCCCGGAGTGCATTTACGGTTCCACTACCTCATTGGTCAGGGATGGCCCTTCCTCGCGACTATGACCTGTCGGCCTTAAGGCGCAATGTCGGGCGCATTAAAGTTCGTTAAGGTGATTGTCGCCCTGCCCCGTTGCCCGGCGGCACTTTATGGAAGTCCGCATATAAATTCCAGTTTATGCCGTGCCCGCCCGGGATCGGCTCGCGGCCGGCTCGCGGCCGGCTCGTGGACTACAAGCACGAATTTCGGGCGAGGCCAAACCGGGGCGTCAGCTCGCGGTCTTGAACCAGGTCCGGATGCCGCTCGCGGCTACGAAACGGCCGACCCGCCGCATCTGCAAATAAACCCGGCCGGCGGCCGTTACCGCACGTTCGTGGCATTGCAGGGTAAGGTGGTGGGTGGCCCATTTGTTCTTGTAGGCCGCATCGCCGATGCCGAAATCGAACGTATCGAAGTCCTGCGCGGCCGACTGATCGATCAGGTGCTGCAACAGCAGATGGCCGACGCCATGGCGGCCGAACTGCATGTCATAGGCCGGAAAAATATAATAGAACCGGCGGCGTCCGATGAAGCCAAGATGCGCCGATGCCACGGTGTCGCCGATCGTCAGCGCCGAAAGATGGCTGATCGTGCCGAGCCGTTCCGGGCGCATCATTTCGCGATAAAAACTCTCGACGCCGGGCGCCGCCAGGAAATCAGGCGTCGAGGTGCGCTGGTATTTTCGGCGCTTGAGCTCGAGCAACCGCTCGGTCAGTCGCCCTGCTTGCGAAACGTCAGGATTGACGATGAAGCGCGGCTCGCCGATCCGGCCGAGCCCCTTGGCGTAGCCTTGCAGCTTGCGCCGCAGCCGCGCAATCGAGCGTCGCGTGTCGGTCTGATCGCGCAATCGGGTCAGCGCGATCGCATGGCCGCTTTCGCCGCAAGGCGTGCAGTCGAGATGAGTCAGCGGGTTGACGGCGCCGGCGACGTCGCTTGCGATCTTCTTCAAATCGACGACGTCGAAGCCGGGTAGGAGTGATAAAACGTCCGCCCATACTGCGTGAAAGTCCTGGCGCGACAGCGGGCGGTCCGCCGCTATGATCGGCGCATTGTAATCGGCAACGCCGCAATCCATGAAACGGAGCAGCCGGATATTGAATTTTGTTTCGATGGCGAGCGGCAGATAGAGAACCGGCTGTCCGTTGCCATCGCTGACGACGACGAAATACGGCTCGATGCGGCTCGCCTTGCCGATCGTGTCGAGCCAAACGTCGAGGAATTCCCGCGACTGGAACACGTGCATCCGTAGATCGCGGTCGTCCGCGATCGACGGCCAAGCGGCGGCAGTCGGATTGCCGCCGGCAAGAAGCTCGACTTTGAAGGATGTGCGCGCGACGCGCGGCAGGTCAATGACAGTCACGCCTACGCTCTTTTGCCTATGCGGCGATCGACCGCCTGACGGATCGAATTCTAACTCATGAGGCCCCCAGCCACCGTGAATCGTACCGGTAACGTTACCTCCACGTCGGACTCGCCAAGGCCCTTTCGGCACTGCATTCTCGCGGCGATATGGCATTGGTTAATGTTGTGCCGGATTGGCGGGCGGGCTGATGCGGTTGCCGGAAATTACATCGAGCTCTGAGGCTGTTAGGCGTACAGGCCACGCCCGCGATCGGTTAACGCGACGGCGTGCCGCGTCACGCGATTTGTTAACGCAGCCCGGGTAAATTTCTGGCCGATATGAATGTCCACTTCAACACTGATGGGCTTCGCGCCAGCACCGCGGCGGCGGTCACCCAGCGGGTGCCGGAGCGTTGCCTGTTCCTGCTGACGCCGAGCAAGGAAGAATGCGGCGTCGAGTCGTTCGCGCGTCTCCTGGTCAGCGCGCTGCAAAGCGACTATCCGGCCGACGGCTGCGCGGTAGTCGCGGTCTCGAGCCGCTGGCGCGATCTTCCGGCCGTGTTCCGCAAGATCGCCGCAGCCGATCAGATCATTTTCAGCGTGCCCTTGCTGGCGTGGAAAAGATTGCTGCTGCTGCCGCTGGTGATTCTCGCATTCGCGTGGATGGTAGGCTGTCGGATCAATGTCTTCATGCACGAATGGGCGGCGCTGCATTGGCTGCGTCGGCTGGCGCTGGCGCCGTTCCTGCTGCTCAGCCGCACCATCATCGTGGTGTCGCCGTTCATCGCCAACGGGATCGCCGGCACGCGCTGGCTCATGGGCGCGGCCAGGAAATGCCGGCTGGTGCCGAATGCCCCGGTCATCCGCCGACCGGTCGAACAACGCGGCACCGAAACGGTTTTGCGGGTGCGCGAAGCCGCCAAAAACTGCGACGTGGTGATCGGCTATTTCGGCGCGATCTATAAGGGCAAGGCCGCCACCGCGCTGCTCGACGTCTGCGAGAATCTTCGCAACAGCGGCGTCCGCGCCCTGATCGTCTTCATTGGCAGCTTCCCAAAATCGCTCGACGGCTACGAGCAGCAGTTCTGGTCCAAGGTGAGCGAATACGGCATCGCCGACCAGGTCATCGTCACCGGCTACATCACCGACGAAGCGGAGCTCTACACGCTGTTCGACGAAGTCGGGTCCTTCCTGTTCCTGTTCCCCGAAGGCCTCACGGCGCGCCGGTCGAGCGTCATTCACACGTTGCAATCGGATCGGCCGGTCGTGGTCACGGCGCCGCGTTCGATGGCCGAGTTCGCCCATCACGCCGGGTTCACCAGGCTGATCGAAGCCGGTGTCTTGTCGTTCATTGCCGAGGGCGCCGATCGGCGCGCCATTGCCGATCAGCTCTTGGCGGTCGCCAAGCGCGGCAAGCGCCCGGTGCCGGCGATCGAGTGGGACACGTGGTGGCGCGCCACGACCGCGGCGACGCATGCGGCTCTCCGCAAGGAGACGACATAGGCATACCGACATGGGCATAGCGACATGGGCATAGCGACATGGGCATAGATCGATACTTCGCCGAATTTCTCGGCTGCGCCCACAAGGCCGGCGTCGATTTCAGCCGGACCGCCACGGTGGGCCGGCTCAACCTTTTCATCGACCGCCGCTCGCTGGGCGCTGTGCTGCGGGAGATTAGCGGTGCCGTTACCGACGATGAAGTCCGCGCCGTGCACGCCGGGAGCGGTGGCTATGCCGAAGAATTCCTAAAGCGGCTGGGTGCCAAGGAAACGATTTCCATCGATGCCTCGGCTTACGAGGGCGCGTCGCTGGTCCACGACATGAACCTGCCGATCGGCGACGATCTCAAGCGGCGATTCTCCGTCGTGATCGATGGCGGCACGCTGGAACATGTCTTCAACTTCCCGGTGGCGATCAAAAATTGCATGCAAATGGTCGACGTCGGTGGCCATTTCTTCGTCCACACCATGGCGAACAATTTCATGGGCCACGGCTTCTATCAATTCAGCCCGGAACTGTTCTATCGCGTGTTTTCGCCCGAGAACGGTTTTCGCATGCGCCGCGTCGTGGTGTTCGAGCAGCGTGTCGGCCGGCCGCGATGGTATGAGGCGGCCGACCCGAAGGAGATCAACGAGCGCGTCGAGCTGATCAATCGCCGGCCGACCTATCTGCTGGTCCATGCCGAACGCTTCGCCGATGTGCCGATCTTTGCGTCGGCGCCGCAGCAGACCGACTATGCCGCGCATTGGTCGCGTAACGTGGCGCCGCATTACGGCGCGCAGGGGCTGCGCGGGCACATCCATCGCTGGGCCAAGGCGCACAACGATTTCTATTTGCGCTATTCGCCCGGTCCGCTCTACGACCTGGCGCTGTCGATGCTGGTGCGCGGCCTGCCACGGCGCGGCTTTCGCCGCCGCCAATTCACCCCGCTCCGAACGTTGCGGCGGTAGTTCCGGCCTGTCAGCGGGCGAGGGCGTTGCGCACGATCAACAGGCCGCGATTGAGCCGATGGCGGCTCTTGGCGATGTTGAGCAGCCAACACATGGTCATGTAGGTCGCGATACCGGCGGGCAGCAGCACGGCGAGCGCATCCTTGTCGCTCAGGTGAAGCGTAAGCTCCAGGCTTCGCACCACGATCGCCATGACGATGGTGGCGATCAGCACCCGCGTCAGCCGCAGATAAGGCACCGGCATCGGGAATGCCCAGCGCGTCAGCAACAGCGCGCAGAAAAACCCGAATACCTCCGCCACGAGTCTTCCCCAGGCGGCGCCGCCGGCGCCGAAGTGCTGGATCAATAGATAGCTGACGACGAGATTGACCGCCAGCGCCGAGCCGGTGTTCAACAGATAGAACGTGTTGCGCTCGGACAATAGAAAGCTGATGTGCAGATATTGGTAGGACATGATCTGGAAGATGACCGCCACGGAGACGATCGGCATGACTTCCACCGCCATGCTGCGGAAGTCCGGGCCAAGAATGACGTTGGCGATGTGGCCGGACACGACCGCAAAACCGAGGCAAGCCGGCAGCATGATGGCGAGCAGGAATTCGAGGCAATCCTCGAGATGGGATCGGGCGGCCTCGGGTCCCTGATTGGCGTTGACCTGGACCACCAGCGGCATGAAGGCGGCCGAGGCGCTCACGGCCGGAATGATCAGCGACTGCCGAACCAGATCGACGCCGGCGCTGTACTGACCCGCGGCGGCCGGCCCGATGAGATGCGCGATGATGAAGCGGTCGATCACGCTCGACAACGCCAGCAACGTCAGCGACACGGTCAGCGGAATTCCGGCCTTGGCCATGCCGAGGAGGCGGGGGCCGTCGAAACAAACGATGGCTCCGCCCCATACGTCGCGGCTGAAGGCCCACGCCGCGAGCAGATAAGCCAGCGCCGACGACACCATCAGGAAGACGCCCGATTGGCTCGCCAACGAGACCGCGATGCCGAGGACGGAAACCATCACGGCGCGGACGATGACCGCCTTCATCACCGTGAACGCCCGCAGTCGCGCGCGCAGCAGTTCCTGGCCGGTGTCGAAAAAACTGATGGCGACCGCCAAGCCGGCGGCGGCCAAGGCCGGCCCGCCGTCGAGCCCGATCAGCATGGCGCCGAGAAAGGTGACGGGCGCCGCCAGGCACGAAATCAGCAGGCCCGGCACGATGATGCCGCGGATGTCGGTGCCGTCGCCGCGCGCCTGCTCCCGCATGATGGGAAGCCGCAGCCATGTGGTCATGAAGGTGGAGGCGATGGTGCCGAAGCCCAAGCCGAGCACATAGGTGCCGAACTCGGCCGGAGCGAACAGCCGGGTGAAAACCACGACATTGATGAGACCGAACACCGCCGAAAAGACGTTGGCGGCGAAATTGATCGCGGTCTGTCCGAACAGCATGGCTCGCAAGCTATAGCGCGGGTTTCTTAACCCCGGCTTTTTGAAGTCAAATTAAATTATTAACTTGGTATTCAAGCGTCCGTGCCGCCGCTGCCTGAGGCACCGTGCGGCCAGGCCAAGCGCGCTGCGTATTGGTTAATCGCTCGACTGCCGCGCGGACATCATGCACGGAGGTGCCGTTGAAGGACGCCGACGAGAACGCCACGCAATGCTCCGGCACCGCCCGGAGCATGGTGTCGAGGGCGGCGGCGTCGAGCGGCTCCCGGTCCCAATAGCTGAAACACGGCGATTGCGTCGTGCAGCGGTGGCGGCGCAGCAATTCGGCGTCGCTGCAAACGGCAAAGCCGTACAGCATGTATTCGGATATGGCGTGGGCGCGGTACAGCGCGTCGATCCATTCGAGCCCGGTCACTTCTTCGATCCGCGCGGTCATCGCCCGCACGGCTTGCTGATTCCAGAAGATGATGTGGCCGATGAAATCGTCGGCCGGGGTCGAGGGCCGTTGCAGGCCAAGCAACCGATGGCTCGATCGCACCCAGTCGCAATGATCGGCCATTGCGGCGGTCACTTCGCGCGGTCTGATGTAGAGCAGCGTCGGATTCGGCAAGGCCATCGCCGACAGGTCGAACGGACGAAAGAACACCACGTCGGAATCGAGCATGCAGCTCACGGTCTCCGGGACCGCATGGGCGGTCGCAATCTTGGCGAATTGCTGCACGTGCCAGCCGTTGACCGGCTTGCCGCGCGTCGACCACCAATATTGCCGGTTTTGGCGCCGGATGAATCGGGGCAGCGGCTTGAGCCAGGACGGCAGCAACTGCGACAACGGCAGCACTTGGCGCCGGCCCTTGTCGAACTTGGCGAACATCGCCAGCTCGTCGTCAGGGACAATAAGGTAGTGGTTGGCAAAACCGTTAACGTGGCGATCGACGCTCTCGCACAACAGCGTGCAGCGCTCCAGATCGTGCGAATAGGTCGGTGTTATCAGGGCGACCGCGCTCACGTCACGCCGCCTCCCCGTCCGCTTCTTCGCCGCGCAGGATGCGAAGCGCCTGGGCGACGGTGACAAGCCGGCATCCCGCCGCGAGCGCGCTGCGCAACGCGAAGGTCAACAGGTCGGGCCGTACGCCGTATTGGCTCGGAGCGTCGTTGACGTCGTGGCTGGCAAACATCAGCCAGCCGTTTCGCCGCACCGTCTCGGTGATGAGGTGCGAAATGCCTTGGCGCCCGATCGACGTCTGTTCCAGCGCGTTGCATTTGAGCACACCGAGATCGGCAACATCGGCATTCACGCCGGGTATCGTCGCACGACAGGAATCGTATCGCTCGCCGAGATAGCGCTTGGCGGCGAACGATATGTCGCCGTAAGGATAGGCGAAATTTCTAACCGGGACGTTGCCGACAATGCCTTGCAGGAAGCACTGATTGCGATCGAGATCGCCCGCAAGTTCTTGCCGACCGATGCCGACAACCGGGGTATGGGAATAGGTGTGGCAGGCGATCTCGTGGCCGTTGGCGTGCAGCGCCTTCAACTGTTCGGCGGTCGCAAGCCGTCCGGTAGGGCTGGGCTTGCCGCAATTTCCGCCGGAAACATAGAAGGTGCTGCGGGCGTGAAGTTGTTCGAGCAGCGCGGCGCCGGTCGTGCATGCCGTTGCCGCCGCGTCGTCGAACGTGAACGAGACCAGCGGCCGTGTATTGCGCATCGTCAGTTTTTTCGTCGGCACGTTGCGCGCCAGGAGCCGGGTCAGCTTCCCGGCCAACATTTCATATGGAGCTTCAGCGAAGCCCGGCACACGCGGCAGCGTGATCGGCGCGGTGAAGTCTTCGGAAACAGGCAAGCTGGAGTGTTGTTGTGTTCGGTTCATGCTTGCTGCATTGCCATTTCAGGGGCCCCTGAAAGGTATAAGTGCTTGCCGGCTTCTGCGTCCATTGCGCGTTTGCAATTCAGCAATCGTTCGCCGATCGTCGTGAATCGTTAATCCTAACCGTCCGCGGGCGTTAACGCTGTGCCGCGTTAGGTTAACGGCGGTGGCGCCGCCGGCGCCCGGAGTTTTCGCGATCAGCGGTATTGCTCGTAGTGCAGGTCGAATTCCGCGGCGAGGCGGCCGGCGCCGCGCGCGGCGCGAATGAGGCTCGTCATGATGGCGCGCCGGCCGCGCAGCGCGGCGAGCGGCAGCGTGAGAATGCCGACGCCGAGCAGGCCGAGCCCGATGCACCAGCGCCGCAATGCTCCGGCGAGGGTGCCCAAGAACTTGCGCTCCAGGCGGGTGGCTTCGGTGCCATTGCGGAATTTCCGTCGCAACAGATAGCCGACAGTGGCGCGCGACCGCGGCGTGGTCTCGAACACTTGCGCTTCGTCGGCCCAAGCGAAACTGCGGCCGTCATTGCGGCAGCGCCAGAAGAAATCGTAGTCGCTGCCGCCGGTGAATGCGTAGGCGTGGGCAAACGGCTCGTCGAGATACTGTTCCAGCACGCTGCGCCGGATCAGCATATTGCCGGCGCCGTAGATCATCGACACCGGTCCGGTGGCGTTGCGGCTCGGCGCGTAAAAGCCGCTCTTGGCCAGCCAATGGTCGGGATTGTCGAACACCGGAAAAACCGGGCCGCCGACGATATCGACGCCGTATTGGCGCGCCACCCGGATCATTTCGGCAAGCCAGTTCGGGTCGGGATATTCGTCGTCGTCGAGCACGGCCACGTAATCGGGTGCCGGCGTCGCGCGACAGGCATGCGCAAAGGCCCGGTTATAGGCGTAGGTGTGGCCGCGGCGCGGCTCGACCAGGCAGGTCAGCGGCCAACGGAATTTTCTTGCGACGTCGTCGACAATCGCCGCGCCGGCGCGGCCGTCGGCGTCATTGTCGACGACGACGACGTCGATCGGGCCCGCATAGGCCAGCTGCTCGACATGGGCGAGCAGCTTGCGCAAGCCCTCGGGACGGCGGAACGTCGGCACGCAGAGATAGACATGAGGCGCCGGCGACGCGGTCATGGCGCGGAGACGCTTCGTCCGGTTCGCGTCAGCAACAGAAAGATCGCGTGCGGATTGGTCATGAGATAACGGCCGGCGAGGCGGCGCGGCTCAAGATAGATTCGATAGACCCATTCCAGCCCGAGCCGTTGCATCCAGGCCGGCGCCCGCGTGTTCTTGCCGGAGACGAAGTCGAACAGGCCGCCGGAAGTCTTGATCAGTCCGACGCCGTGCAGCTTGTCGCGATTGCGCGCGGCGAACGATTGCTCGGCCGGCGCGCCGAGACCGAGCCAGAGAATGTCCGGCTGGGCTTGAATGATATCGGCGATGATCCGCTCCTCGTCGCCGTCGCGGCGCAAGTAGCCGCTGTTGTATCCGGCGATCTTGAGATTGGGATATAGCTCGCGGGTACGGCGCACCGCCTGATCGACCACGGTCTTGGTGGCGCCGAGCAGATAAATGCTGGCGCCGCGCTGCTGCGCGACAAGCGCGGTGTCGTGATACAGGTCGGTGGTCGCGACCCGTTCCGGCAGCGGCGTGTTGACAAAGCGCGACACGAAAACCAGCGGCATGCCGTCGGCATGGATGAGATCGGCGTCGAGGAAGAGATCGCGGATCCGCGCGTCGCGGGCGCACATCGAGAGCACCTGACCATTGGCGGACGTGAAGACCAGCGGGCGCTGCGCGGTGTTGCGCCGGGCGAGCGCGGTGTCGACCATCAGCGCCGCCGAACGGGCGCGGTCGATCACCGCGATGGGCAGCCCGCCGATCGTGGCGACCGGCACGTCCCATTTCGGTTCGGTGACGCCGTCAAAGCAAAGAGGGCCGGTTTGTGCCGGCATGGCGCTGAAGCTCCTCGAGCCCCATTGCTAGGTTCTAAGCCATGGAAAATAAAGGTTAATTGGGAATTAGGCTTAAGGATTTGGCAGCGTCGGCGCGGCATCAGCGGCAGACCCGCGACACCGCCAGGAAGCGCAGCCCAAATGCCGCGGCGATGAGGATCAGCCACAGCGCGCCCACTTGGGTGAACATGGTCTCGAAGCAGGAATCATAGGCCGCGAACAGGCCGATGCGCAGGAACAGCATTCTCAGCGCGGCGCTCTCCGGCTCGTCCGATCCGCGATAATAGTCGAACAGCGGCAGCACGATGAGCCACAGCGTGACCAGCGCCGAGCCCGGAATACCGATGGTCAGCGCTAGGTCGACGTAGCCGTTGTGGGCGTGGCTTGCGGTATTGGCCCAGGTCGCGCCGGTCATGCCGTACACGACCTGCTCGGTGCCCCAGAACGTTGCGAAGCCGTAGCCGGTGATCGGCCGCTGCAGCACATGATCGACGGCAAATTTCCACACGTCGGTGCGGCCGGTAAACGTCGCATCCGGCATGATCGCCTGGATGAGGGCGTGGATCGGCGGAATATAGATCGATCCGATCGAGAGAAGATTGAGGGCGAGCAGGAGCGACAGGGCGACGCCGACACCGTTGGCGGGCTTGGCCGCGCGCGCCATGATGATGGAGACGATCAACGCCAGCGGCAGCGCCGCGATCGCGGTTTTCGAATGGGTGAGATAAAGAAATGGCAGCGCCAGGGCGACGACGATGGCGCCAAGGCCGAGACTGCGCACGCGGCCGATGAATATCCCGATGAAAACGAACAACACCATCGCCGCGCTGGCTTCGTTCTTGTGGCCGAACACGCCGCGCCAATCGCCGGCAAGCTCGGGCTCGAGCACGTCGGATGCCTGGTGGATCGACAGCGTCGGCACCAAGAGGACGCCGAGGTAGCAGGCGGCCAGCACGATCAGCACCACCACCGCCAGCACGTCGGCGAAGTGCCGCGGGCTCTTCGGCACCAGCAGCACCATGCCGGCAATACCGATGATCACCAGCGCATAAGCCAGACGGCGGGCGGACAGCGCCGGATCCCACGACGTAACGACGGACAATGCGAACCAGCACAGCGTCGCGATCAGGACCGGCCGCACCAAGAGCAACAGCCGCTGCGGCTGATGCAGCAGATTCCACGCCAACAGCAGGACGAACAAGGTCGAATAGCCGAGCTGATTGACGAGGTTGCCGACATCGGTAACCAGGATCGGTTCATCCAGAGCGACAAAGGGATGGAACGAAATCCACAGCGTCAGAAATACCGCGGCGATCAGCGCGCTGCGGATCAGAATATCCGCGGGGCTGGTCCGTTGGACCGCAAAATCCTGCCGCGGAAGATAGCCGATATTCGCCACGACGACTTTCCTCGCTGGCGCGGCGGTGATGCCGCTCAGGCGGCTTCGACGCCGGTCAGCACCGCGCCCAGGACTTTTTGCGCGTCGTTGCCGAGCCGCGCCACGAACCGTTCGATGACGTCGTCGCCGCGCTCGTCGGCTCTGGCGACCAGCACGATGTGATCGACCAGCCCGGCAAAGAACCGGGCGCTCGGGTCGCGGGCGACGTCGACCGCGGCGACGATCACCATGTCGAAGCGTTTGGTCTTGTCGAAGGCCTCTTTGATGTCGGCATCATTGATGCGCCGATCGCGGCGGCTGTTCGGCGAAACGAACGGCAACAGATTGACGTTGGTGTCGCGGTCGCGAACGATCACGTCGGAGAGCTCAAGGCGGCCGACGGCGACGTCGACCAGCCCGGCCTCGCCTTCTTCGGCGTCGATCGCCGACAGCGTGCGGCGCTTGAGGTCGGTGTCGATCAGCAACACGCGCTGGGTCGCGGCGGCCGCGGCTGCAAGCATCAGCGCGACCGACGCGGTGTCGTCTTCATCGTCGGCGGTGACGACAAGAACGCTCGGATTGCCGCGTTTTTTGTGGCTTGCGCGCACGGCCCCATACACTTTCTGGATTTCGCGGGCGAAGCGCGAATGCGGGTCTTCGACGGCATCCAGGCCGAACGCGATATCGACGTTGGGCAATGTCGCCAGCACGGAAATGGTGGGCGGCGGCTCGGGCCTCTCCCATAATTTTTTGGCGAACGCGCCCAGCCGGCCGAAATTAGCCGGCGTCTTTGCTCGCGTCTCTGCCCGCGGTTTGGCCGGCCGCGGCGCGGCATCTTCGGCCTCGCCCCGCATGATGACGATGCCGACGCCCGAAGCGAAGCCGAGCAACATCGCCGCCAGGCCGAGAATGAGGCTCGGCGGCGGCGAGCTGCGGTACAGCGGCCGGTCGGCCTTGGAGATGATGCGGATGTTCTTGGTATCGACCTGCTCCTGCTCGCCGGTTTCGCGGGAGCGGACCAGAAACGATTCATAGACCGCGCGGCTTGCCTGCACGTCGCGCTCGAGCTCGCGCAAGCCGACCAGCGATTCATTGGTGCTGACCGCGGTGTTCTTGAGCGCGTCGACCTGGCGCGACAGCATGTCCTCGTCGGCCTTGGCGCGCTCGTATTCGGCGCGGTCGGATTGCGCGATGCGGGCGACCTCGTCCTCGATCAGCTTCTGCAGCCGCGCGCCCTGCGCCTCGATCTCGATGACCGCGGGGTGGCGCTCGCCGAGCGAGGATTTTTGCTCGGCGTCGCGGCGCATGATCTCGGCATATTGGCTGCGCAGCATGGTGATGGTCTGCGACTGCACCGCTTCCGGGAAGGCGCCGATCGGCGTCTTCGAATGCAACACGCCTTCGACCTGGTCGAGACGCGCCTTCGCTTCCGAAGTGCGCGCGCGCGCCAAGCTGAGCTGGGAGTTCAAGCCGGTAAGCTGCTGCTCGTTGACCAGCTCGCCGTTGGCGCCGACGATATTGTGGCTGGCCTTGTAGGCCTCGACCTTCTGCTCGGCGTCGCGCACGCGGGTCTGCAGCTCCTTCAGCCGCCCGGTCAGCGCTTGCGAGATCTGGCGGGCGGCGTTGGAGCGCACTTCGGTCTGCTCGGTGAGATAGGTTTGCGCGATGGCATTGGCGAGGCGCGCGGCCTTTGCCGGGTCTTCGCTGGTGACGCTGACGTCGACCACATAGGTGCGTTCGGAGCGCTTCACCTGGACGTGCTTTTGCAGCTCGTTGAGCGCGGCGAGCGGGCCGTATTTCTGCGCCATCGCGCCGTGCATGAATTCCGGGTCGTGGTCGAGGCCTTCGGAATCGACGACGCGGCGCAGCACGTTGTCGGAGGCGATCACGCGCGCCTGGCTCTCGACCTGGAGTACGGCGGCATCGCTTTGCGGAATGGTCGGCGAGATGTCGCTCTGGGCTGCTCCGCGCAAATCCATCGGGTCGATGAGGATTTGCGTCGTCGCGGTGTATTTGTGCGGCACCAACAGCACGAAGGCCGCGGCCATGCCGACCGCGATCATCATCGACAGCAGGATGGTGATTTTGCCCCGCCACAGGACCGACCAGATTTTCTGGACGTCGATCGGGGGAAGGGACGCGAAGCCCAGGCTCAGATCGCGCCTTGAGACCACCGTCGACGGCATATGACTCGACGCTTCAAACATTCACGCTGATCTCGACACCGCGGCCGGCCGGCCGCGTACATGGTGACCCGCCACATGCGCCAGCAAGGTCACGCCACTGTGGCACAACCACGCAACGCGATATGGTTAATCAATTCATAAAGACTTAAGGTTAACGCCGCGTGTATTCGGCATCAGCGGCCGTCAAAATAACGGGCTTGCGGTCCGACCGGCGGCGCGTGGGTCAGCGCAAAAAGCGGACTTAGCGCAAAAAACGAACGATGGCGCCGACGACGATCAGCAAGGCGACCACCGGAAGCCAGAGCAGTATCGCGCCGGCGAAGATCAAAAACACCGCCGCGGCCAGAATGGCGAACACGAGCGTCAGCATGGCAAAGCCAAACGGACCGATGCGCGTCACATAGACGCGATGCATGCCGCCCGTTTGGTTTTGCCCGAAAGGACGCCAAGCCGCGCGCCGCCAGTCGGCGTCGCGTCCCGCTCCGCTTCCGGCGCGGTCCGGTGGAATGATCTCGGGCTCGATCCGAGGCAGTTCCGGCTGGTCTTTATCGTTCGCCATCGGGGGACCGCTTGGTGCGTTGTGGGCGGAACTCTATCTAGGTTTCGCCGCCGCGGCCACAAGCGGCGCTTTGCCGCTAGGCCCATTCAAGCGCTGGCGTTGACGCGGCTCTCGATGCGGTCGAACCGCGCCAGCCGATAAACGGCGATCGAGACCAGCCAGCTCACGACGAAGATCGCGATGATGAGATAGCCGAGGCTGCCGAAGTGATCGTTCAGCGTGCCGACATAGAGCCAGAACGGGCCTTCGAGATTCAATCGGTCGGCCAGCAGGCCGAGCGCTTCGATGCCGCCGATCAGCACCGCGACCAGCACCGACACGAATGTAATGGTCAGGTTGTAATAGAGCTTGCGGATCGGCTTGGTGAAGGCCCAGCCGTAGGCGCCGAGCATCAGCACGCCGTCGGTGGTGTCGACGAGCGACATGCCCGCGGTGAACAGCGCCGGAAAAACCATGATCGACCAGATCGGCAAGCCTTTGGAAGCTTGCGCCGCGGCAATGCCGAGCACACCGATCTCGGTCGCGGTGTCGAAGCCCAGCCCGAACAGAAAGCCCAGCGGATACATGTGCCAGCTGCGCGAGATCAGCCGGAACATCGGCCGGAACAGGCGGCCCAGCACACCGCGCTGCGCCAACAGATGATTGAGGTCTTCCTCGACGAAGGCGCCGCCGCGGCGCACGTTTTGGAAAGTGCGATAGACCGACAGCAGAATGACGAAATTGGCGGCGGCGACGACAAACAGAAAAATCGCCGAGACCAGCGTGCCGATGGTGCCGCCGACGAGCTTGAAGCCGTCGAAGCGGCCTTGCAGCGCGCTGGTGGTCAGCGCGATGACGGCGGAGGCCAGCACCACCACCGTCGAATGGCCGAGCGCGAAAAAGAAGCCGACGCCGATCGGCCGCTTGCCTTCCTGCATCAGCTTGCGCGTCACGTTGTCGATCGCCGCAATATGGTCGGCATCGACGGCGTGGCGCAGACCGAACGCGTAGGCCAGGAAAGCGGTGCCGACCAGCACCGGATAATCGCGGAACGCGATCAGCGCCCAAACCCACGCCAGCACATTGGCGGCGATCAGCAGGCCATAAATCCCGGCAAGCTTGCCGCCAAGCTCGGAATCCCGATCGTTGAACAATCCGAATAAGGCTTTACGCATGATCGTATCGGCACGACGCCCGGCGCGAGCGATGGCGTATCGATACGACGCGGCTCATGCGGCCGCAAGGGCGCGTGAGCGAAATTTATGTAATCGTCATACCAGTGTGCAGGACGGACGCAGCCGCCGCGATCGCCGTTTATTCCGGCTGAATTCCGGCAGCTTTGATCACCGCGCCCCAGCGCTGGGTCTCGGCTTTGAGGAAATCGCTCATCTGCGCGACTGTGCCGCCGCCGGGCGCCAGGCTGAGTTGCTTGTAACGCTCGAGCAGCTCCGGATCCTTCATCACCTGGTTGGCCGCGTCGTTGAGCTTGGCGACGGCGCCGGCCGGCGTTTTCGGCGGCGCGGTCAGCGCGTTCCAGGTATCGGATTCGCAGCCGGCCACGCCGGCCTCTTGCAGCGTCGGCACGTCGGGGATCGCCGCGATCCGCGCTTTGGTCGCGACCGCGAGGATTTTTACCTTACCGGCCTTGTTGAGCTCGATCGAGCTGGCGAGCTCGTTGAACATCAGATCGACATGGCTCGCGATCAAATCGTTGAGCGCCGGCGCGGTGCCTTTGTAGGGCACGTGAACAAGTTGGGTGTGGGTGATCGTCTCGAACAGTTCCGTGGTCAAATGCGAGGTGGTGCCGATGCCCTGCGAGCCGTAATTGAGCTTGCCCGGGTTGGCCTTCGCATAGGCAATCAGCTCTTGCACGGTGTTGGCCGGGAAGTCGGGCCGCACCAGCAGCACGTTCGGCACGTGCGACATGATCACGACCGGCGTGAGCTGCATCGGGTCGTAGTTGAGCGATTTGTACAAAAACGGAGCGGTGGTGATCGGCGCCGGCTGCGATGCCAGCAAGGTGTAGCCGTCCGGATCGGCGTGGAACACGTAATCCGCCGCAACGCTGCCGGAAGCGCCGCTCTTGTTCTCGACCGGCAGCGGCTGGCCCAATACGGCGCTCATCTTGGCGGCGACGATGCGGGTGACGGTGTCGACCCCGCCGCCCGCCGGCACCGAGACGATGACCCGGACCGGATGGTCGGGGAATTTGCTGTCCTGCGCGCTGGCGGCGGCGCCCGCAAGCAGGAGGCCTGTTCCGGCAATCGCTACATATCTCAACATGGTTTTGGTTCCCAAATTCCGGCGCGGTTTCAGCTTGGCATAGCGCAGATCGGCGGCGTCGTCCCGCGACGCACTGCCGCCCCGGCGCATGGCCGGCTTGCGCGTAGCTTTTGCCGGAAGGCGGTTCACAATCCCCACAGCCACCCATAGGATCGCGGCCGACAAGGGAGAGGCGCCGCAATGAGCAAGCTCGATTTCATTCTCGAAGAACTGGTGACGGCCAATCGCATCCTGGCCAACGAAGGCATCGTCGATTCGTTCGGCCATGTCAGCGCGCGGCATCCCGATAATCCGCAGCATTATCTGTTGTCGCGGGCGCGCGCGCCGGAGCGCATCGAGCGCGACGATATCGTCGAATACACGTTCGACGGCACCGCGATCGACGAGCGCGGCCGCGCGCCCTATCTGGAGCGCTTCATCCACGGCGCCATCTACGAGGCGCGGCCGGACGTGCACGCCGTGGTGCACAACCATTCGCCGAGCACGATCCCGTTCGGCGTGACCAGCAAGAAGCTGAAGCCGCTGCTGCACATGTGCGCCTCGATCGGCCACGAAGTGCCGGTCTGGGATTCCCACGACAAGTTCGGCGATACCGCGCTCCTGGTCAGCGACATGGCCATGGGCCGCGACCTCGCCAAGCTCATCGACGCCAAGCCGACAGCGCTGATGCGCGGCCACGGCGCCACCGTGGTCGGCCGCTCGGTGCGCCATGCGGTGTTCGTCTCGGTCTATCTCGAGCTCGGTGCCAAGCTGCAGATGCAGGCGATGGCAATGGGGGACATCAAATTCCTCACCCCCGGGGAGGTCGACAAGATCATCGGCAGGGTCACGCCCTACACGCTCAACCGCGCCTGGGAGAACTGGGCGCGCCGCGCCGGACGAGAGATGCAGCCGGAAGCCGGCTAGGTGGCGGACATCGGGATTGCCGGCCATGCCGAAGTCACTGCCGGAAAGCAATTTTAGGAGTATAAACAAACATACTTCGGCAGTGTTTTTTGGAGGCAAACCCATGACGGTGAAAATCACATTGCCCGTTGCAGTCATCGTCGGCATGTTCGGCACGGCTTTGGACGCGCAGGCGGCGCCGCTCTCCGTCGTCGACGTGGCCGCGCCAGGCACCAATTGCGTGTTCAACACGACCCCAATTCCCAATGTTCCTCCTCCGGCTTGCCAGGTCGTGGTCAACGATTCCATCGGCGTCTTCACACCGCCGGGCGACATCGGCGTCGCGCGGCTGCAGTCGCGCACTTATCCCGGCACCGCGCCCGCACCGGCGGCCGGCACCATGGCCTATGTCTATCGCGTGGATTTGACCGCGGTGAAGGGTGTCACGGCGGCGAATTGCGTCACCAAGCTGGCGCTCAAATTCGGCCCGGTGGTCAAGCTGCCCTATAGTGCAAGTGGCGCCGATGTGTTCGTGGTGACCACGGGCGGGCTTGGTTCCGTCAAGATCGCGTCCGCGGACCACGTCGGCGGCACGATTACATTTGCGTTCGCAGCCCCGATCTGTCCGGGCGACACCAGCTATTTCTTCGGCCTGGCGTCGAAATCCGTGAAGCCCGTCGCCGGCAAGGCGACGGTGTCATTCAGTCTCGGCGGCAGCACGAAGACGGGAGATCGCGTACCCTGAACGGCCGGTTACCTTCGGCCGGGGCACGCGCCTGCGCGGCAAAATGCCGTGCGCGTTCGCGCTATCGTTCCGGCGGCTATTTTGTATCCTGCAAATATCCGCGCCGCATTGCATGTGACGCGAAATGGGGGAGACCATGCGCCTGCGATATCTGTTTGCTTTAGCCTTGGTGCTCATCGCCGTCTCGGCCATCACCTTCATGGCCTCGGCGGAGACGAAATGGCCGACCCGCCCGGTGCGGTTCATTCTCACGCTCGGCGCCGGCAGCGGCTCCGACATCGGCGCGCGGCTGTTGGCGGACCGTCTCAACCCGCGCTGGGGCGAGCCTGTGGTCGTCGAAAATCGTCCCGGCGGCGATGCCATCGTGGCGATCAATGCCTTCGTCAGCGCCCATGACGATCATGTGCTGCTGTTCGCGCCGTCATCCTCGTTTACGGCGCATCCGTTCCTGCACGACAACTTGCCCTATCAGCCGAGCGACCTGGTGCCGATCACGCGGGTGTCCAACACCATCATCACCATCTCGGTGCCGGCGAGCTTGAACGTCAATTCGCTCAAAGAGCTCGCCGCCATGGCGCGCGCCGAGCCCGGCAAGCTGAATTGGGCTGGCGTCACCGGCGCGCTCGATTTCGTCTTTGCCGGCTGGCTGAAGCAGGAAGGCCTGAACATCAACAAGGTGCCCTACAAGAATCCGGTCGACGCGGCGAACGATCTCTCCGAAGGTCGCGTACAGGTTTACGAAGCGGCGCTGGCGATCGTGCGGCCGCAGCTTGAGTCCGGCAAGATAAAACTGTTGGCGGTGACCAACTCGGTGCGCGCGCCGACCCAGCCGAACCTGCCGACGGTCGCGGAAGCGGGTTATCCGGCGCTGACCATCGACGGCCTGGTGGGATTGTTTGGGCCGACCGGAATGCCGCTCGATCTGCGCCAACGCATCACCGCCGACATCCGCGCCGTGGTCGATCCGACCATCGAGGATCGCCTGACCATCACGGGTCAGCTCACCAATATCGGCGGGCCGGAAGAGTTCGGCAAATCAATCGACGAGCAGCGCGCCAAGATCGCGGATTTTGCCAAGCAGCTCGGCATCAATCCGATGTAGCGCAGGCGACGGCGCCGCAGTCCATCACCGCAAGCACCATCGCAGGGAAAGCCATGCAGGCCGCGGTGATGAAAGACGATCAGCGGCCCGTCTACGATCGTTTTGCCGAGCCGCAAGCGATTGACAGCGCGATTGTCGTCGAGGTTTTGGCCGCCGCCTTGACCGGGCTCGACAAAGTGGTCGCCCGGCGCGTGCATTACGTCAAAATGCCGGACGGTCCTTTCGTGCTGGGCCGGGAAGGCGTCGCGCGACGCGGCGATGGCCGGCGCATCTACTTCAATCTCAACGCGCCAGTCGCGCCGTTCGGCTCGATGGCGGAACGCGCGCTGATCGATCCGCGCTTCGCTTTCGCGATCCCCGACGGTGTCGCCGACGACATTGCGGCGGCGCTCGGCAATGCGGGACTTGCCGCGTGGCTCGGGCTGTCCTGGCGCGGGCGCTTGCGGCCGGGCGAGACGGTGCTGATTCTCGGCGCCACCGGCGTCTCCGGTCTGATCGCGGTGACTGCGGCGAAGCGGCTCGGCGCCGGCCGGGTCATCGCTGCCGGCCGCAACCGCGACGCGCTGCAACGCGCCAAACGCCTCGGCGCCGACGCAACCGTCGATCTTGCCGCTGCTACGGGTCTCGCCGCCGCCTACCACGATGCCGCGGGCGGCGCCGTCGATGTGGTGATCGATTATGTCTGCGGCGCGCCCGCCGAGGCGGCGCTCGAAGTGCTGGCGAGCTTTGGCCGCCTGGTCCACATCGGGACGCGAGCAGGGCCGGCCATGACAGTGCCTGGCGCGACCATGCGGCGCAACTGCATCGATATCATGGGGTTCGGCTATTACCACGCGCCGGTCGAAATGCAGGCGGGAGCTTATGCGGAACTGTGCCGCCTCGCCGCCTCGGGTGAAATCGCCTTGGACGTCGAGACGCGGCCGCTCTCCGAAATCGGTGCCGCCTGGGATGCGCATGCCGCGAGCGATCGCCGGCGTCAGGTGCTGATTCCGGGTTAGCTCAGCCGGCGTGCTCGCTGTCCATATGGGCGAGCACGGCCGGCATGTAACGCGTGCCGGCGACGGCGCTTGGCGGCACCGCTTGCTCGATACGCGCCAGATCGGCGGGCGACAATTTCACGTCGAGCGCGCCGAGCGCTTCCTTGAGCTGGTCGCGGCGGCGGGCGCCGATCAGCGGCACGACGTCGTCACCGCGCGATTTCACCCAGGCAAAGGCAAGCTGCGCCGTGGTGGCGTTCTTTTCCTTCGCGATCTGTCCGAGCGCCTCGACCAGCGCGATGTTCTTGGAAAAGTTCTCAGCAAAGAAACGTGGCTTGCGGGTGCGGATCTCGCTCGCCGCGGTCCGCGCCGCCTCGGCGCGGTCGCTGATCAGGCCGCCCGAGAGCACCCCATAGGCGACCAGCGCGATGCCGAGCTCGCGCAAGGTCGGCAGGATGTCGCGCTCGATGCCGCGGGAAAACAGCGAATATTCGATCTGCAGCGCGGCAATCGGATGCACCGCATGGGCCCGCCGCACGCTGCCGGCAGACGTTTCCGAAACGCCGATGTGGCGCACATAGCCGGCCTTCACCATGTCGGCGATGGCGCCGATCGTATCCTCGAACGGCACGTCGGGATCGACCCGTGACGGCTGATAGAGATCGACATAGTCGGTGCCGAGACGCCGCAGCGAATAGGCGAGATAATTTTTGGTCGCGTTCGGCCGCCCGTCATCGCCGAGGATTCTCAGATCCGGTCCGCGCATCGAGCCGTATTTCACCGCGATAAAGGCGCGCTCGCGCTTGCCGCCCTTGAGCGCCTCGCGGATCAGCATTTCGTTCTGGCCCATGCCGTAGAAATCGCCGGTATCGAGCATGGTGATGCCGGCCTCGAGCGCGGCGTGGATGGTGGCGATGCATTCCTTCTCGTCGGCCGGCCCATAGCCACCCGACATGCCCATGCAGCCGAGCCCGAAGGCGGAGACAGAAGGACCGTTACGGCCGAGCTGGATTTTTTGCATCGCTGCCTCGTCATTCCGGGGCGCGCAAAGCGCGAACCCGGAATCCATAGTCACAGAGCTAGCAGATTTGCGCTCGCCGTGCAGTTCGTCTTGGACGGCGGTTATGGATTCCGGGCTCGCGCCTTTGGGGCGCCCCGGAATGACGTCCTGTTACTCCGCCGCGAGCCGCACTTCCGGCGCGGCGGCGCGGACGTCGGCGTCGACGTGCTTTTCGTATTTGACGAAATTGTCCTGGAACATGCGCACGAGTTTGCGCGCGGTCTCGTCGAACGCGGCTTTGTCCTTCCAGGTTTTCATCGGATAGAGCAAATGCGGCTCGACGCCCGGCACCGAGGTCGGCACCGCGAAGCCGAAATAGGGGTCGGTGCGGTAGCTCGCGTTCTTCAGTGAGCCGTCGAGCGCGCCGGTGACCAGAGCGCGCGTCGCCTTGATCGGCATGCGGCGGCCGGTGCCGTAGATGCCGCCGGTCCAGCCGGAATTGACCAGCCAGCAATCGACATTGTGCCGCTTGATCAGGTCGCGCAGCAAGTTGCCGTATTCCGACGGCGGCCGCGGCAGGAACGGCGCGGCAAAGCAGGTGGAGAATTCCGGCTCGACGCCGACCAGGCCTTTTTCGGTGCCGGCGACCTTGGCGGTGTAGCCGGAGAGGAAATGGTACATCGCCTGCGCGGGCGTCAGCTTTGCGATCGGCGGCATGACGCCGAAGGCGTCGGCGGTGAGGAAGATGATGTTCTTCGGCTGGCCGGCGTGCCCGGTTTTCGACGCCAGCGGCATGAACTCGACCGGATAGGCCGAGCGGGTATTTTCCGTGAGCTTGTCGCTGTCGAAATCGCAAACGCGGGTTGCCGGATCGAACACCACGTTCTCCAGCACCGCACCGAAGCGGTTGGTCGCGGCATAGATTTCCGGCTCGGCTTCCTTCGACAGCTTGATGCACTTGGCGTAGCAGCCGCCCTCGAAATTGAACACGCCGTTTTCGCTCCAACCGTGCTCGTCGTCGCCGATCAGGGTGCGGTTCGGATCGGCGGACAGCGTGGTCTTGCCGGTGCCCGACAGGCCGAAGAACAGCGCGACGTCGCCGTTCTTGCCGACATTGGCCGAGCAATGCATGGGCATCACGCCCTGCGCCGGCAGATAAAAATTCAGCGTCGTGAACACCGCCTTCTTTATCTCGCCCGCGTAGGACGAGCCGCAGATCAGGACGATCTTGCGGGTGAAATCGATCGCCACCATGGTGTCGGAGTTCTCGCGGCCGCCGTGCCGCTTGGCGTCCGGCTTGAACGACGGCATGTCGACGATGGTCATGTCGGGCACGTAGCCGGCAAGCTCGGCATGTTCGGGACGGATCAAAAGCTGACGGATGAACAGCGAATGCCAGGCGAGCTCAGTGAAAACGCGAGCCTTGATGCGGTATTGCGGATCGGCGCCGCCATAGAGGTCTTGGGCGAAAAGGGTTTTGCCCTTGGCGTGGGCGATGAAATCGTGGAGCAGATTGTCGAACTGTTCTTTGCTTTGTTTCCGGTTACCGTCCCACCACACCGTGTTTTCGGTGGTCGCATCGACGACGGTATGTTTGTCCTTGGGCGAGCGGCCGGTGTGATGGCCGGTTTCGGCGCAGAACGCGCCGCCCTGCACCAGTGAGCCTTCGCGGTTGGCGATGGCGTGCTCGACCAAGATGGTGTCGGGCAGATTCCAGTGGACGCCGGCGAGATCTTTAAAGCCGAATTTGTCGGCGCCGTGGGCGCCGTTCCTCGAACCCGTTTCCTTCACCTACGCCTCCGCCTTTTGGCCCGATCGAGTCGACACTTTCGCCGAACTGCACCGAGCCTTGGCCGCCAATTTACGATACCGAATGTTAACCCGCCCTCCGGCAAGCGTGCGACCCTATATCGAGCCTCACAGCTTCTGCCAAGACCGAGGCGACCTCAAGGCTAACCGGATAGAATTGCACGCGTTCCTGTGTTGCAGCGCAGCGGACGGCAGCGTGCCTCGGCCGAGGAATTGCCTGCTATTGCGCGCGCTTTTTTGGCCGAGAATGCCTAGCCGGCCCGCGCCTTGGCGGCCAATTCCACCACCACCTTGCGCAGCTGCTCGGCGTTTACGACACGCTGGGGAAACCGCAGGCGCAGGGTCAAGTCGCCGCGCGCCAGGTCGAGGCCGTCGGGGTCGAGCCCGGTGAGCCGCCAGGGCCCGTCTTCGGCGCCAAGAAGCTTGGTGGCGTAGAGCCGAACCGCTTCGGCGTGGTCGTCGTTCATGTGCGCGACGGCACTCTCTTCCGCGTCGATCAGGTTTTCGGCATTGGCGATATCCGTCATCACGTCGGCGGCTTTGAGATCGGCAGCGCGGGCAAAGCCGCCGTTAAGATGGGCCGAGACGATTTGCAGGCGCCAGAACGAGAAATCGCCGAACCCGGCATAAAGCTCCGATTTCGGATGACGGGCGAGGAAGCGGCGCCGTATCCGCGGCAATTCGGGGTCGTCGCGCGCGATCTGCGCGAAACTGCCGAGCAGCGTCAGCCGCGGATGGGCCAGCGGGTCGCCTTTGCCGGTGGAAGCCAACAGCAGCGAGGCGCGGCCGTCGATTTCGAGATTGGCGGTGTGAGTGGAGAGCCGGGAGACCAGGATCAGCGGCGAGCCGTCGATATCGGTCGCCACGTTAACCAATGACGCGAACGGATGCCCGGTATTGCGGTCGATGGTCGCAAGCGCGCCAGCCCGCGTCGCCCGCAGCAGGCTCTTGGCCACCGCTTTCGGGTCGAAATCGGCTGCCGGGGCGTTTTCAGGAAGGCGATTTGGCATGGCGCCCGGTAATGGGGCTCCCGCGGGGCCCGCACCGTCGACTTCAGCCATGGTTCGTCCTTTCCGGTTCCTTACCCATGTCACTCCATCTCACGGCAATTGCCCCTATTTCGCCTTGTCTAGTCACACTTCCGCCCCCACATGGGGTTTGAACGTTGGTTGGGGCCGGGCAGGTGTGATGCTGCGGCCGACTCATGTTAGAAGGCCGTCATGCCGACAATCGCTCTGGTGGACGACGACCGCAATATCCTCACCTCGGTCTCAATCGCGCTCGAGGCGGAAGGCTATCGCATCACGACCT
>Ga0210398_10001463_pt1 | contig 24409 bp, 25 predicted proteins | sample IncBWC4OmetaG_FD_161047 | JGI IMG/M metagenome (GOLD analysis project Ga0210398, IMG submission 161047) | Forest soil microbial communities from Barre Woods Harvard Forest LTER site, Petersham, Massachusetts, United States - Inc-BW-C-4-O | ecosystem: Environmental > Terrestrial > Soil >...
GCGCCGCAGTCCGCTCGTCCGGGTCGTTCATCCGCGACAGCAATACCAGCTCGGCATCGTCCAATTTCCCTGCCCGCAGTAGTCCGGATTGCAGAATTCCGGGGTTGTCCGTGCGGTGGTCGCGCATATAGGACAGCGCCTTGTCAGCGTCCTCGGCGGCGCCGCGTTCCACCGCCGCCGTCAATTGCACCAGAGCAATCAACATCTTGCCGTAACTGTTTGCACCGTCGGGGGCCGGCAACGCCGCCATCGCCTCATCGGGCCGGTCCAATTCGCACAGCAGCAGCGCGAGATCGATTGGCTGACTGACCACATCGTCGGTGTGCTTGAGCTCCACGGATCGCCGCAACTGCCGTACCGCCGCATCGTAGCGCCCCAGGTGCCCGAGCGCCCTTGCCTCGATATCGAATATCCAACGATATCTTTCCGTGTCGGCGAAGGGTGCTGGACCGTCGCCGGCCGCCTCCATGCGCCGGGCGGCGTCTTCGCTGAGCTGGATCGCTTCCGCGTCGAAGCGCGAATTGATCAGTGCGTACATCAGACGCTGCAGAGCCCACAAGGAGCGCGGCTGCTGCAGTACTTTCGCGCGGAGCGCCTCGATCTCGTCCTTGGCCGCGCGCCGCGGGTTGGATCGGACCCGGGATGACTTGAGAAGCGGTTGAAATCGCCTATCCGCCCGAAAGGCGATGATGTCGCGAGGGTCTTCGACGATGGCGGCAATTTGAATGGCATCCTCGGTTCGGTTCTGATCGAGAAGCAACCGGCTCAATTCAGTCCACCAGGCGTCCACTGTTGTGTCGTCGCGGGGGCGCCATCTCAACTCGTACAGCGCCTGCAACAGATCGAGCCGTGCCGGCGCATCCACCTTCACCGTTTCGCGGACCACTTGCCTCACGGTGGCGTCGGGCAGCAACGAACGGTCGGCACCCCAATGTCGGGCGATGGCGGTCAAACTTTCAGCCTCGTCTCTCCGATCGGCGAGCTTCATGGACGCAGTCAGCCGGTTGCGCCAATCATCGACGCTAGGTTCCGCTGATTGGGTCGCGCGCACGGCGAACCGGTGTGCCTGCTCGAAGTCGTTCATCTGCAGGGAAAGCTGCGCCGCCAGGGTCAATGCGGCGTGGCGGGTGGGTTCATCCAAGGAATCGAAGGCAGGATTGCCGATGGCCGCGAGTACCGAGGCCTGCGCGCGGGCGGTGTCTTTTTTGTCGGCGGAATCGGCGGCCGCTCTCAGCTGTTGACGCGCCTCGGCAACCGTAGATGCAGCGTGAACCTGAAAACAAAGGGGAAGGAGCAGGACGGCCTGCCACAACCTGCGGGCGCGCCGGTAGTCGCCGATCCCTGTGCTATGCGCTGTCATCCCTCCAATAGTGTAACCGGGAACTCGGCGCCGGTGTGATGAGCTCTGAACAGCCTGCCGTCCTCCGCCAGCAGCACGAATAGCAGGCTCGCCAATCCGCAGCACAGGGATCCGGCCGCCAGCGGCAGCAGCGTGCCGTTGAACTGACGGCCGATCAGGGCGCCCAGGAGCGCGCCGCTCACGGTCGATATGAATCCCTGCAGAGACGCGCCGATGCCTGCCACCGAGGCGACGGGCTCCATCGCCATCGCGCCGAAATTGGAAATCGACAGCGCAAAGCACGCCATGGTCGCGGACTGAAAAGCGACGAACATCCAGAGTTGCTCCTGCCCGGCGGCCGCGAGCAGCACGTGCAGGCCCGTGATGCCGATGTAGGTGAGCAGCGCCGCGTGCGAAATCCGCCGCATCCCGAGGCGCTCGACGATTCTCGAGTTGAGAAATGCGGCGGCCCCCATGGTGGTCGCGCACAGGGCGAACATCGAGGGCATCAGGCTCGCGCGATGGAATACTTCGCCGAATATCTGCTGCACCATGCCCACGTAGGCCATGATCCCGCCGAACATGACGGTCATGGCGAAGGTGTAGAACAGCGAACTGCGGTTGAACAGCACCAGGCGGACCGCGCCCGCGATGTGGGCACGGGTCAAGGTCAGGCGGTATTCCGGGTGCAGGGTTTCGGGCAACCGCACCAGCGCCCACGCCCACACGCAGGCGGCAAATATGCCGAAGACGATGAAGATATAGCGCCAGGGCGCGGCCAGAAGCACCAGCGCTCCCAGGCTCGGCGCGAGAATGGGCACCGTGAGGAACACCATGAAGGTCAGCGACATCACGCGCGCCATCTGCCGTCCGGAATAGAGGTCGCGGATGACCGAGCGGGTCACGACCGCGCTCGCCGCCGACATTCCGTGAATGAAGCGCCAGATGAGCAGCACATGGAAGCTGCCGGCGAGCCCGCACAGCGACGCGGCGAGCACGTAGAGACCAAGTCCGCCCAGCAGGATGGGCCGCCGGCCGAAGCGGTCCGACATCAGCCCCCAGAAGAGCTGCCCGCACCCGAGGCCCGCCATGTAGGCCGTGACCACCCACTGCACGTGGTTCTCGTTGGCAATGTGCAGGGCGCGCACGATGACCGGGAACGCCGGCAGCATGGCGTCGATGGCAATGGCCTGCGTCGACATCATCGCCGCCGCCAGCACGACGAATTCCAGAAAACGGATTTTCACGCCGGGGGTGTTGCCGGATGCTTTCTGGCGATGCTGGTGGCCATGGTGACGATGGAGGCAAGGTCGGTCAGATTGGCAGGCACCACCAGGGTCGTCCCGGTCTGCGCCAGCTTGCCGAATTGCTTCACGTATTCCTCGCCGATGCGCAGCTGCATGGCCTCGATGCCGCCGCGGTCGGACAGCGCGATGCCCACCTGCCGCAGGCCTTCGGCCGTTGCCGTGGCCACCGCCAGAATGGCCTGCGCCTGGCCCTCGGCTTCGTTGATCTGCTGCTGCTTGTTGGCCTCGGACTGCTTGATCACCCGCTGCTTGTCGCCTTCCGCGGCGTTGATCTTGGCATCGCGTTCGCCCTCGGAGGTGAGCACCACGGCGCGCTTCTCGCGCTCGGCGCGCATCTGCTTCTCCATCGCCGACAGCACGTCTTTCGGCGGGGTGATGTTCTTGATTTCATAGCGCAGCACCTTGACGCCCCAGGCGGTGGAGGCCTTGTCCAGCTCGCTCACCACATTGGTGTTGATCTGGCCCCGCGCCTCGAAGGTGCGGTCGAGCTCGATCTTGCCGATCTCGCTGCGCAGCGTGGTCTGCGCCAGCTGCGAGATCGCGAAGCCGAAGTTGGTGATGCCGTAGGAGGCGAGATGCGGATCGAGCACCTGCATGTACAGCACGGCGTCCACCCCCACCTGCACGTTGTCGCGGGTGATGCAAATCTGTTCCGCGATGTCGATCGCGATTTCCTTGAGGCTGTGCCGATAGGCTATTTTCTCGAAGAACGGTATCAGGATGTGAAACCCGGCCTGCAGCGTGCGGCTGTACTTGCCCAAATACTCGATGATGTAGGCGCTTTGCTGCGGAACCACCGTCGCGGTCTTCGCGATCATGATCACCACGACCACCGCGATCACGATGAATGCGTAGCTCAAAGAAATTTCCAAAGGGATTCTCCCGGGTTGTTACGAGGCTCGAGCGTCGTCGTGCACGACGAGCGTCAGTCCGTCGACGCGCTGAATGCGCGCCTGCGCACCGGCCGCAATCTCCGCCTTGCCGCCGTTGATCGCACTCCAGGAGGTGCCGCGGTAATCAAGCCGGCAGGTCTCTCCCGGCGGCAGCGCCGTCGGCAACGTGACCAGTTCTCCGGCGGGACCGCCTTTCACCGCGGGCAGCACGCGGCGCATGCGCTCGTAGATCCGCCGGCGAAAGATCAGCATGGACGTTAGCGCGACTGCCGCGAATATCAGCCACTGCAGCCATACCGCGAGACCCATCCCGGCGAGCTGCAGTAGCCCGACCACGAAACAGCTCGCCCCGACGAACACGAGATAGAACTGGGCGTTGACGAACGCCAGCTCCGAACCCAGGAGTATGGCGCCGACCAAGATCCACGCCCACCATTCCACGCCGCTACCTCTTCATTGCGTCGAAGAAATCGGTGTTGGTCTTGGTATCCTTCATCTTGTCCAGCAGGAACTCGATCGCGGCCAGCTCGTCCATGGGATGCAGGAGCTTGCGCAAAATCCACATCTTGGACAGCTCCGAAGGCTCCGTGATGAGCTCTTCCTTGCGCGTGCCCGAGCGGTTGATGTTGATCGAGGGGAACACGCGCTTCTCGGAAATGCGGCGATCCAGGTGGATTTCCGAATTGCCGGTGCCCTTGAACTCCTCGAAAATCACATCGTCCATCTTGGAGCCGGTATCGACCAGCGCCGTGGCCAGAATCGTGAGGCTGCCGCCCTCTTCGATGTTGCGCGCCGCGCCGAAGAATCGCTTCGGCCGCTGCAGCGCGTTCGCGTCCACGCCGCCGGTGAGCACCTTGCCCGAACTCGGCACCACGGTGTTGTAGGCTCGCGCCAGTCGCGTGATGGAGTCGAGCAGAATGACCACGTCCTTCTTGTGCTCTACCAGCCGCTTGGCCTTTTCGATCACCATCTCGGCCACCTGTACGTGACGGCTGGCCGGCTCGTCGAAGGTCGAAGAGACGACCTCGCCCTTCACCGTACGCGCCATCTCGGTCACTTCCTCGGGCCGCTCGTCGATGAGCAGCACGATGAGGTACACCTCGGGGTGATTGGCGGTGATTGCGGTCGCAATGTTCTGCAGCAACATGGTCTTGCCCGCCTTCGGCGGCGAGACGATGAGGCCGCGCTGGCCCTTGCCGATCGGCGCCACCAGATCGATGGCCCGGGCCGTCAAGTCCTCGGTCGAGCCGTTGCCCCGCTCGAGCTTCAGGCGCTCGGTGGGATGCAGCGGCGTCAAGTTCTCGAACAGGACCTTGCCGCGCGAGCTCTCGGGCGAGTCGTAATTGATCTCGCCGACCTTCAGCAGCGCGAAATAGCGTTCGCCGTCCTTGGGCGGTCTGATCAATCCGGATATGGAATCGCCGGTGCGCAAATTGAAGCGGCGAATCTGGCTGGGCGACACGTAGATGTCGTCGGGACCCGCCAGGTAGCTCGAGTCGGATGAGCGCAGGAAGCCGAAGCCGTCCTGCAGAATCTCCAGAACTCCGTCGCCGTAGATGTCCTCGCCCTTGCGCGCATGCGCTTTGAGCACGCCGAAGATGATGTCCTGCTTGCGCGAGCGGCCCATGTTCTCGAGACCCATGGTCTCGGCCAGCTTGACCAGATCGCTGATCGGCCGCTTCTTGAGCTCGGTCAGATTCATCGAGCTGCGGCTGCGCGCGAGGTCGGTCGGCGCAATGATCTCTAGGTCATCGCCGCCCTCCGGCAGGTCGCCGTAGTCTTCCTGCGGAGGCCTGCCCCCGTTGGTATTGCCGTTGCGGTTGTCGTTGCGAGGTCCGCGATTGGAGCGATTGGAGCGCCCGCCGCCCTGGCCGCCTCCCTGCTGCCCGCCGCCCTGGCCGCCGCCGCGGGATTGATTTCCTAAGTAGCCCCTCACAGGTTGCTGTCCAGAAAGGCCGCGAGCTGCGACTTGGTGACCGCTCCGACTTTCTGGGCCTCCACGGTGCCGTTCTTGAAAAGAATCAGCGTTGGGATGCCGCGTATGTTGAATTTGGGTGGTGTCGCCGGGTTGTCGTCGATGTTGAGCTTGGCGATCCGGATCTTGTCTTTGTACTGGTCGGCAATCTCATCGAGGATGGGCGCGATCATCTTGCAGGGTCCGCACCATTCCGCCCAGAAATCGAGCAATACGGGCTTGTCGGACTTCAATACGTCCTTGTCGAACGTGGCGTCACTGGTGTGAACGATACTGGGGTTACTCACTGCGGAAATACCTCCTTTTGGAGATGCGTTTGAAAATTGGATGGCGGGTTGTTTGGTGGAGAATTACAGCCGGCACTCATGCGAAGTGACGATGCGCGGCCGTTCGGGCACAATACAGCGGCTTTAGCGGTCTTGATTACCTTAAAAGGGTACCGATGATACGGTTGATGGGAGCGGATAGACCGGCTCCGGATTGACTGTATTGTTATCCGGTCCCCATCATTTTGCAAGTTTCTGCAATTCACACAGAGAAAATGTCAGACGCCCATCTCAGTCAGCTCACGTTCGAATCCCTCCACATAGCCGAATCCTTGAAGCGGGGCATTGCCGAACTGGGCTATACCCGCTGCACCCCCATTCAGGCGCAGACGCTGCCCGTGGCGCTTGCCGGCCGCGACGTGGCCGGTCAGGCGCAAACCGGCACCGGCAAGACGGCGGCATTTCTCATCGCGCTGTTCAACCGGCTTCTGACTGAAGCCCCGGCCGCGAACCGGCCGCAAAATGCGCCGCGGGCCATCGTCATCGCGCCGACACGCGAGCTCGCGGTGCAGATTCACTCCGACGCCCTCGGCATCGGCAAGTACACGGATCTGAAGCTCGCCATCGTGTTCGGCGGCGTGGACTACGAAAAGCAGCGGCGCATCCTCGAGGAAGGCGTCGACGTGTTGATCGGCACGCCCGGGCGCATCATCGATTACTTCAAGCAGCATGTGTTCGATCTGCGCCATATCCAGGTGGCGGTCATGGACGAGGCCGACCGCATGTTCGATCTCGGCTTTATCAAGGACATCCGCTTCATTCTGCGGCGCCTGCCGCATCCGACCCTGCGGCTCAACATGATGTTCTCCGCGACCCTGTCGCATCGCGTGCTCGAACTCGCCTACGAGCACATGAACAATCCCGAACTCATTCGCATCGAACCCGACAAGATGACGGTCGACAAGGTGAAGCAGGTGCTCTACTTCCCCTCCACGGAAGAGAAAATCCCGCTGTTGATGGGACTTCTGCGCCGCATCGACGCGCGCCGCACCATGGTCTTCGTCAATACGAAGCGCATTGCCGAAGTGCTCGAACGCACCTTGACGGCAAACGGCTTCGTCGCGCAGGCCATCTCGGGAGACGTGCCGCAAACCAAGCGGCTGAAAATGATGCGCGACTTCCACAATGGCGACATCGCCGTGCTGATCGCCACCGACGTGGCATCGCGCGGCCTGCACATCCCCGATGTGAGCCATGTATTCAATTTCGATCTGCCGAACGACGCGGAGGACTACGTGCACCGCATCGGCCGCACTGCGCGCGCCGGCGCCGCCGGGGATGCCATCAGCTTCGGCTGCGAGGAGTACGCCATCGCGCTGCCCGACATCGAGCAGTACATCGGCCATCAGATTCCGCGCGCGGCCATAGCGCCCGAAGATTTGGCGGCGGTGACCGCCCCGCCTCCGGCCGAGTGGCGCGAGCGGGCGCCCCGTCACCCCCAATCCCGCGGCGGCGGCAGAGGCGGTCCCGGACGCAGTGGCTCGGGACACGGTGGCTCAGGACGCGGCGGACCGGGGCGCGGCGGTCCCGGACACGGTGGTCCCGGACGTGGCGGCAGCAGCAGCCCCCGCCGCGGCCCCCCGGCTGCCGAGACGCCGGCCAAAGGCGAAGGTCAGAGCGATCCTGCGCGGCGGCGGCGGCGGTAGCGGCGCCGCTACATTAGATCGGCGACCCGATCCACCGCCGCAAACTCGCCCGTGTGCTGCGGCGGCAACCCCGAATCCGGCAGGCGCACCGCGCGCAGCCATTCGATGCCGAATTCGCGCGCGGCCTTGAGCACGTTCAACGAATCATCGACGAACAGAGTGCGCTCCGGCCGGAATTTCTCCTCGGCGGCCAGCCGCGGCCAGAATACCGCGTGCTCCTTGGGCGCCGCGAAGGCGTGAGTGGAGTAGCAGGCGTCGAAATACTGGGTGAGCTCGACCCGCTCGTTTTTGATGGCCAATGTCCTCGGGTGCGCGTTGGTGACCAGCACACGGCGCTTGCCGCTGCGCTTGAGCCTCGTCAGAAACTCCTGCGCCCCCGGCAAGAAGCTCACTTGAGCCAGCGCCTCACGTTTGATGCCGCCGACGTCGAGATTGAGCTCCCGGGTCCAATGCTCGATGCAATACCACTGCAGAGTCCCTCGCACCGCGACGAATCTGGGCGCCAACAACGCCTGCGCCTCCGCGACCTTCAGACCATTCGCGGTTGCATAACGGCGGGGAATGAGCTCCTGCCAAAACCAATTGTCGAAGCGCAGGTCGAGCAATGTGCCGTCCATGTCGAGCAGCACCGTATCGATGGCGGACCAGTTGACTGCGGAGGTGCTGTGCATTTGCGTATGATACCAACCGATGCGAGACCTTCCTGCACTGGCCGACGCCCTCATGCCCATCGTCGCGCTGGCCGGCGCCGCCATCATGCGGGTGTACCAGGACGAGGCCTTCGCGGTGCAGCGCAAGGAAGACGATTCGCCGCTGACGCTGGCGGATTTGGAGTCGCAGCGGGTGATCATCGAAGGTCTCGAGCGGATCACGCCCGACATACCCGTTCTCTCCGAGGAATCGGCCCAAGCGCCCTGGAGCGAGCGCCGGACCTGGCGTGAGCTGTGGGTGGTGGACCCCCTGGACGGCACTCGCGAGTTCGTCAAGCGCAACGGCGAGTTCACGGTCAATATCGCGTTGGTGCGGGAGCACGAGCCCCTGCTCGGGATCGTGGCCGCGCCGGCCCTGGGGCTCCTTTACTGGGGAGCGCGCGAGGCAGGCGCCTTCAGCCAACATCGCGGCGCGGCGCGGCGGCCCATCCAGGTATCGCCGCCGCAGAATCCGCTGCGCATCATCGGCAGCCGCTCTCATATGAGCCCGCAGACGGCAGCCTACCTCGCGCGGCTTGGGCCCCACGTGATGACGGCCATCGGCAGTTCACTCAAGTTTTGCTGGGTGGCGGAAGGCAAGGCCGAACTTTATCCGCGCTTCGGCCCCACCTCGGAATGGGACACTGCGGCGGGGCAGGCAGTGCTCGAAGCTGCGGGCGGACACGTCACCCGGCCGGACGGCCACCGGCTGCGCTACAACTGCCGCGAGAGCCTGATCAACGGCGACTTCCTGGCTTTCAGCGACCCCGGCGTGCTCGCCCCTTGAGCGGGCCTTAACCGTGCCCTGCCGCCTCGCATAGCTCCAAGGTGGCGTCCAGCAAGGTCGGAATATCGAACACCACTTCCTGCTCGGCCATGGTCAACCGCGCCACGCCGGCCGCGGCGATCAGCGCCGCCGGCACGTGAATCCGGTCGCGTTGCGAGTGGGCCGTCCAGGTGCCGACCCGGGCATCGCGGAAAGCGCGATTGAGCGCAGTCCAGCGCAATTGCGCGGCGCGTGCCTCCGGCGTATCGCCGCCCCACTGGCGCTGCGCCAGTGCCAGGGACGTCTCCGGCGCCGTGGCGGTGTCGGGGCTGGCCATCAAATCCTGTACATACCGCACCATGTCATTGGGATCCACGCGTACGGCGAAGCTGGACTGCGAGTTGTTCATAAGCTCCTGTATGGGGCGTCTCGCCGGGAATTCCAGGGTAAGCTTCCGTCCTATGAATGAAGATTTCGTGCTGCTGGTGGTGACCGCCGGATTGCTGGCCGGGGGCTACAGGGTCTGGCAGAGCTCGCTGGATGCGCGTGAGGCGGCCAACCGCATCGCCAAAGACACCTGTTCGCGCGCCGTGGTTCAATTCTTGGACGGCACCGTCGCGTTCGCCGGCTTTCGGTGGACGCGCAATGCACGAGGCCAAAGACGTCTGCTGCGCACGTATACCTTCGATTACACCAGCGACGGCTTCGAGCGCGCCCAGGGCTTCATCGTGCTGCAGGGCCTCCGACTTGAGGCCGTGGGCCTCGCGGGGAGCCCCTCGTGAACATCGATTTGCATACGCACTCGAACTGCTCCGACGGCACATTGCGGCCCGCCGAGCTCGTGGCGCGGGCGGCGGCGGCCGGAATCGACGTTTTGGCGCTTACCGATCACGATACCGTGGTGGGCCTCGAGGAGGCGCAACACAGTGCGGCGATCCACGGGTTGCGGCTGGTCCCGGGCGCTGAGATCTCTGCTTCCTGGCGCGCACAGTCCATTCACGTGCTGGGCTTGTGGATCGATCCTGCAGGCGCGGAGCTGCGCAGCGCGCTCGCGGCGCAGGGCGAGCGCCGCCACGCGCGTATGCGCAAAATGTGCGCCCGCCTCGGGAAATTGGGTCTGCCCGGCGCGGAACTGCTCGCGGCGGTCGAACTCTGTCCCGGCGTGCCTACGCGTACGCACTTGGCGGGCGCCTTGGTCGCCGGCGGCCACGTCGCCCGAGCCGACGAGGCATTCAAGAAGTACTTGGGGTCGGGCAAGTCCGCGAACGTCGCGGCCGAATGGCCCGCCCTCGATGTCGTCGTGGGCTGGATCCGCGCCGCCGGAGGCGTGGCCGTGTTGGCCCATCCGGCGCGCTATTCCCTGTCGGCCGGTGCCCGCCGCCGCCTGTTGACCGATTTCGCCGCCGCCGGGGGTGCCGCACTCGAGGTGGTCAGCGGCGGCAATGGTGCAGAGCACGTCGATGCCCTGACGGTGCTCGCCGTGCAGTACGGTTTCATGGGGTCGGTGGGCTCGGATTTTCACGATCCGCAACTGACTTGGAATCCTCTCGGCCGCTCCCTTAAGCTACCTGATTGCGTCACGCCGGTGTGGCGCAACCACATGAAAAGTGACCTGTGAGCGACGAAGAAAGCAACGTCAATACCGATCTGTTCAAGAACATCGAGCGCCTGCGCCAGCTGCGCATCGAGCACCGGGATCTCGATGACGTCATTTCGCGCCTCACCATGGATTTCAAGATCGACGAGTTGCAGATGAAACGCCTCAAGAAGCGCAAGCTCATGCTCAAGGATCAGATCACGAGACTCGAGAGCCAGCTCATTCCGGATCTGAACGCATGAACGAGATCTTGCAGCGTATCGAGGCGTTCTTCGAGATCCTGTCGACGCGCAATGTGCTGATCGAGATCGGCGCCGTCGCTCTGTGCCTGCTCGGCGGCTGGCTGGCCGGCGTACCGCTGCGCAGCCGCCATCGGGACCGGCGCATCAAGGAACCCGCGGCGCTGACCTGGAAATATTTCTCGGCGCAGGGCAGCGTCGTGATCCTCCCCGTGGTCATGGCGCTGTTTCTCGTGGTGCTCGCCCGCAGCATGATGGCGGCGCACTTCGACGTCTCGGTACTGGACGCGGCGGCGCATCTCATCGGCGCCTACATCCTCGTGCGCCTAGGTGTCCTCTTGTTTGCCGCGAGTCTCGGCAACAAGTCTTGGATGCAGCATTGGGAGAACCGCCTCACGCTGCTAATATGGCTGGCGATTGCCGCCGAATACCTTGGGTGGCTCGACCCCATCATCGCGGGCCTCGACAGCATCGGCATCGCCACCGGCAAGAACCGCGTCACCGTCTGGTCGGTGCTGAAACTCCTGTTCACGCTGACCTTGTTCGTGCTGGTTGCGGCTTGGATCAGCCGCTGGGTCGAGCGGCGCCTCAAGCGCTTGAGCAATCTCGCGCCCTCCACGCGCATCGGCATCTCGAAATTCTCGAACGCGTTTCTGATCGGGCTCTCCATTCTCATGGGCCTGAATGCCGCCGGCGTCGATCTGACCGCGCTCACGGTGCTGACCGGCGCCATCGGCCTGGGGTTGGGCTTCGGCCTGCAGTCCATCGCGGCGAATTTCGTGAGCGGCTTCGTGCTGCTCATGGATCGCTCCATCAAGCCCGGCGACGTCATCAGCCTCTCGGGCCAAAGCGGCACCAGCACCGAGAACTTCGGCTGGGTGCAGGAATTGCGCGGCCGTTATGTGGTGGTGCGCGACCGCGACGGCGTGGAGATGCTGGTGCCGAATCAGCAGCTCATTTCCAACGCGGTGATCAATTGGAGCTACACCGACCCGCGCATCCGGCTCAAATTGCCCATCCGCGTGAGCTACCGCGACGACCCGGAATTGGCGTTGAACATCCTGCTCATGGCCTGCGAAGGACAGGCACGCGTGCTGCGCGAGCCCGCTCCCGTGTCGCGGCTGATGCACTTCAGCGACAGCGGCATCGAACTCGAGCTGCGGTTCTGGATATCCGATCCCCAGGAAGGGGTGAACAACGTGCGATCCGAAGTGAATCGCGCCATCTGGCGGCTGTTCAAGGAGCACGGCATCACCATCCCGGTGGCGCAGCGCGAGATCATCGTGCACAACTCCTCTCAATGGCCCTGATCATCTCTCCCGGCCTCGTCATCCCCGACGAGGATTTGGAATGGAAGTTCATTCGTTCCTCGGGTCCGGGGGGACAGAATGTCAACAAGGTGGCGAGCGCCGCGCAGCTGCGATTCCTGCTGCCGCAGAATGTGAGCCTGCCGGCGGCCGTGAAGAATCGCCTGCGCCGGCTTGCCGGCCAGAAGCTGGTCGACGACGGCAGCATTCTGTTCAAATCCATGAGCGAACGCAGCCAGGAGCAGAATCGCCGCGCGGCGGAAGGCCGCCTGGAAAGCTTGATTCGCGCGGCGTTGGTGGAGCCCAAGATCCGCAAGAAGACCCGCCCCACCAAGGGCTCCCAGGAACGGCGCATCGACTCGAAGAAGCGCCGCGGCGCGACCAAGCAGGCGCGCGGACGGATTACTGGCCGAGAGTGACCTGCAGAATGCTGTGCCGGATTTGTTCCGACAGCACCAGCTGCGCGTCCGCGGCGACGCCCAGGAGCGGCTCGCCGTAGAGAAGTTCGCCGCCTTCGGATGCCTGGATCACATTCCTCCGGCGCAACAAGTCGATGAAATTTCGGAACAGGCTCTTATCGAAGAACTCCGGCGAATTCAGTCCGTACAGCACCGACATGCGCTGCGCCATGAGATGGCAGCGCTGCTCCAGCGCCTGCTGGGTGATGCTGCCGCTGCCGGATTGCAGCAGGAGCGCGATGACCAGGTAGTAGCGTTCCACCGTTTGAATGGTCGCCTGCGCGAGCACCGACAGCCGCATGGCCTCGAGCGAGGTCGAGGCGGGCCGCCGCCACTCGCCGCGGTCAGTGTCGGCCTGCAGGAGATTGAGCCAGGCGAAGGTGTCGAGTAGGGATTCCACGACCCTGCTCACTTCGGCTTCCTCCCAGCGCAGGTACAGCTCGGCTGAAATGTACGGGTAAACGCGCCACACCAACCGATGAATGTCCGCCGTGCGCATGGCCGTGTTGCTCACGAAACAGCAGGCGAGCAGCGAGGGCATGGCGAACAAATGCAGGATGTTGTTGCGGTAGTAAGTGGCCAGCACGGCGTTCTCGGCGTTCATGCGCATGATGTCGCCGAGCGGATGCTTCTGCCTCTCCAGCAGCCCGAAGCCTTCCGCGTAATGGATCATTTGCGCGCCGCTATCCGTCGGGATGGTCACCAACGGCCCATAGGGCGCATCGCGCAGCAGCCGTTGGTACAGTTCGATCTGCTGCTTGAGTTCCATCTCGGTCAGGGCCTGGCGCGGAGTCGCCAGGATCGCCATCGCCACCAGGCTGATGGGCGTCACGGCGGCGGCCGCGTTGATTTCGATGTTGATGCGCGCGGCCAGATCGCCGACCACACCCTCCAGCCATCCCGCCCGCGGCTCGCCGTCTTGCAGGCCGGCGCGGCGCCACTCGGGATTGTGCCGGCACATCAAGTCGTCGAGCGAAATGGGCTGGCCCAGATTGACGTGCACCTTGCCGAGCTTGCTGCGCAGCACCGACACCGTCGCCTTGATCAGACCGAACACGCTTTCCTTTTCTTTGGGCTGTCCCGACAGCTCGCCGATGTAGGTGCGTCCCTCGACGATGCGCTCGTAGCCGAAATACACCGGCATGAACACCACCGGCCGCTTCGGATCGCGAAAGTAGGCGCGCACCGTCATCGTCAGCATGCCGGTGCGCGGCGAAAGCAGCCGCCCGGTGCGGCTGCGCCCTCCCTCGATGAAATATTCCAGCGAGTGGCCGCGCGCCATCATGAAGCCCAGATACTTGGCGAACACCACCGCGTACAAGGCGTCACCCTTGAAGGTGCGGCGCAGAAAGAACGCGCCGCCCTTGCGCAGAAAGCGTCCGATGACCGGCAGATTGAGGTTGATACCCGCGGCCACGTGCGGAACCGCGAAACCCTTGCGGTAGATCACATAGGAGAGCAGCAGGTAATCCATGTGGCTGCGATGGCAGGGAACGTAGATGATCTCGGCGCCGTCGCCGATCTCGGCGAGCTTCTCGACATGCTCGAATTCCACGCCGTCGTACAGCCGATTCCACAGCCACCCCAGCGCCATGGACATGAAACGGACGAAGGCCTCGGAGTAGTTCGCGGCAATCTCGACGGCATGCTTGCGTGCCGCGATCAGCGCGGCGCGCCGCGTCAATCCCCGCGACTGCATCTCGCGGCGCACCGCGCCGCGCACTGCCGCCGTCTTGAGCAGCTGCGCCACCAGCGTGCGGCGATGCGAAAGGTCCGGCCCTATGGTCGAGGCGCGCTGCGCGCGCAGGCCGGTGCGCAGATTTCGCAGCAGCCAGCGTACGCTGCGCTGCTCGCTCATTCCCTCCTGCAGGCCGTCCCGCAGCGGCAGCGGATCGCCGAAGTCCACCAGGGTGTTGCGGCCGTTCACGAGCACGCTCAGAAACTTGCGGAAGCGCCCGACCAATGCCCAGTCTTCGGCAAACAGCAGGCGCCATACGCTCGCCTCCTTGCGCGGCGCCCGTCCCCAGAAGATCGCGACCGGCACGAGATCGGCGTCGAACTTGGGGTTGGCCGCCGCGGCGGCGACGAGCTGCACCAAGTGGCGCGGGGGATGCGCGCCCATCGCGAAGCAGGCTTTGTCGGGACTCGGCAGCTTGAGGGAGGCGCAGACCAGCCCCAAGACCGCGAGATCGGGTTCGCTCTCGCGCTCGAGCACATAGCACACGGGCCGGCGCCGCGCCGCGATCGCCGCGGCGGCCGCTTCCGGTTTGATGGTTGCCCGCACCCAACGGCGCAAGAGCTTGCGAAGGACCCAGTGCCGAACGTCGCGCAAGTGGGGAGCCTAGGGAACTTTCTCGCCGCGCTCTTCGGAATCGACCGCCTTGCGGGATGCGTCGGCCTGGTTGTTCACGGTGTCCTGCACGGCTTGGAACAAAACCGACAGGGACAATGTCAGAAACTTCAGCTTGCCCATGTGCACCTCGGAACCGCCGGCCGGTCGAGGCCCGGAGTGTACAATCGTTCAGGACTTGCAGTCACTCGGAGTTCGCTCATGATTCGTTTCGCGCTGCTGATGCTATTGTCCACGGCTGTCTATGCGGCGCAGCCGGCCGTCGACATCGAGACCGCCGCGGCGATCTACCAGGATGCGGCCATTCGCGAGCAGGTGCGCGCCTCGTTGGGCGTCATGCCGGCACACGTGCGGCAGATGTTCTCGGCTGACGCATCCGCGCGGCTCTCCGATCAGCAGTTGAACGCCGTCACCGCCGCCGCCGAACGCGGATTTCGCATCGACGTTTTCGAGGCGCCCGCCTTGAACGCGCTCGCCGCCAATCTCGACGCCGCGACGGTGAAGAAGACCGAGGTCTTTCTCCGCAGCGATCTCGGCCGCCGTATGGTTGCCGCGGACGTAGCGTCCGCCAATCTCGATGAACCGCAGATCGACAAGATCATGAAGGGTGACATCGTTGCGCCGTCGACGCCGCAGCGCGACGTGCTTTTCGGCAAATTGGAGCGCGCGTCTCGATCCACCGAATCCACGGTGCAGATATTCATCAGCATGGGCCAGGCGGTGGCCATCGGCACCGCGGTCGGGGCGGGGCGGGACCCGGCGTCGATCGAGGAGAGCGCACGCAAATCCGGCGAGGCCAGCCGCACCGGGTTGGAGCAGGGCTTGCGCGAGCCGCTGCGCCGCTACCTGGCCTACAGCTATCGCGACCTGAGCGACGCCGACCTCAAACGCCTGCTTGCGTTCCTGGAGTCCCCGGCGGGCAAGCGCTATGTGTCCGCCTACATTGCCTCCCTGGGTGCCGGCTACGACGCCATGGGCAGACGCTGCGGCGAGCAGCTCGGGGACAGCCTACGCGAATTGGCTCAGGCGCAGTAGGAACTCCCGCAGCAGCAGGCAGATGGTCTCGATCTGATCCTCCAGCCGATGATCGGAGTCGAGCACGTGCAGCGCCGACCGATGCTCGCGCGCCCAACGGATGCTGTTGTCCGCCGGCACGATGTCGTCGCGCCAGCCATGGACGATGACGGTCGGGCAGACGACGTCCTGGGGCGTGTATTGCTCGTAGCCCGGCATGTAAAAAGCGGGTGCCAGCAGAAACAGTCCCTGGGGTTTGATTCGGCTCGCCGCCGCGGCCGACACATGCCCCCCCATGCTCGACCCCACCAGCACCAGGGGCCCCTCGAGACGCTCCGCGAAGTCGATGAGCCGGTGAACCCGGGCAGCGGGGTCGTCGATGCCTCGATAGTCCACCGACTCCGCCGCTGCGCCCAAATCCCGCACCACGGCGGCCATGGCCGTAATCTTCGATCCCCAGGGACCGCTTTCCTTACCGTGTGAGAACACCACCCTACCCACTCAAGAAACTCCCCTTGGCTGCCGTTAACCGATGAATGGCACTGGATGAAGAGCAATCGGGCGCCGCGCACGAGATGCGACGCGCAATCGACTGCCTTCGCGACTGTGCCGACCTCGCCCTGGTCGATATCGAATCCCTCGAGGCACTGTCGACCGGCGCCGTGCATTTTTCATTACCGGCCGGCAGTGTGCTGTTCGAATCGGGATCCGCTCCGGACGGAGTATATCTGGTAGCGAGCGGCCGATTGGGCGTCAAAACCACCGGTGTGGCGCGTTTGACCGCCGAAATCGAGCGTGGCGAGCTGGTCGGCGAGGCCGGCTGGTTGCTGAAGGAGCAGCGCAGCGCCACCGTGGTTGCGCTTCGCGATAGTGAGCTGCTGCACATTCCGAATTCGGTGCTCGACGAGATTGCCCTGCGGTCGACGCATTTCTCGTTGGCACTGGCCCGGCTCTGCGCACGGCGGCTGCGCCGCAGCAATCGGCAGGAAGCCGAAAAGAAACGCGCGCGGGTGTTCGCCATTGTGCCGAACAGCGTCGAGATCGATGTCGCGAATTTCGCGACCCGCCTGGTGGCGGAGTTCGCGCGCGCAGGCCGCACGGAGCTGGTCTGGGACGCGCGCGCCAGCACCCACACGGCCGGCTGGTTCAACGGCATCGAAGAGGCGAACGACTTCGTGGTGTACGTCGCCGATCCGACCGCCTCGGGCTGGACCCGGCAGTGCAGCCGCCAAGCCGATGTCATCCTGCTGGTGGCGCCCGCGGAAGGCCAGCCCGGACCCTGGCCGAGCGACATCACCGAGGCGGCCCTCGCCCGCGGCGGCCGCGTCGAACTCGCCCTGCTGCACGATGAGCGAATCGCAACCGGCGCCGCCGCACGCTGGCTCAAGAGCTCGCCGGTCGCCCTGCATCACCACATCGTCGACACGGCGGATCTGGGGCGACTCGCGCGCCTGCTGACCCGGCGCGGTGTTGGCCTCGTGCTCTCCGGCGGCGGCGCCCGCGGCTTCGCCCATCTGGGTGTGATTCGGGCACTGCGCGAGGCGCGCGTCCCCATCGACTTCGTCGGCGGCTCGAGCATCGGCTCCATCATCGCCGCCGGCGTTGCGGTCGGATGGAGCGACGAAGAGATGCGCATGCGCTATCGCAGAAGTTTCGTCGACACCAACCCGGTGAACGACTACACCTTCCCCTTCGTGGCGCTCACCCGGGGCCGCAAGGTTTCGCGGCTGCTGCAGCGGGAGTACGGCGACGTACTCATCGAGGATTTGCGGCGGCCGTATTTCTGCGTCAGCGCCAATCTCACCGCCGGCCGCATCCTCGAGCACCGGGACGGCCCCCTCGCCGAGGCGCTGCGCGCATCGGTGGCGATTCCCGGCGTGATGCCGCCGGTGTATCGCGGCGATGAAGTCCTGGTCGACGGTGCCGCCATCAACAACCTCCCCGTCGACCTCATGCAGGCGCACGCACCCGGCCTCGTCATCGGCAGCGACGTGAGCGCAGACCGCTTCGTTCTCGGCCGCAACGGCACGCGGCGCATCAACATCTTTCAGATTCTGATGCACTCAGGGATGGTGAACAGCGTGACGAGCGCGGCGGAGCAGCGCCGGCTGGCCGACGTGCTGCTGAAGCCGCCGCTCGCGAACGTGGATCTGCTCCATTGGCACGCGTTCGACCGCGCGATTGAGGCAGGTTACGAATTCGCGCGCACCGCCCTCGAGTCTCTGCCGCAGGTGCCGCGCCTGCCGGCGGCCGCGGATCGGCCGCAGCGCAGTTCCCTGGCGGCCGAGTTGGAAAGACGACTCGGGGTCAGGGAGACAGGCTCCGCGCAAGATCCTCGACCCATTCGAGTTCCGCCGGGCTGAACTGCGCGTCGTTCAAGCGGTAGTGACTGATGGGCGTGACCTTGGAGCGGGACGCCCCGTGCAGGATGCGGAAAGTGTGAAACTTGTGGTGGCGCGCGGCGGCAAAGCCCAACACGATTTGAAACTCACTGCGTTGTTCGCAGGCGACGAAGTAGGCGTCTTGCGGTCGCCGCGCGCCGAACGCATGGAGCTCGTGCAGCGATTCGAGAAAGGCACGCACCTGAGCCGCCGCCGCCTCGCAGTTCTCGATCTGCGGCTGCCGCGGGATGGCCGTCCAGCGGGTCCCGCGCTCGATACAGTTGACGATGAATAGCGCGAGCCGGCGTGACGCCAGATACTGCCAATCGGCGTCGGCCGCAGCACCGGCCGCCAGTGTCCGCGCGGCGACGCCGATTCGCGCGGCGGAGCGCACGGCTTGGATGGTATTGACCCCCAGAGTGGCGAGCCGCATGCGGCGATCCTCGGCCACGAGACAGGTCGGCCGGTATCCGGGACGCAGCACGGCCTCGTCGTTCTTCACGGGAACCCACACCGGAGCCGCCTCGTCGCAACGCGCCAGCATGCCGGCGACGGCGCCGCAGGGCGCGAACGACTCGAAATGGCCGCGCAGCTTGTCGTGCGCCAGCACTCGTGGAAAGTACATCAGGGCGTTTTCGCTGAAGAAATTCCACTCGCGCATGCCTCGCAGGGCATCGTCCGCCGTATGCCAGCTCGAGGGCGGGTCGACGATGAGCAGCGCGCGGCGCTCCTTGCAGTAGCGCGTGCCCACCAGCAGTGCGCTCGGCCCCACGTCCTGGTCGCGCGACAAAGGTGGGATGCACAAGAAGTTGAAATAGTCCGCATGATCCAGTGCGAACAGGCCGGTGCGGTCGCTTTCGCGCCCGATCAAGTCGTAGTCGGAGAGCGGCGCGCCGTCATCGCCGTCGGAATTCGAATTGACATAACCGGTTGCGAGGCCGCTCACCGCGTCCATGGTTCGAGCGGGCCGCAGCGCCGGAATCTCGCCCGCGAGCCGGATCAGCGCGGAGTCGGCGATTGCCCGAGGCAGGTAGTCCGCCGCCGCCGGATCGAGCGACAGCCGCGGGAAGATCTCCTGATCTTCGACCTGAGCGGTGCCCTGGGCGCGCACGCGCTGTACCGTGAGATTGAATTCCAGCTCAGTCTCGACGTTGTCGTAGTCGACGCTCGCACGTAAGTATTCGCGGGTGCCCGGCCGCACCGCCCGCAGGATGAGCGGCCCTGCGCCCGTGCTCAAGGTGAGCGTGGCGGCGCGCGCGCCGTTGACGACGCGCACGATGAGAGCCTCGCGGCCGCCGTGATCGAAGAACTGTTCCACGGCATATCCCAGCGGACTCGGCTGCCAAAGCCCGCCGAACATTTGCTGAAATTCCGTGAAGCTCTTGATGAGCAGCGGCCGATTGACCGGACCGCGCAGCGTGCGGCCGACGAACGCGGTGCGCGCAGTGCCGAGGCGCACGATGGCATGATCGGGGCCGTGCTCTCGTTCGACCTGGGCCCTTGAGTTGCTCGGCGTCACGGAGCGTGACTTTATCACAACGCTCTATTGCGGCGCAGGTGCTTCGCGCCGCTCGAGCAAGAGAGCGAGCAGCATACCCGTCAGAAATCCACCGATGTGCGCGCGGAACGCGATGCCCGCGCCGCCGCCGGGCACGGCAAGGTCGCTCACCAACTGCACGGCGAACCACAACAGCAGCAGCAGCATGGCGGGCATGCGCAAAGTCGTCGCGTAGAACGGCAGCAGCACCAGGGTCAGCACGCGCGCTTTGGGGTACAGCAGCAAGTAGGCGCCCAGCACTCCGGAGATGGCGCCGCTGGCGCCGATGATGGGATACGGCGAGGCGGGGTTGGACAGAGCCTGCGCGAACAGGGCGGCGATGCCGCAGAGCAAGTAGAACCCCAAGTAACGCCAGTGCCCCAGGGCGTCTTCGACGTTGTCCCCGTAAATCCACAGGAACAGCATGTTGCCGAGCAAGTGCATCCAGCCACCATGCAGAAACATGGAGGTGAGCGGCGCTGCGAATCTGGGCAGCCACTGTAGATCGGACGGCAATCGCGCATCGGTCAGCAACACCGCCGGTATCGCCCCCAATGCGGCCACCGCTTGGCGGCTCGATGCTGCGTCCAGCGAACGCTGCCACAGGAATACACCGGCGCACGTCGCGATCAGGGACAGAGTGACGACGGGCCTTCGCGCGGATGGTAGGTCGTCCTTGAGCGGAATCATTCCCGCGTGCGGTCGGTGTCCGGCCGCGGCGGCGGCGGCGAGTCGTCGCCGCGGTTGCCTGCGTCGCTGCGGCGTTGCGCTTCGGCGCGGACCTGTTCCGCCTCCGCCTTCTTGCGCGCGATTTCCTCGAGCATCACCTTCAGCCACTCGCTCATCGCAGCGGCGTATCCGCCGCATCCGCGGCATCGGGATCGACCATGGGGTCGAGGGCCGCCACCGTGTCCGGGTGGTAGCCGGGGCGCGCCTTGGCGTAAACGCGTTTCGCAAATGCCGTGCCGGATGGAGTCTTCATGAGCTCGGCATACAGGGGCACGATCAACTTGCGGCGGCCGATGCTCTTCAAGTATTCCTCGAGCCGCGGGTAGCTCGGCTGATAATTGTTGCGAATCGCGATTTTCAGCCAGCTTTGTTCGATTTCGGCATTTTGACTGCGGGTCAGGCCCCGCGCGTCGTCCAATTCGGCCAGCTGCTTGGGCTGCAATGCGGCGGGCAAGTTGTTCAGGAAGTACAGCCACTGCTGCGTCACCCAGTCGAGCCCGAGTTTCTTCGCGGCAAGCGTTCCGGCGAGCCAGGCCGCGCGCGCCTGATCCACGGGCTCAAAGGCGCTCGATGTCGGCAGCACGGCATCCGCTGGAATGCCCGGAGCATGTTCCCAGGTGAGCACTTGATCGCGCGTCACGATGCCCGGAAAGCGGTCGAGCAGGTTCGTCTGCAGAAACTCGTTGAATTGCTCGGTGGTGATGCTCTTGAAGGCGAAGTGATCGAAGTAGGCGTGCAGGAAGGCGTCGAAGCGCTCCCGGCCGAACTTTGACTCGAGGAAGCGCAGGAACAGCCGTCCCTTCTGGTAGGGCACCTCGCTGAACGCCAAATCCGGATCCCGATCGCGCAGGTCGATGGCCAGCACTTGATCCTTGGGCTCGAGCTTGCCCAAGTTCTCGCGCAGGGCTTGAAGGCCCAGCACGGCCTCCATCGACTCGCGCTGCTCGCCGTACACCGCGGCCGTGATGCGACTCTCCAGAAAGACGGTGAACCCCTCATTCAGCCACACGTCGCGCCAGGTCGCGTTGGTGACGAGGTTTCCCGACCAGGAATGCGCCAATTCGTGCGCGATCACCGACACCAGGCTCTTGTCGCCGGCGATCACGGTGGGTGTGATGAACGAGAGGCGCGGATTCTCCATGCCGCCGACGGGAAAGCTCGGCGGCAGCACCAGGATGTCGTAGCGGCCCCAGCGATAGGGTCCGAACAGCTTCTCGCCGGTGGCGACCATCGACTCCGTATCGGCAAATTCCTTGGCAGCCGCGCCCACCATTGATTTCTCGGCATACACGCCGGTTCGCGGCCCCGTCTCCTTGAACTCAATGTCTCCGACGGCAAGCGCAATCAGGTAAGAGGGAATTGGCTGCGGCATGACGAAGGAATATTCGCCGTTGGCCTTGTGCTTGGGGTCATTCTCGGCGCTCATGACCGCCCGCAAACCCCGGTCGGTATGGATCGTGGCCGTGTAAGTGGCCCGCACCTGGGGCGTGTCCTGCAGGGGGATCCAGCTGCGCGCGCCGATCGGCTCCGACTGGGTGTACAGGAATCCTTTGTGCCGGCCGGCGGTTTGTTTCGGCGTGAGCCACTGCAACGCCGCGGCGGTGGGCACGGTCAGGTACTCGATCTTGATGGACTCGACGGCTTTGTGCGACGGCGGCAAGTCGATGACCAGTGCGCTGCCGAGGATGGGATCGGGCTTATCCATGTGAAACGGCCGGCTGACCCAGACCGTCTGACTCTTGGCCGTTGCGCCCAAGACGTCCGTGGCCTTCTGGCTCACGTCATTGATCGTCAAGCCCTTGGTATCGAGCACGACCTGGGTCGCGCGCGGGTCCAGCCGCTTGAGCTCCAGGGCGACGACGCCGTCGATGACCTTGTTGTCCAGATCCACCTGCAGATCCATTTCGATGTGCGTGACTCGGAACTGGTCGACGTTCGCGTAGGAGTGATAGTCGAAGCCCGGTTCGATGGGGCTATCCGCCGCCGCCGGAGCCGCCGCGCACCAACCCGCGCGCAACGTCACGCAGGCGAGCGCGAGGGTCGCATGACGCAATCCTGTCCGGAAGCGGAGCATCAGTGAACGGAGGCTTGGGTCTGCGATGCCGGAGGAGCTTCGGCGCGGCCGCCGACCAGTTCCTTGAACGTCTTCTCATCCACCAGCAATCCGGTCTTGCCGTCCCAATTGGAGCCCGTGGGCAGGGTGTTGTCGACCAGCAGGGACTGTGAAATCACCTCGTCGACTCCGCCCTGGCCGCCGGTGATGGGGACCGGGACGGCGCGCGGCGAATGCGCCAGGTCGCCCACCCGCTGCCAATCGATGTCTTTGTCGTGCACCGCGATCTTCTTCTGCAATTTTGGACTCAGGAGCTTCGCGAGCAGCGCCTTGCGATTCTTGCTCCAGTCGCGCGAGTCATCCTCCATCACACTGTAGGCCTGCATGTACAGCGTGCCGTCGCGCCATCCGAACACGTAGGGCTGATTGACCACGGTCACCTTGGTGCCGATGGGGATCATGTCGTAGAAGACTGCAATGTCCTCAGGGTACAACCGGATGCAGCCGTGGCTCGAGCGCATGCCGACGCCATAGGGTTTGTTGGTGCCGTGAATCAAGTAGCTGTCCCAGCTCAGGCGGAACTCGTACGCGCCCAGGGGATTGTCGGGACCGGCGGGCACTTGCGCGGGCAGTATGTCGCCATCCTTGGCGTGCTCCGCGTGAATCGACTTGGGCACCACCCACACCGGATCCTTGACGCGGCTGACGATCTTCGTCGTGCCTTCGGGAGTCTTCCAGCCCACCGTGCCGATGCCGATGGGATGCGTGAACACCACCTGCGGCTCGCCCTTCTTGTGCGGCGGATAGTAGAAGATGCGCATCGCGGCCAGGTTCACCACCACTCCTTCATGCGGGGCGACCGGCAGTATGAATTGCGTGGGCACGACCACTTCTTTGCCGACGCCCGGCAGCCAGGGGTCGACGCCGGGGTTCGCGCTCACCATCTCCTCGTACCCCACGTCGAAGCGGCGCGCGATGTCGGGCAGCGTGTCGTCCTTGCCGACGATGGTCTTCTGCACGTAGCCCACGATATCGCTGCCGGCCTCGACCTCGGAACGGTGCGTGGCATTGGGCTTGGGTAAGACGGGGGCCGGCGGCGGCGCCTGCACGACCGGGGGAGGCGCCACCGGCGTGGGTCTGAACAGCGAACAGCCGCCCAACACCAGCCCGCCGACGCAAAGGGCCATTTTCACGAATTTCATGAGCCCTATCTACAGCAAAGTCGGCCGGTCAGGCAATTGATTGTGCGCAGGGGAGGTCTGGCCCGCGGATTGCGGAAAATGACGCGCGAGTACGGTTCCGATGGCGTCCACCCCGGCAATCGAGCCCGCCTCGAACCGTCCGGCGCGGAAATGTTCTTCCATGAGGCGGCACACCGCACCCCATTCGGCGGGGCTGACTCGGCCGTCGAAGCCCCGGTCGGCGACGATCTCGACGCTGCGGTCCGCCAGCTGCACGAAGACCAGGACGCCGTTGTTCTGCTCGGTGTCCCACACCCTTAAGTGAGCGAAGGCATCGTGCGCGCGGGCACGCGGCGTCACCCCCTTCAGAATGTGCAGGGGTACCAAGGCTGATTCGATGGCGAAGCGGATTTCCCCCGCATGCGTGAGTTCGGCGCGGGCGATGGCCCGCTCGATGGCATCCAGGGTCTTGCTGGGAAAGAGCCGCCGCGCGCGCCAGTGCGGCGCCGCCAGATGCCGGATCAGCCGCCCAAACTGCATCACCAGCTCCCCGAAGCGCCGCCGCCCCCGCCGCCGCCGCCGCCCCCGCTGAAGCCGCCCCCGCCCCCAAATCCTCCGCCGC